>JAAIGG010024106.1_pt1 | contig 11563 bp, 12 predicted proteins | sample 6487391 | NCBI WGS metagenome assembly JAAIGG01 (sample SAMN13974130, study PRJNA590717) | phyllosphere metagenome | biome: asymptomatic weeds; feature: pooled weeds collected from a community garden; material: weeds; isolation source: pooled asymptomatic leaves from various weed species from...
CGCAATGACCACGAGTACTGCCTACTAGAAAGCCCGCTTTCGGATAAGCCGCCGATCGGTGGGACAGCCGATTTGTCCCGACAACGGTCGCGCTGCATAACCGGTAAAGCCGGCGGCGCTGATGCGGTGGCAATCGGCGGAGTTCGTGTAGCCGTAGCGGGCAAGATCGGGAAAACGGCGGCGGGCCGCGCCGGACCCGGATGAGCACTACGTCTACGCTATAGCCTTCTAAGCCCCTCATTCGCCCCAGAGAGATGAGGGACGATCGCCGAACAAAAGGGCCAGTCCCGGATACACCACCGCGTGACGAATGTCATCGCCACGCAATCCGGACGTCACGGGTGCGTCAATATACCTGCTTAGCGGCTCCTCCTGCTTCGGGGGACACATCATGTACAACAAGAAGGGGCGCATAACTGCGCTCGCTGTTTTTCTTTGCTCTGCAGCGAGTGCAACACCCACCCGCGCCCAAAATGCGACGGCGCAGGACGCGACGCCCGGCGATCAGCAGGCCGCACCGGCGGACGACATCATCGTGACCGGCCAACGCCGCGCGCAGAAGGAGTCGATCGCGACCAAGCGCGACGCCTTCGCCGTGGTCGACGCGATCTCGTCCGACGACATCGGCAAGCTGCCCGACCACAACACCGCCGCCGCGCTCCGCCGCATTCCCGGCGTGTCGGTGCAGGAGGATCAGGGCGAGCCGCGCTTCCCGGTGCTGCGTGGCCTGCGTTCCACCTACAACCGGACGACGGTGGACGGCGCGATCGTCGCCGGCGTGGACGAGGACGGCCGCACCGTACCGCTCGACATCATCCCCTCGGTGATGGTCGGCAAGGTCGAGGTCATCAAGACGGTCACGCCGGAGAACGACGCCAACGCGATCGGCGGCATCATCAACATAGAGACCCGCAGCGCCTTCACGGCGGGGCGCCCGTTCCTCAATGCGCTCGCCTCCTACGGCATTTACGAGCAGCATGGCGAGGTGCGCCACGACCGCCCCTCGCTGCGGCTGGCGTTCGCGACCGGGCGCACGTTCGGCGACGCGGATCAATGGGGCATCGTCGTCGGCGGCAGCTACGAGCAGCTCGACTACGACATTCCGCAGGTGGAGTCGGCGTCTCCCTCCGTGCGCGAATATACCGCCGCCGGTGCGCCGGTGGACTCGGGCAGCCCGCGCGGCAACGGCATCCAGGTGCCGACGCAGGTCCGCCTGTTCTGGTACAATAACAGCAAGAAGCGCTACGGCGGCAACGCCAAGCTGGAATATCGCGTCGCCGACACTTTCCATTGGGAGCTGAGCGGCATCTACGCCAAGACCCAGGACGACGAGGAGCGGATCGAGTTCCGCACCGAGCCGCTGGGCAACGTCGCCAACCAGGCGCCGACCAGCGGCAGCTTCGCGCGCGGCCGCAACATCGTGCAGCTCAACCAGCCGATCACCAACCGCGAGATCGTCGTCGGCCGCACCGCCTTCGACTGGAAGGCGAGCGAGCAGTGGACGCTCGACGGCGACGCCATCTATTCGCAGGGACGGCTCTACACGCCGAACACCTCGGTCGAGTTCCGGACGCGGGACGCGCAGGGCGCCAATTACGGCTTCACCTACGACACGTCCGATTTCTACCCGATCTTCACGCCCGCCAATCCGGCGCAGAACCGCAACCCCGCCAACTTCTTCCTCCAGCAACAGCGCGACGCCGCGGTGCGCACGCTGGAAAAGAGCGGTCAGCTGCGCCTCAACGCCGCCTGGGACGACGGCGATGCGGCCAAGGTAAAGGTGGGCGGCGTCGCGCGCACCACTCGGCGCACCTACAGCAACAGCCAGATCAACTACACGGCGGCGAGCGGCTTCACCTATACGCTGGACGAGGTGGATTCGCCCGGTCCGGACAAGCTGATCCAGGATCGCTACCTGCTGACCCCGAGGATCGACGTGCGCAAGGCGATGGACTTCTTCGCCGCCAACCGGGATCGCTTCGTCACCACGGCCGCGCTGCCGACCGGCGACTATCGGGTACAGGAGGACGTCTACGCCGGTTACCTCCAGTCGAGCTACAAGATTGATACGCTGACACTGCTCGCCGGCCTGCGCTACGAACGGACGGATGTAGAATCGCGTGGCGTGCGCGCGACCGGCCGTGTCCTGACGCCGGTCGACACCAGGGGCGGCTACGGCAACTGGCTGCCCGGTGTTCACCTGCGCTGGGACGCGCTGCCCGACGTCGTGGTACGCGCCGCCTGGACCAACACGATCGGACGGCCCGACTATGCCTCGCTGGCGGCGAGCGAGAACCTGTCGTTCGACGGCAGCCAGCCGACGCTGACCCGCGGCAACCCGGGCCTTCGTCCGCGCAAGAGCCGCGGTTTCGACGGATCGCTGGAATGGTATCCGCGCGACGGCGTCGTCTCGATCGCGCTGTTCGCCAAGGACATCAAGGACGAGATCTTCAGCCTGACCAACGTCGAGACGCTGGATGTCGGCCGCGGTCCGGAACAGGTCATCGTCACCACGCCGCGCAACGCCAACACCGCGACGATCAAGGGGGTCGAGTTGAACCTCCAGCAGGCGCTCACTTTCCTGCCGGGTGCGCTGTCCGGATTGGGCGTGGCGGCGAACGCCACCTTCCTCGACACGCGCTTCACCTTCCTGACCACGGCCGGTCCGCGCGTGACGGGCCTGTACCTCCAGCCCGACGCGACCGCCAACGCAACCGTCTATTACCAGCGCGACCGGTTCGAGGGCCGCGTGTCGTGGAATTACATCGGCGGCTTCCTGGAGACGATCAACGACACCATCCCCAACGCCGATCAATATTGGAAGTACCGCTCCACCTTCGATGCCAACATCAGCTTCCGGATCACGCCGCGCCTGACTATTTATGCCGAAGGGCAGAACCTGTCCGACGCAGGGCGGCGCGAGCTGACCGGGCCGGGGCGCACCTATCTTCAGGAGTCTGCGGAATATGGCCGTACCTTCTGGGCCGGCGTGACGGCGAGCTTCTGATGCGCGCCGTCATCCTTCTCGCCGCGGTGGCGGTGTCTGGCGGTTCCGCCGAAACCGTCCGCCGCCTGCCGGCCCCCGAGGCGCGGCAGGGCGTGGCCGCCGGCCGCCGCGACCTCTACGCGATCAACAACTTCCGCATCTCCCGCTACGACAAGCGCACGGGCGAGAAGCGCGCGAGTTGGGAAGGAGACGGCACGCGCTTTCCCCACATCAACAGCTGTGCGGTGATTCGCCGCGACCTGGTCTGCGCGCTGTCCAACTATCCCTCGGTGCCGCAATGGAGTGCGGTCGAGTTCTTCGATCCCGTCACGCTCGCGCATCGCCGCACCGTCTCGCTCGGACAGGGGATCGGCTCGCTCACCTGGGTCGACCGGAACGACGGCGCGTGGTGGGCGATGTTCGCCAATTACGACGGGAAGGGCGGCGAACCGGGACGCGACCATCGCTACACGACGCTCGTCCGTTTCGACGATCACTGGCACCGCACGGAGAGCTGGTCGCTCCCGGTCTCCATCCTCGACCGCATCGCGCCCAAGAGCATTTCCGGCGGCGGCTGGGGACCGGATGGCCGCCTCTACCTGACCGGACACGACAGGCCCGAGCTTTACGCGGCCACGCTGCCCAAAGGCGGCGCGGTGCTGGATCACGTCGCGACGATCGCGATGGAAGCTGCCGGCCAAGCGATCGACTGGGACGAAAGCGAGCCCGGCATGCTTTACGGCATCGATCGCGAGGGCGGACGGATGCTGCAGATGCGCGTACCCGTTCGACGCCGCTGATCTATCAAACCATCCATCGAGCATCGGCAAGAGCAAACGGCCACCATTACCCTGCGGGTAAATCGGCCGTCTCATATCACATTGACGGCGACTGGTCTCCCTTGGGCCGTGATGCGGGAGCCGCTGGTCAGCGGGGCTGTTATCCTCTGGCATGCGGTGATCGGCGGCTTTTGCGTAGCCATAGCGGGCCATATCGGTGAAACGGTGGCGGAGAGGGAGGGATTCGAACCCTCGGTACCCGTAAAGGCACGCCGCATTTCGAGTGCGGTACAATCGACCACTCTGCCACCTCTCCGCAGAAGACGTTTCCGGTGCGAAGCGCGCCGGTCGGTCGGTCGAGGGCGCGCCTCTAACGGGTTCGTCCTCGGGTGGCAAGCGCCGTTGCGCTTGTGCGGCGCGGAAAGACCATTAAATTGTGCGTCATGCCCCGCCACGATCCCACGGTCACTCTGCCCTTCGTTCAGGTCGATGCGCCGCCCATCGCGCATGCGCGCTTCTCGATCGGCGACGTCGTGCGGCATCGATTGTTCGACTTTCGCGGCGTGATCTTCGACGTCGATCCCGTCTTCGCCAACACCGACGAATGGTACGAGGCGATTCCCGAGGCAGTGCGGCCGAGCAAGGACCAGCCCTTCTACCACCTGCTCGCCGAGAACATGGAGTCGAGCTACGTCGCCTATGTCAGCCAGCAGAATCTGGTGGTCGACGACAGCGACGAGCCGGTCGACCATCCGGCGATCGCGGGGTTGTTCACCGACTTCGCCGATGGCCGCTACGCCCTGCGGCGCGAACATCGCCACTGAGGCGGCGGGAATTCACCCGCCGGGAAAATCGCGACGGCGAGAGGTTGACAGAAGGGTAGGTTTTCCTTAGCTGCCGCCGCTCATCCCGCCGGGCATATCCCGTGCGGGGCATAGTTTTTTGGGAAGTGACTAGAGCCATGTTCGCAGTCGTGCGCACGGGCGGCAAGCAGTATCGCGTCGCCGCCGGAGACAAGATCGTCGTCGAGAAGCTGGACGGCGAAGCCGGTGCCTCGATCACGCTGGGTGACGTCCTGCTCGCGGGCGAAGGCTCGGAGCTCAAGAGCGTCGAGGGCCTGACCGTCGCCGCCGAGATCGTCGCGCAGGCGAAGGGCGAGAAGGTCATCGTCTTCAAGAAGCGCCGCCGTCACAATTATCGCCGCAAGAACGGCCATCGCCAGAACCACACGATCCTCAAGATCGTCTCGGTCGGCTGAGCCCAGCGCGAACAGGAGTAGAGCAGCATGGCACATAAGAAAGCAGGCGGTTCGTCGCGCAACGGTCGCGATTCGGCCGGTCGTCGCCTCGGCGTCAAGAAGTTCGGCGGTCAGGAAGCGATCGCCGGCAACATCCTCGTGCGTCAGCGCGGGACCAAATTCTATCCGGGTGCGAACGTGGGGATCGGCAAGGATCACACGCTGTTCGCGCTCGTCGACGGCCGCGTGGCGTTCCACGAGGGCAAGCTCGGCCGTAAATTCTGCTCGGTGCAGATTATGGCGGAAGCCGCCGAATAACATCGGGTAACCAGCCGGGTTGCCCACCAGGGTGACCCGGTCGCACCGCTTGAGGCGGTGCCAACCAAATCAGGGAGGCGGGTCACCCCGGCCTCCCTTTTTTCTTGCTCCCCACCCCCGACTGTCCCTGCCGCGTCACAGGCGCGTGGCAGCGGCGTGGCCAAGGAGAGAGCAAGAATGTTCGCCAGAACCAAGAGATTGACGCTGCGGCCCGCCTGGGCCGAAGACGCTCCCGCGCTCGCCGAAGCGATCGGCCACGAGGCGGTCGCCCGCATGCTGATGCGCGTGCCGTTCCCTTATTCGGTCGACGATGCGCAGGCCTTCGCCGATCAGCCGCGCGGCGGCCATGAGCCGCGCTTCCTGATCCTGTCGCATGCGGAGAATGAGGCGCCCGTGCTGATCGGCGGCATCGCGCTCACCGACTTCGGCGGCGAAACGGGTGTCGAACTAGGCTATTGGCTGACGCCTTCGGCCTGGGGGCGCGGCTATGCGACGGAGGCGGGGCGCGCGGTGATCGACATGGCGCGCCACGCACTGCCCCTGTCGCGGCTCGGCGCATGGCATTTCGCGGACAATCCGGCGTCGGGCGCGGTGCTGCGCAAGCTCGGCTTCCGGGCGACCGGCGGGCAACTGATGAAGCGGTCGGCGGCGCGAGCCGAGGCCGCGCCCGCGATCGGCTACGCGCTCGATCTCGACGATGACCAAGCCGAGCCGATGCGAATCGCGGCGTGACCGGAGGGCGGCACGGGAGCGTCGCGACGGTGAAGACGCTTCCTCCCGGCCATGCCGAGCGTAGCCGTTACGCCCGTGCCGCCCGCGGGAGCACGGCGGCCTCATAGTCGCTTTCGGCGAGGCCGATCAGCGCGCGGTCGTCGTGCTTCCACGGGTGGAAGCCGGGGAGGAAATAGGCCGCCCACACACCGGCGACCTTCCGCGCCATGCCGGGGTTGCCGAACGCATACCAGGCGAGGCGCGCCCACACCTTCGGCCCGCTCAGCCCGTCCTGCCGCAGCAGTTCGAGCATGCCGCGGGTGCGCCCGGTGAAGAACCGCCAGGTGGTGATGAGCATCACCAGCGCCTTGATCCGCCAGCGCCGGAACCGCGACCAGCCTTGCGTCGCATGCAGCCAGGTGTCGTAGGCGACGCCCTTGTGCTCGATCTCTTCGGCGGCGTGCCACAGCCAGAGCGCCTTGGCCTGCTCCTCGCCGCCTGCGAGATGGCGCGGATCGGCGATCAGCTCGTGCGCCAGCATCGCGGTAAAATGCTCGAGCGCGGTGGTCGCGGCGAGGCTCGCGATCGGCGGCCGCCCCTTGGTCAGCGCCAGTGCGGCATCGACGTCGCGATCGAGCGGCGTCACGTCATAGCCCTGATCGGTGACGTGGCGGTTGAACGCGACATGCTCGCGCGTATGCATCACCTCCTGCTTGATGAAGGCATTGATCTCGGCGGTCAGCTTGGGCGGCGTGCCGTCGCGGAACCGGCGCACGCTGTCGACGAAATAGCCCTCGCCCTTCGGGAAGGTCACCGAGAGCGCGTTGTAGAAGGCGGTGGCGATCGGGTCGTCGTTCAGCCACCAGCGGCGCATCGTCACCCCGCGGCCGAAGCGGCGGTCGCGCGGCGTGATGACCAGATCGTCGGGCGTGGTTGCTTTCGCCATGGATTCCTCCAACAACAAGGACGTGACGCAGTTTACTTACACATCTGTAAATAGGGCATGGACCTGACCGCCGCAACCCTCCGCAAGCGCCTGTCCCCTGCCGAAAGCCGCGCGGCCGCGTTGCAGGCGGCGCAGGACCTGCTGATCGAGCACGGACCGCAGGCGGTGACGCTGAAGGCCGTCGGCGCGCGAATCGGCCGGACCCACGCCAATCTGCTCCACCATTTCGGCTCGGCCGAAGGGCTGCAGCAGGCGCTGATCGCGCGCATGGCCACCTACATCACCTCGACGATCCGCGATGCGGTGCTGAGCAACCGCGCGCTTGCCGGCGATGCGGAGCCCGATCCGCGGTCGATCGTCGACCTCGTCTTCGATGCGTTCGATTCGGGCGGTGCAGGCGCGCTGGCGAGCTGGATGATCCTGTCGGGCAACCGCGACGCGCTCGATCCGATCCTGTCGGCGGTCCACGACCTCGTCGACGAACTCGCCGAAGGGGTGAGCCCCACCGAACGGCCGATCCAGGAGGAAACGCTGCACCTGGTGCTGCTGGCGCTGGGCGACGCGCTGCTCGGACGTTCGATGGCGCAGGCGCTCGGCTTGCCGCGCGGCAAGGCGCGCGACCTTGCGGTGGCGATGCTCGTCCGGGCGCCCTGCGCAGACTGATCCGCCGGCAATAGGCCCTGGCACATCGGCAATAGTCCGCCCCCTGCTGGGTACCGGGCGGAACCGCTATGCCCACGCATCGATCGGATGGGTCAATGGTGCAGTCGTTCAAGCAGTTGGCGTGCGGAATCCTGGGTCACAAGCGCGTGCGTCGCCACGTCCGGTCGGACGGGTCGCGGTGGCGTTGCGCCTGCGACCGCTGCGGGATCCAGCTCGTCAAGTCGCATAGCGGCGGCACGTGGATGCCGCTCGATCGCGCCGATCGCCCGACGCGCTGAGCGCGTCGCGATCGGTGAACCCGGCGGCGCTTTCAGCGCCTGCTGCCTGGGTGACGTCGATCGACGCCGTGACGGGGGTCGCGGCGCCGATCGGCGCTTCCGGCCGGAATGGCGTCGTCCGGTTCAGCGAACGGACGGGCCGGCACCCTCGCCCACCGATCCATGCAGGGCGCGATAGTCGCCCGGCGTCATGCCATAGGCTTCGCGAAACGCACGGCCCAGATAGGCAGCGTCGCAAAAGCCCCAGCGCTCGGCGATCACCGCGATCGTCTGCCGGTCGGCCCCCTGCCGCAGCGTCTCGGCCACGCGGGCGAGCCGCCGCTCGCGGATATAGGCCTGCACCCCGCCGCGGCCGCGCAGCAGCCTGAACAGCGTCGACCGCGACACGCCGAGCGAGCGGCTCAATCGCGCGACGGTGAGCGAGGGCGAGCCGAGGTTGCGCTCGATCTCGTCGCGCAGCTGCACGGCCAGCGCACGCTCGTGCTGGTGCGGATCGGCCGGCACCTCGCCGCAGCTCGCCGCGATCGCGACGGCAAGCAGATCAAGGATCGTCTGCGCCAGCATCGGACCGCTCGCAGCCGGCAGATCGGGGGCGTGGGTCCGGAGCAGCGCGACGTGCGACGTCAGCAATGCGGCGTGCCGCGGCGCGATGACATGCCCGTGCAAGGTGCGCACCGGGGTGAACAGGCGTTCGGCCTCGGCGCGCGGCAGCGACAACCCGGTGCTGATCGACGCTTCGGAAAAATGGCGCTTGGGTGCCGACATGTCGGCCAGCACGATCGACCCCGTCGGCGCCACCGCCTCCGCCCCGTTGATCTCGAAATAGGCGGCACCGGCATGGCGTATGTTGACGACCAGATCGTCGTTGTCGTCCCGCGCAGCCCTCAGCCGCGAGCGGTCCCAATGCTGCGAGGTGAAACGGGCATGACCGATGCCGAACGGGCCGAGGTCGAGCCAATCCATGGATGCGGTGAAGGGTTCGTCGGGCGTCGTTTCGTAGCGCGAGGAGAGATTGGCGACGTTCCCGTCTCGCCAGACCTCGTAGCGTTCGCGCGGGGGCAGGTCCGCGGTATCGAAGGCCCGCATCCAGCCGAGGCGCGCGGAGGATCGGGGCGCGACGCCGGCATCGGAAGGAACTACCATCGACCGGGCATAGCGAGACTCATTTTGGCGGTACAGCATTTGTCGCGCGGACGAGGACGGCGACGTTCGGTGCGGCATGGCGGTGCGGCATGGTGGTGCAGAATGGCGGTGCGGGGTGGCCGTGCGCCCGCTTGACGCCTAAGAGGCGCCATGCATTTCCTCGACCAGGCCAAGATCTTCGTCCGTTCGGGCGCCGGCGGCCCCGGCGCCGTCAGCTTCCGGCGCGAAAAGTTCATCGAATATGGCGGCCCCGACGGCGGCAACGGCGGCAAGGGCGGCGACATCGTGTTCGAGGCGGTCGCCGGGCTCAACACGCTGATCGACTTTCGCTACACCCAGCATTTCCGCGCGCCGCGCGGCCATGGCGGATCGGGCAGCAACCGCACCGGCGGCGGCGGCGACGATCTCGTCATCAGGGTGCCGGTCGGTACGCAGGTCCTGTCCGAGGACAAGGACGAGGTGCTGCTCGACTTCACCCGCGTCGGCCAGCGCGAGGTGTTCCTGCGCGGCGGCGACGGCGGCCGCGGCAATGCGAGCTACAAGACCTCGACCAACCGCGCGCCGCGCCAGCACGGCACCGGCTGGCCGTCGGAGGAAGCCTGGGTGTGGCTGCGCCTCAAGCTGCTCGCCGACGCCGGCCTCGTCGGCCTGCCCAATGCGGGCAAGTCGACCTTCATCAACGCGGTGACGAACGCGCAGGCGAAGGTCGGCGCCTATGCCTTCACCACCACTCGCCCGCAGCTCGGCGTGGTGCGCCATCGCAACCGCGAGTTCGTCGTCGCCGACATTCCCGGGCTGATCGAAGGCGCGGCCGACGGTGCCGGCATCGGCGACCGCTTCCTGGGGCATATCGAGCGCTGCCGCGTGCTGCTCCACCTGGTCGACGCCAACGACGCGGATGTCGCGGACAGCTACCGCATCGTCCGCGACGAGCTGGAGGCCTATGGCGGCGGCCTCGTCGGCAAGCCGCATGTCGTCGCGCTCAACAAGATCGACATGCTCGACGACGAGCTGATCGAAGCGCTGTCCGCCGAACTCGCCGAGGCGAGCGGCACGGACGTCATCCCGCTGTCCGGCGCCGCGGGAACGGGCGTCGACTGGGTGCTCGACCGCCTGCTCGACGCCATTCCCGCCGCCGAGCCGGTGAGCGACGAGGACGAGGGCGAGGACGAGATCAGCTGGTCGCCGCTCTGACTGGATCATCGATCGGATCATCGACCGGATCATCGTCTGGGCGCGCCTGACCCACGTCAGCCGCCCACGACGTCCGCGGTGCGCGGCGTGGGCGGACGGTCGAGCGACGATCGTTGTAACCTCACCGCCGGCATCGACACCGCCTGAGGGCTCGCGGACGATTGGCGGGAGCGGGCGGCTGCGATAAGGGCGGCGCGTGATGCTCTTCCCGCCCTCCTCCTGCGCACGGCTGGTCGTCAAGGTCGGATCGGCGCTGCTCGTGTCGCCCGATGGCGCGGTTCGGCGTGACTGGCTGGCGACGCTGGTCGCGGACATCGCCGTCCGCGCCGCGGCAGGGCAGCAGATCGCCATCGTGTCATCCGGCGCGATCGCGCTCGGCGCGCGGCGGCTGGGCCTTGCGAAGGGCGGCCGTGCCAGCCTCGAGGATGCGCAGGCGGCGGCGGCGACCGGGCAGATCGCGCTCAGCCAGACCTGGGCGGAACTGCTCGCCGGCCACGGCCTCACCGCGGCGCAGATGCTGGTGACGCTGGACGATCTCGAGGATCGCCGGCGCTACCTCAACGCCGCCGCGACGCTGGGGCGGCTGCTCGGCCTTGGCGTCGTGCCGGTCATCAACGAGAACGACAGCGTCGCGACCGAGGAGATCCGCTTCGGCGACAACGACCGGCTCGCCGCGCGCGTCGCGCAGGCGGCGGGCGCGCAGGGCGTGGTGCTGCTCTCCGACGTGGACGGCCTCTACGACGCCAACCCGCATGGCAACCCTGCCGCGCGCCATATCCCGCGCGTCGAGCGGATCGATGCGGTCGCCGCCATGGCCGATGCGGGATCGGCGTCGGGCATGGGCTCCGGGGGCATGGTATCGAAGATCGCCGCGGCGCGGATCGCCGCCGGCGCCGGTACGCACCTCGCCATCGCCAGCGGCCGGCACGATCACCCCCTCGCCGGCGCGCCGCGCCACACGCTGTTCGTCGCCGAGCGCAGCGCGCCGGCCCGCAAGGCGTGGCTGGCCGGCGGCCTGACCGCACGCGGGCGCATCCATGTCGACGCCGGTGCGGCGCAGGCACTCGGTGCAGGCGGCAGCCTGCTCGCCGCGGGCGCGACGGGGATCGAGGGCGGCTTCGCGCGAGGCGACCTCGTGACGATCGAGGGTCCCGCCGGCATCGTGGCGCGCGGCCTGTCGGAATATGACGCGCGCGATGCGATGCGGCTGATCGGCACGCGATCGGACGAACAGGCGGCGATCCTGGGCTACGCGCCCCGCGCCGCGCTGGTGCATCGCAACCATCTGGCGCTGCTGTGATCGCTGCC
>JAAIGG010010562.1_pt1 | contig 11519 bp, 15 predicted proteins | sample 6487391 | NCBI WGS metagenome assembly JAAIGG01 (sample SAMN13974130, study PRJNA590717) | phyllosphere metagenome | biome: asymptomatic weeds; feature: pooled weeds collected from a community garden; material: weeds; isolation source: pooled asymptomatic leaves from various weed species from...
ACCGCCAACTTCGAGACCGCGTCCGCCGAGGTCACCCGCCTCGACGGCGAGATCTCGGCCGCCGAGGGCAAGAACACCGTGGACGCCAGCACCACCATCTCGCGCGCCGATGCCGGCCAGATCGCCCGGCTTTGCGCCGACGGCGGCGTGCCCGGCATGACCGCCACGCTGCTCACCGAGGGCGTGTCCGTCGAGGACGCCAAGGCGCGCATCGCGGAAGCGGGCGAGGCGGCAAACCTCGTGGCGCTCGCCCGCCGCAAGGATCCGAGCATCCCCGAGGATCTGGCGGCGACGATGCTGGCCGAGGGCAAGACCGTCGAGAACATCCGCACGGCGCTCTTCGACAAGCTCGTGGCGGCCGAGGACAAAACCTCGATCTCCAGCCACATCCCCGCGCCGCAGGGCAATGCCGGCGCTACCGCCACCAAGGCCAGCATGGAGCGTCAGCTCGTGAAGGCCGGCCTGAAGAAGGACGCCTGATCCATGGCACTCCTCGAGACCGCCGCCGTCGCCTCCGACTTCCTGAAGACCGAGGCCGGCAACTACCGCTCGCGCAGCATCGTCACGATCGCGTCGGGCGCGGGCAAGCTGAAGCCCGGTCAGGTGCTCGGCAAGCTCACCGCGTCGGGCAAGTTCACGCCCAACGCGGCCGCCGGCGCCGATGGCTCGCAGACCGCCGTCGCTATCCTGCTCTTCCCCGTCGACGCGACCAGCGCCGACGTTCAGGCCGTCGTCGTCGACACCGACGCGGTCGTCAGCCACGCCGGGCTCACCCACGGGCCCACCGTCAACGATGCGACCAAGCGGGCCGCTGCGAATGCGCAACTCGCCGCCGTGGGCATCAAGGTCCGCCAGGGAGCCTGAGCCGTGCCCGAGATCCTCGACATCTTCAACCAGGATGCCTTCAGCGCCGCGGCGCTGACCGGCTCCATCATCATCGTCCCGAACAACTACGGGCGCATCAACGAGCTCGGCCTGTTTCGGGCCGAGCCGATCACCACCACGACCGTCATCGTCGCCATCGAGAATGGCGTGCTCAACCTGCTGCCGACCCGCCCGCGCGGCGGACCGGCCTCGCTCGGCACTCGCGGCAAGCAGAAGCCGAAGGCGTTCATCGTGCCGCACATTCCGCACGACGACGCGGTGCTGACCTCCGACGTGCAGAACATGCTGGCGATGAGCCCGCGCGGCGACGCGCAGCTCGAATCCGTGATCAACTTCCTGAACCGGAAGCTCATCACGATGCGCGGCAAGCACGGCATCACCCTGGAGCACCTGCGCGTCACCGCGCTCCGTGGGCGCATCCTCGACCATGACGGCAGCGTGCTCATCGACCTGTTCGATGCGTTCGGCGTGCAGGAGAAGGTGATCGACTTCGCGCTCGGCACACCGGGCACCGACGTCGGCGCCAAGTGCGACGAGGTCACCGGCTACATGGAGGACAACCTCCTCGGCGAGACCATGACGGGTGTCCGCGCCCTGGCCTCGCCGGAGTGGATGGCGAAGTTCACGGCGCACAAGAGCGTGAAGGACTCCTTCATGTACTTCGCCTCGCCGCAGAACCCGAACCGCGACAGCGTGCGGAAGGGCTTCACCTTCAAGGGCATCACCTTTGAGGAATATCGCGGCGCCGCCTCCTACCTGCAGGAGGACGGCACGCGCAGCACGCCCGAGCGGTTCATCCCGGCCGGCGACGTGCGGTTCTTCCCCGAGGGCACGACCGACACCTTCGTCAACTACTGGTCGCCGCCCGACTTCTGGGAGTCGATCAACCAGGCGCCCGACGTCGCCAACGCCGAGGTGTTCGTCGCCCCGCTGGAGCGGATGAAGTTCGGCAAGGGCATGGAAGCCCACACCGAGTCCAACCCGCTGCCGCTGGTGAAGCGTCCGGCGCTGCTGGTGCGCGGCACGACCTCGAACTGATCGAGGCACCGATGCGACCTCGTCTGTCCCTTGCCGCCGCGACCGCGCCCATCACGGGCCGGACGCTGCGGTTCGCAACCGACGAGGTCGATTCCTTCCCGGCCATCGACGAGGCCGATCCGGTCAATCTGGCCCCACGGGCCGAACAAGCGAGGAGCAGTGCCATGCGACTGCGCGAGAAGGGCAAGAAGGACGGCCCGGTCATCACCATGTCCTGGGACGCGGCACAGGCGGCACTCGCCGCCGGCACGCACGAGGCCGCCGAGGGCGCGGCCGTCGACGAGGGCAGCACGCCCGGCAGCATCACGCAGCAGGCCGGTCAGGGCGGCGACGCGCCCGACGACGACCTCGACGACAAGACCAAGGCCGAACTCGAATCCCTGGCCAAGGAGCGCGGCCTCGACATCGGCGTGGCCAAGACCAAGGCCGACATCATCGCGGTGCTGCGCGCGGCCCGATGAGCGCCTTCGCGATGGCGCTCGACGCCACGTTCGAGGATCCGAACCACGGCGGGGACGCCATCTGGCGTTCGGGCGGCACCGGTCCCGGTCTGCCCGTTCGCATCCTGCGCCTGTCGCCCGAGGCCATCATCGGCATGGGCGATCAGCGCTACGACCTCGACGCCATGCTGATCTCGGTCAGGCTGTCCGAGGTGCCCTTCCCGACCGTGGGCGATCAGGTCGACATCCTCGACGAGATGGGCGCAGTCGCCGAGACCGTCGAGGTGACGAGCCTCGCCCGCATCGACATGCGCCGGCTGGTACGCAGTTGCGCCGTCTCGCCGCTCGCGCCCGACGATCCGGACGACGAGCCGTGAGGTTCAAGGCCACCGCTGCCGACCCGCGCACGGCGATGAAGGGCACCGAGCAGCAGGTGGCCCGCTCGGTCACCGCCGGCATGCGCGAGATCACCGACGGCCTGAAGGAGGATCTGCGCAGCGACGTGCGCGAATCCGGCCTCGGCCAACGCCTCGCCAACACATGGCGCGGCCAGACCTTCCCGCGGACGGGCGAGAGCACCGAGGCTGCGGCCTACGTCTCGACCAACGCCCCGAAGCTGATCGACGCCTTCGACCGCGGCGTCACCATCACCGCCCGCAACCGACGCTTCCTGGCGATCCCGACCCCCGAGGCGGGCGTGCGGCAGGTGTCGAAGCGCCGGTCCAAGGGCTCGACCGACAACACCCTGACGCCCGCCGCCTGGGAGCGCGAGACCGGGGTGAAGCTGCGCTTCGTGCCCAGCAAGAACGGCGGCGGGGTACTGGTGGCCGATGCGTTCTACCGGCGGCAGGCGGCGCGCTACCAGGGCCGCAAGTCCTTCCGCGCCATCAAGGAGGCTGGCCCCGACAAGGGCCGCTCCTTCGTCGTGATCTTCGTGCTGGTCCGGCAGGTGAAGCTGCGCAAGCGCCTCGACATCGAGGCGACCGCCAAGCGCTGGGCCGACCGCGTGCCGGGCGCCATCGCGGCGCATTGGGAGGCCTGATGCGGATCGTTCACAGCTTCGTCTTCGCGATCGTGGTGCTTTGGCTTTTCGCCGTCATCCCGCTCTGGGCTCGCGGTGAGCCGGCCACCTGGGGTGTCTGGGTGATGGCGATCGGCTCCGCATCGCTGGTTGCCACACACTCGCTCTACCGCATGGTGAAAGCCTGATGCCGAGCAAGCGCGAGCAGGTAATCCAGGCGGTGGTCGATCTCGTGAAGAGGGCGCTGCCGAAGGCGACGCACTACCGGAATGAAGAAAAGGCGCAGACCATCCCGGCCGGCGGCTCCGTCATCATCGAGGACGGCGACCCGGGCGAGCCCGAGGTGACGCTGAACCCGACGACGTGGATCTACGAGCACCAGATCCCGGTCGACGTCGCGGCGAACAAGAGCCGGACGCAGACCGCCGAGGCCCGCCTCGACACGATGATGCAGGCGATCGGCGCCGCGGTCGCGGCCGACCGCACGCTGGGCGGGCTCTGCGACTACCTGATGGTCAACGCCGCCCAGACCGAGGGCCTGACCTCCGAGGGCGCGCCGACCTCGCGCTACGGGCTCATCACCATCGTGGCCGTCTACGGCACGACCGACCCCCTGAACTGAACCACCCCGCCAGAGGAGAGACCCATGGGACGCGCGCGCGGCTCGAACGCCATCATGGCGGCTGCATTCGAGGCCACCTACGGAACCCGGCCGAGCACCGGCTACATAAAGCTGCCCTTCGTCTCGTCGAACCTCGGCGAGGAACAGGGGCTGATCTCGTCCGACCTGCTCGGCTACGGCCGCGAGCCGCTGCCGCCCTCGCGCGACGTCATCAACAACGACGGCGACGTGGTCGTGCCGATCGACCTGCGCAACTTCGGCCAGTGGCTCAAGCTCTACATGGGCGCTCCCGTCACCGCGACGGTGACCGGAGCGCAGGAGCACGTGTTCTCTTCCGGCGCAGTCAGCCTGCCGTCGATGACGGTCGAGGTGGGTCTGCCGGAGGTGCCGAGCTACGGCAAGAACTTCGGGGTCCGCGGCAACACCATGCGCGTGCAGATGCAGCGCTCCGGCCTGCTCACCGCGACGCTCGGCTTGATCGCGCAGGGCGAGGTGAAGGAGGCATCCTCCGGCGCCGGCACGCCGACCGAGGCGGCGATCGAGCGCTTCTCGCCGTTCCAGGGCGCGGTCACCCGCGGCGGCGTCGCGCTCGCCTCCGTCACGGCGGCCGACTTCACCTACAGCAACAGCCTGGAGAAGGTGGAAGTGCTGCGGGGCGACGGCCGGATCGAGGACGCTGACCCCGGCATGGTGATGATGTCCGGCTCGATCACCACCCGGTTCGCCAACACGACCCTGTTGGATCAGGCGACCTCCGGCGCGCCCGTCGAACTCACCTTCGGTTGGGTCACGGACGCGACCCGCTCGCTCGTGTTCCGGGTGCCGGCCATCTACCTGCCGCGCGCCAAGACCCCGGTGACGGGCCCGAACGGCGTGCAGGCCACGTTCCAGTGGCAGGCGGCCAAGGACACGGTCACCGGCAAGACCGTCATCGCCACGCTGCGCAACAACGTGACGAGCTACTGAGCGGGCGCATTGTCCGAGATGGCAGTGCGTTGGGCGAGTTCCGCGTCGAGCTTCCTCTCGATGCGGGCCAGCTTTCTTGCGTTCGAAGATATACCGCCCATCAGAAAACTTCCGACCCATAGCGCGACTACTATTTGTATTTGAATGTCGCTTTTGATTGTAAGAGTAAATATGAACCCAATCGCAAATAGTATCATAGATAAGATTGCAAAGAATATATCCATTTCGCCCCATCCAATCCTCAGCGCCGGAGTTTCACTATGATCAAGCTCGCCCCAACTTCGTCCGAACTGATCTGGCTTGATATCGAGCCCGGCGCCCGCATCGGCCTTCGCCCCGTCACGCCCTCCATGATGCTCTTGGCGCGAGACGAGGCAGCGCAGGTATACGTCGAAGCCGCTGCGGCCGACGAGCCTCCCCCCGAGAAGGAAATCCGCTTCCTCGCGAGCGAGGCCCTGGTGCGGAAGCTGGCGCACCTCGGGATTGCGGCATGGGATGGCGTCGGCGACGCCGAGGGCGAACCCGTGCAGGTCTCGGCTTCGAGCGTCGATATGCTGCTCTCCTACTGGCCCGCCTACGACGTGATCGACCGCCTCTACGCCGCGCCTGCCACGAAGCGGAGTGCGGAAAAAAACGCCTGAAGGAACTGGCGCAGTGGCATTTCAGCGGCGGTGCCGAATACTGCGAAGCGTGTTCCTCCCCCTGCGCTGAATGCCCGTACACCCTGCATGCGCCCGAGACGGACGCGGGCAAGACGGCCTGGAACGTATTGCGCGCCTGTGCCGGTCAGGTGCGGGCGACCCACAAGGGCGCATACGGCCTCGATTTCGGATCGGTCCTCGCTCTCGGAAGCGCCATGGGGGCCGATCTCGGCACCCTCGCCGAGGTGCTGCCGACCGTCGAGGTGACGCTGGTTCGAGCCTATCAACAGGAGGCCGACGATGCCGACAGTAGCGATCCGCCTCGGGGTTGAGGGTGGCCCCGAGCTGAAGCGCGTCTTCGACGACACCGGTAACGCCGCGCAGGCCGCTTTTCAGAAGGTGGGTGCTGCAGCGGATCAGGCTGGCGTCGCCGTTGATCGGCAGACGGCACGATTCCAGCGTATGGCGCAGGCCGCGCGCGAGGCGGAAGCCCAGGCGCGGGCGCGGGCCGGGTTTGATGCGCAGCTCGGCGTCGGCGCTGGCTCTGCTGGCTCGGCGCGGTCCTCGGCGGCGGCGTTCGAGGAGGTGTTCCGCCAGGAATCGGAAGCGCTGCGCCGGGCGACCGAGGCACGGGCAGAAGCCGCCCGCACCATCGTGGAGCGCCAGAACGCGGCGGCCCAGACGGCGGCTCGGACGGCATCCTACCAGAGCGCGCTCAACGACCGCCTCGGCGTCCGCACAGACTTCGGTGGCTTCGGCAGGGCCGACGACGTCACTGCCTACGGGGCTGAGCTGGATCGGGTCCGCGCGCGGTTCGTGCCCCTCGCTGCCGCGAGCCAGAGCTACCGGCGGGAACTGGCGGAGATCGCTCAAGCCTCTCGGGCTGGCGTCATCTCGGAGAATGAGCGCGCCGCGGCGGTCAAGCGGACGAAGGACGCCTTCGCCGAGCAGGTGAAAGAGATCCGCAGTGCGGCCTCGGCGACTCGCGGGCTGCGGCCGGACCAGCTTCAGAACCTGACCTATCAGGCGGGCGACGTCGTCGCGCAGCTCGGGTCCGGGGCGTCGCTCGGCACGATCCTGATGCAACAAGGGCCGCAAGTCGCGGGCGTGTTCGGCCCCGGCACCGGCCCGCGCGAGGTTGCGTCGGGCGTCGTGCAGGCGATCGGCCGCTTCATCACCCCGTTGACCGTCACGGCGACCGCGATCACGGCGGCGGCGGCGACCTTCGCCTATGCGGCGTCCAGCTTCGGCGCGACCCAGCGGGAGATCCGCACCTCGGTGGCAGGCCCTGGACGGCTGAGCGGCGCCACCCCGCAGATCATCAACGAGGCTGCGGAATCGTCGGCCCGGGCCGGTGAGGTTCCGGTCGGCACGGCACGCCAGATTGCAGCTATCTACGCTTCTACAGGGCGGGTTGATCCGAAGTATTTTGATGATCTGATTAAGCTGCAGCGGGACTATGCTGCCCAGACCAAACAGGACATCATTCCGTCCACCGAAGATCTCGCTGGCGCTCTATCGAATGTGGCAACGGGCGTCGATCTGATCGAGAGCCGTGTCGGCCCCCTCGGCGACGGTGTCGGCGAAGCGGCGAAGCGCCTTGCGGCTGCCGGCGATCAGATTGGCGCGGTCAAGCTTATTGTCGATGCGCTTCCTGGCACTCTGACCCGTGCGAACGACAACCTGAGCACATTCTCTCGGGAGTGGGAGCGCAGTGGGAACTCGCTGAAGACGTGGCTCGACCTTCTCGGCGGCAGCGCTGTCGGCACAGGCTCGCGCACGGGCGCGGAGACGCGCCTAGCCCAGGTTGAGGCCCGCATCAGCGGCATCCTCGCCTCGCAGCAGCGCTACGGCACCGGACAGAACGCTGCGACCTACGAGGCCAGCCTTCAGGTTGAGCGGCAGAAGCTCGCTGCCGCCCAGGCCGAGGTCGAGCGCGAGCGGATGTCCGGCCCGCGCGCACAGGTCGACTATCGCGCTGCCATGGCAAGCCGGACGTCTGGCGCCCTCAATCCAGACCTGATGGCGCTCGAGCAGTTGCGAGCGCAGCGCTCTCAGATCGAGGCATCCCTGCGGGACGCGGTCCGCACCGATGTTGCGCCCGTCATCACCGGCGGCGCTGGCAACGCCTACGCCACGCTCCAGACCTTGAATGAGCAGATCAAGGCGATGGAGGAGAACTACCGGGCGGGCGGCGAGGCGGCGGCCAACGCGCTGAAGCGCGCCGATTTCGAGAAACGGATCGCGGGTCTCTCGGACTACGAGCGCGCGCTTGAGGCGATCCGGAAGAAGTACGAGGAGCTGCGGGACGCCGCTGCAAAGCAGGGCGACGCGGCTACCCGTGAGCAGCGCATCGCCACCCTCAATGCGTCCGAGGCGGCCGACGTCGCCACGCTCAGCACGCAGACTCGCCTTCGGGCCCGCGGGCAGATCGAGATCCCGGCCGACTACCTGCCGATGATCCGCGCAGCGGAATCGTCGGGCAACGATGCGGCGCGCAGCTCCACCGGCGCGGTGGGCCGCTATCAGTTCACGGCTGGTACGTGGCTCGAAATGTTCAGGCGCGAGAAGGACGCGCTCTTCGCCGAGATCCAGTCTCGCTACGGCGACCCGCGCGGGACGGACGCCGCCTCGGTCCGCCGTGACGTGCTCGCTCTCCGGACTGATCCGAACCTGCAGGAAGACCTGGCGCGTGCACTGACACAGCGGAACGCGGGTGAACTCGCGGCCCGCGGCTTTGAGGTCAACAGCCGCAACCTCTATGGTGCGCATAACATCGGCGTCGGAGGCATCTCAGCGCTGCTCCAGGCGCAGCGTGACGGCCGTGGCGACGCATCGGCGCAGGGCATCCTTGACCCGATCGACGCCAATCTCGTCTCGGCCAACCGAGCCTACTACGGCAATGGGAAATCGGTCGACGAGGCGCTGGCCACGCTGCAGCGGAAGACGCTCGCGAACAGCGCGGACGCGCGCGCGTCGCGTGAGCGGGTCCAAGCGATTGAGGGCGAGACGAGGGCGCTTGATCAGAGCATCGCCCAGCAGGAACGCTACACAGCCATCAACGAGCAATTGAAGGCGGCGCGAGACCGAGGCGAGGAGGCGGGAACGCGCTTCAAGAGCGCCGAGGAATTGCTGGCCGCCTCCTCGAAAGGACTGACAGGCGAACTGAAGCTTCAGACCGACGCAATCCTGGCGAATGCCGATGCGCGCGGGCGAGCGGTGCAGACCAGCCTCTCGGCGCGGTTCGAGAAAGACATGGGTATGGCCTATGGCTCTCTTGGCCGCACGCAGAGCGAGCAGGCGGCTTTCAGTCAGGCGCGTCTCTACGAGACGCCCGGCACCGCCCGGTTCGATGCGGCCTACGATCGTGTGCGCGATTTCCAGGGGCTCGCCGAGACCAAGGGCTTACTGTTGGAGGGCACGACCTCAATCGTGTCGGAGTTCCGTCGGACGGGCGACGCGGCCGGCGCACTTTCGAACGCCTTCGGCAACGCGGCAGACCGGCTGCTGTCGAAGGCTCTGGACACCGCGATTTCCGGCGGCTTCAACTCGCTGATCGGAAGTGCTGGCGGCGGCGGAGGATCGGCCGCCACCGTGCTTGACTTCATCAAGACTGGGCCGTTCGGCTACGCCAACGGCGGCGCAGTCGGCTACACCGGGCCGGGCGGGCGGTACGACTTCGCTGGCTTCGTCCACGGCGGCGAGGTGGTGTTCAGCCAGGACGATGTGGCTCGGCATGGTGGCGTCGCGGCGGTGGAGATCCTACGCCGGAGCGGTGGTCTGCGGGGCTATGCCGATGGCGGTCCGGTCGGGCGTGACGCCTTCACGATGCCGAACCCCGCCCTGATGCAGGCCGCGAACTCCAACAGCGGGCCGAGCTTCGGGGACATCACGATCAACATGCAGGGCGCCACCGGCGACCCGGCAACGGACCAAGCGCACGTCGACGCGACGATGAAGGCTCTTCGCGCCGAGATGCATCAGGTGGCGGCGGCAACCCTCCAGAGGTCCATGGGGACGAACGGTGACCTTTGGAGGGCCGGCGTCCGACGTGCTCGTTATTGACTGTCACGGATCATGGATGATGCTGGATGAGTTCGTCAGCCTCAGCAAGACTGATGCTTTCAATTCGACTGTAGGCCTCTCTCATCAGCTTCTGCGTTCCTGCGTAAACCTTATTTCTTACCTGCTCCATCGTGTCATTTGGCTCGTAGGAGAAAACAATGTCCATATCTAATCCCGAGGCGCATCCGAATTCGGGCCGATCAACCGTCAGGTTTACAGCAGCAACGGCATAAAATGGCGGGTGATCCGTCGTCATCAGCCTGATTGAGCTAATCGAAAACGCTTTTTGTTTCACTGGTAATCTCCGCTTTTCCTGAGTGCCGATCTACTTCCTGTGAGATGGCATGTCGCGATGGTGGAGGGACCGCATGCATCGCGCAACAGGCGATTGGCGTCCTGGTCCAAACCCGCATCCACCTTACGGAGCACAGCATGACCCTCCCCAACGGCAAGCCGCCGATCGACCGCTCGGCCCCGATCGCCGAGACCGCGCCGCCCGCCGCCGCGCCTCCACCCGCCGTGCAGGACACGCCGATGCCGACGGTCGAGAACGACCCCGGCAGCGTGTTCCAGCCCGGCCCGGGCGTCTCCGCCGCCGACGTGTTCGAGATCACGCTCATGTTCCTGCTGAGCATGACCAACTCGCCGGTCACGGTCGAGCCCGGCGCCCTGCGCGGCATCGCGCTGTCGGCCGAGCGCGTCGGCCAGCTCTCCGATTCCGCGCGGCGCTTCATGCTGCCGCTCGCCCCGCCCACCGCTCAGCACTGAAGGGAACCACGATGTCCAAGACCGCCGCGAAGCCGACCGTCGCCATCCCCGGCCAGAACCTGAACCTGCCCTATGGCGCGCAGGTATCCGTCTTCCAGAAGGGGACGGACCTCTACGAGACCGCCCGCATCAACGCCCCCGTCGAACTGGCGGTCGAGAGCGGGACCAAGATCGATGCCGTCGTGCAGTCCATTCAGGTCGGCGCCCTCATCGACCTGATCGGCCAGTTCGGACCGCAGAGCGTCTATACCTACGCCCGGCCCTACAGCGCCCTCGGGCTGCTGCAGGCGCTGACCGATGCCTCGGGCGAGGACGCGATCGACGTGACCAAGCTCTACACCGTCGTCGTCGTCACCACGCCGATGCCGACCCCGGTCATGCCGGGCGCCCCGGCCGCCTGATGCCGGACTTCCCGGCCTTTCCGACGCTCGGGATGGGCGATTTCGGACCGGTCGCGCCGGGGTCGAGCCGGACGGTGAAGCCGGCCGTTCTGACCGCCGGCTTCGGCGGGCGCTACAGCCAGCGCACGGGGGACGGCATCAACCCGCTCCCGCGCGACTTCGCCTTCCGCTCGCCCCGGCTGACGGCCGACAAGATCAAGGTGCTCGACGACTTCCTGACCGAGCGCCGCGGCCGCCTGCCGTTCACGTTCCGGGTGCCTTACGAGCCGGCCGCGCGACAGTTCATCTGCACGTCCTGGCAGACCGACTACAGCGACGCCCTGCACGCGACGCTGACGGCGACGTTCGAGGAGAACTTCGACCCGTGACCTCGCCCAACGCCGCGATCCGCCGGGCGGGCCAATCGCTCACGCCCGGCGATCTGATCGCCCTCTACGTGATCGACCTCTCGACCATCGGCGTGAACCAGCAATTCGCCTTCACGCCCGCGGCCAAGGGCGGGGCCGGGCCGATCGCCTTCCGCGGCATCACCTACGCGCCGCTCGACGTGAAGTGCGAGGGGTTCGAGATGACCGGCGAGGGCGAGATCCCGCGCCCCACCATCTCGGTCAGCAACGTCACCCGGGTGATGAGTTCGGCCTCCGCGCTCTACGGCGATCTCGTCGGGGCGCG
>JAAIGG010195884.1_pt1 | contig 11512 bp, 15 predicted proteins | sample 6487391 | NCBI WGS metagenome assembly JAAIGG01 (sample SAMN13974130, study PRJNA590717) | phyllosphere metagenome | biome: asymptomatic weeds; feature: pooled weeds collected from a community garden; material: weeds; isolation source: pooled asymptomatic leaves from various weed species from...
ACACAAGACGTCCCTGGCGGCGAGCCCCCTCCACCATGCTTCGCATGGTTCCCCTCCCCGTGCCGGGGAGGATTGATTGGGTTAACTCTTCGCGGCGACCTTGGCCTCGATCGCGTCCCAGATCAGCCCGGAGACATCGGTGCCGTCGAATTTCTCGATCGCGACGATGCCGGTGGGGGAGGTGACGTTGATCTCGGTCAGCCATTCGCCGCCGATCACGTCGATCCCGACGAACAGCAGCCCGCGCCGCTTGAGTTCCGGCCCGAGCACCGCGCAGATCTCGCGCTCGCGCTCCGTCAACTCCGTCTTCTGCGCCGAACCGCCGACCGCCAGGTTGGAGCGGATCTCGCCCTCGCCCGGCAGGCGGTTGATCGCGCCCGCCACCTCGCCATCGATCAGGACGATGCGCTTGTCGCCCTTGGCCACGGCGGGAAGGAACGCCTGGACCATATGCGGCTCACGATAGGCGGTGTTGAACACCTCGATCAGCGCGGACAGGTTCGCGCCGTCGCGCCCGACCTTGAAGATCGCCTTGCCGCCATTGCCGTGCAGCGGCTTGATGACGATCTCGTCGTGCTTCGCCAGAAAGGCCCGCGCCTCGTCCAGCGAGCGGGTGACCAGCGTCGGCGGCATGAACTGCGGATAGTCGAGGACGAAGACCTTTTCCGGCGCATTGCGCACGCTGCGTGGATTGTTGACGACCAGCGTCTTCTCGGCGACGCGCTCCAGCAAATGGGTGGCGGTGATATAGCCCAGGTCGAAGGGCGGGTCCTGTCGCATCAGCACGACATCGGCCTCATCGCCCAGGTCCAGCTTCACCGGCTCGCCGAAACGGTAATGATCGCCCACGACGCGCTGCACGGTGACGGGATGGGCCTTGGTCCAGAGATGCCCGTCCGACCAGTTGAGATCGCCCGCATCATAATGGAACAGCCGATGCCCGCGCTTTTGCGCCGACAGCATCAGCGCGAAGGTCGAATCGCCCGCGATGTTGATCTGGTCCATCGGGTCCATCTGGACGGCGACGGTCAGGGGCTTGGACATGGGGGTGTTCCTTCGTTCGGGCGGGTCTTTCGGGACGGGAGGTAATCCTTCGCTCGTCCGCTGTCACCCGCACCAGGCATTTTCGATATGGCGCGGCCGGGTGCCCGGCGCGAGCAGGATCACGTCGACCCGGATGTCGTCGCCCGGCCCGGCATAAGTCGGCATCAGCACTTCGGCGGCGGCGGCCACCCGTGCGAGCCGCCGCTCGTCGATCGCGAAGTCGAGTTCCGCGGCGGTCTTGCGCGTCTTCACCTCGACGAACGCGACCAGCGACCCGCGCCGCGCGATCAGATCGACTTCGCCCGCAGGCGTGCGGACGCGGCGGTCGAGAATGGTCCAGCCCTTCAGTCGGAGCCACCACGCGGCGAGGCGTTCGCCGCGACGACCCGCCTCCTCGGCACGCTGGCGTTCGGGCGTCGGCCTTTTAGAAATGGGACGCCCGCCCTCGCTCGCTGTCAGAGAACGGGTACGGGACCGTATGCGGACATGATCGTATGCCATGCCATATCGTGCGAAGCGCCATCGATCGGCGCAAGCCCGTATCGGTCCGGTTTCGTGTCGGCCCTCAAGCCGCTACTTCCTCCGGCGCGGTCAGCCACGCCAGGCTGTCCTCGGCGGGATCGAACACCCGCAGATAGGGCTGGGTCATCAGCCGCCGGATCTGCTGGCGCCCGATCGCGCTGCCGTTGACCATCGCGATCCGGCTGGCGCGGGGGAAGTCGCGTAGCGCCTCGTGCACCGTCATGATCGCGTCCTTGGGCTGGACGTTGATCGCGGACATGTCGATGCGCAGCCGATAGCCGGGGCGGAAGCCGCTGCGCCGGAAGGCGTCCAGCAATTCCCGGGCATAGCGCATGGCGATTTCGGGCGTGAAATGTCCGGTCCACTGGATGTCGAGCAGGTTGATGTCGTGACGAAATTGGAAGGCGTACATGGGGAGCGGCTCCTGACCTCTCCCTGCGCGCCCGACCCTTGCCGAATCGCTAATGCCGGACCCTAATCGTCCGAATTGCCGTCCTTCATCGCCAGCGCGCGGGCATAGAGCGTCTTGCGGTCGAGCCCCAGCGCCTTGGCCACCTCGCTCGCCGCGCGACCGACGGGCAGGCGGGTCAGCGCTTCGGCCAGCGCGGCGTCGGCGTCCTGTTCGGTGGCGGGGGGCGCTTCGCCCGGTGGCGCGACGACGATTGCGATTTCGCCCTTGGGGCCCCCTTCGGCATAGCGGGCGGCGAGGGTGGAGAGGGTGCCGGTCACCGCCTCCTCGAACTTCTTGGTGATCTCGCGCGTCACGGCCGCCTCGCGGTCGCCCAATCCTTGCGCCAGCGCGGTCAGCGTCGCGGCGAGGCGTGGCCCCGATTCATAGAGGACCAAAGTCGCCCGGATGCCCGCGATCTCGGCGATGGCGTCGGCGCGCGCCTTCTCCTTGGGGGGCAGGAAGCCCGCGAACAGGAACCGGTCGGTCGGCAGGCCCGCCAGCGTCAATGCGGCGATGGCGGCGCAGGGGCCGGGGATCGTCACGACCATGTGCCCCGCCGCGCGCGCATCGCGGACCAGTTTGTACCCCGGATCGGAGATCAGCGGCGTCCCCGCATCCGACACCAGCGCCACCGCCTGGGTCGCCATCCGCGCGATCAGGCCGGGGCGGACATGCTCGGCATTATGGTCGTGATAGGGCTGCATCGGCCGCTTCACGCCGATATGGCGGAGCAACCCGGCGGTCACGCGGCTGTCCTCCACCGCGATGACATCGGCCTTCGTCAATATGTTGGCCGCGCGAGGGGACAGATCGCCGAGATTGCCGATAGGGGTCGCGACGATGTACAGGCCGGGTTCGAGAATAGGTTCGGATTGGGTCACGGGGATCGTCATGACAGAGGCAGGGCTGTTCGTACAACCGGGGGTCGTCATTCCGGACTCCGGAAAATGGGGCGTGGGGCGGCTGGGCCGCGCGGTGGCGCTGGCCGCGACGCTGTTTCTGGCGGCGTGTCAGACGATCCTGCCGCGCGGGCCGGTCGAACAGCCCCCGGCGCGCCCCGAACAGACCAGCCCGCGCCCCTCGACCGAGGTCGAGCCCGGCTTGCCGCGCGATACGGCGCGGCACCGCATCGCGCTGCTCGTACCGCTATCGGGCAGCAATGCCGGGGTGGGCCAGTCGATCGCCAATGCGACGATGATGGCGCTGCTCGATGCGCAGGCGGACACGATCCGAATCACCAATTACGACACCACGCCCGGCGCGGCGGCGGCGGCGCAGAAGGCGATCGCGGAGGGCGCGCAACTGATCCTGGGGCCTTTGCTGTCCGAGGATGTCCGCGCCGTTGCGCCCGTCGCGCGTGCGGCGAAGGTGCCGGTGATCAGCTTTTCCAACGATGCGGGGGTGGCCGGGAACGGCACCTATCTGATGGGCTATACCCCCGCCCAGTCGATCGACCGGGTGGTCGGCTATGCGCGCGGGCGCGGCGTCACCAGCTTTGCAGGACTGGTGCCCAACGGGCTTTATGGCGAGCGCGCCTCGACCGCCTTTCTTCGCGCGGTCGAAGGGGCGGGGGGACAGGTCGTCTCGCTCCAGCCCTATGGCCGGGTCGCGGGCGGCATCGCGGGGGCGGCGCAGCGGCTGAGCGCCCAGGCGCCCTATGACGCGGTGCTGATCGCCGATGGCGGCGCGGCTGCTGCGGCGGCGGCCCCGATCCTGAAGCGGGGATCGGGCGCGACGACGCGGCTGCTGGGCACCGAATTGTGGAATTCCGAATCGGGCATCGCCGCGCGCGCGCCGCTGAACGGGGCATGGTTCGCCAGCGTGTCGAACAACCTCTACCGCCAATATGCGACCAAATACCGCGCCCGGTTCCGGGCCGCACCCTATCGCCTGTCGAGCCTGGGCTATGACGCGGTGCTACTGACCGTGCGGATCGCGCGCGACTGGAAGGTCAACGCGGCCTTCCCGGAAGCACGGCTGCGCGCGGCGGATGGCTTTTCGGGGATCGACGGCGCTTTCCGCTTCGGCCGCGACGGCGTGGCGGAGCGCGCGCTGGAGGTGCAGGAGATCCGTGGCGGCACGGCGGTGACGGTGTCGCCCGCGCCGACCGGGTTCGGGGATTGAGCGACGACGCCATCGTCGTGATGTGCGCGGCGGCCTCCCGCGAAGAGGCCGCCGTGATCGCCCAGGCGCTGGTCGAACGGCGCCTGGCGGCCTGTGTCCAGACGATGCCGATCGAAAGCTGGTATCGCTGGAACGGGGCCGTGCAGCACGAGCCCGAGGTGATGCTGCACATCAAGACGGTCCGGGCCCGCTTCGCCCCATTGTGCGAGGCGATCGAGGCGCTGCACAGCTATGACGTGCCGGAGATCGTCGCCGTGCCGATCACCGACGCTTCGCCGCGCTATCTGGCGTGGTTGCGCGAGGCGGTGCAATGACGGTGCACGTCAGGGGAACAGTCGCACCGTATCGAGCCGGGCAAAGCCCCTCCCCTTCAGGGGAGGGGTTGGGGTGGGGCCTTGTCCCGAGGGTTGCGCTTGCGGCAACGCCCCACCCCTGAAGGGGAGGGGAGCGGCGGACTTACCTCATCGCGCATCGGGTTCGTCGGTCATCACCACTTCGCGCAGGATCGCATCGAGCAGCAACGCGCCCGCACCGGTGACGATCAGCCGCTCGTCCTCCATTCGCACCAGCCCCTGTCGTGACAGTGTCGCCACCGCGTCCCGGTCCACCATATCGCGTCCCTCGGCCAGCGCCGTCACGCGCGCCAGATCCACGCCCTCGGCCAGGCGCAGGCCCATGACCAGCGCCTCGGTCGCCCGGGTGATGGGGGAGAGGGTTTCCTCCACCTCGATGCCATGGCCGTTGCGGTCGACCGCGGCCATCCAGTTTTCGGGCTTCTTGCGGCGTACGGTGGCTACACCCTCGCGGCGGCCATGCGCGCCGGGGCCGATCCCGGCGTAATCGCCATAGCGCCAATAGGTCAGGTTGTGGCGGCTCTCCGCCCCGATCCGGGCATGATTGGAGGTTTCATAGGCGGGCAGCCCCGCGGCGGCGGTGATCGCGCGCGTCGTCTCGAACAGGTCGGCGGCGGCATCGCCATCTGGGATGGTCAGCCGTCCCGCCGCCGCCTCGGTATGGAAGCGTGTCCCGGGTTCGATCGTCAACTGATAGAGCGACAGATGCTCGGTCCCGTACCGAAGCGCGCGGGTCAGTTCGGCCTCCCAGTCGGGCAAAGGCTGGCCGGGGCGGGCATAGATCAGGTCGAAGCTGACCCGGCCGAACAAGTCTTGTGCCGTCTGGAGCGCGCGCAGCGCCTCGTCCACGCCGTGCGCGCGGCCCAGGAAATGTAGCGCCTGATCATCCAGCGCCTGCACGCCCAGCGAGGCGCGGTTGACCCCGGCGGCGGCAAGATCGGCGAAGCGCGCCGCCTCGACCGAGGAGGGATTGGCCTCCAGCGTGATCTCGATCCCCTCGGCAAAGCCCCAATGGCGCTCGGCGGCGTCCAGGATCGCGGCGACGGTGGCGGGCGGCATCAGCGAGGGGGTGCCGCCGCCGAAGAAGATCGACGTCAGCCGCCGCCCCGGCAGCGCCGCCGCCTCATGCGCCAGGTCGGCGAGCAGCGCCTTTTGCCACGCCGCCTGGTCCACCGACTCGCGGACATGGCTGTTGAAGTCGCAATAGGGGCATTTGGAGACGCAGAAGGGCCAATGGACGTAAAGCGCCAGCGGGGCGGGGGCCAAGGATGAAACGGTCGATATTGCGGAGGACATGATGCGCCCCGATATGGCGGCGATGGTCGCACTTCGCCATCTCTTATCGCTGCCCGTCCTTGCCGCCTTGCTGGCAGGATGCGGTCCCATGGTGTCGGCGCCCAAGGTGTCCGCTCAGGGCGGCTCGACCGAGCGCGCCCCGGCGCGGGTGGTGGAGGAACGCGCCTCCGACGCGCCCGCCGCGCGCGGGGTGGGGCTGCTCCGTCAGGCGATGCTCGAGGGGCACCGCGCGGCGCGGGCCGAGGTGGGCTTGCCGCCGCTGGTCTGGGACGACCGGCTGGCGGCAAGCGCGCTGGCTTATGCCAAGGACATGGCGAGGACTGGGCGCTTCCAACATGCCGAGCAGCCGATGGGGCCGGCCCGGCAGGGCGAGAATCTGTGGACCGGCACGCGCGGCGCCTATCGCTATGACGAGATGATGGGGCATTGGGTCGCGGAGAAGCGCGACTTCGTGAACCTGCCTATTCCCCAAGCCAGCCGCACCGGCCAGTTCGGCGATGTCGCGCATTACACCCAGATCGTCTGGGCCCGATCCACGGCGGTCGGTTGCGCAATGGCGAGCAACAGGCGCGACGACTTCCTCGTTTGCCGCTATAGCCCCACCGGTAACGTCGTCGGCGAGCGGAGCTTCTGACTCGCGCGGAACGGCGGGAAGGCAATGTGCAATGGCGAATCCCTATGATCCGATGGCCTGGCTGACCTTCTGGACTGCACCCGCGCGTTTTGCGGTGATGGCGGGCGAATCGATGCTGAGCGCGCAGAGCGTGATGGCGACCCGCATGGGCGCGATGGCGACCGGCACCTCCTCGGCGGCGGAAATGACGCTGATGGTCAGCGAGAAGGTGAAGGCCTTCGACCAGTCGGCCAAGGTCTGGAACCGCGATCAGGCGGCCTTGTCGAAACTGTCGCGCCACGATCCGCGCGGCGGGATGCTGGATGCCTGGGAGACGATGGCGCGCGCCATGCTGATCGGCGCGTCGATGCCGCTCCAGGCGATGGCGCCGGTGCACCGCGCGGTGACCGCCAACCAGAAGCGGCTGGCCAAGGGGTAGAGCGGAATAACGTCAGGTTGATTCACCCCTCCTCTTCAGGGGAGGGGCTCGGCTCGGCATTTGATGGTGTGGGTTGGCATAAGGCGGGCGCCCTGAGCGTCAGGCCGCCCGCCACTGTTCAGAACACCGCCTTCACCAACTGCCCGAACGCATCGGCGCGGTGGCTGATGCGGTTCTTTTCGTCCTGGTCCATCTCGGCGAAGGTTTCGGTATAGCCGATCGGCTGGAAGATCGGATCATAGCCATGACCCTTGTCCCCGCGCGGCGGCCAGACCATGGTGCCGTCGACCCGCCCCTCGAACCACTCGACATGGCCGTCGGGCCAGCCGACCGCCAGCGCGCAGACGAAATGCGCGCTGCGGCTCATGTCCGGCTCCTCGTTCAGCCGATCCTCGACCGAGCGCATCGCCATCGCGAAATCCTTGGTCGGCCCGGCCCAGCGCGCCGAGAACAGCCCCGGATCGCCGCCCAGCGCATCGACGCACAGGCCGCTGTCGTCGGACAGGGCGGGCAGGCCCGACAGGTCCGCCGCCGCCAGCGCCTTCAACTCGGCATTGGCGACGAAGGTCGTGCCGGTCTCCTCCGGCTCGGGCAGGTCCAGGTCGCTCGCCGCGATCACCTCCATGCCATAGGGCGCGAGGAGTTCGCGGAATTCGACGATCTTGCCCTTGTTGTGGCTGGCGAGAACCAGCTTGCCGGGCGTCAGCTTGCGGATCGCCTGGCGGCCATTGCCCTCGCCGCTCATGCGCGGATCGCCCGATCCTGCGCCGCGAAAATCTCGGTGCAGCCCATGCGCGCCAGGCGGAGCAGGCGGAGCAGCGCCTCTTCGTCATAGGTGGCGTGCTCGGCGGTCGCCTGGACCTCGGCGATATGGCCGTTTTCGATCAGCACGAAATTGGCGTCCGCATCGGCATTCGAGTCCTCGATATAGTCGAGGTCGAGCACGGGTGTGCCCTGGTGGATGCCGCACGACACGGCGGCGACCTTGTGGCGGATCGGATCGCTGGTCAGCTTGCCCTCGGCGAGGAGCTTGTTGACCGCCATGCGCAGCGCGACCCATGCGCCCGAAATCGCGGCGGTGCGGGTGCCGCCATCGGCCTGGATCACGTCGCAGTCGATGGTGATCTGCCGCTCGCCCAACGCCTTCAGGTCGCAGACGGCGCGCAGGGAGCGGCCGATCAGCCGCTGGATTTCCTGGGTGCGGCCCGACTGCTTGCCCTTGGCGGCCTCACGGCTACCGCGCGTATGGGTGGCGCGGGGGAGCATGCCGTACTCGGCCGTGACCCAGCCTTCGCCCTTGCCGCGCAGGAAGGGGGGGACGCGTTCCTCGACGCTGGCGGTGACGAGCACCTTGGTATCGCCGAACCCGATCAGCACCGATCCTTCGGCGTGGCGGGTGAAATTCGGCTCGATGGTGATGGGACGCATCTGGTCGGGCATCCGGCCGGACGGGCGCATAGTCTTCTCCTTGTTCCTTGCCCCCAGCCCTAACCGCGCTCCGCGATTAGCGCCAGAGACCAAGGTGACGATCGGAAGACGCTCTTCGTCTCTACGTACTTTGCGTGAACAATGCTTTTTTTGCGCGCAGAAGCGCGGAGGGAGCAGGGAAGAAGGGAGGCGTCTCGCGATCGCTTGAGCCGGTGCGGGGGGATGCCTACATTCGCGCCATGGTCACCGTACCGATCACCGAGTTGACCGACAGGGCGCGCGATATTTTTCGCGTCGTCGTCGACAGCTATCTGACCAGCGGCCAGCCCGTGGGGTCGAAGACGATTGCACTGTCGGGGATCAACCTGTCGCCTGCCTCGATCCGCAACGTCCTTCAGGAACTGGAGGAGCGGGGATTGCTCGCCGCGCCGCATACCAGTGCGGGGCGGATGCCGACCGACATGGGGCTGCGGCTGTTCGTCGACGGCATGATGCACGCGATGGAGCCGAGCATCGAGGAACGCGCCGCCATCGAGGCGCGCGCGGCCCGATCCGGCCCGGTCGAGGAGGCGCTGGCGGCGACCACGGCGGTGCTGTCCGGCCTGTCGGCCTGTGCGGGGCTGGTGATGGTGCCCAAGCGCGAGATGAAGCTGCGTTCGATCGGCTTCGTGCCGATTTCGGCGACCCAGGCGCTCGCCGTGCTCGTCGCCGAGGACGGCGCGGTCGAGAACCGGGTGCTGGAACTGCCGCCGGGCATGACGGGGTCGACGCTGATCGAGGCGGGCAATTATCTGTCCGCCACGCTCGCCGGGCTGACGCTGGGCCAGGCGCGCGAGCGGCTGGAGCGGGAACTGGCGGCTGGCCGCGCGGCGCTGGACGGCGCGGCGCGGGCGCTGGTCGAACAGGGGCTGGCCGTCTGGAGCGAGGACGGCGAACGCCGTCCCATCCTGATCGTGCGGGGGCAGGGGCGCCTGATCGATGCCGCCGCCGCCGCCGATCTGGAGCGGGTCCGCGATTTGCTCGACGATCTGGAGGGCAAGCAGGAGATCGCGCACCTGCTGGATTCCGCGCGCGCCGGGGATTCGACACGCATCTTCATCGGCGCGGAGAACAAATTGTTCGCGCTGTCCGGATCGTCGGTGATCGCGCGGCCGTTTCGCGGGCTGGACGGCCAGGTGGTCGGTGTGGTCGGCGTAATTGGCCCCACGCGGTTGAACTATGCCCGCGTCGTGCCCATGGTGGATTTCACGGCGGCAACGCTTGCCCGGATGATGGGCTGAACAGGGATTATGATGAGCGACAACAAGACGAACGAGACCCAGACCGATCTTCGCGAGGAAACGGCGGAGGCCGCGCCCGAAGTGGCGGGGCAGGACCGTCTGGCCGAGCTGGAGAACCAGTTGGCCGAGGCCAAGCAGCAATATCTCTATGCCCAGGCCGAGATCCAGAATGTCCGCCGCCGCGCCGAAAAGGAATCGGCGGACGCGCGCAACTATGCCGCGACGTCCTTCGCGCGCGACATCCTGTCGGTCGCGGACAATCTCCAGCGCGCCTTGGCGACCATCCCCGCCGACCTGCGCGAGGATGACAAGTGGAAGGGGCTGGTGACCGGCCTGGACGCCACCGGCCGTGAGATGGACAGCGTGCTGGGCCGTCACGGCATCACCAAGATCGACGCGATGGGCCAGCCGCTGGACCCCAACAAGCATCAGGCGATGATCGAAATGCCCTCCGACCAGGAGCCCGGCACGATCGTGCAGGAGATGCAGTCGGGCTACATGATCAAGGACCGCCTGCTGCGCCCGGCGCTGGTGGCGGTGGCGAAGAAGCCGGATTGATCCGGTCTTTGCATGATGCATGACGAAGGGGCGGGCCGGTGGGTCCGCCCTTTTCCTATCGGGGTGCGGGATTTCCCTCCCCCATCCCCTCCCGCCTGCGGGAGGGGCGTGCCCGTGGCGGTCACATGCGCTTCATCGAGGATGGCGCAAAGCCTCGCCGCGCATCGCGCCCCTCCCGCAGGCGGGAGGGGATGGGGGAGGGCCTTCGCCCCAAGCGATCCGCCCGCTCTAAGCCCCCCGAAACGGCACCAACGTCTCATATTGCGCCACCGGCGGCGCCCCCGCCACCACCGCCCCCCGCCGCAGCAGGAACGCATGCCGCACGATCTCCGCCTGTTGCTCGATGCCATAACGGGTAAAGGCCTGCCCCGGCTTCAGCGCATAGCTGTAGCGGCAAAAGGGATGGCGCCTCAGCGGCAGGAAGATACCCCGCTGATGCTGCCAGATATGCACCATCTCATGCACGAACAGCCCCTGTTCATGCAGCGGGCAGGCGCCGAAATCCTCGCGCCACAGCCCGCCCTTGGGATGGAAATGGATGCAGCCGGTCGGCGCCATCACCGTATCGCGCGGCTGGAAGAAGGCCCATTTGGTGGGCGACAGCCGCACCCGGTCATAATCGATCGCATCGCCGAAGACGCTTCGTGCCAGCGCTTCCTCCGCCGGGGTGAGCGGCCGCTTCGTCACGAGTCCGTCGGCGCCGGATCGCCCGCGCCGACCACCCGCGCGCCCTGACGCAGGCGGGTGCCGTCGGAAAAGGTGAGGAGCAGCGACAGGATGCGCCCCGGCTTCACGCCCGGGTTCATGTCGTACATCATCACATGCCGCCCGCCCGGCTCGAACCGCACCGTGCCGCCTGCCGGAACGGTCACCCGATCGAGCTTGCGCATCGCCATGCCGCCCTCGTGCATCTCGGTGGTGATGGCGACATCGCTGCCGACCGAGATCAGGTCGACCGGCTTCGGCCCGCCATGGACGATGAAATAGGCCGCCGCCGGGCGACCGGGCACGGCGGCCAGGCGGACCCAGCCTTCCTCGGCATAAAGCTCCGGCGCGCCGCTGCATCCGGCCAGCGTCGCCGCCCCGGCTAGTGCCCCAAGGCCCAGAAAAATGGCGCGACGCATGACAAACCCTCCCGTTTCGGCAAATCCTGACGCGACCCTAGGTTCCATCCAATCTTGCGGCAACGGATCGCCCACCTATATCCGGCCAGTGAACGGGGTTTTCGGGTTGCCGCTTTCGGGACCGGACGACCCCGGCATTTGACTTCCAGACTATGTTCTTGAGGGGCATTTAGAGACTTATGGCAAAAGTGATCGGCATCGACCTCGGCACCACCAACAGCTGCGTCGCTGTCATGGAGGGCGGCAAGCCCAAGGTCATCGAAAACGCGGAAGGTGCGCG
>JAAIGG010056132.1_pt1 | contig 11511 bp, 13 predicted proteins | sample 6487391 | NCBI WGS metagenome assembly JAAIGG01 (sample SAMN13974130, study PRJNA590717) | phyllosphere metagenome | biome: asymptomatic weeds; feature: pooled weeds collected from a community garden; material: weeds; isolation source: pooled asymptomatic leaves from various weed species from...
GCGTGGATCAGTCCTGCCTCGATCATTCCGATGTCGATGCCGGGCCTCTGGCGCAAGGTGCCCGGCTTTCTGCTCGACCCCAACGGGCCGCTGGTGCTGCGCTGGTCGGCGAGGAGCGCGTCGAGATGCATCGGCGTCTCGGGCACGCGGACGCGGTGGCGCTTGGTCGAGACGCAGGCATGCAGGTAGGTGAGCGTCTCGGCATCGTCGAGCCAGCGGCAGGCCGGCATGAAGCCCTCGACGAGTTGGAGCAGCCGGTTGGTACGGTCAACGAAGCCGGCCAGCATCTCGCGCGGGCGTGCTCCGGCCTCGGCGCGGTTCTCGTAGAGCCAGGCTTCGGACCGCGTCGCGGTCTCGGCCGGTGGCAGGAACAGGAGGGTGAGGAAGTAGCTCGACTCGTAGTGTGCGCCCGCCTCCTCGAACGCGGCGCGCCGCTCGGCATCGACCAGCGCCGAGGCGGGATCGGGGAAGCGGCTGTCGGGATATGCGCCGGCCGGATGCCGCTGCGCTTCGACGAAGATCGCCCAGCCCGAGCCGAGGCGGCGGAAGGCGTTGTTGAGGCGGCCGGCGACCGCGACCAGCTCGGCTGCGACGGCGCTGTCGAGGTCGGGACCGCGGAAGCGCGCGGTGCGCTGGAGGGAGCCGTCCTTGTTAAGGACGACGCCTTCGCCGACCAGCGCAGCCCAGGGCAGGAAGTCGGCGAGCCGGGCGGCACGGCTACGATACTCGGCGAGGTGCATCATGGTCGCGCCCCCTCAGACCGACAGGTGGCCGGGGACGCGCAGGTGTCTGCGCACCACGTCGACGAAGAGCGGGTCGCGCTTGGCCGCCCACACCGCCGCCATGTGCCCGACCGCCCAGATCGCGAGGCCGAGCAGCCACAGGCGCAGGCCGAGCCCGACCGCGCCGGCGAGCGTGCCGTTCATGATGGCGACCGCGCGCGGCGCGCCGCCGAGGAGGATCAGCTCGGTCAGCGCGCGATGCACCGCCACGGTGAAGCCCGGCACCTCGGCGGCGGTGTCCGTCAGGCCGGCCATCAGACCAGCGCTCCGCCGCCGAACGAGAAGAACGACAGGAAGAACGAGCTGGCGGCGAAGGCGATCGACAGGCCGAACACGATCTGGATCAGTCGGCGGAAGCCGCCCGACGTGTCGCCGAAGGCGAGCGTCAGGCCTGTCGAGATGATGATGATCACCGCGACGATCTTGGCGACCGGCCCCTCGATCGACTGGAGGATCTGCTGGAGCGGCTGCTCCCACGGCATCGACGAGCCGGCCGCCTGCGCGGCAGGCGCGGTCATCACGCTGAGCGCGACGGCGGAGGCGGTCAGCGAAAGACGCTGACGGGCATGCGAGAGGGTACGGGTCACGGTTGGTCTCCTGAGGTGAAGGATGCGGAGGGGATGAGCGGAGCGGCAGCGGCGGTGACGGTGGTGGCCGGCAAGACGCGGTAGTCGCCGTCGGACCCGAGCCCTTCGACCCGGGCCAGCTCGGCGAGCCGCCGTTGCGAGCCTCGGCCGGCGAGAACGGCGACGAGGTCGATGGTCTCGGCGATCAGAGCGCGCGGCACCGTCACCACCGCTTCCTGAATGAGCTGTTCCATGCTGCGGAGCGCGCCGATGGCGCTGCCGGCGTGGATCGTGCCGATGCCGCCGGGATGGCCGGTGCCCCAGGCCTTCAGGAGGTCGAGCGCCTCGGCCCCGCGCACCTCGCCGATCGGGATGCGGTCGGGGCGCAGGCGCAGCGCCGAGCGGACGAGGTCGGACAACGAGGCGACGCCGTCCTTCGTCCGCATGGCGACGAGGTTCGGCGCGGCGCATTGCAGCTCGCGCGTGTCCTCGATCAGCACCACCCGGTCGGGCCAGCGCGCCACCTCGGCGAGCAGCGCGTTGGTCAGCGTCGTCTTGCCGGTGGAGGTACCGCCCGCAACGAGGATGTTCTTGCGCTCGCCGACCGCCAGCCGCAGCAGCGCGGCCTGGGCGAAGCTCATGATGCCGGCGTTGGCGTAGTCGTCGAGCGTGAACACCGCGACCGCCGGCTTGCGGATCGCGAAGGCGGGTGCTGGCACGACCGGCGGCAGCAGGCCCTCGAACCGCTCCCCCGTCTCTGGCAGTTCGGCCGACACCCGCGGGGCGCCGGCATGACCTCGGCGCCGACATGGTGGGCGACGAGCCGCACGATGCGCTCGCCGTCGGCGGGATCGAGCCGTTCGCCCGTGTCGGCGAGGCCGTCCGAAAGGCGGTCGATCCAGAGCCGCCCGTCTGGGTTCAGCATCACCTCGACGATGACGGGATCGTCGAGGAAGCGGGCGATGGCGGGGCCGAGCGCCGTGCGCAGCATCCGTGCGCCACGCGATCTCGCCTCCGATCGTCCGTGCTGGACCACGCGTGCCACCCCGTCGTCATCGGACCGCACCGTGCGGCCCTGGATCGGGGTCGAGTAGAAGAGGCCCTAAATGCCTAAGTTCAACAAGTTTCCAGCATCGTAGTAGTGTGGCGTGCAAATACAGGAGATCGGCGGTGCGGTGACCTGGAACCGTGAACTATGCTGGTCCCTACCAAACTGAGCCGTTGCTTCAGCACGGTTGGAATGGTGGTTATTCTCAGCTCTTTGCGAATCGCAGTTCGCGGCCCTGTCTCCACGTACCTGCTCGCTGATTCGTGTCACCCCCGGGCTTCCCGTTTCTCCATGTTTGACGAGCCATTTTGGGAAAAGGCAATCGGGAACAGATTTCGGGAAAACGCCTCCTTATTGCCGTCCGGTGTGCCTGGTGACTAACCGTCGTCTTATTGGACCTTCCTAATCGGGCAATCCCGACGATTGCCCCGACCGCTCTTCTACTACAAACCTACGGTGGACGGGTGAGGCAGGCGATGACGGGCATGGATCACGGCGGGCATATCAGGACGGTGGAAGACCTGGAGGCGCTGTATGGTGCCGTCGCTCCGCCATCGGTCATCAAAGAGGTGGACCATATCCACCCGATCTATCGCCCCTTCATCGAAGCTGCGCCCTTCGCCGTTTTGGCAACGGCCGGGCCGAGCGGACTGGACGCCACCCCACGCGGCGACCCAGCGGGATTCGTCCACATCGACGACGCCAAAACCCTGATCCTGCCCGATCGGCGCGGAAACAACCGCATCGACAGCCTGCGGAACATCATCGGCGACCCGCGTGTAGCGTTGCTGTTCATGGTGCCGGGCATCGGCGAGACGCTACGGGTGAACGGCACGGCCGAGATACTTGCGAGCTCGCATCACCTCGCTCCATTCGCGATGGCAGGGCAACTGCCCAAGTCGATACTTCGCATCACCGTAAACAGCGTCTTCTTCCAGTGCAGCCGCGCGGTTATCCGCGCCGGGTTGTGGAAGCAGGAAAGCATAATCGCGTGGGACGGTCTGCCTAGCGCCGGGTCCATCCTGCGAACGCTGTCGCAAGCCGCGATCGATGGTGACGCCTACGATCGAGCATTGCCGCAGCGGATCGCCGACACTCTATACTGACGCCGGTGCGCTTTCCCAATTCGCCATCGAGTTTGGGAAAGGTATGGGCCACGCCGGCTATAAGAGCCACCCGTTGACTGTTCGGTATCCGTCGAACATATATGTTCGCCGAGTATCGAAGAGAGGTGTTGCATGGCTCGGTCGTACCCGCATCCGGACCCTGGCGAAGTCGAGTTATTCCAGGTGCTGGCGGCACTGAGTGATCCCGTCAGGCTTGAGATGGTAAGAACACTTGCAAGCCGAGATGCCGTCAACAGCCTCGACCTCGGTCCGCACCTCGCCAAGTCCACCGTCACCCATCACACCCGTATCCTGCGCGAAGCAGGCTTGACCTGCACCAGACCGGAAGGACGTGCCTGCTGGATCAGTCTTCGGCGCGACCTGCTGGACGTACGGTTTCCGGGACTGCTGGCCGTAATCCTTGCCTCGGCGACGCCAGCATGATCCGGCGCTTGTGGCCGCTGATCCTGGGTGCCTTCGCACTCGGCCTCTACGCTTATGTCCTAGCTGGCCTGCTACCCGGCATGGCAAGGGACCTGAGGACGACACCAGCGCTGGTCGGGCTTGGGGTGGCCTTGTTCACGGCAGCTTATGCCGTAAGCGCACCGGCCCTCGCGTTCGTTGCCGGACGAACTTCGACCAGAGCCGCACTTCTCATCGGGGTTGCACTGTTTACGTCAGGCAACGTCGCCACCATGCTCGCGCCTTCGCTCAACGTTATGCTCGCTGCCAGACTGCTCGCCGGTATCGGTGCCGGCCTCTATTCACCGCTCGCGGCATCAAGCGCCAGTGGCATGGCCGCGTCCCATGAGCGGGGGACCGCGTTGGCCGCGGTGCTGGCTGGCCTCAGCACGGGCACGGCGCTCGGCGTGCCTGTTGGCCTGCTTTTGGAGGACCACTACGGCTGGCGTTCGACCATAGGCTTGATCGTCGCTCTGGGTCTGGTGGCGATGGTCGGGATTGCGGCTCCGCGCATAAGGCTACCGCCCGCCGCCCCGCTCGCATGGCAGCAGCGTCTGGATGCCCTGCGAGCGCCGTTCACGCTGAAAACGCTGGCGGTGACGTTTGGCACGGGCGCCGCGTCGCTGGGGCTCTACACCTATCTGGCCGAGGTGACCGCTGCACGGGGCCTTGGCGCATCGACCCACCTGTTCATCTGGCTTTGGGGCCTGGGCGGTATGGCGGGCGCGCTGCTGATCGGGCGAGCAATCGACGGACGCTTGCCGGCATATCGCGCAACGCCGGTCCTTCTGCTCGGACTTGGCATAGCCCTCCTCCTGTTTGGATGGGGCGGTACGTTCGTTGCAGGTATCGGTTGTTTCCTGTGGGGCCTGACGGGCTGGGCTAGTGTCGCCCCGCAGCAGCACGCGCTCATCGCACACGATCTGCAGCACGCAACCGCCTCGATTGCCTGGAACTCCTCGCTCAACTATTTGGGTGGAGCCATCGGTGCGGCGGCGGGATCGGCAGTTCTGAGCGCCCACCTGCCGGCATCTTGGCTCGCTCCTGCCGCCATGATGGTGGTGGTGATCGCTGTCGCCGTCCATTTCAGCAAATGATGCAGAGCATCAGAAACGAACGGCGAGCAAGACGGTCAGGGCTTTCCCATCAGGATCCTTGTTGAAAGGCTTCGAGCAGCGTCCGTTGCAGCCTGAGTCGCTTCGTTCGGTTGGATGGGGATGTCCTACGATTTTTCCAAACCGTCTCAGGCTTCGTCGCCGCTTACGTCGTTCGGGATTTCCCGCAGCACGCTGCGGCCCTTCTGAAGCTGCCGGCCAAGCGTCTGGATGAAGCCATCGAACCGCTCGCGTCCCTTGATCTGCGCAGTCGATTGCGCGTCCTCGGGCAGCGGCGGCGTGATCGTCAGCCAGAAGCGCACGAACAGCGCCAGCATGTCGGCGGTGATGCGCTGGTCGCGCTCGACCCGCGCCATCTGCCGCGCGAGCTTGTCGAGGCGGCGGGTGAAGGCCGCCTCGCGCTGATCGAGGGCGTCCGGCGACAGGAACGACGCCACCGCCGCTTCGACGATCGAAGATCGTGGCAGCCGCTTGCGCTCGGCCAACTCGTTGATGCGACCGATCATCTCGGCCGGCAGCGTCAGGTTGAGACGGTCGCGCATCGCCCTCACAACTCCATGCCGTCGGCAGGATCGAGCGAGACCTGCCGCGCGATCCCGCGCATCTGCTGACGCATCGCCCGAGCCTGCCGAGCGGCATCGTCGTCCTCGTCGTCCATCATCACCGCGAACTCGTCGGCCGGCGCCTTCGGGATCTCCGGCGCGATCGCAACATGCTCGGGTAGGTCTGGCTCGCGCCGCAGCCCTGCATTCGCCTTGTCCGCCTCGGCCGCCCTTGCTGCCGCGAGCAGCGCAGCGTCCGGCTGGATCGGCGCCAGTGTCGACCAGCCATCGGTTCGCTTCGAGCGAGCGGACCTTGCCGGATCGGGGGGCGGCAGCACGCGCTCCTTGAAGCGGCCGTCCTCGTAATAGCGCGCCTTCTTGGCCCGGATCGGCGGGGTGCCCGCGACCATGACGATCTCGTCGGCCGGCGGAAGCTGCATGACCTCGCCCGGTGTGAGCAGCGGCCGGGCCGTCTCCGAGCGAGAGACCATCAGGTGGCCGAGCCAGGGCGACAGCCGATGCCCGGCATAGTTCTTCTGCGCCTTCATCTCGGTCGCGGTGCCGAGCGCGTCCGACACCCGCTTGGCGGTGCGCTCGTCGTTGGCGGCGAAGCTGACGCGGACGTGGCAGTTGTCGAGGATCGAATTGTTGGCGCCGTAGGCCTTTTCGATCTGGTTCAACGACTGCGCGATCAGGAAGGCCTTCAGTCCGTAGCCGGCCATGAAGGCGAGCGCGGACTCGAAGAAATCGAGCCGGCCGAGCGCCGGGAACTCGTCGAGCATCATCAACACGCGGTGCTTGCGCTCCTTCGCGTGCAGGTCCTCGGTCAGGCGGCGGCCGATCTGGTTCAGCACGAGGCGGATCAGCGGCTTGGTGCGCGCGATGTCCGACGGCGGCACGACGAGGTAGAGGGTGGCAGGCGCGGCGTCCGCGACGAGATCGGCGATGCGCCAGTCGCAACGCCGCGTCACCTCGGCCACCACCGGATCGCGGTAGAGGCCGAGGAACGACATGGCGGTCGACAGCACGCCCGAGCGCTCGTTGTCGGATTTGTTGAGCAGTTCGCGCCCGGTGGACGCCACGACGGGGTGAACGCCGGCCTCGCCGAGATGCGGCGTCGTCATCATCGCCTGCAGCGTCGCCTCGATCGAGCGCTTCGGATCGGACAGGAAAGCTGCAACGCCGGCGAGCGTCTTGTCGGCCTCGGCGTAGAGGACGTGGAGGATGGCGCCGACCAGCAGTGAGTGGCCGGTCTTCTCCCAATGGTTGCGCTTCTCGAGGCTCCCTTCCGGATCGACCAGGATGTCGGCGATGTTCTGGATGTCGCGGATCTCCCACTCGCCGCGCCGGACCTCAAGCAACGGATTGTAGGCGGCAGACGCGGCATTGGTCGGGTCGAACAGCAGCACGCGACCGTGGCGGGCGCGGAAGCCGGCGGTGATCTGCCAGTTCTCGCCCTTGATGTCGTGGACGATGGCCGAGCCCGGCCAGGTCAGCAGCGTCGGCACGACGAGGCCGACGCCCTTGCCCGAGCGCGTCGGCGCGAAGCACAGGACATGCTCCGGCCCGTCATGGCGGAGATAGGCGCGGTCGAGCTTGCCGAGCAGCACGCCATCGGCGCCCAGCAGCCCAGCCGACTTGACCTCTGCCGTCTCGGCCCAGCGTGCCGAGCCGTAGGTCTCGACCCGCTTGGCCTCGCGCGCCCGCCACACCGACATGCCGATCGCGACCGCGATGGCGATGAAGCCGCCCGACGCCGCGATGTAGGCACCCTCGACGGAGATCGACGGGGCATAGGCGTCGTAGGAGTACCACCACCAGAAGAAGGCCGGCGGCAGGTAGAATGGAAAGCGCAGCAGCGTGAACCAAGGCGGTCCGAGCTCGGGCTGGAACGCGAGCCGCCAAGCGACCCATTCGGTGGCGCCCCAGACGCAGGCGAGCACGATCAGGAAGACGGTGAGAATCTGCCCCCAGAGGATCTTGGTGGCGGTCATACGCCAGGCACTCCTTTTCATTCAGAGACTAAAGGCCGAGGTCGCGCTTGCGCCCCAAGCCCCATTCGATGCCGCCGCCGTCCTTGGCGACGCCGGTGACGTGCTGGCCGAGCTTCTTCTCGATCTCGCGCGCCCAGGGCACGAGTTGGAAGCCGAGCCCGTCATCCACCATTGCGAAGCGGCCTGAGGTGAGGACGAGTTGGCGGCGGTAGGTGCCGGCGACATGCTCGCCCGCCGCCGCCTTGAAGTGCCGCAGACCGATCTCGGCCGAGAGTCGCTCGCCTACTGCATCGAGCTCGCGTTGGCGCAGGGTCGCGATCAGGTCGCGCTGAAGGAGGATACGCTGGCCGTCGCGGCGGGCGAGACCCTGACCGGCGAGATGCTCGGCGCGCGCCTGCATGGCATCGCGTGCCTCGCCGCCGAACCCGCCGGTCGACAATGGCATGCGCTCGCGTTCGACGAGGCGATGATCGAGCCAAGTCGCGCCCGGCGCGGTGATCTGCGCGGCGAGGTCGAGATCGGATCGCGTGGCCAGCACCAGCGTCGGGCGCGGATCGTCGGCGTGGCCGAAGCGCCGAACCTCGACGATGCCGCCGGCGGGCGGCGCATGCTCGAACGCCTCGATGCCGCGGAAGCGGACATGGTGGGCACGGCCGTCCGTACCGTCGATCACGGCATAGGCCTCGCCGGTCAGCTCATCGTGCAGCCCGCGATCGACCAGCCGGCCGACGATCGGCGCGCCCGCGCCGCCGCCGTCGATGGTGTAGTCGGCGAGGCCGCGGTCCTGGCCGCGCTCGGTGAAGGCGCGATGCATGGTCTTGATGATATCGCCACGCATCCCGAGGTCGCGCAGCCGCTGCTCGGCATCGAGACCGACCATCCACTCGCCCGGTGCGGCGGGACTGGCGAGACCCATCGTTTCCAGATGCTGGAGCCGCCCGACCATCAGGCGGCGGATCTCGGGATCGTCGGGACCGGTGCGCTCGGGCCGGAGATCGATCAGCCCGACGTCGTCGGCGTGGTAGCGGATCTCGCTGTCGAGCCGCGTCCAGCGTTCCGCCGTGACCTCCTTCTCCAGCGCGTTCCTGACTTCGTGCTCGGGCTTCGGGCCGAGCTCGATCGCGACGAGGTCCTCGGCGCGCGAGCGCAGGCCGCGGCTGATGTAGTCGCGGGAGATGACGAGGTCGGCGCCGCTGTCATCGACGCCGCGCACGAGCAGGTGGACGTGCGGGTTGTCGGTGTTCCAGTGATCGACGGCGACCCAGTCGAGCCGGGTCCCGAGATCCGACGCCATCTGCTCCGTCAGATCGCGGGTGAAGGCCTTCAGATCCTCCATCCCGGCCGCGTCCTCGGGCGAGACGATGAAGCGGAAGTGGTGGCGGTCGCCCTCGCAGCGCTCAGCGAAGGCCCGATCGTCAGCGCGGTCGGTGCCGGCGTCGAACAGGACGCCGCGTTCGCCGTCCAGGCTGACGCCGTCGCGTTTCAGGTAAGCGACGTGCGCCGACAGCGGCGCGGAGCGGAACGCCTTGCCGGCATGCCGGGCGATCCGCGCCTTGACGACGACGCGGCGATTGGAGCCGAACAGGCGTGAGCGGCCGAACTTGCCGCGGCCCCGGCCGAAGGTCGAGCGGCTGTAGGCGGAGGAGCGGGCTCGGCCAGCGGTAAAGCTGCCGGTGTGGCCGGCTTTCCGTGCGGCGCGGATCACCTGGTCGATGACGCTCTTCGTGCCGCCGGACGGGCTGGAGCGGATGCGGCCGGGACGGACGCGCAGATCGCTGTCGCGCTCGCTCATGCGGCCCTCCGAGGGCCGGATGAGGAGCTGTGCATGCCGGAGCGCTGAAAAGACTGGGCAAAACCGGGCGGCATGCCCGCGACCGACCGCCGCGCACGGGAGAAAGTCAGGCGCGCCAGCGACTTACGACGATCCGGGCATCGGCTTTTATCTCGCCTTCGTCGTGTCGTTCCTCCCCGGTCCTCCTTCGATCCGCCCTGACCTACGCTGCTGTCCGCCGTGATGCGCCGGATCACGATCCGAGCCATGGTGTCCGTTGCGACCGGGAAAACGACGGCGAGCGTGCAGCCGCGCGAGGATCCCGACACGCTCATCGATCGTCTCCATCACCACGACGAGCGACGAAGAGGCCGCCTGCCTGCGGCACGATCGCGGAGAGATCGCGCACGGCGGCAGCAGCGGGAGCGCGGTCCGTCTGCAACCCGACCGGCGCTGGATCGGTCTGCGATCCGCGCTCGGCCTGCGCCGTGAACAGCGGCGCGTGCGTCCAGGCCAACGGGTCGGCAGCGGCGAGGCGGACTGGACTGGTTTGCATCCGTCCGTCGATCGCGGGGCGGAGCGTGGCGACATAGGCGACCGTCTCGGCCGGCAGCGGACGCCCCGCACGCGATGCCTCGTAGCGCGTCGGCCCCGCATTGTAGGCGGCGAGGAAGCCCGGTGCGCCGTAGCGGTCGTGCAACTCGCGCAGGTACGCGGCGCCCGCCAGGATGTTGGCACGCGGGTCATAGGGATCGCTCCCGAGCGCGTGTCGGCCGCTGAGATAACTCCAGGTCGCCGGCATGATCTGCATCAGGCCCATCGCGCCCTTTGGTGAGACCGCGCGAACATCGCCGCGGCTTTCGACGCGCATCACCGCGCGGATCCACGCCTCTGGAATGCCGAACCGCAGCGCGGCCTCCATCACGTAGGTAGCGATGCTGTCGCGTGGTGAAGCAGCGGCAACGGGCGGCTGTGCTGCCGCCGCACTGGCGTCGGAAAAGGCGAGAGGCAGGAGGCCGGAAAGGAGGAGAAACGCTGTCCGGCGGCCTAAGCGCTGCGGCTGCCGGGTCGTTCGAACGAGAAGCGGCGACACGGCTCAGGCCCGCTCGCTACGCTTCGGCGCGCGGTTCCAGTGCAGGCTCCAGGCAGCCTCATCTTCGCCCGAGCGGAACAGGTTGGCGCGGATTGGCGCGAGGAAGACGGGATCGTCGATCAGCACGGCGACATAGTCGCCGGCCCGCTCGCCGCGCCGTTTCCAGCCGGCGCCGACCTCCTGTCCGTCCTCGTCGCCCAGATGGATGCGATAGTCAGGCGCGTTCTCGGCGTCCGACGGCTCGGCCGGACCGATGACGAACTCGGTGTCGAAGGACAGCGTGCGGATGCGGCCGGTGAAGCCGGTGGATGTGCGCGTGAAGTGACCGATGAGCGGCATGGATGCCTCCTTGGTTGCGGGTCTGAGGTAAGGGTGGCGGCGCGATCAGCGGGTCGCCGCGCGCCAGACGAAGTGGCCGTCGCCAGCCTCGTCGGTGTAGAGCGGCGTCGCGGCGCCGATTACGGCGGCGGTAGGCAGCGGACCGAAGTAGCGCCCGTCCAGACTATCGGGGACGGCGGTGTTCATCAGGAACACCTCGCCGTCGCGGAGCCGGCGGCAGCCCTGCCAGACCGGCAGTGGACGGCTGCGGCGGTCGCGATCGAGTGCGTCGCCGAGTTGCACGCCATCGACGGTCACGGCGTGATCGTCCCGGCAGACCTCCTGTCCTGGGCGCGCAGCGATCCGCTTCATCAGCGGCGTGTCGAGCGGCAGGTAGTGCCGCTCCGCCAGGAAGCGCGCGAGCGGCCCGGGCGGCCGGACGGCAACGAGGTCGCCGACGTCAGGCCGGCGGCCGGGGTGCAGGACGTAGAGCCCGACCGGCACGCTCGCCGACGCGTTCCAGATCAGCCGCGGCGTCACCGGGATGCAGGCGAGCACGGCCACCACCAGCACGGCGAGGTAGCTGATGAGGACATAGCCACGGCTGCTCATCGCCCGATCCTCCGGCGCAGAACGAAGGCGCGGTGCTGCTCGGCCGTGTAGGCGCGCGGCTCGTGGCCGACGCCGATCCGGCTGTGGACATGCCGCCAGTGA
>JAAIGG010025970.1_pt1 | contig 11503 bp, 14 predicted proteins | sample 6487391 | NCBI WGS metagenome assembly JAAIGG01 (sample SAMN13974130, study PRJNA590717) | phyllosphere metagenome | biome: asymptomatic weeds; feature: pooled weeds collected from a community garden; material: weeds; isolation source: pooled asymptomatic leaves from various weed species from...
CGGGGTTGGCAGCGGTAATTTTTACTTTGAACTCGACCGCCTGCGGGTGCGGAAATTTGCCGTTGTAGGCGTCGTAGAGCAGTTGCGTGGCGTTGAAAAATTGCTGGTGCAGCTCCAACTTAGGATTTTCCTCCCACAGCTTTTCAGTTTGCATCTGGTGGGCGAGCTGGCTCACCTGCCCTTCGGTGAGTTGCTCACCCGCGAGGTAGCCAAGCACGACTTCGGCGGCCGCGGCGGGCTCTAAATCGGTGAGGGCGAGCTGGCACATCTCCCGCAGCTCGGCCGGAGCGATGGCCTCGGGGTTGTCGTAATCAAGCTGGGTGAGTAGGGCCAGGTAGTCGGCGTTTTGCCAGGCGTCGGGCAGGGCGGGGAGGTGCCGGAAAGAAAGTCGTTCGACGGTGAAGGTGGGCATAGGGGAGGGGCTGGTGAGGGAGCGACCCAGCCCATTTACGCAGAACGCCTGCCCGCAACCGAAAAGTAGCGGCAAACCTAGTGGCTGTGAGATAGCCGCCCCTACTACGACGTCACTCACTCGCGTCCGGCGCGTACCAGTATCCCACCGGCCAGCACCAGCCCCAGGCCGAAGGCCAGGAAGGCCAGATCGGCTGGCCCGTGGTTGGCCGTGTATTCGTACACGTGGTGCAGGCCCAGCAGCGTGTGGTCGATGAGCCCCTCAACTACATTGAACAAGCCCCAGCCCAGCAGCAGCCCACCCAGTAGCGTACGGCCCGAATGAGGCACGTCGGGTCGCCCGGCGGCGGCCCACAGCAAGGCCAGCCCGGTTACCGTAAGCACCCATACGGCGGCGTGAAACAGGCCGTCCCAGTACATGTTGACCTTGGCGCGCACTAAGGTATCGGGCGGTAGCTGCCCCGACAACATATTGTGCCACTGCAAAATCTGGTGCAGTACGATGCCGTCGACAAAGCCGCCCAGGCCCGCCCCGAGCAGGAGGCCCGCCGCCACTAACGGCGTGCGATGTCGGGTTAGACTAGCCCGGCCCGACATGGCTGACAGCGCGAAGGCCGAACCCGATCCCAGAAATACACTCCCAGGCCCAGCGCCAGCAGCACGGCTATGGGCAACAGCACCAAGGCAACAGTGGTGGGGTAGGCTGGGGTATGGATGCCCGCCTGCACCCGGGGCCGGCACCACGGGCAAGCCCAGGCGCTCGCCGCCCAGAGGCTGGCCAGCAGCAGGAGAAAAATTTTATGCATGGGAGTAAGGCATGGGTAATGACGCAAGTAGTACGCAACAGCCCGGTGAAAGGCAGCGGCCCCGGTGCGGTAAGTTGCCCGTAGCTCAGCGCTTTATCCGGGCTGGGGGCCTGAAAACCACCCGCCGCGGAAAGCAGAATTAACTTCTTGTGCGTGCCCGCTTTGAATCGAATTTTCCAACCTGCTAATACCTTCACCACTATTCTTATTCTCGTCACGCTGCATGAAATACCTGCTTACCCTGCTGTTGCTCCTACCGGCCTGTTTTAGTTATGGCCAAAAAAATGAGTTGCTGGCCCTGATGCAGCGGTACAGTGTGCCTGGAATGCAAGTCATTTATACCAAGGGCACCCAAGTGCGTGCGTACAATCTGGGGGTGCGCCGGGCCGGCACGGCGCAGGCTGTCGCGGCTACGGCTACGTTTCAGGCGGCCTCGCTGGGTAAGGTAGTGCTGGCCTACGCTACCCTACGCCTGCTCGACCGTGGTGTACTCGACCTCGATAAGCCCCTGCTGAGCTACTATCCCTACCCGCGGCTGCAAGCCGCGCCCCGGGCCGACCGCATCACGGCCCGCATGGTGCTGGCCCACACCACCGGCCTGCCCAACTGGGCCGAAAACCCCCTGGGTGCCACCTGGCCGACTTCCGCCCTGCGCCTCAAATACGCCCCCGATAGCTGCTGGAATTACTCGGGTGAGGGCTACGTGTTTCTGCAAAAAACGCTGGAACACCTTACCGGCAAGTCGTTTGAGGTGCTGGCCCAGGAAGAAGTTTTCCGGCCGCTCGGCATGAGCAGCAGTAGCTTCGTGTGGCAGCCCCGATTTGAGGCCACCGCCTGCACGGGGCACGATGGCCAGGGTCAGCCCACGCGGGTGCAGCGGTTCGCGGTACCTTACGGGGCGTATTCACTGCTCACGACCGCTGCCGACTACAGTCGCTTCCTGCGGGCGCTCATGACGGGCCTGGGGCTGCGGCCGGTCACTGCCCGGCTGCTCACCACCCCGGCCACCGCCGCCGACCGCTGCGGTCAGCCCACTAATGCGGCCGACCCGGCCATCGCCTGGGCGTGCGGCGTGGGGCTGGCCACCACCAGCCAGGGCCTGGCCCAGTGGCAATGGGGCAACAACGACGATTTTCAAGGTTTTTTCATGACCCTGCCCGGTCGGCGCGAGAGTGTGCTTTTCTTCACCAACAGTGCCAATGGTGCCCGGCTTACCGACGAGGTATTGCACCTGTTCTTCGGCCCTGGCCAGTACTGGGCCGCGCAGTGGCTGGCCGATTAGCCCTAGCTTCGCGCCCCATGATGCTGCACTGGACCACCAAGCCCTTCGACGCCCTCACCCTTGCCGAGCTCTACGCCCTGCTGCAACTGCGCAGCGAAGTTTTCGTGGTGGAGCAAACCTGCGTATTTCAAGACATTGACGGGCATGATCAGGCGGCGTACCACCTGTTGGGCCACACCGCGACCGGCGAGCTGGCGGCCTACGCCCGCCTGTTTGCCCCCGGCCGTAGCTACGAGCAGGTGAGCATCGGCCGCGTAATCACCTCGCCGCGGTACCGCCGCACGGGCCTGGGCCGGACCCTGCTCACCCGGGCCATTGCCGAGTGCGAAGCGCTGTTTGGCGCGCAGCCCATCAAGATTGGGGCGCAGTGCTACTTGCAGGCGTTTTACGAAAGCTTCGGCTTCGTGCCGCAGGGGGAGCCCTACCTCGAAGACGGCATTCCGCACCTGTACATGTTGCGCCCTTAGCTCGGCGGGGGAATGGGCAACGAAGCCACCCTGGGCCTTATCTTGGGGCGTACTAGCTGCTGCCTTGTATGTTGCCCCCTTCGCTTGCCGACCAGCCCGCGCCCACACTTCCCGCTAGCGCGGCTCGCCGCCGCGAGCGCCTGACCGGGGCCGTCGCTACCACCGCTACCAAGCTGCTGCCGCTCATCGCCCTGCTGGAGGCCATTCAGCCGCAGCTGAGTCAGGAGTCGGTATTTCGTACCCGGCGCAAAAAAATCAAGCAGCACTGGCTGGCTGTGTACGAAGAGCTGCACGCCGAGCGCCCGCGCCGCCAGGCGCTCACCCACGCCTTCCAGGCTCTGGCCGACTTGGTGCTTGAAGAAACCAAGGACATCAGCAAGGACGAGCTCAAGCAGGCCGCCAAGGAAGTGGCCCTGGCTACCCTCAAAAATGCCCCCGCCCTGATAAACGCCGCGCACCAGGCCCAGCTGCTGGCCTAGAGTGAGCTAGTATTCGCGGCACGCAGGCGCGTGCCGAGCCTGGGTAGCACTGCCCGCTTTTGGCCGACTGCCTGTTTGCGCCACGCACGTGGCCGCATGCCGACCACCTGCCTACTGACGCAAGCCGCCGTGACCCGAGTGGGTTGACAAGCAAGCGGGCCGCACTTCATCGCCCGTATTCGTCGGCCCGTATAGCTGCCGGCCGGCGCGCTTCATACCCGCGGGCCGCAGCACTGCTTTGGCAAATTCTGTTTCTTCTTCCGCTTCCTGGCCTGCCGAACCGGCTACCATCGTGCTGGCCGGCGCCACCGGCGATCTCGGTTGCCGCATCGCGCTGGCTTTGCTGGCCCGGGGTGCCCAGGTGCGGGCGCTCGTGCGCCCGGGCCGGTCGCTGGCCACGGCAGGCGAGCTGCGCGCCCGGGGCGCCAGTATCATCGAAGTTGATTTTAACGATGCCGCAGCACTCACCCGCGCCTGCGCCGGAGCCGCGTGCGTGGTCTCGGCCCTTTCGGGGTTGCGGGAGGTCATCCTAGACGCTCAAACGCACCTGCTCAACGCAGCCGTGGCGGCCGGCGTACCGCGTTTTATCCCGTCCGATTTTTCCATCGATTTTACCAAATTGCCCGAGGGCTCCAATCGTAATCTCGACCTGCGGCGCGAGTTTGGCCGGCGGCTCGACCAGGCACCCATCCGCGCCACCTCCATTCTCAACGGGATGTTTACCGATCTGCTAACCGGGCAGGCCCCCGTCGTGCTTTTTCCCGTCCGGCGCGTGCTCTACTGGGGCTCGGCCGACCAGCCGCTGGACTTTACTACCATTGCCGATACGGCCGCTTTTACTGCCGCCGCGGCCCTCGACCCCACCACGCCCCGCTATTTGCGCGTGGCGGGGGAGGTAGCCACTATTCGCGCTATTCAGGCGGCCGCCAGTGCCGCTACTGGCTGGCGCTTTCGGCTGTTACGGGCCGGCGGGCTTTGGCTGCTGAAGCTTCTTATAAAGGTTACGCGCCGGCTGGCCCCTGCTCCCCGCGAAGTATTTCCGGCTTGGCAGGGGATGCAGTACCTGCACAATATGCTCACCGGCCTGCCCAAGCTTACGCCCCTTGCCAACGACCGCTACCCCGGCCTGCGCTGGGCGACGGTGCAGCAGGTGCTGGCCGCCCGGAGCGCGGGTAGCGCAGCTTAACCGCCCGGCCGGTTTGCCCGTACTAACAGGACGCAGCGCAAACGCTGCCCTCTTTTTCTCTTTTCCACATTTCCCTTCGTCATGAAAGCCCTCCTCTTTGCCGCCGCCCTTGCTGTTACTTCCAGCGCCGCCTTGGCCCAAACCGTAGCCCCCGGTACCACCCCCGGCGCCCAAACCGGCAACCCTTCCAACATGCCCAGCGCTGGCACCACCGACCAGATGTCGAACAATTCGGGCCGCATGGATAATATGTCGAAAGACGACAAACGCGCCATGCGTAAAGCCAAGAAAACCAAGACCAGCGATGGCGGGATGAAAATGAAAACTAAAATGTAAGCTTTCTGCGTGGTCGTGCGGGGTAGCTACTAGCTCTTCCCGCCCGGCCTTGCTGTCTCACACCGCAAGCCTCTGCCACATCGTGGCAGAGGCTTGTTTGCTTATAGCCCCGTTACTTACTGCATGAGGGTAACGGAGCTCGCGGCCGAGGAGCTTTGAGGCGCTGTTGCCGAGCGATAAGCTGCGTAAGTAAGCACAGCACAGGAGCGGGCGCAGGTGTGCCACGAGCGCAGCAATTGATTTTGGGAACCACCTCCCGCCAGTCAGCAGCAAACTACGGCTCCACCTAAATTCACGCCAGCGGCCAGCGAATACCGGGGTAGGGGTTGGTGATAAAATAAAATCGGTGATGCCGATAGTGGGCCATCGTCAAAACGGTCTGACTGCTTTGCAGGCAAACGGGAGAAGCGTCCAGCTTCCTGACGGCTTACAACTACTGGCAAGAGAAAATTTTGCTATAAACTTTGAAATGCAAAGTTCTTTTGTTTGTTTTGCTTGCAGCTTCGCCCGCTGCGCGATTGAACTCCGGTAGCCGAACTCGACTGCGTCGCAGGCCAGGCGGAAATACCTCTTTTCTGCTTTTTTCAACCCCTTAAAATAGCACTGTTATGACTCTTTCGCAAAGTATTGGGCGCGTGGCATTCGGTACAGCTCTGTTGCTGCTCATTCCGCTGGCTGCGAAGTTTTTCGTTGCGGGCATGGCCTGGAGCGCATTTGATTTTGTAGCGGCGGGCACTTTGTTGTTCGGTGCCGGGCTTACGTTCGTACTGCTGGCGCGCCTGGGCGACAGTATACCCTACCGGCTGGGCGTGGGGGTGGCGGTGGTAGCCGGGCTGTTACTGGTGTGGGCCAACCTAGCCGTGGGGCTGGTCGGCAGCGAGGATAACCCAGCCAATCTGCTGTATGGCGGGGTGCTGGCCGTGGCGCTCGGGGGGGCGGTAGCCGCACGTTTTCGACCGCTGGGTATGGCGCGTGCCATGTTTGGGGCGGCCCTCGTGTACGTAGTAGTCACCCTGACGGCGCTGTTTGCGTGGCCACCCGCGGTGGCGGTGGCTGAGCCACTGGTAAACCTCCCCAACGTGCTAGTTGCCAATGGTGTTTTTGCTGGTCTCTGGGTAGTGGCGGGTTGGTTATTTAGCCGCGCCGCCCGCCTGGCTCGCGCCTAGCGCCGCCCGGCGTCACGGGGCCGGGCCTTCGTAGCACCTGCCTTGTTGGGGGTAGCCCTACCTGCTAACGTAAGATACCGGGGTGTGGAGCCAGCGCGGAGCGGCCGTCGGCAGTATCCGAACGGGAGAACTGTGCGTAACAGCCCATATCATCTCGCCCCTACCTGATATGAAGCTATTGTTCGCCGCCTGCCTCTTGCTGAGTACTACCGCCCTCCGCGCCCAGACCGTGCTGCCCTCGGGCGGCGTGGCCCCGACCGGTGCCATCACCCCGGCTGGTACCCCCGTCACTCCCGGCACCGTGCCGGGTGCCCAGCCGCTCAACACCCTCGACCGGGGCGACGGCGGTAGCCCCCGGGCCCACCGTCGCAACGATAAAATTCCTGGCTTGAGTCGCGAAGACCGCAAGGAGGTACGTAAACTGAATAAAGTGCGCTCCAAAGAAGACTAATCAAATAAGCCGGCTCCTGCGCCCGGACTATGTATCTGCGCCCAACCCCTTGATCTCAAGGGGTTGGGCGTATTTTTTATGCGCCAGGGCGCTGCGCAGAATGTGGGCTACCTCACGCGGGCCCTTGCGTGGTCGCGCATAAGCAATTGAGCCGCCAGCTCTACCGGCTCATGCTGGGGCAGCGCAACTCGCACGTGTGGGTAAACAGGAGAGTAGACAGGGCAGTAAAGCCTGGCTCCACTGGCCTTATCGTTGGCTGCAAAATAGCGGTAAGTAATAAAGTAATAAAGTAATAAAAAATAGGTGTACAGTTAATTGGTTGTAAACTAGCGAGTGACTTACTTTGGTGCTGTTCAAGGCCAAAAGTACTTAGCATATCTATGCAGAAGCGCGCCTGCGCATCATCGCAAGCGTTCAGTTCCGCGATTGCTATAGGCGATACAGGATACCGTATCGGCCTGCCCGCCCGAGTTGCGAGCGTCGTTAATAACCTAAGTAAGATTCTCATAAGCTAAGAAATAATACCTTATTGCCCCCATCACTTTCCATTTCCTTTTCCTATGCCATTTAGCGAAGACCCCGCGTTCGGCTCCTTTTCCGACACGCCCAAGATTGAGTTTATCAACACGCCTGGCGCACCCAACCGCCGGGTGCGCCTACTAGAAGCTTTCTCCTATACCGACCCCGAAGGAGTAGTTTGGGATGCCCCCAAGGATAGTCTCGTAGACGGCGCGAGTATCCCCCGCGCCCTGTGGACGGCCGTCGGCTCACCCTTCGATGGCGACTATTTTTACGCCTCCATCGTGCATGATACTGCCTGCGACCGGCGCGACCGGCCTTGGCGCGACGTGCATTACATGTTTTACCGGGCCTGCCGGGCCGGTGGTACTTCGCCGGGCAAGGCCAAGATCATGTATTTAGCCGTGCGCAACTTCGGCCCGCGCTGGCCGCAGCCCGGGGCCAAGCTGGCGCACGAGTCGTTTGGCCTGCGCACCCAGGCCCTGATGGTGCCCGTCGGGGACGCCATTGAGCCCGTTAGCCAGCAAGAATACATCCAGCGGGCGCAGCATTATCTGGCTACCCACGGTGATGATGCGCCGCTTGAGGCCATCGACGTGTACGCCTCCGGGGGACAGTAATTGGGTGGGCTACGAAGGCAGTAGAGGGGCGATGACCTCCTTCGGCTAAGGCAAGACGCCCCAGCGCAGTGCACTGCGCTGGGGCGTTCAATAGCTGGCCTATCAACAACGGCCAGCTTTACCACGGTAAGGGGCCGTCGGCCGAGGAAGTCGTCCCGCTAGGACCAGCATCCGGTAGCAGCGCCAGCCGAATGGCCTCCGCCGCGCCCTGGGCGGGCGTGTCGGTGCCCGCGAAGTCATTGAGGTCGGTGGCCGTGTAGTTGGGGTTGGCCGAGTTTACCTTAATGGCCGTGTTGCGCAGCTCGTAGGCCAGCTGCACGGTGAGCATGTTCAGCGCGGCCTTCGAGGCCGAGTAGCCCAGCAGCCCCCAATCGTGCTGCCCGACGAGGGTCAGCGAGCCCAGAGGGCTCGATACGTTGACGATGCGCCCCGCCACTGCCTGTTTTACCAGCGGCAGAAATGCCTGGGTAACGGCCAGCGTACCCAGGAAATTGGTGTGCATCACCTGGGCCACGCTGCCCACGTCGGCCGTGCTGGGCGAGCCGTCGCCGGGCACGTTGATGCCCGCGTTGTTGACCAGGATGTCGAGGTGGCCTTCCTCGCGTTGCAGGTGCGCCGCTGCCGCGGCTAGCGTCGCCGGGTTGGCCAGGTCTACTGCAAGTAGGCGCACATCGCCTTCGGCGGCCAGCTTCACCACGGCCTGCTGGCCCCTGGCGGTCTCGCGGGCGCCGAGGTACACCCGGCAGCCCGCTTGCAGCAGCCCCCGCACTATTTCGAAGCCGATGCCTTTGTTGCCGCCGGTGACCAGTGCTATTTTCGTAGTTGTCATGTTTTCTGTGGGTTAAGCTCCTTCGGGTAGGAGAGGAGTAAGTACCCCACAAAGGTCCGGGCAGCCGATAGGCGGTAAACTTCGCCAGTCAAGCTATCTGTTTTAGATTTCAAATATTACTGGTGCGGGTGCTGCCAGTTGGTACAGAGCGTAATCCCGCATCATCGAACGCCCGACCGCCAATCAGACCCCCGCTACCGCCAGCCGCCGAAAGTCCCCCGGCGTCTGCCCGGCGTGGCGCTTGAAAAAGGTGCAGAAATGCGCCACGTCGGCAAAGCCCAAACTATCGGCAATCTCTGAGACACTCCACGTAGTTTGCCGGAGTAAGAGCTTGGCTTCCTGGGCCAGCCGCCGACTGATGAGGGCCGTGGTGGTAAGGCCCGTCGCTTCCTTCAGTACGCGATTGAGGTGGTTGACGTGCACGGCCAGCTGGTCGGCGTAGTCGGCGGCGGTGCGCAGGCGCAGCGGCGGCTGCGGACTGAGGCGCGGAAACTGCCGCTCCAGTAATTCCGTGAATTGGGTGGCGACCCGCTCGGCGGCGCTGTGCGTAGCCAGCGGGGTAGGGGCCGGCTGCAGCTTCTGCACCAAGTGAATTAGCTCCCAGAGGTAGGTGCGCAGCAGGTCGTGCTTGTAGGCGTAGCCCGAGCCGAGCTCGCGCATCATTTTCTCAAAAATCGCTTCGAGCGCCGCGCAGTCGGCCGCGGCCACGTCCCACACCGGGTAGGCTCCGGGCTGAAAGATCGGCAGCTCGGCCAGCCGTACCCCGGGGCGGGCGGGCAGCAGAAAAGCGTCGTCGAACAGGCAGCTATACCCCGTAAAGTCCTCGGTGAGCGGCAGCCAGCGGTAAGGCACGCGCGGCGTCACCAGAAATAAGGTGTTGTCGCCGATGTGCGCGGCCTGGTCGGCGCACTCCACCCGGCTCCGCCCGCGGCAGAGCGTGATTTTATAGTAGTCGCGCCGGTTGAATGTCATCGGCGGGGCCCCGCGTAAATCCGCCAGCGGGAATACGTTGAAATGCCCCACGCCCTGCTCCATATCCGGTGGCGGCAGCACGCCCCCGGCGGACTCGGGGCCAGGGGCCAGCGCGGCGTAGAAGGTGGCTAGGGTGTTCGGTTTCAAATAAGAATTGCTCGCGTCCATCCGTCATGCCGAGCGCAGCGAAGCATCTCTATCGCTGAACTAACTTCTAACGTAAGCAACGGTGCGAGCGAGATGCTTCGGCAGGCGGACGCCAGATGAGCATGACAAACGCGAGTCTGGAAAAGGAACTAAGCTAAAAGCCCGTAGTTTTGAAAGTATGAAATACACCCTTGAAGTCCCCGACCAAGACAACGAGTTCGTGCTGGAATTTCTACGGCGCGTTACTTCCGTTAAGCTTACACCTATTGGCCGCAAGCCTAAGCCGCAAGACGAAACCGAGTATTTGCTGAGCAACCCAGCCAATGCCCGTGAGTTGCGCGAGTCCATCGAACAAATTCGCCGGGGCCAAACGGCACCTTATCAGCTAGAAGAATAATGCTGGTCAGCTTTTCAGAAAAGGCGTGGGCGCACTACCTCCACTGGCAGGAAACTGACCGGAGCATTCTCGATAAAATCAATACCTTAATCCGGGAGTTTACCCGCACTCCGTACAAGGGTACTGGCAAGCCCGAAGCCTTGAAAAATGACTTGCGCGGCTTTTGGTCGCGGCGCATCAACCATGAGCATCGCCTTGTGGATCAGGTAGCGGGCGAAACGCTGTTTATTGCGGCCTGTCGCTACCACTACGAGAAGTAGCTGCCGCTTAGCGCTGGTGACGCGCAACACCCGCCACTTTGCCGATATGGTTGGTATCGTGTTGGAAGATTGGGTACAGGAGTATGAGGACGGGCGACGGGCGAAATGATTGTTTTGTAAGATTCTCTACACTTTAGCAGCTAGTTAGTAATGCTTTACATTGACACGCTGAAAAAATTTACGCTGGCACTGGCGCGAGTTTAGCGCAGCGTAACTCGTGCCTCTTTTTTTGGGAGGCTGTGCCTCCCAACGTTAGAACCGCTATGAGAAGAGAACTGATTTTAGCGTAGCTTGCCGCTATGCGTCAGCGGAGGTACAACCTCCGCCTAATGGAAGGCACGAGCTACAAGCTCGCGCCAGTTTGGGGGACTATGCCGGGTATGCTTGCAAATTCCTGCCTTAATGACTGATATTTTTGTGCATTGGATGGATATCTCAGTCAAAAAGTCCGCTTTCCCACTTCTGCACCCCATTTGCTAAGTCCACCGTAGAAATCTTCCTCACCCGAAGCACCTATCAAAGCTTAGCAATTCAATGGACTTTAAGAACTTCACTATCAAGGCGCAGGAGGCCGTGCAAAAGGCCACCGAGATTGCCGGGGGCAATCAGCAGCAGGCCATCGAAACTGGCCACCTGCTGAAGGCTCTGCTTCAAAACGACGAGAATACCCTGGCCTTCCTGGGTAAAAAACTGGGTGCCAACATGAATAACGTCAGCCAGCGGCTCGACGCGATTGTGAGCGCCTACCCCAAAGTGAGCGGCGGCTCGCCCTACCTCAGCAACGAGGCGGCCGGGGCCGTACAGCGCGCCAACGCCCAGATGAAGGACATGGGCGACGAGTTTGTGTCGGTCGAACACCTGCTGCTGGGCATCCTGGGCGGCAAGGACAGCGTGGCTAGCCTGCTCAAAGACAACGGCTTTACCGAAAAAGACCTCAAGGCCGCCATCCAGGAGCTGCGCGGCGGGCGCAAGGTGACCAGCCAGACCGCCGAAGACCAGTACCAGAGCCTCAACCGCTACGCCATCAACCTGAACGAGCGCGTGCGCAGCGGCAAGATGGACCCCGTTATCGGGCGCGACGAGGAAATCCGCCGGGTGCTCCAGATTCTGAGCCGCCGCACCAAAAACAACCCCGTGCTGCTCGGCGAGCCCGGCGTGGGCAAAACCGCCATCGC
>JAAIGG010400697.1_pt1 | contig 11453 bp, 9 predicted proteins | sample 6487391 | NCBI WGS metagenome assembly JAAIGG01 (sample SAMN13974130, study PRJNA590717) | phyllosphere metagenome | biome: asymptomatic weeds; feature: pooled weeds collected from a community garden; material: weeds; isolation source: pooled asymptomatic leaves from various weed species from...
AAGAGCTATGCGAAGCGTAGCCTTTTCGCCCCTATGCCTCCAAAACGTGTGCTCGCATTTACAAAAAGGAGTCAGGCGCTAAGAGTAAGCAAGTCGCAGTCGTTTCGCCCCAACTCCTACCCCCTCACCCTCCTATCCTTCACTAATTCCCCAGCTCCAACTGATTGCGCACCAAGTCGAAGTACCGCCCCCGGCGCAGCACCAGCTCCTCGTGCGAGCCGGTTTCTACCACCTGGCCCTTTTCGAGCACCACGATCTGGTCGGCGTGGCGCACGGTACTCAGGCGGTGGGCCACCACGACCACGGTGCGGCCGTGGAAAAACTCGTGGAGGTTGTGCATGATCACGCTTTCGTTGTTGGCGTCGAGGGCGCTGGTGGCTTCGTCGAAAAACAGGTAGCGGGGGTCTTTGTACACGGCCCGCGCAATGAGCAGGCGCTGCTTCTGGCCGCCGCTGAGGCCGTTGCCGCTGCGCCCGATTTTGGTGGTGAAGCGGAGCGGCAGGCTTTTCACGTACTCGCCGATGTTGGCCACCCGCACGGCGTACTGCATCCGGGCCGCGTCGATCTCGTCGGAGTTCATGGCGATGTTGCGGGCGATGGTGTCCGAAAACACGTAGCCCTCTTGCAGCACCGTGCCCACCTGCCGCCGCCACCAGCGCGGCGAGATGCTGGCAAAGTCGGTATCGCCGATGGCGATGTGGCCGCCGTTGGGCGGGTAAAACTTGAGTAGCAGCTTGAGCAGGGTGGTTTTGCCGCTGCCGCTGGAGCCCACGATGGCCGTCACCTTACCCTCGGGAATCACCAGGCTGACGTCGTTGAGCACGAGCGGCGAGCTGGGGCCTTCGAAGCGGAACGACACGTTTTCGAGCACGATGTCGCCGGGGCGGCAGGTTTTGTGGTCGGCCAGCAGCGCGTGGTGGGCGCTCTGCTCGTCGGTCACGGGGTCGCCTTCCTCGTCGGGGCGGCCGTGCACCTCGCGCAGGCGGTCGAGGCTGAGCTTGGCATCCTGGGCGATTTTGACGAAGCTCAGCAGCTGATCGAGCGGGCCGTTCATCTGCCCGATGATGTAGGAAATGCTCAGCATCATGCCCAGCGTGAGCTGGTGCTGAATCACCAGGCGGGCCGCCAGGTAGGTAATCACCACGTTCTTGACCTGGTTGAAGAAGAACGAGCCCAGATCCTGCGCCTGGTCGAGGGCCAGGCTGCGGTTGTTGAGCCGGAACAGCTTGACCTGCACCTTCTCCCACTCCCAGCGGCGGTAGCTTTCGCTGTGGTTGAGCTTGATTTCCTGCATGCCGTGGATGATCTCGAAGAGGCTATCCTGGGTGTCGCGCTGGCCCTGAAAGCGCAGGTAGTCGAGGTGGCTGCGCCGGCGCATGAACAGCAGCGCCCAGCCCAGCATCAGCAAACTACCCGCCACGAACAGCCCCAGAATGGGCAGGCTGTACAAGCCCAGCACCACGGAAAACACCAGCAGGTTGACCAGCGAAAACAGGGTATTGATGGAATTGCCCGTCAAAAACACCTCGATGCGGTGGTGGTCGCTGATGCGCTGGGTGATGTCGCCCACCGACTTACTGTCGAAGAAGCGCACCGGCAGGCGCATCAGCTTGAGCAGAAAATCGGAGATGATGCTGATGCTGATGCGGGTGTTCATGTGCAGCAGAATCCAGTTGCGCACCACGCTCACCATCAGCTGGCCGAGCAGCAACAGGAGCTGCGCCAGGAGAATGAGCACGATGAAGCTCTCATTCTGGCGGGTGATGCCGAAATCGACCAGCGACTGCGTCAGGAATGGGAAGGCCAGCGAGATGAGGCTACCCAGCGTCATACCCAGCAGTAGTTGCAGCAGGTAGCCGTAGTAAGGCTTGATGTAGCGCCCCAGGAAGGCCATGCCCTGGCTGTGCTCGGCCGGGGCCTCAGCCACGTAGAAGTGCCGCGAGGGCTCCACGGCCAGCAGCACGCCCTTGTGGTCGGCCGAACTGGCCCAGCCCCGCAGGAAGGTGGCCCGGTCGATGGTCACGACCCCGTGGCTGGGGTCGGCGATGGTGATGCGCTCGGGCTCGCCGCGCAGGCGGCCGAGCAGGCCGGTCTGGTGGGTTTCGAGCAGGATGATGAAGTGGCTCTGGTTCCAGTGCAGGATGCAGGGCAGGGGCACGTTTTCGACCAGGTACTCGTAGCTAGTCTTGAGCATCAGCGTTTTCAGCCCGATTTGCTCGGCGGCCTCCGACACGCTGAGGATGCTCACTCCTTCCGAGTTGAGGTAGCAGATGCTGCGCAGGTACTCCAGGTCGAGGGTGCGACCGTAGTGGCGGGCCACCATCTTGAGGCAGGTTGGCCCGCAGTCCATGGCATCGTGTTGCCGGTAGAATTTAAACTGCATAACGAGGGGGCGGAAAAGAAACGGAAAGCAAGACGAGGCCTCTCCCTACCCCAGCAGGGCCAGGGAGCGCGCGTCGAGCCAGAGGGTGCGGCGGGCGTAGGCGGGCAGCAGGGGCCGCAGCCCGGCCGCCGGGCCGGTGGCCGTGGCCAAACGGCGGTGCAGCTCCAGCAGCAAAGCCAGGCGTAGCGCGTCGAGGCGGTGGTCGGGCTCGGCGGCCAGGTAGGCCACGAGCAGCGGCGCGTAGGTGGGCTCCTCGCCGAAAAGCAGCGCCTCGCTGGCCGCGAGCCACGCCTGGTAGGGCGGCCAGAACTCAGCCGTCGTCGCCAGGCTACCCAGCTCGCCGAAGGCCAGGGTGAAAAGCTGCCGGCGCTGGTCGGCCGCCGGCTCGCGCAGCAGCAGGCTGACCATCTCCAGAAAAATCTGGCCGAACATGTCGGCCCGCAGCGCGGGGGGCGTGCGCGCCAACAGCTCGGGGGCCCAGCTGCCGGGCAGGTTGCCCGGCTGGCCGGTGGCGAGGTAGTGCAGCAGATCCTGCACCAGCAGCGCCCCGGCGGCGGTATCACCGCGCCGGAAGCTCACGCGGCTCAGGTTGTGCAGCTGCTGCACGCGGGCCATGTGAAAAATCGGAATCTCGCCCTCCAGCTGCGTGATGTTGGCAATGGCGGCGAAGGTCTGGTCGATGGAAGTCTCGAACTGCCCCCGCCGGTAATGATAGTAAGCCCAGTAGGGCAAGGTAAGGCAATTGAGGAAGGCCAGCGCCCGCGGGCCGTGCGAGGCGTGCGGCCCCGTGAGCAGCTCCTCGGCGCGGGCAAACTCCGCAGCGGCCGTGTGCAGCTCGCCGCCCCTGGCGGCCCGGAAGCCCACGGCGTACGCCCCGATGATGTACTTGATGACGCGGCCGGTTTTCACGTCGAAGTGCGCCAGCCGGGCCTGCTCCACGATGTCGTTGAACAGGTCGGGCCGGGGCGCGAGGCGGCGAGTGGCAGCATCGGCGGGCAGGGCGTCGGCGCTGAGCAGCGCGTGCAAAGCCGCGAGGCTGGCGGGCACCGCCGGCGGCGCAGAGTGGAGCATCGTCATGGCTAGTCGGCGTAAGTGGTGAGGCCGTTTTTGGTGTAGAGGTAGGCCAGGGCCAGGCGGTCTTCGATGTTGGCTTTGGCGGGGGGGCAGGGCGGGTTGCCTTCGCGCCAGGCCTTGGGGCAGCCGCCGCCGCACACGGGCAGCATGCGGCACTTCGAGCACCACAGGGCCTTGTTGCTTTCAATTTCGCCGGGCCAGTCGTGGAAGGCGCGCTCTTGCAGCGACACTTCGGGCTGCTTGCGCACGTTGCCCAGCAGGTAGTCGGCGCTCTCGTAGAGCGGCACCAGCGGGATTTCGGTGCAGTTGTAAATCTGTCCCTGCGAGTCGATTACCTCGGCGTCTTTCGACACGGCGATGCACACGATGGGCGACAGGCTGGGCAGCGGCACTACCTTGAAGCCGTATTGCAGCTGGGCCAGCATGAAGTCGATTTCGCGCTCGCCGTACGCGGCTTTTTCCAGCGAGAGCAGGTGGGCGTCGTTGCCCCACGAGTACACGGGAGCCGTGTAAAAGCGCACCTTGTCGCTCAGGCCCTTGCTGGCCAGCAGCTTGATGAGCGGCACCACCCGGTCGATGTTGCGGCTGTCCACGTTGCAGCGGATGGTGAGCAGGTACCCTTTGCCGGCGTACACGGGCGAGTGGGCCACGTCCACCAGATTTTTTAGAATCAGGTCGAAGGTCTTTTCGCCGGCCTTGGTGTGGCGGCGGTTGTCGTGCGATTCAGCGTCGCCGTCGAGCGTCACCTCGAAGCGGCTGATTTTGTATTCCTGGTACAGTTCCTCAAACACCGCCCGCTTGAGCGACAGGCCGTTGGTAACCATGTGGGCCGAGTAGGCAATGCCCAGCTCGGCGGCCAGCGCCATGAGGCGCTGCGACACCTTACGGATGTGCGCCAGACCGGTGAGCGGCTCGGCCCCAAACCAGCCCACGTGCAGCTCGTTGTGCTGGGTCAGGTCGATCATCTTGCGCGCCCGGGCCTCGATCTGATCGTAGATGTCGGTCTTCATGTAGCTTTTCGAGTGCGACTGCCCACAGTAGTCGCAGCCCAGCTGGCACTGCGACGAGGGCATGATGACGTAGTTGAGCGTGCGCGAATCGTTGACGGCCGAGCGGGCACGGTTGAGCACCACTTGCAGCTCGTTTTCGTGCGCTGGCACAATGGCCTCGGCCTGCACCAGGGCGTCAAATACCTCCTCCGGCAGCTCGTCGAACCGGCCGGCGTCCAGGTGCTCCAGATACTGCGCCTTGAGCACGTGGCTCTTGGCCGTGCGCGTAGAAAAGAGAATGGCGCGGCCGTCGGTGCCGGCGGCGGGGGTACCCAGCGGGCCAGTGGCTACGGTGTAAAAGGAACGCTTGAAGTCCATGAGTTCAGAGAAAAGGAAAAGAAAGAATGGGGCTGGCTAAGGGCGGCGGGGCTAGTCGTAGCTGGGTCGGTCGCGCGGGCTGGCGGCGGCCTGGCCGACCCGGCCAGCGGGAGTCATGGCCCGCTCAAGACGGTGTAGCCAGGGGCTGACGAGGCGCCACAGTCCGGTGGGCTCGGCCGTTAGCAGACTCTCGGTGGGGAAGGCCGAGCCGCTCTTGAGCTGGGCGGCGAGCTCCGGCGTCAGCAGCTCCGCGTCTTGGCCGTCGGCGGGCTGCGCCGCTACTTTATGGAGCAGCGACTGGAGGTTTTTCTGTTGCATAGAAGTAGGAATGGAAGCCCGGGCGGAGCCGGTTCAAACAACTAGTAGGTGGTGAGCCTTTTAGCTCGCTGGCAGCCCGCTTCGGGGCTGCCAGCGAGCTTTCACCGTAGGCGACGTCGCTTAGCTCACGGTCGGCGAGCTGCTGCTCTTACCGCAGCTGGTGTTTTGGGTGCACACGCCGTTTACCGAGGCAAACTCCTCGTCGTCGGGGCCAGCGGCGCCGCCCTTCAGCTTGGCGGCCAGTTCGATGCCGAGGTTTTCAAATTCGGCAGTTTCGCCGTTTTCTTGCTGGTGAGCAACGGTTTCGAGCAGCGAGAGCAGGTTCTTGTTTTTCATGGTTGATAAGGCCGGATACCGGCAATGGAGAAAAGGAGGAAAATTGAAAAAGTGACTAAGCGGGATTGGCGCAGCTTGCATTGCGAATCGGGCCACACACCGCGTTCATCGTGGAGAATTCGTCGTCGTCGGCCGACCTGGCAGCGCCCCCCTTGAGTTTGGTAGTCAGCTCAGCCCCGAGGTTTTCAACCTCATCAGGTTTATCGGATACCTGCTGCTTAGCAGCAGTTTCGAGCAGCGAAAGCAGCTTTTTATTTTTCATGGCAACGAGCCGGACGGCGCTTACGAGTGGATAAGCAGGTGGACTAGACGGACACGCCGCAGCCCGTATTCTGGGTGCACCCCGAGTTTTTCACCAGCGAGTCTTCGTCGTCGGCACCAGTGCCCGGGCCGACCACGCCGCCTTTGAGCTTGGCGGCCAGCTCGGCACCCAGGTTTTCAACTGCCGGCGTTTCGCCGCTTTCTTGTTGGCTGGCAACGGTATCGAGTAGCGAGCGCAGATTCTTGTTTTTCATCAGGTAAGGCCGGGTACCGGCAACTGGAGAGGTGGAGAAAAAGGAGTGCTACTTATGGCTTAGCCGACGGTCGGCGAGCTGCTGCTCTTACCGCAGCCGGTGTTCTGGGTGCACACGCCGTTTACCGAGGCGAACTCTTCGTCGTCGGGGCCAGCGGTACCGCCCTTCAGCTTGGCAGCCAGCTCAATGCCGAGGTTTTCGAAGCCAGCGGTATCACCGTTTTCTTGCTGAAGAGCCACGTTTTCGAGCAGCGAGAGCAGATTCTTGTTTTTCATGGGGTTGGAAAAAAGGGGGATGGATTTTTTCGCTCATACAGGCCTGAGCAATTGGCCACTTAGAGCATGCCGACGCCCGTAGGCCTCCGGGCTGGGGCACGCTAATAGGTCAAGGGGAAGAAGGGGAAATCAATTGGTGCGCCCGCGCTCGTCCTGGTTGCCGGTGGCCCGGTCGCGGGTCGCTTTCAGCTTCTGATTGCCGAAAGGGTACACGTAGGCCAGGCCCACGTTGCGGGTTTCGCTCGTGTTGTAGTACTCGCCCCGCTGGCCCGGGAAGTCGGTGGAGTAGTGCGGCGGATTACCCAAAAAGATGTCGTTAACACTGAGGCTCAGCGAGCTGCCGTTGGCAAACTTCTTCCGCACGCTGAACGATACGTCGGACACCGGCCCGATCACCTGCACAAACTCGCGGTAGGGCGACACGTAGGTGAGGTCTACTTGCAGGGCAAAGCTCTTGGGCAGGGTGAAGGTGTTGGTGGCCGTGGCCATCACCGTGGGCTTGAAGTACGAGAGGCTGGAACCCAAGTACATGATGCTTTCCTGGCGGGCAAAACCGGTGAGCACGGCGTCAATTTTCCAGGCCGAAGTCACCTGCACCGGCACCACGAGCGTGGCGCTGTACACGTTGCGCGGGTTGGTGTTGAGCCGCACGAAGGCGACCTCGTTGGTGGCGTTGTTGAGCTGGGCCACCTGCATGAAGGGGTCGAGCACCCGCTGGTACGACAGCGTCAGCTCGTACTTGCCCTGGAACGTGTAGGTGCCCTCCACGGTGTGGCTGAACGACGGCCGCAGGTAAGGATTGCCGGACACCGTGACGTACGGGCTGAGGTAGAAGACAAACGGGTTGAGGTAGGCGTAGGACGGCCGGTTGATGCGCACCCCGTAGGAGAACTTGTACTCGTGCGTATCGCTGGCCTTGTACTGGGCAAAGAGCGTGGGAAACAGCCGAAAGTAATCCCGATTGACGCGCACCTCGGTGGCCGACGACTGGCCCATCGTCTGGGTGTACTCGGCCCGCAGGCCAGCCTTGGCGCTGAGCTTGCCCACCGAGCGGCTCACCGTGGCGTAGCCCGCCTCAATGGCTTCGCGGTAGAAAAAGCGGTTGGTGCGGGTGGGGTCGTTCACCCGCTGGCCACCGTAGATGTTGTCGAAGCGCAGGTCGTAGTCGGTATCGCTCAGGCTGAACTTAGCCCCGCTTTCCAACAGCAGACCGGAAGCCAGCGGCCGCACGTAATCGACCTTGAAGGAGCCGATGTCGGTGCGCTGGGTGGTGGCGCTCGTGAAGTCCGTCACCCGCCCGGCCCCGGGCTCGGCGCGCTGGGCCACGGTATGCGCCAGCTGGTCGTTGTTCGACCGGTAGGGCGTGTAGTCCAGGTCGAAGGTCAGGCTGCCGCCCGGCGTGGCCAGATCGTGCCGGAAGTTGGCATTGACGGAAGTCAGCACCCGCCCGATACCGGTATTGACGTTGGTGAGCAGGACCGAGTCCGGGGCCAGGCCGGGCCGGAAGGCCGTGGCCCGGATGTCATCGACGGCGCGGCGGTTGGAGGCCGTTACTTCGAGCAGCACCCCCAGCACGTTGCGTTTATTGAAGTAATAATCGGCCCCGAGCGAGCCCGTTTGGCCGTAGCCCCGGCGCGTCATCTTGTCGTGCTGGTCCCAGATGGAGTTTTCGTAGAACAGCTTGGCCGACTCGTTGAAGCGGTCCCGGCCCACGCGGCCACTGTACGCGGCGTACAGGTTGAGCTTGTCGCGGCGGTAGTTGAGCGTACCCGAGCCGCTAAGCTTGGGCAGAATGCCCTGCTCGGGAGCCAGCCGGGCGGTGCCGTTCAGGCCCTCATTTTCGTTGTGCTTGGTGACGATGTTGAGCAGGCCGGCGTTGCCCTCGGCGTCGTAGTTGGCGGGCGGGTTGGTAATTACCTCGATGCTCTCGACGGCCGTACCGGGCAGCTGCTTGAGGTAGTCGGCCAGCTCCTCGGCCGAGAGGCGGCGCAGGCGGTTGTTGATCATCACCTGCACGCCCTTCTTACCGGCGATGCTCAGCGTACCCTGCGAGGTGGCCATCACGCCGGGGGTTACGCGCACCAGGTCCCAGGCCGTGCCAGTGGCGGCCCGCACGCTGCTGCCAGCGTTGAACACGAGGCGGTCGGGCCGGCGCTCGATCAGCGGCTTGCTGCCGGTGACGGTCACCTCGCCCAGGGCCACGTCGCTGGGCTGCAAGAGCAGCGGCCCCAAATTCACCGCCTGCGCCCCGAGCTGAAACGCGGGCGTGGTCACCGTGCGATACGCCACGAAGGACGCCCGCACCCGGTAGCGGCCCGCCGCCACGCCCGTAAAGGCGAAGTGGCCGTTCTCATCGCTGGTCAGGGCTCGCACTACCGTGGAGTCGGCCGCGCCCAGCAGCAGCACCGTGGCAAACGATACGGGCTCCGTAGCGCTCCGCACTTGGCCGCTGATGCCGCCGGCGGCTTGCGCCGGCCGGGCCGGGCTTCCCGTTTGGGTGGCCTGGCCCAAGCTCGGTATCGCGGCCAGGCAGGCCCAGCTCACCAGACTGCCGGCCAGCGCCGCCCGGCTACCATAGCGATTGAAAAAGCGAACGTCTTGCCTCATATGCCAGCCCCAAGCGAAGGAATGTGCGCGCCATCGGGAGCGCCTTTTCACTTGGATGCCTCAAACCTATCGGGGCGGGTGGGGCCCACCTAGCTTTTTACACCAAGACCAGCTTTCGCCGTACCAACCCGGCAAAACTGCCCTTTTTTGCTTTGAGGCGACTACCCGCTCGGCCCGCCCCCGCCGAGGCCTTCCAGCCCCAAAAGCCGCTACCATTGGTCCCAGCCCACTTTGAAATGGGCAGTCGGCCACTGGCCGCATGATACGAGCACCGCCCCGGCACTCTAATTTGGTAGGAATATCCAGCCCCCGAGCTAGTCAACATTCCCTCTTTTCGCCTGCCATGCGCTACCTTATTCTGCTCTTAGCCACTTTCTTACTCGGTAGCTCCGCCGCCTCGGCCGGCAAGCCGCCCGTGCCGCTACGCGTGGCCAGCTACAACCTGCGCTACAACAATCCCGACGACGGAGCCGACGCCTGGCCCAATCGTAAAGAAATGGTAAAGAACCTCGTCCAGCACTACGATTTCGACGTGTTTGGCATCCAAGAGGGCCTGCGCGGGCAGCTCAACGATATGGCCGCAATGCCCGCCTACGCCTTCGTAGGCCGGGGTCGCGACGACGGCAAGGAAGCTGGCGAGCACTCAGCCATCTTCTACAAGAAAGCCCGCCTGCAACTGCTGCAAACCGGCGACTTCTGGCTGAGCCAGACGCCCGACCGCCCCTCTAAGGGTTGGGATGCCACCTGCTGCAACCGCCTCTGCACCTGGGCCAAGTTCAAGGATAGCCAGAGCGGGCAGACGTTCTTCTTCTTCAACGTGCACTTCGACCACGAGGGCGTGGAAGCCCGCCGCCAGTCGGGCCAGCTCATGGTAAAGAAAATCAAGGAAATTGCCCAGGGTGCACCGACCATCTGCGTGGGCGACCTCAACTCGACGCCCGACACCGAGCAGGTAAAAACCCTGCAAGGCGCGCTCGGCGATGCTTACCTCCTCACCAAGCGCCCCGCCTACGGCCCGGTGGGCACCTTCAACGGCTTTGAGCTCACCGCCCCGCTGCGCGACCGCATCGACTACATTTTCGTGAGCCCCGGCAGTACCGTACTCGACTACGCGGTGCTTACCGACTCCATGCGCGGCCATTACCCGTCGGACCACTTCCCGGTAGCGGCCACCGTGCTGTTGAAGTAGGCAAGCCAAGTTCGCTTGTTGACAATATGGCGGCGGTCGTCCGCTGGCGCGGGTACGGCTCCACTGGCGCGAGTTTAGGCGCAGCCGTAACTCGCGCCAGTAATGGCCAATAATGCGCCAGTACTAGTCCAAATCGTGCGCGAACAAGCCAGGCCCGCCGAGGGGCTTCCCCGCCCCGGCGCTACCTTCGGGCTTCATTTGCCTCCTCGTAGCTAAAGCGCCCGATGGCCGTTTCCACTTCCTATTCTCCCGCTCCCGCGCCGCTTTGGCAGCGGGCCTGGCCGCACGTGCTGGCCGTGTTGTTTTTCGTGGTGCTGGCCGTGGCCTACTTCGCGCCCATCGTGTTCGACCACCAGACGCTGGCCCAGCACGACATCACCCAGTTTCAGGGCGGGGCTCGCGAAACCCAGCAGTGGGCCGCCGAGCACGGCCACGAGCCGCTGTGGACCAACTCCATGTTCAGCGGCATGCCCACGTACCTGATTTCGGTGCACTTTCCCGGCGACTTGTTCGTGTACGTGCAGAAGTTCATCGCCCTGGGTTTGCCCGGCGTGGTGAGCAACCTGTTCGTGGCGCTGCTCTGCGGCTACGTGCTGCTGGTGGCGCTGGGTGTGCGCCCGCTGGTGGCGGTGGCCGGCGCAGTGGCGCTGGGCTTTTCGAGCTACAACCTCGCCATCCTGGCGGCCGGGCACAACACCAAATCGTGGGCCCTGGCCTACGCGCCGCTGGTGCTGGGCGGCCTGCTGCTGGCCATGCGCCAAAATAAGTGGCTGGGCGCGGCCCTCTTCACGCTGGGCCTCACCATGAACGTGCGGGCCAATCACCCACAAATCACCTACTACCTGGGTCTGCTGGTAGTAATTTACGGCATTATCGAACTGGTAGCCGCCATCCGGGCCGGCCGCCTGCCCGACTTTTTAAGCCGGGTAGCCTTGCTGGGCGTGGGCGCGCTGCTGGCCGTGGGCGTGAGCTTCGGCCGCCTCTACACCACCTACGAGTACAGCAAGTACAGCAACCGCTCGCCCTCCGAACTTAAGGCCCTGCCGGCCCAGCCCGGCCAGGCGGCCGCCCCCAGCGCCAAGCAGCAAGACCGCGACTACGCCTTCGCCTACAGCTACGGCATCGGCGAAACCATGACTCTGCTGGTGCCCAACTTCTACGGCGGCAGCAGCGCCATGCCGCTGGGTAAGGACTCGCACATCGCCGCCGCCGGCCTGCCCGAAGAATACCTCGCCAACATGCCCACCTACTGGGGCGACCAGAGCTACGTGGCCGGCCCGGTGTACGTGGGCGTAACGGTCTGTTTCCTGTTCGTCCTCGGCTTGTTCGTGGTAGATAAGCGCACCCGCTACTGGCTGCTGGCTGGCACGCTGCTGTCGTTTGTGCTGG
>JAAIGG010078278.1_pt1 | contig 11414 bp, 9 predicted proteins | sample 6487391 | NCBI WGS metagenome assembly JAAIGG01 (sample SAMN13974130, study PRJNA590717) | phyllosphere metagenome | biome: asymptomatic weeds; feature: pooled weeds collected from a community garden; material: weeds; isolation source: pooled asymptomatic leaves from various weed species from...
GTCGGCCTGACGGCCCTCGCCGCCCCTTTTTTGCTTGAGGATTCCGAGCCCGCTACGCGGGCGCCGGGAGCTCTGAAAAGGAATGGCCGAGCGGGGCTTCGCTCCCCGCCCGGCCATGGCGTTTCCGACCGTGTCGATCCGGCTCAGGCTTTCGCCGTGAGCCGCCTCTCCACCTCATCCGCGCCCAGCGTCTTCACCGCCTTCATGAGCGCTTCCAGCCGATCGAGCGGCAGCTTCAACAGCCCCGCCTTTTCGACCTCGCCGATCGCCGCCTCCCGCACCCTCGTGCCATGCGCCTTGCGGCGGTCGGCAAGCTTGCGTTCCTCGGCCTCGATCGCGGCCATTTCAGCGTCCAGTGACTTCGCCATCTGCTTACCTTTCGGTCAGGCTGATCGGGCTCTGAACGAGGCCACTATAGTCACGGATCGGACACGCCGGAAGATGGCCGCGACCACCCTGTCCTCGCACTCACCGGAGACCCCTATGGCGGAGCTTTGCCCGGCCTCTTTGCCTACCCGCGAAGCGGCTTATTCCGCCTCACGGCGGATCAGCACCCGCCGGATCACGCCATCCACGAACGACACCACGAAGCACCGAGGCGATCAGATCGATCATGGAGGATCGGGACTATAGTTAGCACACCGAACGCAAGCTGCGCTTGCCTTTCCCGTTGTAGATCAGGGGCTTAGGAGGACTGGGAGGCTCGTGACGTCGTCGGACATTTCGTCGGACAACGGCACGGCATTGATCTTACTGCTTTTTCCCGTCCGCCAGCGTCTGACGCTACGACGCTCACAAGGCGTAATGGCTCTTGAACGGAACCGCAATGCCCGGTAAGTAAATGGCTCCGTAGCTCCCACCAACCTCCCTGCTAGGAGGTTGTTTTGGACGCCAATTCGCACCGCTACACGGTACGGTTCGAGCCCGATCTATATCAACAGATCGAGGCAACTGCCGGCCGCTTGAAGACGTCGCCGTCCGAAGTCATTCGGCGCGCCGTTATCGCGTCCCTACGCGGCGAAAAAGCCGTCACGGAAAGCGACCTTCGGCATCACCGGATCAGCGAGTTTTCGCAGATCGCGCTCGACCAGATCATCCGGCGCGAACACCCGGACCTGGTCGACGTCATCGTGACCGAAACCAATCGTCGGATGGAGCGCCATCATGGCACGCGCTGACGCCCGTCCGGACATCCGGAACGATGGCCGGCCGCTTCCGCTCAAGCACCAATCCGCCCGTGGTGAGGTGCCGCGCAACTCGGGCAATTTCGTCCGCGGCAGCCAGCTCCTCAATACCCAGGTTCTGATGTGGCTGCAGGGCATCAAGATGCCCTTCCTGCTGTGGCTGGTCCTCTTCGGCCTTGCCTATTTCCTGATCGTCTCGCTCAGCCTCACCGAGATCCATTTCCAGCTGATCTGCATGCGGGCGCTGTCGACCGTCTGGACATGGATCGGGGCCGACCCGCTTCATCGCGTCAACCTCACCATGGCTGGTGGCCAAATCCGCAGCGTGCCGATCGGCTATGTCCCGTATGTGCCGGCAGTCGCGGCCGCCTGGTCGAAGGGCATCCACGACGTCACCTCATCCATGCTGCTGGCCACCATCCTGACCGTGCCCGTGTCGGTATGGTACGTCGACTTCTCCGCCCGCCGCGGCAAGGCGATGGTACAGGAACGCCACGAGCGAGGCGCCACACTGACCGACCGCGATACGCTGTTCCGGGAGATCGCCGAGCACAACAAGGCGGAGTTCGTTGCGGAGGCCAAGACCCTCTTCCCCGACAAGACCGCCGACCAGGTGCTTCGACTGCCGTTCGGCGCACGAAAGGCAGCCGGAATCCACCATCCCTACACGCTCGCCGGCATCCCCTATCCGCACCGCCTCGAGCAGTCGCATACGATGCTGATGGGCACCACCGGCGCCGGCAAGACGACCGCGCTTTCCGCGTGCCTCGCCCAGATGCGCCAGCGCGAAGACAGCGCCGTCGTGTTCGACCTCACCGGCGCCTACGTCGAGGCGTTCTACGATCCGGCGCGCGACACCATCCTGAACCCGATGGACGCGCGTTGCCCCGCCTGGAGCATCTTCAACGACTGCCGGACCTATAGCGAGCTCACGGCTGCGGCTTCGGCCCTGATCCCGTCCGACGGCGGGTCGGCCGAGCCCTTCTGGGCACTCGCCGCGCGCACCCTCTTCGTCGAGATGTGCGTCAAGCTGATCGAGGAAGAGGAGACGACCAACCAGGCGCTCGCCGATCGGCTGATGACCGCCGACCTCAAGCAGGTCCACAAGTACCTCAAGGACACCATCGCCGACCCGCTCACCGCGCCCGAAGCGGCCCGCATGGCGGAGTCGATCCGCGCCGTGTTCAACACTAACGCGCAGGCGCTGCGCTTCCTCCCCGACACCGGCACGCGCTACTCGATCAAGGACTGGATGACCGGCGAAAAGAAGCCCGGCGCGATCCTGTTCATCACCTCGACCTACACCGACCTCGAGCTCAACCGCGCGCTCCTCACGCTCTGGTCCAACCTCGCCATTCACTCGCTGATGACGATGTCGCGGACGCGCGATCTGCGGACCTGGTTCATGTTCGACGAGCTGGGCGCGCTCCACCGCCTGCCGGCGATCGAGAACGGCCTTCAGACCGCGCGCAATTTCGGTGGCGCGATGGTCCTCGGCCTCCACTCGTTCGACAAGCTGATCCAGGTCTACGGCGAGGAAAATGCCCGCAACCTGTCGTCGCTGGCGCGCACCAAGCTGATCCTCGCCGCGGCCAACCACGACACCGCCGAGGTCTGCTCGCAGTTCATCGGCAATCGCGAGATTCGGCAGATGGATGAGGGCTATAGCTACGGGTACAACAACACCCGCGACGCCTCCACGCTGACCCCCCGCAAGCAGGTCGAACCGCTGGTCATCGCGGACGACATCACCAACCTGCCCAAGCTGCACGGATTTGTGAAGTTTCCCGAAGGCTTCCCGGCCGCTCCAATCCGGCTCGAATGGCAGCGCTATCCCAAGGTCGCCGAGGGCTTTGTCAAGCGCCCACCGGCCGCGCCGGACGGCGAGAACCAGCCCAGTCGCGGAGGTGGTGGCAAGTCGAAGAAGGAGGAGGGCGAGGATGCCGGGCGCGGGCAGACGCCGGCGTTCAGCGAGATGGAGCTGCAGCCGGGCGCGGCCGCGACGAACGGCATGGCCGCCAACATCCTGTCGGCGCCCAGCGAGGCGCAGACCAAGGATGCCGAGGGCATGCCGCTGGAGGCAACCGTCCGCACGGACCCCCTGCCCCACCACCATGCCGCGCACGGCCACGCGAACCAGTCGCGGGCATCCGATGACGAGGCGACAGCGCCCGGGGCACGGGGAGCGGACGCGAACCCGATCCTGTCCGCCAGCGCTCCGCGTACCGCCCACGACGCCGACCTGTCGCGGCCGCTCGATCGGCCCGACCCGGCTCGATCGGAGGACCTGTCGATCCGCGAAGCGCGCGATGATTTCAGCGCGCTCGACGACGGGATGGGGATGTAAGCGATGCTGTCCGTCGCCCCCGTCCGCTCGGCTGCCGGCGCCGCCAAATATTTCAGCAAGGACGACTTCGTCAGCGGTGAATATTACACCGACGAGAAGGCAGGCGACGTCAGCCTGTGGGGCGGTGCCGGTGCGGCCGCAATCGGGCTGACCGGTGCCGTTACCCAGACGGCGCTGAAGGATGTGCTGGAGGGGCAGCTGCCGGGCGGCATGGCGGTCGACGATCGCGTCAATCGTCGTGCCGGCGTCGACCTTACCTTCTCGGCGCCGAAGTCCGTCTCAATCATGGCCTATGTCGCCGGCGACAAGCGGATCCTCGGCAAGGACGGTGCCCACACCGCAGCGGTCCAGAAGACCATGGCCTGGGTCGAGAAGAACCTCGCCCAGGCGCGCAAGACGGTCGACGGCAAGACCACCGCCGTCGACACCGGCAACCTGGTATACGCCTTGTTCCAGCACGACACCTCGCGCGCGCTCGATCCCCAGGCGCATATCCACGCCATCATCGCCAACATGACCAAGGGGCCTGACGGCGAGTGGCAGGCGCTCCACGCCGACCGCATCTGGTCGAGCAACAGCGTCATCGGAGCAATCTATCACGCTTACCTGCGCGCCGAGCTGGGCGAGCTTGGCTACCAGACCGAGCTTACCGGCAAGCACGGCACGTTCGAGATCGTCGGCGTGCCTAAGGCCGTGATCGATGCGAACAGCCAGCGTCGCGCTGACATCCTCGCTGCGGCCGAGCGGCTCGGGATCAAGAGCTCTAAGGGTCTGCGGGAGGTCACCTCCCGCACCCGCGATCCCAAGCTGGCGATCGATGACCGGGACAACCTCCTGCAGCAGTGGATCGACAAGGCGGCCGCGCTCGGCTTCGACGGCAAGGATCTGCTCGAGGCGGCGCTGCTCGCCTCCCGCCCGCGCGAGGACATGAACCCCCTCAAGCGCGGCGCGCACGCGATCGGCGAAGCAGTCCGCAACGCGCGTGAGACCCTGTCCGGGTTGATGCGATCGCCCGACCCGCTGGTCGATCGCAGCATCGTCCGGCTGGCGCAGTCGGTCGGCGCGGCGAACTCGCAGTTCGCCGTCGCCTCAGCCGTCCGCCACCACGGGCAGCGCGAAGCCGCCTTCGAGGTCGATCAGATCGCGAAGACCGCGCTCGACTTCGGCCTGAAGGGCGTGACGATCGATCACGTCACCGCCCGCGTCGAGCGCCTGGTCGAGCAAGGCAAACTCCTCGCCGGGCAGATCCGCGTCAATGGCGCCCTGGTCGACGCGATCACCACGCCCGAGGCGCTCGCGGGCGAGCAGCGCATCATCGCGCACATGGAGAGCGAGAAGGGCAATGCCACGCCGATGGTGCCGGCGGCCGACGCGCCGGCACGCCTGCAGGCGGTTTCGCCGAAGGAGCTCAACGCCGGCCAGCTCGCCGCGGCGGCCATGATCGTCTCCAGCCCCGATCGCAGCATCGTCGTCCAGGGCGTCGCCGGCGCAGGCAAGACTACCATGCTGCAGGCGGTCGCCCCGCTCGCGGCCGACGAGGGCAAGCGCATCCTCGGTCTCTCGCCGGCCAACAAGATGGTCAACGCGTTGCGCGAGGAGGTCGGGCTCGAGGCGCAAACCGTCGCCTCCTTCATCTGGGAGAACGAGCGCCACGTCGCCAACCCGCGCACTCCGGAGGCGCAGGCGAAGCGAGCCGAGCTGTCCACCACCACCATCGTCGTCGACGAGGCGTCGATGGTGTCGAACGACGACATGCTGAAGGTGATGTTGATCGCGGCCGCGCTCGGCGTCGAGAAGACCGCCTGGATCGGCGACAAGCAGCAGCTGCTGCCCGTCGACTGGGGCAAGGGTCTCGCCATGGTTCAGGCGGCGGGCGCGACCACCGTCCGCATGGATCAGAACATCCGCCAGCGCACCGACCAGCTGCGCACCGTCGCGGCGCTCGCCAACATCGGGCAGGCGGCGCAGGCGCTTCGCGTCCTCGGCGACGACGTGGTCGAACATGAGAATCCGGTCGAGGAAGCAGCGGAGCGGTGGTTGGCAATGCCGGCGGCCGATCGGGCGTCCACCGCCATCTTCGCCTCGGGCCGGACTACGCGGGCCGAGATCAATAACCTGGTGCAGGCGGGGCTCTCGTCCGAGGGAACACTGACCGGCGAGGCGCTGACCGTCACGGTCCATGAAGGCACCCATGCGACGCGCGAGGCGCTGCGTCATGCCTCCACCTACACAGCTGCCTTGGCGGATGCGGGTCGCGATGGTGGCGAGGGCAAGCTGTGGCTTAGGGTCACCGGACAGGTCCAGGAGGTCGGGCTGAAGCGCGGCCTCTACGAGGTCAGCGGGGTCCTCAAGAACGGGAGGGTCGAATTGCAGGGACCTAGCGGCCGGGTCCGCTTTGATCCGCGGCGCATCGATCCCATGGCCAAGCGGGACCGCCTCGAACTCAGCACCACCAAGGACATTCAGATCAGCGCCGGCGACGCGATCCGGTGGACCGAGAACGACAAGGGGCGCGGGATCCACAACTCCGCGCAGGCGACCGTCACTGGCATCCAGAACGGCGCGGTGTCGGTGCGGCTCGCCTCCGGGGACACACTGACTCTTGGGGCGGCGGACCCGATGCTCGCACGGCTCGACCTGGCCTACGCCCTCAACATGCACCAGGCGCAGGGCGTCACCGCCGATCGCGCAATCGAGGTGCTGCTCAGCTACGAGCGCAACCTGTCGAACCAGCGCCTCTTCAACGTCGGCGTGACCCGCGTCCGCGACGGCATTCAGGTCATCACCGACAACATCAAGCAGCTCTCCTGGCAGCTGGAGCGGAACGCCGGCGACAAGACGTCCTCGCTGGAAAGCCTGGGCTATCTCGACATCGATAGCCCAGCGGCGCGCAGCGGCGCGGCGGACGATGCCCTTTCGGCCGCGGTCGCAATGGTCGATGAGGCCGAGAGCAAACGCATCATCCTGCCCGACCTCGGTCACCTTGGCGACGCCGAGATGCCGCCCATCGGACCGTCAGACAACGACTGGTCGAAGCACGAGCCCATGCCCGACTTCAGCGACCATCAGGACAGCAAGCGATGGGACGAATGGCGTGACGATCCAGCCGAGATCGCAGCGAGGGGCAGCGGCGATGACCTGACGATCAGCCGGGACGACAAACACGACCTCAGCATCCGGGCTCCGACCCCGTCCCAGATGCGGGACCGCCAGCTGCCGGGCCTGCCCGAGAAGAACCTCAACCTGGATCTGTGAGCGATCCGATGACCCAACTCCTCACCACCGGGCATGCCAACGGCTGGACCGGTTACATCGTCGCCCACCTCGCCGCGCACCCCTACGCGACGATCATAGTCGTCATGACCCTGGCGATGATGCTGCGGAGCGCAGGCGTTCGCCTTGAACCCCCGCGCCCGATCGCCAAGCGTTTTCTGACTGGCCGCGAGCAGGCCATGCTGGTGGCGCTGGAACGCGCCCTGCCCCACTGCCGTATCCACGCCCAGGTGGCGATGGGCGCACTGCTGCAGGCACCCGGCAGCCCCTTGCGCCGACGGCGCCTTTCCGACCGCAACGCTTTCTCGCAGAAGATCGTCGACTTCGTCGCGCAGGACCGATCGACCGGCGCGATTATCGCGCTGATCGAGGTGGACGACTGGAGCCACGTCCTCGAGCGCGATCTCGCCCGCGACGCCATGACGGGACGCGCCGGCTACCGCACCATCCGCATCCCGGCACAGGCCCGGCCGACGTTCGGGGACGTCCGCGCCGCGGTCGCGCCGCTGTTCCCCTCCCCTGCCCCGGTCGGCGGAGGCTTGCCGCGATGATCTTCCGTCGTCCTCAGCCCGCACCACCCGAAACGCCGGTCCCCATGACAGAGGCCGAGGTTCTGCTGGAGCATGCCAACATTATGCGGATGCTCGAGTACGACCTCGGAAACCGTCATCGCGACAATGACCTTCGCGCGCCGGCTGACGCACGGCATCGACCTGCACCGGCGACCGGGCGGCAACCTGCAGACCTGGCCTGACATGTTCGCCCTCCCCCATTCGATGAGCCGTACATCTTTGATGATCCTCACCAAGCGCACCGAAGTCGACCGGGCCTAACTGCATATCCTACCCTCGGGCGCTTCCGATCGCCTGTCGTAGCAGCCGGACGGTACATCATCCCGGTGCACGTGAACGCTACCTGGTAGCAAGCAGCACGCTACCGCACCGCGTGCACCAACCAATCCGCAGGCGAGCCGCCAGCAACGATCTAGGCACCACCATGCTACCAAGTAGCGTTATACGAGCCCGCCCCTCGCTATCGATTGGCGAGCAGCAAGCCAGCATCAAGTGAGCATATAGCGAGCATCAAGCAACATTATCGCTTGCACGTTGGCACCAGATCGCTACAGACCGCGGTAGTCGCAACTTGCTACCAACATGGAAGCGCGTGGGGAGCAACATGCCAGTAATAAGCTTCGTATCTCCGAAGGGCGGGGTTGGCAAAACTACCGCCACACTCCTGCTTGCGGGCGAACTGGCAGACGCCGGCAGCACCGTCCGGATCATCGACGCGGACCCGAACCTGCCGCTCGTGGACTGGGCCGCACTACCGGGCCGACCTGAGTTGATAAGCGTGGTCGCCTGTCGCGATGAGAACGCCATCATCGACGAAATCGAGCGGGGTACCTCGGACGCCCGATTCACGCTCGTGGACCTCGAAGGCGCAGCGACGGCGGCTGTCACGTTCGCGATAGCGCAAAGCGATCTGGTGATTATCCCGTGTAAGGGGTCGCATTTGGATGCGACCCAAGCTGCTCGCGCGATCAAGCTAGTCAAGCAAACCGCCAGAGGAACAAAAACTAACATCGCTTACGCGATCCTGTTCAGCCAGATACCGCCCGCGCTTCGCTCCAATAACCAGCGTGATATTTCCGACCAGTTTACAAGCGCCGACATTCCCGTGATCCCGGTGATGATCTTCAATCGGGAGGCTTATCGCGCTATGTTTGCAGCGGGAGGCACGCTGCGAACCCTAGACGAGAAGGGGGTCGGAAACTTGAAGGCGGCGCAGGAGAATGCGGAGCGCTACGCCTCCGCTGTTATCGATCGGCTCAGAGCCATCCGCGTAATGGAGAAAGCAGCATGAGCAGGGCACGGCTCGACCTGTCGGACTTCGACGATACGCCTCCGAACAAGGACCCGGCCGTTCTCAGGGAGATCAGCGTCGATGCTGGCTTTCCCTCTCGCCCGGCGGTGCCAGCTCCTTCTCCCGCGCCACAGTCAGCCGCGCCACCGGCGGGGCAGGCGGGCTTGGCGGTAGACGGGTCCCTGTCGGCTGCCTTCCAGCGGCCGGCCCGACCAAGTGGCAACCGGACCATCGCCGTCAACACGCGCGTCGAGCCGGAGGTTGCCTCAATGATCTACGAGCTGCGTGATAATGATGCGTCCCGGAAGAGGGCGATCGCGGACGTTATCGGGGCGGCGGTCAAATTGCTTTACGATCGAGAGATAGGCAGCGAGCAGCGGTAAAGGGGAGGGGGCCCTGCCGGCAGATCAGTGCTCCGCGCGAAGCGGGACGGGAGACTGCCTCATTCGTCCAATAGATCAAGCGGTACGAAGTCCTCCGCGCCCACGGTTGACCAACTCTGCCAATCGAGCTGCGGGCGGCGGACACCGCGCGGCTCTTCGGTCTGCGAGTACAGCTGGCGCACGCCAGCCCGGGCAGCAGGGGAGGGGAGCGTCCCGTGAGGGCAGCTCAGCTATGCCGAACGGAACCGACGTGTCACCGTCGGAGAGCCCCGCCGCGCTATCGAGTTGATGATCGCTGTCGACCTGTCGCAGCGGTATTCGACGGACCGGACGACCCGTCGCGAGTTCGAAACCAGCCGGATCGAACGAGGACAGATGCTTGCCGCGACTTCCTGGGATCACAGTTTAGCTACCACGACCACCGTCCGTTCCGGTCAGCGCAGCTGCCATCGGGGTCGGCACCGCCCCCTCCGTGGCGGCAGGTGGCGCAGGTTCCGCTCTGCCAGAGCGAAGAGAACGCTTTGAGCGTTGCCCGAGCAGTCCGGGTCAGCAGAGCTGAGGCTGCGTAGCAGACGATCATGGCTCGTGATGACGTCCTGAGCACCAAGATGCACGCCGAGCTCCGTCCAGTCGCCGGCATTGAGGTTGGCGACTGCGATTTGCCAGGCGGATGAGATGCTGGCGATCCTGGTTGCTCATGGGCTTGTTGACACGCGCGAGAACCTCTTGGGACTGACGCTCAGCCTGAGCGCTGCGAGCGCATATCGACCGTAGAGACCGCGGGCGCCGCATTCGGCAGGATGCGTTGATGATAGGTTTCGGAGACGAAGTCGATGAACGCGACGGCCGCGCCGACCGCGAGGCGGGCATGGCGCGGCTCGAGACCGCGATGCCGACCGTCTCGGCCGTGACCTGAGCCGTAGAGGCTGCGAATTTCGGAAAGGTATTGGGTTATCGTGGTCAGGTTGCGCAACAGCATCCGTATGGCATCCGCGCCCTTCGCCTCGTCGGGGATGCCCTCCGGCACGAGCTTCAGCTCCTTGGTGAGCAGCTTGGTCAGCTCGGGTAGCGTCACCTTCTTCGAGAAAGCGATGCCCTGCCGCGTGAGGATCGACTTGCAGCAGGTCTCGACCAGATCCTTGGCGGTGCCGATCGCGAGCGCCGGATCGGCCTCGACGGCGACCTCAAGGCGCTCGATCTCCTTCTGCATCCAGCCCGCATCAAGCGCGTCCGCGACCGTCCGCGCGCGCGATACCGATCGGCCGCCGGCGATGCCGGCACGGCGCGGAACGAAGCGTGGGCGTCCGGCAATCCGCTCTTCCTCGACCAGCTCCCAGCCATCCTGGCGCAGCTGGTCGTTATACTGCGCCACCAGCCTGATCGCCTCGTCCTTGTCTGGGCGCACAACCGGATGAACGGTTTCGCAGAGGAACCGCAGGAAGACCTCGTCCAGGCCGCTCGCCAGGCCGAAACGGGCGTCGTCATACACCCAGTCGTCGTCCCAATCGAAGTTGTTGACCCGGTGCTGGTAGATGTCCCCGGCAGCATCCTTGTAGCGCGAGTCATAGGACGGCAGCGCATCCAGGTTGTAGAGCCGGGCAAGAAAGTCGACGTCGTCGAGCTTGCCGCACCATGCGACCTGATCGATCCGCAAGCCGTCGATGATGTTCCGCCGCGTCTGCCGGCGGACCCGATCGTTCGGGCGGGCGGGTGCGCCCGGTGCGGCAAGCTGCGGCACCAGCTTGACGCTGTACCAATCCTGGGTGAACGGCTCGAGCACCGCCTTGAGGCGCTGGTTGATCTGCTCTTCGATCCCGTCCTTCGCGCCGCCCAGCAGCGCGTACTCGGCCGGGTTAATCGACAGGAACACCGTCCACTGCTCGGTGCCGCCGTTCCAATTGTCATAGCCGGTGCGCTCGACCCGCGGCGTCGCGGCGCGCACGACATCGGCCGCCTGCGTCATCCGCTCGGCGGTCAGCATCTCCTCGACGGTCGCGAGATAGCGAGCCGGCTGTTCGACCAGGTCCTGCAAACCGACTTCCCAAATATTCTACTCGAAAGCACGAAGGCTCAGCGGATCGACACTACCTTTACCCCGGCCGCCGCCGCGACCTCCTTCCAAGCTCGGTCCGCCGTGTAGGCGGGAGCGTCTAGCCGGCGAGCGAGCGCGAGACAGAATCGGTCGCCCAGCGACAGACCGGCCTGGGCAGTCACCACGCGGAGTACGCCCGCGTCCCAGCTGAGTGCCTCGTCCGCTGCGGCGACCGTGAAGGGTAGCGCGCCGAGCATCGTGCGCACTTCTGCTTCGGGCGCGCCGAGGTGGACGAAGTGGCTGACCACCTCTGCGTGATTGAACACGCCGAC
>JAAIGG010280845.1_pt1 | contig 11378 bp, 12 predicted proteins | sample 6487391 | NCBI WGS metagenome assembly JAAIGG01 (sample SAMN13974130, study PRJNA590717) | phyllosphere metagenome | biome: asymptomatic weeds; feature: pooled weeds collected from a community garden; material: weeds; isolation source: pooled asymptomatic leaves from various weed species from...
CTGAGCGAACGCGGCGATCCGGCGGAGGCCGCCGCCCGGCTGTTCGGAGCCCTGCGCCGGCTCGACGCCTCGGGCGCGCCGACCATCGCCGTCGCCCCGGTGCCGGAGGCAGGCCTGGGGGAGGCGATCAACGACCGTCTGCGCCGGGCCGCCGCGCCGCGATGAGGCGGCGCGATTTTTTTGAACTTTTCCGCGGAACCGCGTGGCCCTCTACGCATTATCTGCTCACGAAGGCCAGTTCAGCCCCCAATGGCCTTTTTCCTTCAAGGCTCGGAGCAATCCGAGCCTTTTTTCTTGCCCGCAGCCTAAGTCGTTGCGGACAAATAAGAAGTTGTACTGTTTCCGGTGATTGCCCTCCGTCATCCCGGGGCCGCGTAGCGGAACCCGGGATCCACCCGAGATGCGTCGCCGAAGGCTGGTGTCGAGCCCAATCGTAGATTGCACGCCTCCGGCGCGCCCCTTCGGGTCCGGGTTCGCTTATCAGCGCCCCGGAATGACGGTGGTGGTGGAACCGAGCGTATCGGTCGAAAACCGTATTACTTCGCCCGCAGGCCGCGCCGCTGGATCGCCCGGCGCAGGATGCGCGAGAGATCCTCGACCGAATAAGGCTTGTGCAGCAGCGGGAAGCCGTGGCGGCCATCCTCGGCCAAGACGTGGCTGTAGCCCGACGAGAGCACGATCGGCATCCCCGGCCGGTCCTGCAAGATCGTGCGGGCAAGCTCGACGCCGTTCATGCCGGGCATCACCACGTCGGTGAACACCACGTCGAAGCGCTCCGGCGTGCGGGCGAGTTCGGCCAGCGCCTGCTCCGCATCCATCGCCCAGACGGTGCCGTAGCCGAGTTCGGCCAGCGCCTGCGTCGCGAAGGCGCCGACCTCGCGATTGTCCTCCACCAGCAGCACGCACGTGCCGTGGCCGGGAGCCAGCGGCTCGGGCTCGTCGACCGCTTCCGTCAGGGTCGGGGCGACCTTGGCCCGCGGCAGGAACAGCGTGAAGGTCGTGCCCTGGCCGAGCGTGCTCTCGACCGCGATGTCGCCGCCCGATTGCTTGGCGAAGCCGAACACTTGGCTGAGCCCGAGACCCGTGCCCTGGCCGACGCCCTTGGTGGTGAAGAACGGCTCGAAGATCCGCGACAGGTCACCCGCCGCGATGCCCGTCCCCGTATCGGAGATCGACACCGCCACGAAGTCGCCGGGCACCGCCGGATGGGTGCGCAGCGCCGGGATCTGCCCGGCATGGCCGACATGGATGGTCAGCGCGCCCTCGCCGTCCATGGCGTCGCGGGCGTTGACGACCATGTTGACCAACGCCGTATCGAACTGGCTCGGATCGGCTTCCACGAGGCAGGCGAAGGGCTCGCCGGCCGCGTCGAAGCAGGGCTCGATCAGGGTCTTCACCTGGATGCGCGCGCCCGTCAGCGTGCCGACCATGTCGGCCACCGCCGCGACGCCGCGGCCGGCATCGAACACTTCCGGCTTGAGCGCCTGGCGCCGGGCGAAGGCGAGGAGCTGGCCCGTCAGCTTGGCCGCGCGCGCCACCGTGTCGGAGATCGCATCGACGTAGCGGCGGCGCCGCTCCTCGGCGAGGTCGGGGCGCTTGAGCAGGTCGGTCGAGGACTTGATGACGGTCAGCAGGTTGTTGAAGTCGTGGGCGACGCCGCCGGTGAGCTGGCCCACCGCCTCCATCTTCTGGCTCTGGCGCAGGGCCTCCTCGATGCGCTCACGCTCGGCCACCTCGGCGCGCAGGCGCTCGTTGGTCTCGGCGAGTTCGCGCAGGCGCAGCCGCTCGGCGGTGAGATCGGTGAGCACGCCGCACAGGAGCAGGGTGTCGCCGTCGCCGTCGAGGCGGTTGAGCGAGAGATAGACCGGGCGCTCGGTGCCGGTCTCGTCGCGCAGGGCGATCTCGCCGCGCGCCGGCATCCGCGCGGCCTGCGCCACCAGGGCGGCCAGCGCGGCGCCCTGGCCCTCGGCGGCGAAGCCCACCAGCGGCTGGCCGATCAGCCGTTCCTGGCGCACGCCCAAGGTCTCGGCGAGCCGCCGGTTGCAGTAGAGCAGCGCGCCGTCCGGCCCGAGGGTGAAGGCGCCCTCCTGGATCTGCTCGATCAGCACCCGGTAGGGCCGGTCGGCGTTCTCCAGGGTGTAGACCAGCCGCTCGCCGCCGGGGCCCTCGACCACGATGGCGTCGAAATCGCCCCGGCGGATCGCCGCGAGGGTGTCCTCGACCTCCTCCAGCCGGGTTTCCAGTTCGCGGATGCGCGCCTGCGCCTCGGCGAGGGCGGCGGGTGCGGCCTCAGCGTTCATCGGCGGCTCCCCCCACGCGCTCGCGAACGCCGTCCCGGATCGCCTCGTCCACGCATCCCTGCAGACCGAGCCCGTCGAGGATGCGGCCTTCGTCGCTGAGGTCGCCGGCGACCCGCCGAACGGGGAGGGGGCTCAGCCGCACCAGCGTCGGCGCCGCCACCACGCCGTCGCCCCCCGCCAGCGCCGCCTGCTGGTAGATGTCGACGACTTCGAGGTCGCAGGCCACACCGAGCCGGCGCTCGCACAGGCGGCGCACGCTCTCGATCGTGCGCAGCGACCGCGGCGAGGTGCCGGCGACGTAGAGGCGCAAGAGAACACGCCCGAGAACATGCCCGCCGCCCGTGGGGTCCGAGCCGTTCAAAGCCCGTCCACCTTCGGTCGGATATCGAGGCCGACCAGCACCTTATCGGTGTTGGACAGATCGCCGATGATGCGCTTGAGCGGCGCGGGCAGGCGGCGCACCAGGGTCGGGATCGCCAGGATCTGATCGCCCGCGGCAAGCTGCGGGTTCTTCATCAGGTCGATGACCTCGATGTCGTAGTGGCCCGCGAGGTGCTCCTCGCAGAAACGCTTGAGGTTGGCCATCGCCGCGAGCGATTTCGCGGTCTGCCCGGCCACGTAGAGGCGCAGGTGATAGTGACCGTCATCGATGGCGCCGTCCGCGCCGTTGTCGCTCTCGTCGTTGGTCGGCTCCGGCCCGCTCATTTCGTGCCTCCCCGGCGGACGACGATGTTGCGCCGCTCGCTCGCCCGCAACGCCTCGCGCATCTCGTCCTCGTTCGAGAGCACGGCCTCCTCCTCTTCGACGGCTTCCAGGGTGGCGCGCAGCTCGTCGATCTGCCGCTCCAGCGACTGGCGACGGCGCATGGCCTCGCGCTGGCGGCGGTGGTTCTCCTGCTCGCGGCGCAGGACGGCCGCGGCCTCCGCCGCCTCCTGAACCACCCGCGCCGTACCGGTGAGCACGCCGGCCGGGCCGATATAGGCCTCGACCAGAGCGATGCCGTCGCTCGACATCGTGAACTCGCGCACTTGGTTCGAGTGGCGCATCCCGCGGGCCTTGATGACGTAGAGCGTGCGCGAGCGCTCGCCGTTGGCCTCGACGTTGAGGAGCTTGACCCAGGCATCCATCAGCGAGGAGACGCCGATGACGTTGTCCTGATCGAGCCCGCCATCCTCGCGCAGGCTGGTGAACACGGCGGTGATGCCGCGGCTCTTGAGCATGTCGACCAGCCGCAGCATCGTCGCCTGAAGCTCGGCCACCGGGCCGCGCAGGGCCGAGAGGGGATCGATCACGACGAGGGCGGGCTGGAACCGGTCGATGTCCCGGTGCATCCGCGCCAGATGCATCTCCAGGCCGTAGAGACTCGGACGGGCCGCCTCGAACCGCAGCAGGCCGGTCTGCACGTGACGGGCGAGGTCGAGGCCGATCGAGCGGGCGTTGCGGGCGATCTGGTCGCCGCTCTCCTCGAACACGAAGGCCATGCAGCGCTCACCACGCGCGCAGGCCGCATCGACCATGCTCGACGAGATCATGGTTTTGCCGGTGCCGGCCTCGCCCGAGATCAGGATGCTGCTGCCGCGATGGAAGCCGCCGGGTTCGAGCATCGCGTCAAGGCCGGGAATGCCGGTGGGCACCATGCCCTCGGCGACCGCGTAGTCGAGATCGGCCGACGTGACCGGCAGGACGCTGATGCCCTCGGCATCGATTAGGAACGGGTACTCGTTGGTGCCGTGGGCCGAGCCGCGATACTTCACCACCCGCAGGCGGCGCGTGGTGATCTGGTCCTCGACCCGGTTGTCGAGCAGCACCACGCAGTCGGAGACGTATTCCTCCAGCCCCTGGCGGGTGAGCTGGCCGTCGCCGCGCTCGCCGGTGATGATCGCGGTCAGCCCGCGGTCCTTGATCCAGCCGAACAGGCGGCGGAGTTCCGCGCGCAGGAGCAGGGCGTCGGTGAAGCCGGCGAACAGGGTCTCGATGGTGTCGAGCACGATGCGCTTGGCGCCGATCGAATCGACCGCGAAGCCGAGGCGGATGAACAGGCCTTCGAGGTCGTATTCGCCGGTCTCCTCGATCTCGGAGCGCTCGACCCGGACGTGGTCGATGGCGAGCTTGCCCTCGGCCACCAGGCGATCGAGGTCGTAGCCGAGGGAGGCGACGTTGGCGACGAGATCCTCGGCGCGCTCCTCGAAGCTCATGAACACGCCGGGCTCGTCGTATCGGGTCGCGCCGTTGACGAGGAAGGTGGTGGCAAACAGCGTCTTGCCGCAGCCGGCGGCACCGCAGACCAGCGAGGGCCGGCCCTTGGGCAGGCCGCCGAAGGTGACGGCGTCGAAGCCGGCGATGCCGGTGGCGACCTTGGACAGGACCGGAGCGGTTTCGTGCGCCCCTGCCGTGGACCGGTTCGCGCCGCGCGGGTTCGGGGACTTAGACGCCAAGGCGGGCCTCCACGACGATCGATGGCCGGACAGCCACGCCCGCGCTTCCCGTGGAGAGGGCAGGGCTCTGCGCAGACCAGGGCGGCAGGGCTTCGCGGCGGCGGGCCGGCGGGCGGTCCCCGCATCCTGCGCAGGCGGTGGCAGGAAGGGCCGAAGGCAGCGTCATGAAGGCAGCGTCACCGCGGGCCTCCAGCGCCCGTTGCCGGCTCCCGTTAATGCAAAGCCCGAAGGGTGGCAATACGAGCCCCGGGTCGGATCGGGCCCCCGTCGCGTCGAAGAATTTCGCTCGATTTTCGCGAAAACTTCTACGGCTGCGCTGAAACCAATTCCGGCCGGGCCCCTTAAGAAGGACAGTCCTGTTCCATCCCCGCCTCTTCTCCCCGCGCCCGTCGATCCGATGTCGAACCCTCCCGAATCCGCCGGCTCCCTGCCTCACGTTCTCGTGGTCGAGGACGAGTGCTTCGTACGCATGGTCGCGGTCGACATGCTGGAGGATGCCGGTCTGCCCGTCGCCGAGGCCCCCGATGCCGACGCCGCGCTTCAGCTTCTCGAAGGGCAGCCGCAGGCCTTCGGTGCCGTATTCACCGACATCGACATGCCGGGCTCGATGAACGGCCTCACCCTCGCCGCGCGGGTGCGGGCGCGCTGGCCCCACATCCGCCTCGTCGTCACCTCCGGCCGCCTGCGCCCGACCTCGGCCGATCTCCCCGACGCGGGTCTCTTCCTGCAGAAGCCCTATTGCCGCTCCGATCTGCTCGGGGCGCTTGAGGGTGCCGCCTAAGAGCCTGTTTAACTGGCGTCTTTTGGCCAACGCGTCCGTCCTCATGCTGAGGTGTCGAGCGAAAGCTCGGCCTCGAAGCACCCCGGAACGGTCGACCTCACGGCACCGGCCTGCGGTGGGAAGCGCTGCGGCGTGCTTCGAGGCTGCTGGCGCAGCACCTCAGCATGAGGAGCGTCATGGCCGACAGAAGCGATGGGGCAAACAGGCTCTCGGACCGAGTCCGGTCGATCGCCGCGGGTTTCATCAGTCTCCGTCATTGCCGGGCTTCGGCCGAAGCGATCCGGGGCGCGACATTCCCGGAACGGTCACGCCCTGAATTGCGACAGCCTCGCCTCGCCATGATTGCGGGGAAACACAGGCCATCCCCCGGACATCGCATCACGCCGCCGGAACGGGCCAGTTGAGCACGACCCGAAGGCCGCCGAGACCGGATCGGCCGAACTCCGTTCGCGCGCCCGCCCCCTCCGCGAGATCGCGGGCGATGACGATGCCGAACCCGGTGCCGGGGCGGCCCTCGTCCCAGCGGCGGCCGCGGGCGATGCCGGCAATCGCCGCCTCGCTCATGCCGGGTCCGTCATCCTCGATCACGAGACGCCCGCTGCCGCCCTCCACGCCGCCCGAGACCACGATGCGGCGATGCGCCCATTGTCGGGCATTGTCCAAGAGGTTGCCCAGGATCTCGGTGAGTTCCCCCTCGTCGCCGGGATAGAAGAGACCCTCGGCGATCCCGGTCTCCCAGCGCAGGGCCTCGCCCTCGGGCAGCCGCTTCAACGCCCCGACGATCCGCTCCAGCGCCGGCGCGACCGGGCAGGCGCGGCGGCGCAGCCCGCCCGAGGCGGCCCGCGCCCGGGCGAGCGTCCGCTCTACCTGCCGGCCCATGGCCTGAGCCTGCTCGGCGATCTCCGCCGCCAGCCCGGGATCGGCGGCTTGCGTGCGGCGGGCCAGGGCGTCGAGCACCGCGAGCGGCGTCTTGAGGCCGTGGGCCATGTCGCCGGCCCCTGTGCGGGCCCGCTCCAGATCCCGCTCCTGCGCGTCGAGCAGGCGGTTGAGGTCGGCCACCAGAGGACGCACTTCCTCGGGGAAGGTCTCGGGAAGCCGGGTGCGCGTGCCGGCATGAATGGCGGCGAGGTCCCCCTGCAGCGTGCGGAAGGGCGCAAGCGCCCGGCGCACGAACAGGGCCATGGCCAGCGTCAGCGCCGCGAACAGGGCGCCGAGCGAGGGCACCAGCAGGCGCAGGAAGGTGGCGCGGCTCTGGGCGAGATCGCGCCGGTCCTCGGCCGCGGTGACGGCGAGCGGCACCGTGCCGCCATGGCCGGGGATCGTGACCCGGCGGGTCACGGCGATGAGCCGGCTGCCATCCGGCCCGGCGAGATCGCCGGACGCCGGCTCGTCGGAGGTATCCGGTACGGTGCCGAGGCCGCGGTCCCAGAGCGAGCGCGAGCGCAGGGTGGTCGCCGTTCCCACCCGCTCGACCTGCCAGTACAGGCCGCCATAGGGCGTGGAGAAGCGGGAATCCGGCGGCTCGCGGGGCAGGGTCAGCGTGCCGTCGGGCGCCAGCGCGACCTGACCGGCGATGAACTTGGCGGTGCGGTCGAGACCGTCGGCGGTGCGGGCGTCGAGCACCCGGTCGAAGATCAGCGTGAGACCGATGCCGGCGAGCACCAGCGCCAGGGCGATCAGCCCGGCGGCGGCGAGCCCGAGCCGGAGAAGGAGGGAGTCGCGCTTCACGCAACCCCGGCGGTGTCGGCCGGGACGAAGTAGCCATGGCCGCGGCGCGTCTCGACGATGCCGGGGCCGAGCTTGCGCCGCAGCCGGGTCAGCAGGGCTTCGAGCGCGTTGGCCTCACGGTCGCTGTCGCTGCCGTGAAGATGGTCGAGCAACTCGCCCGCCGGCACGACCTGCCCCTGGCGGTGCAGCAGGAAGGCGAGCAGGCGGTATTCGAGCGCGGTCAGGTCGATCTCCCGGCCCGCCACCGAGACCGCACGGGTGCGGGTGTCGAGTTCGACCGCGCCCGCCCGCAGCACCGGGGAAGCATGGCCGGCGGTGCGGCGCAGGATCGCGCGCAGCCGCGCCACCAGTTCCTCCATGCGGAACGGCTTGACGAGGTAGTCGTCGGCGCCTGCATCGATCCCCTCGACCCGCTCGCGCCAGCCGTCGCGGGCGGTGAGGATCAGCACCGGCAGGGCGACCTCGGCCCCGCGCAGGCGGCGCAGCACGCCGAGGCCGTCGAGGCGCGGCAGGCCGAGATCGAGCACCATGGCATCATAGGTCTCGGTCTCGGCGCGAAACCACGCCGCCTCGCCGTCGCCGACGATCTCGGCGACGTAGCCGGCCCGCTCCAGGCCCTCGCGGATATCGGCCGCGATGCGCGGCTCGTCCTCTACGACGAGAATGCGCACCGGCGGTCCTCCGGGGTCGGGGAAACCTCAATCATCGTCGTCCACGTCGAGAATCTTGAGCGAGCTGGCATCGATCTTCACGTCGCGACGGCGCCCGTCGGGGCCGAGGATGCGCAGCTTATACAGCCAGTGCCCGTCGTTCCGCTTGAGGTCGAGCGCCACCACGTCCCCCGGCACGGCGGCGCGGGCGGCGGCGAGCACCGCGTCGAGGGGGCGGATCTCGCCGCGCTCCAGGGCGCGGCGCGCCCGCTCGCCGTCGTCGTCGGAACGGGCGGGCCCGGCGCCGAGGGCCGGGGGCAGGGCGGCCAGGGCAAGGAGGCAGGCGCGGATGAGAAGTCGGGACATCACGCGGGAAGGTAGGCCCGATTCCGGCTGACGGAAGGCTGACAGCGCGCGTCAGGCCGGCGCGGCGGCGTGGGGACGACAAGGCGGCATCGACGGCGCACCGGCCACCACCGGCGCGTCTCCCGCTCTCCTCTCGCGAGGCTGCCTCCGATGTCGCTCACCGCCGCCATCCTCCTGATCTACGCCGCCTGCCTCGTCGGCACCATCGCCAGCCCGGCCCAATCCAGCGGGGATCGGGCCCCGGAAGAGCCGGGTCCCCGGCGCCTCCTCGCCGCGCTCCTCGTTCCCGCGCTGGCCCTGGCGGCCGGATTCCAGGCGGCCCCGGCCCGGGCGGGCGAAGCCACGCGCCCGACCGTGAGCGGCCCGGCCACCGTCATCGACGGCAATACCCTCGAGATCGGCGGCCGGCGCCTGCGGCTCTACGGCATCGACGCGCCCGACCTCGACCAGATCTGCTTTGACGGGCACGAGCGCGGCTATCCTTGCGGCCGCGTGGCCGCCGCCGCCCTGGCGGCGCGGATCGGCGGCGACGCCCTCGCCTGCGCGCCGCACGCCGCCGCGGACGGCAGCGCCAGCGTCGTGTGCCGGCTCGGGCAGGATGATCTCGCGGCCTGGATGGTGGCCAGCGGATACGCTGTGGCCGACCGCAGCGTCTCGGCCGACTACACCGACCAAGACCGCCGCGCCTGGGGCCGCCGTCTCGGCCTATGGTCCGGGGTGTTCGAACTGCCCTCGGAGCGCCGCCGGGTGCTCCGAGCAAGCGCCGGCCTCTGAGTGTCTGCGCTTGATCGGAGCGGGCAGCGCATCGCTCAGCCCGCGCGGTGCTTGAGGAGGGCACCCATCGCGCGGGCGCGATGGGATCCCGCCGGGGCCAAATCCGCCATCCCGACGGGATCGACCGGGTTTGGTATGACGCGGGCCGTCGCCGCCTCCTGCCGTGACGCTCGGGTCGCGCGATCCCGCGGCTGGCGTCCTGCCGGCCTAAGTGTCTCTCACAAAACTCCCGCCGCACCGTCGCAGCCGAAGCGGAAACCGCGGGCGATCGGGAGTTTTGTGAGGCACTCTAAAGCGCCGGCGCTCCGTCCGACCAGGCGCCGTGCCGGTTCAGGATGGCGGCGAAGACGGTGCCGAGGCGCAGGCGTTCAACCTCGACCCGAGGCCCGTCCAGGGCCACCGGCCGGCAGCGCCCGTCCCAACCCGGAGACACGAAGTCCGGGTTGTGCAGGGCGTCATCGGAGGCTTCCGAGAAGAAGGCGCGGTCGCCGCCGTCGATGTAGCTCTCTGCCGGCAGGCCCTCGGCGAGCAGGATGTCGTGGCTGTCGAGCTCGACGTGCCAGTAGGTGATGCGCGTCACCGGCTCGCGGGTCACCGTGGTGCCGTTGATGAGGCACATGACCGGCACCAGCACGCCGCCCTCGTTGTCGGCATCCGCGCCCACCAGAACCGGGTGACCCGGCGAGAGGAAGAGATCGCGCTTGGGCAGATCGCCGCCGAAGGCGCCCGCGCGCACGCGGACGGGCTGCCGGTCGTGGTGCAGGGCCCTGCCGCCGCCATCGAGGGTACGGTGGCCGATCCAGGTGATCGGCCGGCGCGTGCCCGATGCGGTAACGGCGACATCGCGCTCGCGCAGATCCTCGACGGCCACTTCGCCGCGCTCCGTCAGGATGCGGGTGCCCGAGCCGAAACAGAGGACGGTGTAGTCGCCCAGGGACGCATTGCCCACGTTCACGGTCTGTCCGAGCGTGAGCGGGCTGTTCGACAGAATGATGTAGCTGCTGGCACCGCCGGCTCCGTTCGGCTGGCTTGCAAGCACGATGAAATCCGGGTTGTCGAAATTGGTCGCGTAATTAGTTGTATTTAAGTCAGTACCAGATCTATTGATTCGGACATTTACAGGGTCATTCGGGCCAGATACGGATCCACTGATGACGGCGTTGTAATCCCTATTTATCGAATTAACAGTAAAGCTTGTACTATTGTTGGTCGATTGGGTTGCGCCTCCAACCTGCCCAGGGCCGAACACTGTGTTGTTGAACACGATTGGCAGAGCCACGTCCATTCTCCTCTCGACCGTCTTCGCGCGCCAATGCGGCGGCATGTCGCGCACAAGTCTGATTTGGGAAAGACCAGAATGCCAAGCTTGTGTCCAGCGCAGATGAGCCTCGACGCCGAGCGCTCTGCGGCGGAATGGGTGCCGCGCCCGGCGCGGTGGCGGCGCCATCGCCGACCGGAGCGTGTCGAGCCGCGTACGGGGCGATGGGTCAGTGCGGCCCTGTCAGGTGCTTGCCCCGTCGCGCGAGCCCGCCGGCGAAGTCCCGCAGGGCGGCTTCCACCAGGGCGGCGACCTGCGCCTCCGTCTTCGGTCCCCGGATGACGAGGCTTGCCATCACCTCCGGGTGCAGGCGCCGCTGCTTGGCCGTGCGGGCATGGTTCGAGAGCCGCAGCCGCTCCGGCCCCTCGCCGTGCGCCAGATAAAGGCTGTCGCCGCGCTCGTTGCGGGCGACCCGGCGGAAGCCGCGAGCGACGAGAAGGTCGCTCGCCCGGGCCAGGGCCTCGAGCGGCGGGAGCGGACGCATCGGGCGCGCCTCAGGAGGCGACGGCAAGGACGATGAGCGGCAGCGCCGCGAGCGCAAGCGCTGCGATCGCCGCCGGGGCGACGGAGCGCGGCCGGTAGGACAGGAGCAGCACGAGCCCGACGCCTGCGCCCGTGAGCGCGCCGATCCACTGCACCGGGCCGAAGCTCCAGCCCTCCCACAGCCCGGCGACGGCGAACGAGACGGCGATGGCGCTCCAGCCGAAGACACGCAGCCGCAGCACCGCCGCCCCCTCCGCGCGCCGGTCGAAGGCTTCGGCATGGTGCCGGTTCAGGCTGAGGCAGAGGGCGGCCAGGGCGGCGAAGCTGAGGCCGAGATTCACGACGAGGACGGCCAGCGTCATGGTGGAGCGATCATGCGTGGGTCGGCTCCGTGCGCCGGGCCGGGGCACGGGCGGACGCAGCGGCAAGAGGGGAGGCAGGAAGAGGGGAGGCGGGCAGCGGCGACGCCACCGGCTTCACCGCCCGTGACCGCTTCGGCCCCTCGTAGCGCAGCACCTTGCGGGAGGCGACGGCGAACAGGCC
>JAAIGG010377276.1_pt1 | contig 11332 bp, 8 predicted proteins | sample 6487391 | NCBI WGS metagenome assembly JAAIGG01 (sample SAMN13974130, study PRJNA590717) | phyllosphere metagenome | biome: asymptomatic weeds; feature: pooled weeds collected from a community garden; material: weeds; isolation source: pooled asymptomatic leaves from various weed species from...
AAACTACTATTCATAAAAACTCTTTTTTAAATTAATTAAATAAAATATTTTCAAAAAAATTGCTTTGATTCTATTTCAAAATAAAAGGAGAGAAAAATGGTTTTAGTAACAAAAGAAGCACCAAATTTTATAGCTCCAGCAATTTTAAGTAATGGTGAAATAATAAATACTTTTAATCTGAAAAAATATTCTAATGGTCAATCAATTATATTATTTTTTTGGCCTATGGATTTTACTTTTGTATGTCCTTCTGAAATTATGGAGTTTAACAAATCTTATGAAGAATTTCAAAAACGAAATGTAAAGATTGTAGGTGTATCTATTGATAGCGTTTTTGTTCATCAAGCGTGGCAAAATATTCTTCCTAAAAACGGAGGAATTGGAAAAATTAAATTTCCTATGATATCTGATATAAAACATGAAATTCAAAAATCTTATGGTATTGAACACCCAGAACTAAATGTTGCATTAAGAGCATCGTTTTTAATTGATAAAAATTGGATCGTACGTCATCAAGTTATTAATGATCTTCCATTCGGACGTAATATAAATGAAATTATACGAATGATAGATGCTATAGAATTTCATAATAAATATGGAGAAGTATGTCCTGCAAATTGGGAACCAGGAAAAGATGGAATAACTACTTCTTTACAGGGAATTTCTTCATATTTAAATAAACATTTTTCTGAATAATTATTTTTTATCTTAAAGTCAGCAAAATATGCTGGCTTTATTTAAATTTTAAATTTAAAAACAGATTTTTATATAAAATATTTTAAATAATTAAATAAAATTTTCATCATTAATATCGCTTATATCACTTGTATTTTGAACGTCACTAATTTCATTCATATGATTATCATCAAAATTAGATGTATTCTCAGAAGTTTCAAAATGATTTTCATCGTCATAGTCGACTAAATGATGTTCATCTTCAGGTTGAAATTCATGATTTTCTATATTAGTTATATAAGATTCATTAATAGTATCGAATACTTCTTCTTCAGGTTTGCTATGATTAAAAATATTCATTAACATATTACCTAAAATCATCCCCCCTGCCACACCAGTTGCAGTTTGTAAAGCATTTTTAAGAAATCCATTGCTATTGCTACTACTGCTATTACCATTCCCGCTAAAATTTGGAGAAGATGATGATACAGAATTATAAGATCCTGGAATATTTTGATTTTTTTTCCAAATATCATTATTTAATGTTTCTGAAGAAGTTGGTTCTTTTTTAAAAAAACTAGATAAAAAACTTGGTTTTTTATTTGTTTTATTTAAATTTAAACTTGATATTTTATTTGTTAATTCTTCAACTTTTAAACTTAGTTTTTTTATTGCTGTTTCTTGGATTAATATTGTTTGCGCCATATAATAAGAAGAATATGGTTGTTGTTTCACTAAGTTTTGGATTAAACTATTTGCTTCACTGTCTCGTTCAGAAGAATTTAATTCAGTGTTTTTTAAACGATGAAATAAGTTTTCTATTAATTTTTTTTCTTCATCTTTCATACAAAAATCTCATATTTAATTATAATTAAAAAACATTATTTAATTGTTAAAATTAACGAAATAATTTTAACAAGCTATTATTTTAATACTTTCATTTCAAATAAACAATATAAAAATATTTTTAATTAAATTAATAGAAAAATTTTAAATATAGAATTTATTTCTTTCAATGCATCTAATACATTAATTATGTTATAATTTTTATTTGATTTAATTTCGTTAATTTAAAAAGAGACAATAGTTATTATGAGAGAACTTGCACGAGAAATCATACAAGTTAATATTGAAGAAGAATTAAAAAATTCTTATTTAGACTATGCTATGTCTGTTATAGTCGGTAGAGCTTTGCCTGATGTTCGAGATGGTTTAAAACCAGTTCATCGAAGAATACTTTTTGCAATGCATATATTAAATAATGATTGGAATAAAGCATATAAAAAATCTGCTAGAATAGTAGGAGATGTAATCGGAAAATATCATCCACATGGTGATTCTGCTGTATATGATTCAATAGTTCGCATGGCTCAAGATTTTTCCTTAAGATATATGTTAATAGATGGTCAAGGAAATTTTGGATCAGTAGATGGAGATTCTGCTGCAGCAATGCGATATACAGAAATTCGTATGTCTAAAATTGCTCATGAGTTATTAATTGATCTTGAAAAAAATACTGTTGAATTTATCCCTAACTATGACGGAACCGAGTATATTCCTGAAATATTACCATCTAAAATACCAAATCTTTTAATTAATGGATCATCTGGAATAGCTGTTGGGATGGCAACAAATATTCCACCGCATAATTTACATGAAGTAATCAATGGATGTTTAGCATATATAGAAAACAACAATATTACTTTAGAAGAATTAATCAAATATATTCCAGGACCTGATTTTCCAACCGCAGGAATTATTAATGGGAAAAAAGGAATTGAAGAAGCATATCGTACTGGAAAAGGAAAAATTTATATTCGTGCACGTAATAAAATTGAAAAAAATAAAAAAAACAATAAAGAAACAATTGTTTTTTATGAAATTCCTTATCAAGTAAATAAATCACGTTTAATAGAAAAAATTGCAGAACTAGTAAAAGATAAAAGAATTGATGGAATAACAGCTTTACGTGACGAATCTGATAAAGATGGAATGAGAATTGTTATTGAAATTAAAAAAGAATCTTTATCAGAAATAATTTTAAATCAATTATATTCTCTTACTCAATTACAAATTTCTTTCGGAATAAATATGGTTGCATTATGTCAAGGACAACCAAAAACTTTATCTTTAAAAGAAATAATTAAATATTTTATATTACATAGAAAAGAAATAGTAACACGCCGTAGTATTTTTGAATTAAAAAAAGCTCTTAAACGTACTCATATTCTTGAAGGACTCAGTGTTGCTTTAATAAATATTAATCTTATTATTGATTTAATAAAAAAATCTAAAAATTCAATAGAAGCAAAAAAGCTCATTATAGAAAAAAAATGGATTTATAAAAATAAAAAAAATAATAATCAAAATATTACAGAAATAAAAACAACAAACCAAGAAAAAAATTATTATTACTTTTCTGAACAACAAGTACAATCAATTTTAGATTTAAGATTACAAAGATTAACTAATCTAGAACAAAATAAAATTATTTTAGAGTATAATAATTTAATAAAAAAAATTTCAGAACTTGAAGAAATATTAAAAAACCCAAACTCTATGCTATCAGTTATTAAAGACGAATTATTATCAATACAATATAATTTTAATGATAAAAGAAAAACAGAAATAATCGAACATCATACTAATATCAATATTGAAGACTTAATAAATCAAGAAGATGTAGTAGTTACATTGTCTCATTCGGGATATGTAAAATATCAACCTATTTCTGATTATAACGCGCAAAAAAGAGGAGGAAAGGGAAAATCAGCTGCTAAAATTAAAGAAGAAGATGTCATACAAAGTTTAGTCATCGCGAATACACATGATACTATATTATGTTTTTCTAGTCGAGGTATTTTATATTGGATGAAAGTATATCAATTACCAGAATCTAGTAGACATGCAAAAGGTAGACCTATAGTAAATTTATTACCATTAAATAATAAAGAAAGAATTACAGCTATTTTACCCGTCCACGAATATAAAGATAATCTTAATATTTTTATGGCCACAGCTCAAGGTGTAGTAAAAAAAACTTCTTTAAAGAAATTTCAAAAACCTAGATCTGCTGGAATCATAGCGATTAATTTAAAAACTAATGATGAATTAATTGGAGTAGCATTAACAAATGGACATAATAATATTATGTTATTTACACAAAATGGAAAAGTAGTTCAATTTTCAGAAAATAGTGTTCGAGCTATGGGTAGAACAGCTTCTGGAGTAAGAGGTATTAAAATATTAAAAAATGACAAAGTGGTTTCATTGATTGTTCCTCATAAAAAAGAAAGTATTTTAATAGCAACTAATAACGGATATGGAAAACGTACAAAAATTTCTGATTTCCCAGTTAAATCACGTGCAACACAAGGAGTAATTTCAATAAAAATAACTAAAAAAAATGGAAAAATAATTGGAGCTATACAAGTAGTAGAAAAAGATCAAATTATGATGATTACTAATGCAGGCACATTAGTTAGAATTAGAGTATCAGAAATAGGAATATTAAAAAGAAACACACAAGGTGTAATTTTAACACGAACATCAAAGAATGAAAAAGTTGTTGCTTTACAAAGAATTGTTGAGCCTATCGCAGAAGTTATATAATGAAATATGCTAATAATAAATTTTATAAAAAACCAATATTTTTAAAAATTCAAAAAAAATTTTATGTAAATATTATATTTGTAAAATAGGTTAAGTAAATATGAAAAATAGTCTATTTGTGACTAAACGTGATGGAAGAAAAGAAAAAATCAACTTAGATAAAATTCATAAAGTTTTAAATTGGGCAGCTAAAGGATTAGAAAATATATCTGTTTCCCAAGTGGAATTACGCTCACGCATTCAATTTTATGATAATATAACAACTATTAATATACATGAAACAATTATTAAAGCAGCAGCAGATCTAATATCGCAAGATACACCTGATTATCAATATATGGCTGCTCGACTTGCTATTTTTCATCTCAGAAAAAAAGCTTATAATCAATTTGAACCACCAATACTATACAACCATGTTAAAAAATTAGTAAACTCAGGCAAGTATGATAAAAATTTATTACAAAATTATTCTTTTGAAGAATATGTAGTGATGAATTCTTTTCTTGATCATTGTCGTGATATGAACTTTTCTTACGCTGCAGTAAAGCAATTAGAAGGAAAATATTTATTACAAAATCGTATTACTGGAAAAATTTATGAAAGTGCACAATTTCTGTATATTTTAATATCTGCATGTTTATTCGCTAAATATCCTAAAAATATTCGGATGAACTATGTTAAACGTTTTTATGATGCTATCTCTACCTTTAAAATTTCACTGCCCACACCAATAATGTCAGGAGTAAGAACTCCAACTCGTCAATTTAGTTCTTGTGTTTTAATTGAATGTGCAGATAACCTAAATTCTATTAATGCAACAACTAGTTGCATTGTAAAATATGTGTCACAAAGAGCTGGTATTGGAATAAATGCAGGTCAAATTAGAGCGTTAGGTAGTCCAATTAGAAATGGAGAAGCATTTCACACAGGATGTATTCCTTTTTATAAACTTTTTCAAAGCGCTGTAAAATCTTGTTCACAAGGTGGTGTTAGAGGTGGTGCGGCAACAGTTTTTTACCCAATATGGCATCTTGAAATTGAAAACTTATTAGTTTTAAAAAATAATAGAGGAATTGAAGAAAACAGAGTACGCCATCTTGATTATGCTGTTCAAATTAACAAATTAATGTATCAAAGAATGTTATTAGGAAAAAATATTACATTATTTAGTCCTTCTGATGTTCCAGAATTATATGAAAATTTCTTTTCCAATCAGAAAAAATTTAAAGAAATATATATTGAATACGAAAAAAATAAAACTATAAGAAAAAAAACTATTAAAGCAATCGACTTGTTTTCTTTAATTATGCAAGAAAGAACTTCTACTGGAAGAATTTATATACAAAATGTAGATCACTGTAATTCACACAGTTCTTTTAACCCTAAATTAGCTCCAATAAAACAATCTAATTTATGTCTAGAAATCACATTACCTACAAAACCACTCGATGATATTTATGATGAAAATGGAGAAATAGCTCTTTGTACATTATCAGCTTTAAATCTAGGTTTAATTAAAGATCTGAAAGAACTTGAAGAATTATCTATATTATCTGTTCGAGCATTAGATGAAATATTAGAATATCAAAATTATCCAATAGTATCTGCGAAAAACTCTTCTATTGAAAGACGTTCTTTAGGTATTGGCGTAATTAATTTTGCATATTATTTAGCTAAAAATAAAGTTCGTTATTCAGATGGAAGTGCAAAAAAATTAACACATAGAACTTTTGAAGCAATACAATATTATTTATTAAAAGCTTCTTGTGAATTAGCAAAAGAAAAAGGATCATGCATATTATTTAATCAAACAAATTATTATTTAGGAAAATTACCGATAGATACATACAAAAAAGATGTAGACATAATCTGTAACGAACCGTTACATTTAAACTGGAATCTACTACGAAAAAAAATTAAAAAACATGGTTTAAGAAATTCTACTTTATCTGCTTTAATGCCTTCAGAAACATCTTCTCAAATCTCTAATGCTACTAATGGTATTGAACCGCCAAGAGGATTCATTAGTATCAAAGCCTCAAAAGACGGCATGTTAAAACAAGTAGTTCCAGAATATAAAAAGTTAAAATCACAGTATGAATTACTTTGGGATATACCAAATAATACTGGATATTTAGAGCTGGTTGCTATTATGCAAAAGTTTATTGATCAATCTATTTCAGTTAACACTAATTACGATCCAAAACGTTTTACAAATGAAAAAATACCAATGAAACAACTTTTATATGATTTACTTGTGGCATATAAATTAGGAATAAAAACTTTATACTATCAAAACACTAGAGATGGTGCTGAAGATAATTATAACTTTAATAAATATGAAACAAGTAAAGAAGATAATTGTACAAGCGGTTCTTGTATTATATAATAAAATATAAAAAATTAATTTTAGGTATAAAAAGTGGCTTATACAACATTTTCAAAAGAAAAAAATAATCAGCTAATAGAGCCTATGTTTTTTGGGCAATCTGTAAACATAGCTCGATATGATCAACAAAAATATAATATTTTTGAAAAATTAATTGAAAAACAACTTTCGTTTTTCTGGAGACCAGAAGAAATAGACTTATCTCAAGATCGAATAGATTTTCAAAATCTTCCTACGCATGAAAAACATATTTTCATTAGCAATTTAAAATATCAAACATTACTTGACTCGATTCAAGGAAGAAGCCCAAACATTGCTTTTTTACCTATTATATCTATTCCTGAATTAGAAACATGGATTGAAACATGGTCATTTTCAGAAACAATTCATTCTCGTTCTTATACTCATATAATTAGAAATATTATAAATAACCCATCTATTATTTTTGATGATATTATAACTAATAAAAATATTAATGACAGAGCTAAAGATATTTCCATTTACTATGATGAGTTAATTAAAATGACTAGTTACTGGCATTTATTAGGAGAAGGAGACCATATTGTTAATCAAAAAAAAATTTATATTGATTTAAATATATTAAAGAAAAAATTATATCTTTGTTTAATTAGCGTTAACGTATTAGAAGCTATTAGATTTTATGTTAGCTTTGCTTGCTCATTTGCGTTTGCAGAAAGAGAAGTTATGGAAGGAAATGCAAAAATTATCAGATTAATTGCAAGAGATGAAGCATTACATTTAACTGGCACTCAACATATTTTATATCTTTTAGCTAATAAAAAAAAGAATGAAAATATGAGTAATATTATTACAGAATGTAAAGAAATAGCAACTCAAATTTTTATATCTGCCTCAGAACAAGAAAAAAAATGGGCAGAATATTTATTTCAAGATGGTTCAATGCTCGGACTAAATAAAGATATACTATGTCAATATATAGAATATATTACTAATATTCGAATGGATGCCATAGGTCTAAAAATGCCTTTTGAAAAAAGATCTAATCCTATACCTTGGATTGATTCTTGGTTAAATTCCGATTATATACAAAACGCTCCTCAAGAAACTGAAATTAGCTCTTATTTAGTAGGTCAAATCGATTCTGATCTATCTAATCAAGAATTTAAAAAGTTTAAATTATAAAATGAACTACTCTACTATTAAGATATTAAATAAAAAAACCATCATTTATACACAAAATATTTCGTTATTATCTATTTTAAAAAAAAATAATATACATATAGGATATCAATGTAAATCTGGGTATTGCGGTACATGTCGAATAGAAATAATACAAGGAAAGGTAAATTATTTAATAAAACAGCCTATAGCTGCTTTATTTAAAAAAAATGAAATTTTTCCATGTTGTTGTAAACCAAATGGTAATATTATCATTAAAATAAATCATGATTGAATTGTAGTTAAAGCAATAGTATAAACAATATCTTCAATTGATGCTCCTCTTGATAAATCATTTACTGGTTTTTTCAATCCTTGTAACATAGGTCCAATACAAATCAGATTTAAAGAACGTTGTATTGCTTTATAAGTTATATTTCCAGAATTTAAATCTGGAAAAATAAAAACATTTGCAGATCCTGAAAGTGATGAATTTGGAACTTTTAATGCAGAAACTGTTTTTGAAATAGCTGCATCATATTGAATAGGACCTTCAATTATTAAATCAGGCTGTTTTAATTTTGCAAGAGTAGTTGCATTTCTAACTTTTTCTACTTGCAATCCATTTCCAGAATACCCGCTAGAATAAGATAACATTGCTATACGTGGCTCTATACCAAAAGTTTTAGCTGAGTTAGCAGATTGAATTGCAATTTCTGCTAATTGTTCAGCAGTTGGATCTATATTAATAGCACAATCACCATAAATATATACTTCTTGAGGAAACAACATGAAAAATATAGAAGAAACCAAAGAATAAATAGGATTAGTTTTGATAATTTGAAATGCTGGACGTATAATATTAGCTGTTGTATTAATCGAACCAGAAACTAAGCCATCAACTTTATCAGATTCTAAAATTAATGTTGCTAAAACAGTATTATCTTGTAATTGTTTTATTGCAGAAAATTCAGTTAAACCTTTTCTTCTTCTTAATTCTAAAAACCTTGAAACATAATTATCTCGTATCGAATCAGGTTCTATAATAGTAATATTTTTACTTAAATAAATTCCTTTATCATTAGCTATCTGAAAAATTTTTTTTGAGCTTCCTAATAATACACATTCTGCAATTCCAAAATCTTGAGAAATTGAAGCGGCTTTTAATATGCGAGGTTCATACGCTTCAGGAAGTATAATACGTTTTTTATTTTTTTTAGATAATATTTTTAAGTGATGACAAAATGCTTTAGGTGAATATTTTTTATTATAATTAATTATTTTATTTTGGAAAAAATTTAAATTAATATTTTTAAAATGTTTGGAAATATATTTTAATATTTTGTGAATATGTAATTTATCATAAAAATTAATATTAAAATTAAATTTTTGCAATTGAGATAGTGTTTTTATTGTGTTTGTATTGACAAAAAAAATAGGAACTTTACTATCTTTTAAACAATCAATTAAAAATAAAATCTTTTTTGTAAATTTAGATACTCCTGTTAAAATAATACCACTGATTTTATTTGTTTCTAATCTAGAATATAACTTATCAAAGAATGTTTCGAATCGATTTAAACAAATTAAAAACAAACAATAATTATAATTCTTTATTATTATTTTGTCATAATTTTCATCAAATATTATTATTTTTTTGACAATATAGTGTTTCTTATTTTGAATATCAACAATATTTGCATTTAAAAAACTACAAATTTCTATTACAGATGGTATTAATAAATTTTTATTCCAAGGAATACAAGCTAATATAGAAAAAAAATTATCTTTAGAAAAGATATCTTTTTTAATTTTTAAAATATTTTTACTTTGTTTAAAATTATATAAAACATTTAAATTTTCTATAAAATCATATTCTTTTTTTATGAAAGGAGAATTTATATTATTAAAAATAAAACCCAAAATATTTTTATATTTACTATCGTTTAAAAATATTTTTATATTTTTTTCTTTTTTATTAATATATTTTAAAGAATATTCTTTTAAATGCTCTACAAATATTACTTCAGCATTTATATTTTGAGAAACTTCATAATTTATTCTATTGGCGTCAATATTTTGATTTTTATTTATACCTTTAATTAAAATTAATCCATTAGTATCTTTTTTATTGTAACATTGTTCAATCACTTGATTAACAAGTTTATGATATTGATCGGAATTAAAATATTGTTTTGAAAAATCTATATTCTTTAATAAAATTATATTATTTAAAAAATATTTATTAATGATAAATTTAGTATTATCTATTGCATCATTTATAAGAGAAAAATAAAAAAAAGATTTAAAAAAATTTTTTTTTGTTTTTTTACTAATTAAATAAACTAAACTTAAAGTAGTAGTTGTCAAACCAACATTTTCATTTAAAGGAACTAACATTATAATACGTGACATATAAGATTCTTATTATTTTAGAGTGTAAAACTTATAAAAATAATATTTAACCAACTATTTTCATTGTTTCTTCTGCTATTAACAACTCTTCGTTTGTTGGAATTACTAAAGCTGGAATAGAACTATTTATAGTAATTAAACCACTTTTTCCATTTTTAATTAAAAGATTTTTTTCTATATCAATCTTAAAACCCATTAAATACAATTTTGACAAAGTTATTTCTCTGACTAATGAAACATTTTCGCCAATTCCACCAGTAAAAACTACCGCATCCAAACTCTTATCCATCAAACATATATACGAAGCAATATACTTAGATAATCGATGACAAAAAATATCTACAGACAACTTTGCGTTTTTACTAGTAGAATAATTTTTTTCAAGATAACGAAAATCACTACTGATTCCGCTTAATCCTAATAAACCTGATTCTTTTGTTAATATTGTATTAATTTGATCAATACTTAATCCAATTTGTTTATGCATAAAAAAAATAATTGAAGGATCTATATCACCACTTCGAGTACCCATAACTAAACCTTCTAAGGGTGTTAAACCCATGGAAGTATCTACACAAACTCCATTTCGAATTGCAGCCACAGAAGATCCGTTTCCTAAATGACATGTTATAATATTTAACAAATTAAAATCTTTATTTAACATAATAGATGCTTGACTTGAAACATAATTATGACTTATGCCATGCGCACCATAACGTCGAATATGGTGTTTTTTATAAAAAAGATATGGAATAGCATATAAAAATGAAGTTTTTGGCATCTTTTGATAAAAAGAAGTATCAAAAACTGCTACATTTTTATTTGATAAAATAGGAAATTTTTCCATCACCATTTTAATTCCTATTAAATTTGCAGGATTATGTAATGGCGCAAATGGAATAGCATTTTCAATAAAATTTATAATTTCAGTATTAATTAAAACAGATTTATTTATTTTCTTTCCACCATGAACAACTCTATGTCCTATACCAACGATATTATTATATATATTTTTTTCTTTTGATAAAACTTGGTTAAAAATAAAATTTAAAGCATCTTGATGATTTATATAAGAACCTATATATTTTTTATATTTTATAC
>JAAIGG010444500.1_pt1 | contig 11290 bp, 8 predicted proteins | sample 6487391 | NCBI WGS metagenome assembly JAAIGG01 (sample SAMN13974130, study PRJNA590717) | phyllosphere metagenome | biome: asymptomatic weeds; feature: pooled weeds collected from a community garden; material: weeds; isolation source: pooled asymptomatic leaves from various weed species from...
CCAGATCTCGGTGCCGATCTTCGGGTTCTCGGCGAAGCCTCCGCCGACGACGATGTCGTAGCCCTCGACGGTGTCGCCCTCCTCCGAGACGACGACCTTGGCGCCGATCAGGCCGATGTCGCCGATGTAGTGCTGGGCGCAGGAATGGTGGCAGCCGGTGAGGTGAACGTTCACCGGCACGTCGAGCGCCGGCACGGTGCGCTCGACATGGTCGGCGATGATCATCGCGTGACCCTTGGTATCGGAGGCGGCGAACTTGCAGCCGCGCGCACCGGTGCAGGCCACGAGCCCGGAGCGGATGCCGGCAGCCTTGATGGTGAGGCCGAGGGCTTCGACGCGGGCCTCGACCTCTGCCACCTTGGCGTCCGGCACACCGGAAAAAATGAAGTTCTGCCAGACCGTCATGCGGATCTGGCCGTCGCCGCACTCGGCCGCGACCGCCGCGAGCCCGCGCATCTGGTCGGTGGTCATCTTGCCGACGGGGAGCACCACGCCGACCCAGTTCAGGCCGGGCTGGGCCTGGGCGTGCACGCCGACATGGCTGAAACGGTCGGTCGGCCGCCGGGGCGCGACATGGGCCGCGTCGACCCGGTCGAGCTTGCGCCCGAGCTTCTCTTCGACGGCGGCGATGTACTTATCGAAGCCCCAGGCGTCGAGGACGTACTTCATCCGGGCCTTGTTGCGGTTGGTCCGGTCGCCATTCTCGATGAAGACCCGGATGATCGCGTCGGCCACGCGATTGCAATCCTCGGGCTTGAGCACGATCCCGGTGTCCCGGGCCAGATCCCGGTGACCCGAGATGCCGCCGAGCACGAGGCGCATCCAGACGCCCGGCGCGACCGCGGCCCCCTCCAGAACCTCGATCGCCTGGAAGCCGATGTCGTTCGTCTCCTCGAGCGCTGGCGTCACGCCGCCGCCGTCGAACGAGACATTGAACTTGCGCGGCAGGCCGTAGAGCGAGCGGTCGTTCAGGATCCAGTTGTGCCAGGCCTTGGTGAGGGGCCGCGTGTCCAGCAATTCCCGCGCGTCGATGCCGGCGGCGGGCGAGCCGGTGACGTTGCGGATGTTGTCGGCGCCCGCGCCCTGTGCCGTCAGGCCGAGATCGGTCAGCCCGTCGAGGAACGGCTGGGCGTGCTCGGGGGCGATCTCGCGCACCTGCAGGCCCGCGCGGGTGGTGACGTGGCTGTAGGGGCCGCCATGCCTGTCCGCGAGGTCGGCGATGCCGGAAAACTGCCAGTGATTCAGGATGCCGTTGGGCACCCGGATCCGGCACATGTAGGAGACTTGGTTCGGCGCGACCCAGAACATGCCGTGGTAGCGCCAGCGGAAATTGTCCTCGGGCTTCGGAGCCTTGCCGGTGGCGGCCTCTGCCTTCAGGCGGTTATGGCCGTCGAACGGGTTCTCGGCGCGCTTCCACTTCTCCTGGTCGCAGAGCTTGCCGCCGCCTTTCACGGTGCGCTCCTGCGCCTTGATGTGGATCGCGTCCGGGCCCGTGGGCTCGGCCGGCGCGCCGGCCGGGGCCTGACCGAGGGCGAGGCCGCCGGTCATCCGGGCCGCCGCGATGCCGGAGGCGAACCCTTCGAGATACCGCTTCTGCTCGGCGTTGAATTCGTCTGCCATCGCCTCACTCACGCTGCGAGGGTTTTCGGAGCCGGGCCGAACATCAGGTCGTCCCGGTCGTCGGGGGAGAGCGGCGCGCCGGAGCGGATCAGCTCCTTGCAGCGCGCCTGCTCCGCGATATCGCCGACGAAGACCGCGCCTGCGAGGCGGCCATCGGCGATGATCAGCTTGCGGTAGAGGCCGGCGGCGGCGTCGTGCATCACGACCGCCTCGGCGCCCTCGGGCGTATCGACCACGCCCGCCGAGAAGACGGGCAGGCCCGACACCTTGAGGCTCGTGGCAAGGGACGTGCCGGGATAGGCAGCCGCCTCGCCGACGAGGTGGCGGGCCAACACCTCGGCCTGCTCGTAGGCGGGCTCGACGAGGCCGTAAACGACGCCCCGGTGCTCGGCGCATTCGCCCAGCGCATGGATCGCCGGATCGGACGTCAGCATCCGGTCGTCCACGGTGATGCCGCGTCCGCAGGCGAGGCCGCAGCTCTGCGCCAGCGCCGTCGAGGCGCGGATGCCGACCGACATCACCACGAGATCGGCGGGGATCACGCTGCCGTCCTTCATCCGCAGCCGCTCGACCTTCGTCTCGCCTTCGATGGCCGCGGTGTCGGCCGACAGCACCACCTTGACGCCGCGGGCCTCCATCGCCGCGCGCACGAGCCGGGCGGCGGTGTGATCGAGTTGCCGCTCCATCACCCGGTCCATGACGTGGACGAGCGTGGTGTCGATCCCGAGCCGGGCGAGCCCGACCGCGGCCTCCAGCCCGAGCAGGCCGCCGCCGATCACCACGGCCCGCGCGTGCTGCACGGCGGCCTTCCGAATCGCCGCCACGTCGGCGAAATCGCGAAATGTCAGGACGCCGGGCAGGTCGATGCCGGGCAGCGGCAGACGGATCGGCAGTGAGCCCACTGCCAGCACCAGCCGGTCGTAGGGCAGCACATGCGTTTCACCGACGAGCGCTATGCGGTTGGCCCGGTCGATCTCCGTCACCGGCGCGCCGGTGACGAGGCGGAGCCCATGCTCCTCGTACCAGGAGAGCGGGCGGAAGCCGCAGGCCGCCTCGTCCACCTCGCCGCCGAGCAGCGAGGACAGCAGCACCCGGTTGTAGGCCGCCACCGGCTCGGCGCCGACCACCGTCACGTCGTAGCGGCCCGGCGCGCGCTCCGTCAGCCGCTCGAGGAAGCGGAGCGAGGCCATGCCGTTGCCGACGACGACGAGTCTTTCCTTGACGCTCATGAACCCGTGATCCCCCTTCACGAATTCACGCGGCGAGCGCCGGCTTGGCGTGGCGGGCGTAGAGGAATTCCAGCACCGCGGCGCGGGCGTGGACGTAGGTCGTGTCCTCCACGAGATCGAGCCGGCGGCGCGGGCGCTTGAGCGGCACGGGCAGGATCTCGCCGATGGCGGCGGAGGGCCCGTTGGTCATCATCACGATGCGGTCGGAGAGCAGCACCGCCTCGTCCACGTCGTGGGTGATCATGATGACGGTGTTCTTGAGCCGCGTCTGGATCTCCATGAGCTGGTCCTGAAGATGGGCGCGGGTCAGCGCGTCGAGCGCGCCGAACGGCTCGTCCATCAGCAGCACGGTCGGCTCCATGGCGAGCGCCCGGGCGATGCCGACGCGCTGCTTCATGCCGCCCGAAATCTCAGCCGGGCGTTTGTCGGCGGCGTGCATCATGTTCACCAGGGCGAGGTTGTGCTCGATCCACTCGGCGCGCTCAGAGCGCGTCTTCCTGCCCCGGAGCACCTTGTCGACGGCGAGCGCTACGTTCTCGCGGACCGTGAGCCAGGGCAGGAGCGAGTGGTTCTGGAACACCACCGCGCGGTCGGGGCCGGGGGCGTTCACTTCACGTCCATCCAGCAGCACGCCGCCGGTGGAGGCCTTGAGAAGGCCGGCGACAATGTTGAGCACCGTCGACTTGCCGCAACCGGAATGGCCGATGATCGAGACGAACTCGCCCTTGGCGATGTCGAGGTTCACGTCGCGCAGGACTTCCGAGGTCTTGGCCCCGCGGCGGAAGGAGATGCCGACCTGGGAGAGGGAGAGATGAGCCATGGTTGTTTCTCCCTCAAGCGGCCGAGGTGCCGCGGGTCACGAGGACGCCGAGCCCGGCGACCAGCCGGTCGAGGACGAAGCCGATGAGCCCGACATAGACGAGAGCGACGATGATCTCGGAGATGTGCGAGGAGTTCCACGCATCCCAAATGAAGAAGCCGATGCCGACGCCACCGATCAGCATCTCGGCCGCGACGATGGCGAGCCAGGACAGGCCGACGCCGATGCGAAGTCCGGTGAAGATGTAGGGGGCCGCCGACGGCAGCATGATCTTCGCGAAGAACTCGATCGGGTTCAGTCTGATCACCGCCGCGACATTGCGGTAGTCCTGCGGGATGTTGCGGATGCCGACCGCGGTGTTGATGATGATCGGCCAGATCGAGGTGATGAAGATCACGAAGATCGCGCTCGGCTGCCCATCGCGAAAGGCGGCGAGCGAGAGCGGGAGCCACGCCAGCGGCGGGATCGTCCGCAAGACCTGGAAGATCGGGTCGAGGCCCCGCATCGCCCATTCCGACTGGCCGACGAGGGTGCCCAGCATCACGCCGGCCACCACCGCCAGCGTGAAGCCGAGGGCCACGCGCTGGAGGCTCGCCGAGATATGCCAGAACAGGCCCTTGTCGGTGCCGCCGTTGTCGTAGAACGGATCGACGATGATGTCCCAGGCTTCGCTCACCACCCGCGAGGGCGGCGGCAGGCCGGCGGTGGGGGAGGAGCACAGCACCTCCCACAGCAGCAGGAAGCCCGCCAGGACGACGAGCGGCGGCAGGACGCGGGCGGCGATGCCGCGCAGACCCGCCAGGGTGATGAAGGGCGCACGGGCCTTCGCAGAGGTGCGCGCGCGGGCGGCGGTGAGCGTTGCTCCGGTGGCCATCACGCGACCTTCTTGATGCCGAGGCTGCCGAGGTAGGCGCTCGGATTCTCAGGGTCGAAGACCTTCCCGTCGAACAGGGTCTCGACGCCGCGCGAGGTGGAGGTCGGGACGCTTGTCACGCCGAGCGCCTTGGCGGCCTCGCGCCACAGATCCTCGCGGTTGACCTTGCCGATCAGCGCCTTGGTGTCGGTCTGCGCGTCGAACTTGCCCCAGCGGATGTCCTCGGTGAGGAACCAGAGGTCGTGGGACTGGTAGGGATACGAGGCGTTGTCGGCCCAGAACTTCATGATGTGCGGGCTGTTCTCGACGACGCGGCCGGTGCCGTAGTCGAACTTGCCCTTCATCCGGTCGACGACGTCGGCCACCGGCACGTTGATCCACTGGCGCTTGGCCACGATCGCCGCCATCTCGTCGCGGTTCTCCGGCTTGTCGCACCACTGTTGGGCTTCCATCACCGCCATCAGCAGGGCCTTTGCGGCGTTCGGGTACTTGTCGACCCAGGACGCGCGCATGGCGAAGGCCTTTTCCGGATGGTCCTTCCAGAGTTCGCCGGTGGTGATCGCAGTGTAGCCGATGCCCTGGTGGATGAGTTGCTCGTTCCACGGCTCGCAGACGCAGAAGCAGTCCATCGTGCCGACCTTCATGTTCGCCACCATCTGGGGCGGCGGCACGACGATGGTCTCGATGTCCTTGTCGGGGTCGATGCCGCCGGCGGCGAGCCAGTAGCGGATCCAGAGGTCGTGGGTGCCGCCGGGGAAGGTCATGGCCGCCTTCACTGCCTTGCCCGACGCCTTCTTGGCCTCCAGCACGGCTTTGAACGGCTTGGTGTCGAGGCCGATCTTGTAGTCGATATGCTCCTTGGCGATCGAGATGCACTGACCGTTCAGGTTGAGCCGGGCCATGATGTACATCGGCACCGGCACGTTGTTCTGCGTCACCCGGCCGGCGGAGATCAGGTAAGGCATCGGCGTGAGGATGTGGGCGCCGTCGATGCCGTTGCCCTCCGAGCCCAGCACGAGGTTGTCCCGGGTGGTGCCCCAGGAGGCCTGCTTCAGCACCTCGGTCTCGGGCAGGCCGTACTTGGCGAAGATGCCCTTCTCCTTGGCCACGAAGAGCGGCGCCGCATCGGTGAGCGCGATGAAGCCGAGCTTGGCCCCCTTCACCTCCGGCCCCGTCCCTTGAGCGAAGGCACCGGACGGCAAGGCGGCGCGGGCGGCACCCGCCAAGGCGAGGGCAGCGGCCGCTCCCTTGAGGACGCCGCGTCGGGTCGTATGGCCGGGGTCGATACTCATCCGCTCTTCGCTCCGGTGCGCCGTCTGCACATGAAAAAAGCCGCTATCCGGGGATCGCCTGCGCGATCGACATGTGTCGCGTGCGGGCAGTCCGGATCAGCGGCTTTGCTGATGTCTGAGGCCCGTCATCGTTGGCGGGCTCGTGCGAGTGGCGTTGCAGGAGGCGTGCCAATTGCCTGCGATTGGTTGGATGTCGGCCGTCTCCGACCCCGCCCGCCGCGTGAAGGAGCGGACGGCGGAGGCGATCGACGCAAAACCGGGTCGATGCCCTCGAACCGTCGGCGCGATCGCCAGCGCTCATGAACGCGGCATTTCTGTGCGCTGCACAAAAAATAGGCTGACGGTGCCGCGATGGTCGGCCCGAATCGGGCTCTCCGGATCGAGAGAAGGCTCAGACGACGGTGGCTGCCTCGAAGAGATCGGGGCGGTAGAGCGCCGCGGCCCGGTCCGCGTCGTCGCGATCGGGCGCGGCCTGCCCGCTGGCGATCATCTGCGCGACCAGCCAGCGGGCGTGGTCCGGGTTCGGGCGGTGGGTCGCGGCGTCGAGGCGCAGATAGGCCGGGTTCGTCCGCTCGGTTCCGTCCGGGTCCACGATCAGCGCGCCGCCGAGCGTGCGGGCGATGATCTCGGCCTGCGTGTCGAGGCCTGCACGCTCGGCGAGCAGGTGGCTCAGGGCGCTGCGGTTCCCGGGATCGGCGCACCAGAGCCCGGCCCGGTGGATCGCCCGGACCAGGGGCAGGGTGAACTCGGTGCCCTCGGCCACGGCCAGCACCTTTTCCGGGCAGTCGGGTGCGATCTCGCAGCCGAGCGCCGCGATCCGGCCGAGGCCGGCGGCGACGGCGACGCTGTTCCAGGGGGCGCCGACGCAGACACCGTCGATGCGCCCGCACCGGAGCGCGTCGACCGTCTCCGGCGGAGGCACCACGACGAGGCGGACGGCGGCATCGAGATCGAGCCCGCCCCGTCCCGCGAACAGGCGAAGCTGGGTGGAGTGGCTGGAGAAGGGATGCACGGTGCCGAGCGTCAGCGGCCGCCCCTCCCCGGCCCGCGCGCGGGCGATCCGGGCGAACGCCGCCGCCACGTCGGCGAGGTCGTGGCTCTGCGGCGCCATGGCCGCCCAGAGCGCGGTCGAGACGGTCACGGCGTTGCCGTTGAGGCCGAGCGCCATCGGCACGCTCAAACGGGCCTGCGGTCCCGAGAGCCCGAGCGTGCTGGCGATGGCGAGCGGCCCCAGCATGTGCGCGGCGTCGAGATGGCCGAGCGCGAGCCGGTCGCGCAGGGTCGCCCAGGAGGGCTCGCGCGAGAGCTCGATGTCGAGCCCCTCGTCCCGCGCGAAGCCGAGTTCGGCCGCCGCGATCACGGGGGCGGCATCGGTGAGGGGGACGTATCCGACGGTGATCCTCATCCGAGCAGGTCCGCCGCGGTGACGATGGCGCGGGCGATGTCCACGATCTTGCGTTTCTCGTTCATCGCCTGCCGCCGCAAGAGCCTGTAGGCCTCGTCCTCGCTCATCCCCTTGCGCGTCATCAGGATGCCCTTGGCCCGCTCGATCAGCTTGCGGTCGGCGAGTTCGGAACGGGCCTCATCGAGTTCGCGCTGGAGCCGCGCGAAGGCGTTGAAGCGCAGGATCGCGATGTCGAGGATCGACCGGATCCGCTCGGTCCGCAGCCCGTCGACGACGTAGGCCGAGATGCCGGCATCGACCGCGGCCTGCATCATGGTCTGGTCCGAGCGGTCCACGAACATCGCCACCGGCCGCTCCGCCTGCCGGGACAGGCCCGACATCTGTTCGAGCACGTCCCGGCTCGGGCTTTCCAGGTGCACGACGAGCACGTCGGGCTTCAGGCTCGCCACCCGGGCCTGGAGATCCGGCCCGTCGGGCAGGACGACGACGGTGCCGACGCCGGACGCCCGCAGGCCCTCCTCCAGAATGGCGGCGCGGGCGCGGCTCGGGTCGATCACGGCGACGGTGAGGCTGGTCTCGGTCATCGAGGCCCGGATGGGTTGATCCGTTCGGAGGAAAAAGGAGGCTGCCGCCGAGAATCGGCAGGAGCGACGGCGACGCAAGCGGTATACCGATCGCAAACCGCGCCGGTTCACGGCGCGGGTTACGAATCGGACATGCGACGGCCCCGGTTCTGCCGCAAACCGGACGGAACACTCAAGCTGTTGGCGAATCCATCGGGAGGGTCCGGTTCATGCGCGTCGTCGATCCGCTGCGGAAGCCGGAGATCACCGCGACGCCCCGCGCGGGCTTGCCGCCTTTCCTGCCGACGCTCGGTCTCGCCGTCGTCGCCGCCCTGCTGTCGCTGGCCTGCCGCGACCCGGCCGATGCCGGAACCGGCGGGACTGCCCATCGCGCACGTCCTGCCGGCCCTGGCGGTGCCGAGCCTCACGTCGTTCAATCCCGGCCCTCTCCTCGTGGCGGATCTCGATCCCGTGCCGGCGAGCGAGGCCTTCGCCCGGCTCGCCCCCCTCGTCGCCGCGAGCGAGCCCGCGGCCGCCCCGGCGCGTCCGGCGCGCAACCCGGTGATCGCCCGTTCGGAGCGCCGCCGGCCGGCCGCCAGCCGCGTGGCGACCACGCAGCCGACGGTCGCGCCCAAACCCGCGAGCGAGCCGACCCCGCCCCCCGCGGCGCTGGCCCGGGTCGAGACGGAGGGCACCCGCTTCCTGCCCGAGGGCGCCCTGCCGTTCGCCGCCATCGACGCGGCCTGGGAGGCCGCCCGCAGCGCCGGCACCGGCGCGGTCCATCTCGGCGGTTCCGTCGTCAGCCTCGTCTCCGATCTGCGTTAGCGCCGTTGCAAACCTGATTGCCTCGACGCGGCGTCTCAGGGCCCTGTGCCGACGCGCCTTCCTCCGACGAACGGGCTTCCCCTTCGTCGGACGGTGCTCGAGGTCCGTCGCCGGGCGTCGATCCACACAAAGGTTGCATCCCGAGCCTTGCGAAGCGCGGCGGCTGCGCCACTTCGCCCGAGCAGCGCGCCCGACGAAACACCGGCCGTGTGTCGCGGTCGATAGGCGCAAGCGAGACCGAGGCCCGCGTTTTCGCCCCGCGCCGGTCGGCTCGGGATGGTGCGGCGGAGGTCTTGGATGGCGGGACGGATCGAGGATTACGCCCTGATCAGCGATGGCCGCACGGCGGCGCTGGTCGGGCGCGACGGCAGCATCGACTGGCTGTGCATGCCGCGCTTCGATGCCTCCGCCCTGTTCGCGAGCCTGCTCGGCACGGAGGAGCACGGCTTCTGGAAGATCGCCCCGGCCGCGGAGGGCGCTCAGCATTCCTGGCGCTACCGCACCGGCTCGCTGGTGCTGGAGACCACGCACAAGACCCACGAGGGCGAGGTGCGCGTCACCGACTTCATGCCGGTCGGCGACGGTTCCCACGTCATCCGCCTCGTCGAGGGCGTGCGGGGGCGGATGGCGATGCGCATGGATCTCTCCGTGCGCTTCGATTACGGCTCGGCGGTGCCCTGGGTGTCGCGCGGCGAGCTCGGGGACCTGCGCGCCATCTCCGGACCGCACAAGGTGGTCCTGCGCACCAACGCGCCGATGCACGGCTCCACCCACCAGACCACGGTCTCGGAGTTCACGGTCTACAAGGGCGATGCGGTCCGCTTCGTCCTCAGCTACGGCGCCTCGCACGAGGACGACCCGCCGCCGATCGAGCCGCGCCGCTGGCTCGCCGACACCAACCGGTTCTGGCGCGACTGGTCGAGCCGCTGCACCCTGCAGACGCCCTGGGACGACATCCTGCGGCGTTCGCTGCTGACGCTGAAAGCCCTGATCTACCGTCCGACCGGCGGCATCGTCGCGGCGCCGACGACGTCGCTGCCGGAGGAACTCGGCGGCGTGCGCAACTGGGACTATCGGTATTGCTGGCTGCGCGACTCGACCTTCACGCTGCTGGCGCTGATGGATTCCGGCTATATCGACGAGGCGAGGGCGTGGCGCGACTGGCTGACCCGGGCGGTGGCCGGCAACCCGGAACAGGCGCATATCCTCTACGGCATCGCCGGGGAGCGCCTGCTGCCGGAGATCGAGCTCGACTGGCTGCCCGGCTACGAGGGGTCCAAGCCCGTGCGCGTCGGCAACGCCGCGGTGTCGCAGTTCCAGCTCGATGTCTACGGCGAATTGTTCGACGCGCTGTTCCAGGCCCGCTCCCGCGGCATGGCCGAGGACAAGGAGGGCCTCCGCGTCGGCCAGGCCCTGATCAAGCATCTGGAGACGGCGTGGCGCGAACCCGACGAGGGCATCTGGGAGGTGCGAGGCGGACGCCGCCACTTCGTCCATTCCAAGGTGATGGCCTGGGTCGCCTACGACCGGGCGATCCGCAGCGTCGAAATGAGGGGCGATGACGGCCTGCGCGCCTCGGAGCCGCCGCTCGACCATTGGCGGGCGATCCGCGACGAGATCCATGCCGAGGTCTGCGAGAAGGGATTCGACCGCGATCTCAACAGCTTCGTGCAATCCTACGGCTCGAAGGCGCTCGACGCGAGCCTGCTCTTGATCGCACATATGGGCTTCCTGCCCCAGGACGATCCCCGCGTCGTCGGCACGGTGGCGGCGGTCGAGCGGCACCTGATGCGCGACGGCTTCATCCTGCGCTACGAGACCGAAGGCCAGACCACCGACGGCCTGCCCGGCAACGAGGGTGCGTTCCTGCCCTGCAGCTTCTGGTATGCCGACAACCTGATCGGCCTCGGCCGCTGCGACGAGGCGCGCGCGCTGATCGAGCGCCTGATCGGCATCCTCAACGACCTCGGGCTGGTCGCCGAGGAGTACGACGTGCGCCAAAAACGGCAGGTGGGCAACTTCCCCCAGGCGTTCACGCATGTTGCGCTCGTCAACACGATCCTCAATTACAGCCGCGCCACCGGTCCGGCGAAGGAACGGGGCAGCGGCGCGGACGATTCCGAGTCGAGGGCAGGCGAATCCACCGCGGCGTAGTCAGTGCGTCCCGTCCCCGTGGCGGGTGGTGGAAGCGAGAAAGACGGAAGACCCATGAGCGGTGCAGACACGAGCCCGAAGACGGCCCTGAGCGAGGGCGACAAGCTCGCGATCGACACGATCCGGACGCTCGCGATCGACGCGGTGCAGCGGGCGAATTCGGGACATGCCGGGGCGCCGATGGCGCTGGCACCCGTCGCCTACACCCTGTGGAACCGGTACCTGCGCTACGACCCGGCCCACCCGCACTGGCCCAACCGCGACCGGTTCGTGCTCTCGGCCGGCCACGCCTCGATGCTGCTCTACGGGCTGCTGCATCTCGCCCGCGTGGCCGAGACCGACGGCGGCAATGCGCCGGCCATCTCGCTCGACGACATCAAGAAATTCCGGCAGCTCGACAGCCGCACGCCGGGCCATCCGGAATACCACTTCACCACCGGCGTCGAGACCACCACCGGCCCGCTGGGCCAGGGTGTCGCAAATTCCGTCGGCATGGCGATGGGCGGCC
>JAAIGG010182555.1_pt1 | contig 11268 bp, 6 predicted proteins | sample 6487391 | NCBI WGS metagenome assembly JAAIGG01 (sample SAMN13974130, study PRJNA590717) | phyllosphere metagenome | biome: asymptomatic weeds; feature: pooled weeds collected from a community garden; material: weeds; isolation source: pooled asymptomatic leaves from various weed species from...
GCCAGACTGAATTAAGTAATTTACTGCATTGAAGGCAGCAGTCAAATTATCAATATGGACTATAGGGTAGTGATAATTTGATGAGTAATCATTGATCACGACTAAAGGAGGGATGTGAGCTTTATCTATAGCGGTTGGATAGGTTCCTAAACACAATACACCGTCATAATAATATGAAGAGAGTTGCTGATTGAGTTGATCGGCATCTAAAGGTTGTTGTGCACAGTTGAATAGATAAATAAGGCAATGATTGTTTGCCGCTTGTTTTTCTATCCCCTGGATTACTGGGCTATAGTAGGGATCACTGATATCGGCAATTAACACGACTATTTTTCGTAAATAGTGAGCGTGATCTTCTCGGCACTGCGTGGTAAACGAGTAGCCCAGCGCATAAGCGGCAGCCTCAACCCGTTGTCGCGTTGGATAGGAGACCTTGTCTGGTGTCGTGAATACTCGGGATACGGTTGCGGTAGAAACCCCTGCCCGAAGAGCGACATCTTTCATCGTAGTTAACGGGGAAGATGTAAGGTTTTTCAATAAAGGATTCCTCTATTCAATGAGTACAGAGTGCTCAACTTTTCCCTTATCAGGAAGAGCTAATTTCGCTCTCTTTAGATTAACAAAGAGCGGTAATTAGCTAATGTTCATCGAATAGTTTTTCGAGTTACGTCACAACCTTTCGTCATTAATTCTCGGTAGGATCGATATCGAGCGACCACTTTAATTTTTTTTCACTCGGCAACGTTGTGATAAGTGCGAGACTCTGTGTTAGCAACTTTTGGAGATGTTGTCGTGAAGGATGCTGCAAGACTAGTTGCCAACGCCAGCGTCCCTGTCGCTTAGCATGCAATGAGGGGACCGGACCGATAATCCAACAATGGCGATCTTTAAGTGGACTTGCCTCCAGTAGATTACGTAATTCGTGAAGAAAGGCTTCAACTAAATCAGTGTTAGAATGCTCTGCTCTGAACAATGCATGGCTAGTAAAAGGAGGAAGCTGTAAAGCTTGACGTTCCTTTAGCGTTTCCTCAGCAAAACGGAAATAACCTTGGTGTAGCAGCGTCTGGAGTAGGGGGTGTTCTGGGTGGTGGGTTTGGAGTACCACTTCCCCCTGTTTACCTGCTCTACCGGCTCTACCAGCAACTTGTACATACAGCTGAGCAAAACGCTCAGTAGCTCGGAAATCTGCGGAGAAAAGTGTACCATCAATATCTAATAGCGCGACTAGGGTAACATCAGGGAAATGGTGCCCTTTAGCAAGCATCTGGGTTCCTACCAGAATCCGAGCACCTCCCTGATGTATCGTCTCAAGATGTTGCTCTAGCATCCCTTTCTTGCGTGTTGTATCACGATCAATACGCGTTAAGGGGGTTTCAGGGAAAAGTAGAGAGAGCTGTTCTTCTAACTGCTCAGTGCCTAATCCCGCGGGCATTAAATGAGAAGAACCACAATCTGGGCATTGCCATGGTATAGGGCGCTGGCTATCGCAATGGTGGCAGCGTAGGCTACGTTGTTGTTGATGATAGGTGTAGTAATGATTGCAGCGTTGGCATTCGGCGAGCCATCCGCACTCATGGCAGAGGAGTGCAGGCGAGTATCCACGCCGATTGAGAAATAATAATACTTGGTTATCGGCTTGGAGATGTTGGCGTATTTTATTGATTAACGCGGGAGAGAGACCAGATCGTAATTTTACCCCTTTCAAATCGATAAGCTGCTGATAAGCGAGCGTAGCGAGCCCGGCTCGACGCGTTAAGAGGAGCTGGCGATACTTACCGGTCTGCACATTATGGAGTGTTTCCAGTGCCGGGGTCGCAGAGCCCAAGATAATGGGAATATTTTCTTTATTGGCCCGTAATACCGCAAGGTCACGGGCGTTATAGCGCCAACCTTCTTGTTGCTTGTAGGAGTTATCATGTTCCTCATCAACAATGATCACTCCTGGGCGTGCCATAGGTGTAAATAATGCTGAGCGCGTACCGATAATGATTGCCGATTCACCCTCTTTGGCTCTAAGCCATACTCGCAGCCGTTCATTATCATTGAGTCCAGAATGTAAAACGTCCACCGGTACTGCAAACCGTTCCCGAAAACGGGCGATAGTCTGAGGAGTAAGGCCTATTTCAGGCACTAGGACTAAGGCTTGTTTACCGGTAGCAAGAATATTTTCTAATACGCTGAGATAGACTTCTGTTTTTCCTGAACCAGTAATACCAGCGAGTAACCATGGGCTAAATTGTTGGTCAGCACTGCGAATAGCACCGACCGCAGTCGCTTGTTCCGTAGTGAGCTTTAAACGTTCACCTAATAAATGAAAATGCGGTCGCCAGTCTTGGGGGAGTGGTGAACATTCGATGAGGTCACACCACCCTTTCTTCCGCAGGGCTTGTAATGTCGATTCGTTAATCCCAAATTCACTCACTTGGGCACGCGTAATTCTATGCCGGCGAAGAATATTCAAGGCAACTCGTTGCTTCTCGGAGCGCTTAATCGTATTGGGTAGGATTTCTTTCCCTAGTTCTGTGATATACCACTCGAAATAAGTATCACGTTTCGCCTCTTTCCCTTGGCGTAGATTAACAGGAAGTGCATGAAACAATACTTCACCTAGAGGGAAATGATAGTAACTACTCGCCCAAAAAAGTAATTGCCAAAGCGCTGCGGGGAAAAGCGAGTAATTATCTAAGATGGCATTAATCGTTTTCAGCTTATCGAGGTCAAATTCACTGGTTTTTGCATGTTCTACAACGATGCCCACCATTTTTCTGGTGCCAAAACTGACTTCTACTCGACTCCCGAGACAGGGTAGCTGTTCCCCTTCCACGAGATAATCATAAAGCCTAGGTAGCGGGACCGGTAAGGCAACCTTAACGATGGACATGAACAACCTATTTTAGTGAACGAAGGAGAGCAAGTGTAGCGTTTCTGAGGTTAAGAATGAAATCCGGATTTGCAAATCGCTGCTTAATTTCTGTATAATATGCAGCCTTCGTTAGACTGCGATGACGTAGTTTCGAAGGTAAACTCTATTATCAACCGCGTGTGGTGCTGTGCGAGCGTAGCTTGGCACGGAGAGCGACACGGCCTTCTACTGAGGTTATCCCATGAAAAAAGGTATTCATCCAGAATATAACAACGTTACCATTTCTTGTTCTTGCGGTAATGTTATCGAAACTCGCTCTACCCTGCGTCAGCCATTAAACTTAGACGTATGTGGTAACTGCCACCCATTCTACACTGGTAAGCAACGTGTCGTAGACACTGGTGGTCGTGTTGATCGCTTCAACAAGCGTTTCAGCATCCCGAGCTCCAAATAAGTTTCCCTCAGGTAGGCGTATCGCCTATTGGAAAAAAACCCGGCAATGCCGGGTTTTTTTATGTAACGCTATTAGTGTCAGGGCTTAGTATTCCCAAGTCTCTGGATCGATCCCCATCTCCCGCATAATCACCTTTGCAGACTCAGGAATTTCATCACTTCTTTCTTTACGTAGATCATTATCGTCTGGCAGTGGTTGACCGGTAAAAGCGTGTAAGAATGCTTCACAAAGCAATTCGCTATTGGTGGCATGACGTAAATTATTCACCTGGCGACGTGTACGTTCGTCAGTCAGAATTTTTAATACCTTAAGTGGGATAGATACGGTGATTTTCTTCACCTGCTCACTCTTTTTGCCATGTTCAGCATAAGGGCTGATGTATTCGGCATTCCATTCGGCCATGGGGTACCTTATTTATAAATGTTAATTGCTAGAATTCAGCTTATTATGCCAGATATTGGAGACAAAACTGGATTTATTGGCTCTAATGACCTCAAAAACAGAGAATCTTGATCAAGACCTGACTTTCTGTGTTGATTTTACCGCTTATCTGCTCATTGCTCAATCTACACCCAAATCTGTTTAGATGTCTAGATGTGTTGACGTCTATTTTTCATAGCGATATGCTAGAGGTCTGTCCACGACTCATGGTTCTTTCCGATGACACATTTCAAGCAAGCAACCATTGCGGTTCGCAGTGGTTTAAATGAAGATAAACAGTACGGTTGTGTTGTACCCCCCATCCATCTTTCTACTACCTATAACTTTACTGATTTTAATCAACCACGCGCGCACGACTATTCGCGTCGCGGTAACCCATCGAGAGATGTTGTTCAACAAGCATTGGCTGAGTTGGAAGGTGGTGCCGGAGCCGTATTAACCAATACGGGAATGTCTGCTATTTTATTGGTTACAACAGTTTTTCTTAAACCGGGTGACTGGTTAATCGCGCCACATGACTGCTATGGTGGGAGTTACCGTCTCTTCGATAGCCTCAGTAAGCGCGGCGCATTTAACGTCAAATTTATCGACCAAGGTGATCCACAGGCAGTTGCACAAGCATTGGCGTTACAACCTAAGCTATTTTTGATTGAAAGCCCTAGTAATCCATTGTTACGTGTCGTAGATATTGCTGGCTTATGTGCAGCAGCGCGTGAAGCTGGGGCCATTACCGTGGTAGATAATACTTTCCTCAGTCCAGCGTTACAAAATCCACTGCAACTCGGTGCAGATTTAGTGGTTCACTCTTGTACCAAGTATTTGAATGGTCACTCAGACATTGTTGCGGGTACCGTAATTTCTCGTGATCCTCAGCATGCAACGGATTTAGCTTGGTGGGCAAATAACATTGGGGTGACCGGGGCAGCATTTGATAGCTATTTGTTGCTGAGAGGGCTACGTACTTTAGCGTTAAGAATTGAAGCGGCTCAGAAAAATGCATTAGCGATTGTCAGCTACCTGCAACAACAGCCGCAAGTTAAGAAATTGTATCATCCATCACTGCCTGAAAACCCAGGACATGAGTTTGCCCAGCGTCAACAACGTGGCTACGGTGCAATGCTGAGTTTTGAATTGGTAGGTGGTGAAGCAGAAGTCCGCCGTTTTCTAAAATCCTTACGCCTCTTCACCTTAGCGGAATCCCTAGGGGGAGTAGAAAGCCTGATCTCGCATACGGCGACTATGACACATGCAGGAATGTCAGCGGACGCTCGTGCAGCGGCTGGAATTTCTGAAACGTTATTGCGTGTTTCCGTTGGTATAGAAGATCATCGTGATCTGATTGCTGACCTCGAACAAGCGTTTGCAAGCTTATCCGGGAAATAACCATGGCTAACATAGCTGATGTTGATCGCCTGAAGACGCGACAACTGCATAAATTTGGTGGCAGTAGCTTGGCTGATCGGCGTTGCCATCTACGAGTGGCTGAAATATTGACAGAGTATGGTCAAGTCGGTGATATCGTCGTCGTTTCAGCGGCAGGACGTACCACTAATCCACTGATTAATTGGTATCGTCTAAGTCAGACGGATCGACTGTCAGCTTTTCATGTGCAGCAGCATTTGCGACGTTATCAATTAGAATTGATCACCAGCCTACTCCCGAGTGACCGCGCGGAATTAATTTCTCGGCAATTTATTGCTGATTTAGAAAGACTTTCCGTGTTATTAGATGGTGAAGGTAGCGATGCACTGTACGCTCAGGTTATTGGTCATGGTGAGCTTTGGTCAGCGCGTTTAGTCAGCGAACTCCTTACCCAAACGGGGTTAGACTCTTGCTGGATTGATGCTCGCGACTTCTTGCGTACTGAAAGGGCGGCTCAGCCTCAAGTTAATCAAGCAGAGTCGTTACCTCTACTCCAGAATATTTTATTACAGCACCCACATAAATGTTTAGTTGTCACAGGATTTATTGCGGCGAACCAAGCCGGTGAAACGGTGCTTTTGGGGCGTAATGGCTCAGATTATTCGGCGACACAAATTGGTGCATTGGCTGGTATCCAGCGGGTAACAATTTGGAGTGACGTCGCGGGCGTCTATAGTGCTGATCCTCGTATTGTTTCAGATGCTTGCCTACTACCGCTATTGAGATTAGATGAAGCGGCTGAACTCGCAAGGTTGGCGGCCCCTGTATTACACACTCGTACTTTACAGCCAGTGGCAACAAGCGATATTGATCTAGAGTTACGCTGTAGTTATCAGCCAGAAGCCGGCTCCACCCGAATTGAACGTGTTCTCGCTTCGGGGATGGGGGCGAAAATTGTGACGAGTCATGAGGATGTTTGTGTTATCGATATCCAAATTGCGCCACAACATGATTTTACTCAGCAATTAAAAGAAATCGAACATCTGCTACTTCGTATCCAACAACGTCCACTAGCGCAAGGCGTGCACAGTGATCGCCAGTTACTCCAGCTATGCTACACCTCAGAGCTGGTCGAAAGTGCGTTTACTCAGCTACAGGCATCGGGGCTACCTATCAGTCTACAACTACACCGCGACCGAGTGTTAGTCGCAATGGTCGGAGCAGGTGTTACAAAAAATCCCCTTCATTGTCACCGTTTTTGGCAGCAACTCAGCGACTTGCCAGTAGAATTTGTATGGCAATCGGATGAACGAATGAGCTTAGTTGCAGTGTTACGCAAAGTGCCACTCTCGACGATTGTTCAGGGGCTACATCAATCACTATTTCGCGCAGAAAAACGTATTGGACTGGTACTGTTTGGTAAAGGGAACATTGGTTCACGCTGGCTAGAGCTTTTTGCGCGAGAACAAGAGAGCCTCTCCGCCCGTAGTGGATTTGAATTTATCCTTGCTGGGGTGGCAGATAGTCGGCGTAGCTTGCTGAGCTATGAGGGGTTAAATGCGAGTCAAATTACGACTGAGTTCGCACAGACGGCAAAAGCGTTAGATCAGGAGTCGCTGTTCTTATGGATGCGAGCACATCCTTTTGATGATCTGGTGGTACTGGATGTGACGGCGAGTGAATCTCTCGCTGAACAATATCTTGATTTTGCTAGCTATGGTTTTCATGTAATTTGCGCAAATAAGGTCGCGGGTGCTGTTCCTAGCGTCCAGTGGCGCGAAATGCGCGATGCATTTGAGAAGACAGGTCGTCATTGGCTAACCAATGCAACGGTCGGTGCTGGATTACCAATTAACTATACTGTTAGGGATTTAAGGGATTCTGGAGATCAGATTCTATCAATCAGCGGTCTATTTTCCGGGACACTCTCTTGGCTTTTCCTACAATATGATGGTTCTGTCTCATTTAGTGAATTAGTTGATCAAGCTTGGCAGCAAGGACTCACTGAACCGGACCCGCGTATTGATTTATCTGGGCAAGATGTCATGCGCAAACTGGTTATTTTGGCGCGTGAGGCAGGCTACGATATTGAACCACACCAAGTTCGGGTCGAGTCTTTAGTCCCACAACACTGCCGTAAAGATTCTATCGATTTCTTCTTTGAGAATAGTGAAGCGCTAGATGAACAGATTCAGCAGCGTTATGAAGCGGCGCGAGAACAAGGTCTGGTACTGCGTTATATTGCCCGTTTTGATAGCCGTGGTAAGGCAACTGTCGGTTTAGAAGCGGTAAGGCCAGACCATCCGCTTGCAGCGTTATTACCCGGTGATAATGTCTTTGCTATTGAGAGTCGTTGGTATCGAGACAACCCATTGATAATTCGTGGACCGGGTGCAGGAAGAGATGTGACAGCAGGGGCAATTCAATCTGATCTGAATCGATTGGCAAAACTTCTGTAGAACAACGCTTTCTCCCCTAAGATTAAATAAAAAAGCACCCACGGAAAAGGGTGCTTTTTTTATGGGTAGAGCCGCTAGCCGGTATTACGCATTCCGGCGGCAACCCCTGCGATGGTGACCATCAGCGCTTGCTCTACATTAGGATCTGAAGGTTTACCCTCTGCTTCTGCACTCCGAGCACGGTGTAAGAGTTCTGCTTGGAGAACATTTAACGGGTCTGTGTATACGTTACGAAGTGCGATCGAGTCAGCGATTAATGGATGGTCAGCCATCAGGTGTGCATCGTTTGCGATCGTCAACACAGTGTTGATGTCAGCAGTCAATTGATCACGTAGCTGTCTTCCAAGATCCCAGAGGGCGGGATCGACTAAACGTTGATCATAGTATTCAGCTAACCACAGATCCGCTTTGACAAAGACCATCTCAAGCATCCCAATACGGGTTGAGAAGAATGGCCAATCACGACACATTTCTTCAAGAACCTTTTGCTGTCCTTGATTCACTGCGTTATTTAAGGCAGCTCCAGCGCCTAACCAAGCCGGCAGCATTAAACGATTCTGTGTCCATGCGAAGATCCAAGGAATGGCTCGCAGTGACTCAACACCGCCCGTTGGCCGACGTTTTGCGGGACGTGAGCCTAGAGGGAGTTTCCCTAACTCTTGTTCTGGAGTCGCTGAACGGAAGTAAGGTACAAAATCTTTATTCTCGCGGATGTAGCCACGATACATGGCACATGAGTCTACGGAAAGTTGCTGCATGACCTCGCACCACTCGGCTTTCGGTTCTGGAGGCGGAAGCAAGTTAGCTTCTAAGATAGCGCTGGTATATAGGGTCAGGCTGGCAATCGTAATATCAGGCAAGCCATACTTGAAGCGGATCATCTCACCTTGTTCAGTTACCCGCAGGCCGCCTTTTAAACTGCCTGGTGGCTGTGATAGTAAGGCTGCATGAGCTGGTGCGCCACCCCGACCAATTGATCCGCCACGTCCGTGGAAGAGAGTGAGGGCGATTCCCGCTTTTTCACAGGTTTTAATTAGCGCATCTTGCGCTTGATATTGTGCCCAGCTTGCTGCCATCACACCTGCATCTTTCGCCGAATCAGAATAGCCAATCATGACCATCTGTTTACCCTGAATCACCCCTCGATACCAATCGATATTTAACAGTTGAGTCATCACACTGTCAGCATTGTTTAAATCATCTAATGTTTCAAACAGTGGGGCGACTGGTAATGTATATTGGATTCCCGCCTCTTTAAGCAGTAAATGGACTGCCAAGATGTCTGCAGGGGTTTTCGCCATGGAGATCACATAGGCGGCAATCGAACCTTGGGGAACCTCTGCAGCAACACGGCAGGTATCGAGAACTTCTTGCGTCTCACTACTCGGTTGCCAATGGCGGGGTAATAGTGGTCTCGGAGAGTTAAGTTCGCGTATAAGGAAGGCTTGCTTGTCTGCTTCAGACCAGCTTTCGTAATCACCGAGTCCTAAATAACGTGTAATTTCTGAAATTGCTTCGGTATGGCGGGTGCTCTCTTGGCGTAAGTCGATACGTACGAGCGGTACACCAAAACATTTTATTCGGCGCAGTGTATCGAGCAGATGACCATTCGCGATGATCCCCATCCCACATTGGTTTAGAGAATTGTAGAGCGCATAGAGGGGTTGCCATAATTGGTCATTATGAACAATCAATCCTTTTGGTCGCGGAGCCGCTTCGTCTTTTAAACGAACTTCAAGATAGTTTTGCGTATGAATAAGCTGGCTACGGAGTTTTTTTAGGATAAAACGGTAGGGCTCTTGTACCTCAGGATCGTCGCATAATGCTCTCACCTCATCATTACAAGCAGACATTGAGAGCTCAGAGATAAGCACGGTCATATCCTTGATAAACAGGTCTGCTGCTTTCCAACGACTGAGGCGAATAGCTTGTCGAGTGATAGGCGCGGTAACATTTGGGTTACCATCGCGATCTCCACCCATCCAAGAGGTAAATTTTACCGGGACAAAATCAACGGGCAGGGTAATGTCAAAAGTTGCTTTAACCTGTTCGTTAAGCTCACGCAGGAATGCGGGAACGCCTTCCCACAGACTATTCTCGACGACAGCAAAACCCCATTTAGCTTCATCGATCGGTGTTGGACGATTTTTACGAATTTCATCGGTATACCATGCTTGTTCCACCAATTGGCGCAAGCGACGCATAATCTTAGAAGTTTCATAATCAGTAAGATCACTATGATCTAGACGATCGAGGCAGCTATTTACCTCGACAAGCTTGTGGATCAAGGTACGACGGGTAATTTCTGTTGGGTGAGCGGTCAGTACTAACTCAATCGATAACTCTTCAAGTGCAGCACAGATATCTTTCTCAGAAATATTATCGATTTTTTTTAAGCGTTCGAAGGTCGCTTGTAAAATTTCTGGAGGACTTTCCCCCGGTGATTGGTGAGAAATCGTTTGGTATTGCTCAGCGACGTTGGTTAAGTTAAGAAATTGACTGAAAGCTCGGGCGACAGGTAGTAACTCGTCGTTTGATAAGTTTTGCAAAGTGCTTAGCAGCGCCTGACGATCAGCTTCACACCCGGCTCTCGACGATTTGGAAAGTTTCCGTATCGATTCTACCCTATCAAGAATCTCATCACCCAAGGCATTTTTAATCGTATCGCCGAGTAGTTTACCAAGCATGCTGACATTACTACGCATTGCTGAATACTGTTCATTCATATGACCGTAAACCCCTTACAATTTATCTGCCCATTGATTGTTGTTATTAATTTTTCAGTCTCTATCTAGCCACGTTAATCGATATAGGTCAAATCAGACAAATAATGCCACTTATCGATAACTTCATGTATTTAATGAGTTTTTATAAATCATTCACCGCAAAATATACTATCTACACTTAGTCTAGTAAGGATAAATCGCTTATTGAACAGCGATTATCGCGATCAAATGCTTAGCAAAAGTGATGGATTAGTTTTTTTAGTAACTGCTCCGTCGGCTCGATAAAGCTCGTCTCTAAATATTCATCGGGCTGGTGGGCTTGTTCTATTGATCCTGGCCCCAATACGAGGGTGGGGCATAATTGCTGGATAAACGGAGCCTCTGTGCAGTAATTCACGATTTCCGTTTCCGTTTCCAATACTTTTTCAATGAGCTGAATTAATGGATGGTGAACTGGACATTCATAACCGGGAATTGGCGGATGGAGATCGGTAATGGTTAAGCGGCCAGGCCATTGCTCACTGATAGGAGCCAACGATTCAGCAAGTAATTCGTGTAGATCAGGTAACGACAAGCCAGGTAATGGGCGGATATCCATATGCAGTTCGCAGCAGGCACAAATACGATTAGGCGCATCGCCACCAGATATTTTACCGAAATTCATTGTTGGATAAGGAATGACAAACCCATCATGGTTAAAACGCGTTTTCAGTGAACCTTTTAATATTTGTAAACGTGAAATAGTCTCATGCATCAACTCAATGGCATTCACTCCTCGCTCAGGATCACTCGAGTGTCCAGACTGGCCTTCGATACGGATTGCTTTGGATAAATGCCCTTTATGGGCTCTGACCGGCTGAAGTGAAGTCGGTTCACCAATAATGGCACAATCAGGACGAATTGCTGTGGTGCGCGCAAAGTAGCTCGCCCCTGCCATGGTTGTCTCTTCATCAGCAGTGGCAA
>JAAIGG010045062.1_pt1 | contig 11263 bp, 7 predicted proteins | sample 6487391 | NCBI WGS metagenome assembly JAAIGG01 (sample SAMN13974130, study PRJNA590717) | phyllosphere metagenome | biome: asymptomatic weeds; feature: pooled weeds collected from a community garden; material: weeds; isolation source: pooled asymptomatic leaves from various weed species from...
CCTCCTGATCCGGCTCGATGCCCTTGGCCTGGATCGAGCGGCCGGACGGCGTGTAGTAGCGCGCGGTGGTGAGCCGCAGCGCGCCCTGGCCGCCGAGCGGAATGATCGACTGCACCGAGCCCTTGCCGAAGGAGCGCGTGCCCATGATGGTCGCGCGCTTGTGATCCTGCAGGGCGCCGGCCACGATCTCGGAGGCGGAAGCCGCGCCGCCGTTCACCAGCACGACGATGGGCTTGCCCTTGGCGAGATCGCCGGCCTTGGCGGAGAAGCGCTGCGTCTCGTCGGGGTTGCGCCCGCGGGTCGAGACGATCTCGCCACGGTCGAGGAAGGCGTCGGACACCATCACCGCCTGATCGAGCAAGCCGCCGGGGTTGTTGCGCAGATCGAGCACGTAACCCTTGAGCTTGTCGCCGCCGATCTCGCTCTGGAGCTTGTCGATTGCGGTCTTGAGGCCGTCGTAGGTCTGCTCGTTGAACTGGGTCAGGCGGACATACCCGACATCCCCGCTCTCGACCTTCGAGCGGACGGGGCGGATCTTGATGATGTCGCGGGTCAGCGAAACGTCGAGCGGCTCCTTGGACTCCTTACGGGAGATCTTCAGCTTCACCGTCGAGTTGACCGGGCCGCGCATCTTGTCGACGGCCTGGTTCAGGGTCAGGCCCTGGACCTGATCCTCGTCGATCTGGGTGATGATGTCGTTGGCGAGCAGGCCGGCCTTGGAGGCGGGCGTGTCGTCGATCGGCGAGACGACCTTGATCAGGCCGTCCTCCATCGTCACCTCGATGCCGAGGCCGCCGAACTCGCCGCGGGTCGTCGTTTGCATGTCGCGGAACGCCTTGGCGTCCATGTAGCTCGAATGCGGGTCGAGCGAGGTCAACATGCCGTTGACGGCCGACTCGATCAGCTTCGACTCTTCGGGCTTCTCGACATAGTCGGTCCGCACCTTCTCGAAGACGTCACCGAACAGGCTGAGCTGCCGGTAGGTCTCGGCCGAGGCCGCGATGGCGCTCGTTCCGGAGAGGAGCTGGGTCTGGGTCGACAGGGCCGAGGCACCGATGCCGAGGGCGGCGCCGAGCAACACGAGGGACACTTTGCGCATTATCCGCGAACCTTCTCGCTGGAACTTCTCGCCCACCAGGGCTCGGGATCGATGGAGCCGCCGTCTTTCCTGAACTCGACGTACAGGACGGGATCACCGCGATCATCGTCCCTCTGTGACGCAGCCTGCGTCACAGTCGGCGGCGTGCTTGCCGGGGTGCCGCTTCCCTCGCCCATCACGGCCACCGGTTCGCCCGCCAGCACGAACTGGCCGACCTCGACGTTGATCTGATCCATCCCCGCGAGCAACAGATAGTAGCCGTCGCCCGCGTTGATGATCAAGAGTCGGCCGTACGAGCGGAAGGGGCCCGCGAACGAGACCCAGCCGTCCGCGGGCGAGGAGACGATCGCCTTGCCCCGCGTCCGCAGCGAGATGCCGCGGGTGGTGCCGCCCTGGCCGTCGGGCTGGTTGAAGCCGCGCACGAGCGCGCCGCTCACCGGCCTGGGCAGATCGCCGCGGGCCTCGGCAAACTTCACCTTGGGGGCGAGCCGGGCCGGATCGCGGGCGCCGGCGGCCGCGAACTTCTCCTGGATCGCCCGCTGCTCCCGCTCGGCGGCGGCGCGGACGGCATCGGCGGCCCGGCGGGCGCTCGACAACTCGCCCTCCATCCGGTCGACGAGATCCTTCAGCGATTTCGCCTGAGCGCCGAGCTCCAGGCTCTTCTGGCGCTCGGCGGTGAGGCTCGACTCGATCTCCGCCTGCCGGCTGCGGCGCGTGGCGATCAGCGCGTCGAGGCGCTGGCGCTCGGCGGCCCAGCCGGCGAGATCCTTCTTCAGCGCCTCGCGGTCGGCGGCGATGAGGCCGCGCACCCGCACCAGTTCGGCGAGGTCGCCGGCCAGCGTGTCCGCCTCGCCGCGCAGTTCCGGCACCACCGCCCCGAGCATCATCGAGGTGCGGATCGCGGCCAGCACATCCTCGGGGCGCACCAGCACCGCCGGGGGCGGGCGCCGGCCCATGCGCTGGAGCGCGGCCAGGATCTCGGCGATCACCGCCCGGCGGGCGATCAGCGACTTGCGGATCGCCGCGTCGCTGTCCGTCAGCGCGCGCAGGCGCTCCTCCAGCCGGTTCATCCGGTCCTCGGTCGCCTGGGCCTGACGGCCGGCATCGAGCAGCGCGCTGCTGAGCTTGGTCCGGTCCGTGCCGATCGCGGCGATCTCGGTTTCGAGTGCGGCGCGGTTGCCGGCGCTGGCGGCGAGCGACTCCTCGATCTGCTTCAGGCTTTGGGCGCGGCGGTCGCGCTCCTCCTGCGTGCGCTTCAGCGCCTCCGGATCGGGTGCGGTCTGCGCGCGCGCAGCCATGCCGAGCCCGCCCGCGAGGCAGGCGAGGGCCGTCAGCATGACCGCCAGAGTGGTCGCGGGCCGTGGATGCGCCGTCACCGGTCGTCTCATGCCTCGGGATCGCCCCGGTGATAGGGGTGCCCGGCCAGGATGGTCAGGGCCCGGTAGGCCTGCTCGAGGGCGAGCACACGCACCAGACCGTGCGGCAGTGTCGCTGCTCCGAAGGCGAGAATATGGTCGGCGCGGGTCCGCACGCGCTCGTGAAGCCCGTCCGCCCCGCCGATGGCGAGGACGAGGGCGCTGCGCCCGGCATCGCGCCACTCCCCGACCCGCGCGGCGATGCGCTCGCTCGGCCAGTCCGAGCGTCCGCGCTCGTCGCAGGCGATCACCGCCGCATCCGCCGGCACCAGGGCCAGGATCGCCTCGGCCTCCTCGCTGATTCGGTCGGCGGCGCGGCGGGCACGGGATTCGGGGATCTCGGTGAGATCGCAGGCGGTCACGCCCAGGCCGCGCCCGAGCGCGACGGCGCGCTCGCGGTAGCGGGCGGCGAGATCCCGCTCCGGCCCGTTCTTCAGGCGGCCGATGGCGACGACGAGGAGGCGCAAGGCGATCGTGGCGGTTCGAGCGGCGGAAGGTCGGCTCCGCTGCGCCGGCTCATACCACGATCGCGCCCGGCGTCCCTCCGGAAAGGTGGCCGGCTCACTTGTCCAAATGAGGCTTCGAGGGACATTGAGGATGTGTTCATCAACCTCGTCGAGGTGGACAGGGGGAACTTGTCCTTCGACAAGGGCGAGGGGCAGTACGCCGTCTGATCCGCCCCCGCGACCGTGATCCGGACTGGAGGAACAGGTTCCATGCCCCTCGCGACGCCGCCCGTGCCCGCGCGCCTGCATTACGGCTGGGTCGTCGCGGGGGTGACCTTCCTCGTCCTGCTGATCGGGGCGGGGGTGCGGGCGACGCCCGGTATCCTGATCGTGCCCTGGCAGCGGGAATTCGGCTGGAGCACGGCGACGATCAGTGCCGCCATCGCCCTCAACATCTTCCTCTACGGCCTGATCGGCCCCTTCGCCGTGGCGATCATCGAGCGCTTCGGGATGCGCCGCTCGGTCTGCGTCACGCTGGTCGTGCTCGCCGTCGGCACCGCCGCGACCGCGCTGATGCGGGAGGTCTGGCAGATGGTGCTGCTGTGGGGGCTCGTGGTCGGCTCGGGCACCGGCATGGTCGCCAACGTGCTCGGCGCCACGGTGGCCGCCCACTGGTTCCGCGCCCATCGCGGCCTCGTCGTCGGCCTGCTCACCGCGAGCGCGGCCACCGGGCAGCTCGTGTTCCTGCCGGTCCTGGCGAGCCTCGTCGTCGGCTACGGCTGGCGCGCCGTCTCGCTGACGGTGGCGCTCGCCGCGCTCGTCCTCGTGCCGCTCGTCGCGTGGCTGATGCGCGACCGCCCGTCCGATCTCGGCCTGCCGCGCGTCGGCGAGACGCGGGTGGAGGTGCCGCCGCGATCGGGCATCAACCCGGCCCGGCGCGCCCTGCAGGGGCTCGCCGCCGGCCTGCGCTCGCGCGACTTCTGGCTCCTGGCCGGCACCTTCTTCATCTGCGGCGCCTCGACCAACGGGCTGGTCGGCACGCACCTGATCCCCGCCTGCATCGATCACGGCATCCCCGAGGTCGCGGCCGCCGGCGTGCTCGCCCTGATGGGCCTGTGCGACCTGATCGGCACGACGGCCTCGGGCTGGCTCACCGACCGGTTCGACAGCCGTAAGCTGCTGGCGTGGTATTACGGCCTGCGCGGGCTCTCGCTGATGTTCCTGCCCTATTCCTTCGACGTCAGCGTCTACGGCCTGTCGCTGTTTGCCGTGTTCTACGGCCTCGACTGGATCGCCACCGTGCCGCCGACGGTCAGCCTCGCCGGCAAGGCGTTCGGCGAGGAGAACGCGGCACTGATGTTCGGCTGGATCGCCGCCGCCCACCAGATCGGCGCGGCCTGCGCCGCCTGGGCGGCGGGCACGGTGCGCACCAACACCGGCGACTATTTTTCCGCGTTCATGGCCGCCGGCTTCCTGTGCCTCGCCGCGGCGCTGATGGCGCTGTTCGTCGGAACGCGGCCGCGCGCGGTGGTGCCGGCCGCCGCGTGAGCCGAGCGGTCAGGCGACCCCATGCTCGCGGGAACGTGTCGGGACCTGCCACGCACGAGGCCCTTCCGCTCCGGTGCCCTCCCTTCTACTTGCGGGAACCGCCATGCGGCTGCCCCGCTTCAAGCCCCGGCACGCCGGGGTCGATGCAAGGGACGGACAAGGACGCACATGACCTCTCACGAGACCGCGCAGGCGGCACCGGTTCACCTCGACCGGAAGGCGGTCGGCGCCGTCGTCCTCGGCAACGCGCTCGAGTTCTACGATTTCACGATCTACGCCTTCTTCGCCAAATCGATCGGCGCCACCTTCTTCCCCTCCGACAGCGCCACCGACAGCCTGCTCGCCTCGCTCGCCCTGTTCGGCATCGGCTACGTGATGCGGCCGATCGGCGGGCTGCTGATCGGCGCCTTCGCCGACCGGGCCGGGCGCAAGCCCGCCATGCTCATCACCATCGCGCTGATGGCCGTCGGCATGCTGATGCTGGCCGCCTGCCCCGGCACGGCGGTGCTCGGCGTCTGGGCCCAGGTCATCGTGATCGCCGGGCGGCTGATCCAGGGGCTGGCGCTCGGCGGCGAGGTCGGGCCCTCCACCGCCTTCCTGATCGAGGCGGCGCCAAGCCGCCACCGCGGCTTCGTGGCGAGCTGGCAGATCGCGAGCCAGGGCTGCGCCGCCCTGGTCGCCGGCTTGTTCGCGACGGGGCTGACGCTGGCGCTGGGCGAGGCCGCCATGGCCGATTGGGGCTGGCGCCTGATGTTCGGCCTCGGCCTCCTCGTCGTGCCGGTCGGCCTCGTGATCCGCAGCCACCTGCCGGAGACGGCGGGCGAGGGCCACGATCCCGCCGCCGCGTCCTCCACCGGAGCCGTGCTGAGCCGGTTGCTGCGCGAGCACGGAACAAGGCTCGGGCTCACCTTCCTCGTGATCGCCGCCTCGACCGTGTCGAACGCGGTGGGCACCAACATGCCGGTCTATGCCGGCGCGACGCTCGGCCTGTCGGAGACGGCGGCCAACGCCGTGCCGATCGCGCTCGGTCTGGCCTCGGTGATCTTTCCGCTGCTCGGCGGCTGGCTCGCCGACCGGTACGGCCGCAAGCCGGTGATGGTCTGGCCGCGCGCGCTGATCCTGGTGCTGACCGTGCCAGCCTTCCTGTGGATGCTGCGGGCGCCGGACGCGCTCAGCGTCTACGCCGTCACCTTCCTGCTCTCGGCCCTGTCCTCGATCAACGCGGCGGCGATCATCGTCGCGATTCCCGAGGCGCTGCCGCGGGCCGTGCGCAGCGCCGGCCTGTCGATCGTCTACGCGCTCGCCGTCTCGATCTTCGGCGGCAGCACCAACTACCTCGTCAACTGGCTGATCTCGGCGACCGGCGACCGGATGGCGCCGGCCTATTACCTCGCCGCCTTCAGTCTGCTCGGGACGATCGCCGCGCTGCTGCTGCCGGAGACGCGGGGACGGGACATTCACGTCGATGGGGCGACGCGGCGGTGACGCGCCCGTACGCTCCGCCGTTCCGCAGGCCGGACTCCGACGGTCGCAACGCGGATCGGGGAGCGCAAGTCCGGGGCGCCCGGCCTCCAGTTCCAAGATCGGGCTCTTTGGAAACAATCAAATCTTTAGAAAAGTGCGACCAAGGTGGTCATCGGGGAGCTGAAACGCGCGGGGCGGGATGGCTCGGGGTCCGGTGCCCGGTGCGAACACGATGACGTTCCTTCAAGATCGCCGAGAGCTCCTGAGCGGTATCGTTCCGGCTTACACCGGTCCCGAGGCGTCCACTCTTCAGCTTGGAGAACTGCAGAAGCAGATCCCGTCGCTCTACGCCCTGCTCGGCGTCAACGCCGCCGCCCTGGCCTTCACGCATTACGCTTACGCGCCGGGTTGGATGACCGTCGGTCTTCCCGGCTTCATGATCGCCGTTTGCGCGGTGCGCGGCGTGCATTGGTGGCGCCTGTCCCTGAAAGGCGTCACCGAGGCCGAGGCCATGGCCGTGCTGCGCCGCACGTCGATCCTGACCATCCTGTTCTCGATCGTCTTCGTGGCCTGGGCGATCGGGCTCACCGCGTATGGCGGGCCGTTCGAGCACGGCCACGTCGCGATCTTCGTGGCCATCACCATCGTCGCCTGCATCTTCTGCCTGACGCATCTGCCCGTCGCGGCGCTTCTGGGGACCTTCATCGTCATCGGGGCCTTCCTGGTCCACTGCTTCACCAGCGGAAACAGCGTGTTCATCGCGATCGCCCTCAACACGGCCTTCGTCACCGTGGTGATGGTGCGCATCCTCATCAACAACTTCCTGGCCTTCCTTCTGTTGATCGCGTCCAAGGCCGAGGCGCAGCGCTTGGTCGAGGAGAACCGGTCCCTGGCCCATACCGACAGCCTGACCGGGCTGCCCAACCGCCGCTGCTTCTTCAAACACCTGGATGCGCTGATCGCCGCGTCGGCCGGCGATCAGGCCTCCTTTGCGCTGGCGATCTTCGATCTCGATCGCTTCAAGCCGATCAACGACACCTTCGGCCACACCGCCGGGGACCGTGTGCTCGCGGAGACCGGGCGGCGCCTCGCGGCCCTCGCCGCCGACGGCGCCATCATCGCTCGCCTGGGTGGCGACGAGTTCGGTGTTCTGTTTCCCGCAACGGCCATGGCCGACGTGGTCGAGCGGTGCGACCGCATCTGCCTGGCGCTGCATGCGCCGATCTCGCTCGGCGAGATGCAGGTTTCACCGGGATGCTCGGGCGGCCTCGCCGTGTATCCCAGCGCCGGCCGCGACGCGGACGCGCTGTTCGACCGGGCCGACTATGCGCTCTACCACTCCAAGGAGCGCAAGCGGGGGACCACGACGCTGTTCTCGCAGGAACACGAGGACGCCATCCGGGCGGAACGGGCGGTGGAGACCGCCCTCCAGAGCGCCGACCTCGCCGCCGAGATGGAGATGCACTACCAGCCGATCCTCGACACGACGACCGCGACGGTCACCACGGTCGAGGCGCTCGCCCGCTGGACGAGCCCCCGGCTCGGACGCGTGCCGCCCGACCGCTTCATCGCCGTGGCCGAGCGCTGCGGCATGATCCATGCGTTGACCCTCCTGCTCCTGGGCAAGGCGCTCGCCGACGCGGCCCGGCTTCCGGCCGGGATCGGACTGTCGTTCAATCTCTCCTCGCACGATCTCGCCTCGCCCGAGACGGTGGTCGCGGTCCTCGCCGCCGTCCGGCAGAGCGGGCTCGATCCGAAGCGGATCACGCTGGAGCTGACCGAGACCGCGCTGATGCGCGATTTCGAGGGTGCGCATCAGGCGATCACGCTCCTGCGCGCGCTCGGCATCAAGATCGCGCTCGACGATTTCGGGACCGGCTATTCGAGCCTCAACTACGTCCACCGCCTGCCGCTCGACCGGATCAAGATCGACCGCGGCTTCATGGCGGATGTCGAGTCCGACCTGGGCCGCAGCGTCGTCAGCACGATCCTCGACCTGTGCCAGAACCTCGGGCTCGACGGCATCGCCGAGGGGATCGAGACCGTGGAGCAGTTGAACGCCGTGCGCCGCCACGGCTGTCGCTACGTGCAGGGCTACCTGATCGGCAGGCCGACGCCGATCGCGGACCTGCTCGAACGCCTTCCGACGATGACCCTGCCGCCGGAGCGGATTTCCGCCTGAATCGCGGTCCGCGCCCGCGTTGCCTGCCGGCGCGTCACCGCAACCCGTCCGGCCGGTCCCCGGCGGCCCAGGCCAGCGCCTGTTCGAGGCGGTCGTTGCCCCAGAACAGCTCGCCGTCCTCGGCGAGGAAACTCGGTGCGCCGTAGATGCCGCGGGAGCGGGCCTCCTCGCCGGCCACCTTCAGGCGGCCCTTGTTGGCCTCCGAGGCCGCCGCCTTGAGGATCTGGGTGCCGTCGAGCCCGAGCGAATCGAGGATGCGCCCCACCGCCGCCGGCTCGGCGATGGAGGAGCCCTTGGCAAAGCTCGTCTCGAACACCGCCTTGGAGAACGGCACCAGCCAATCGTGCTCGGTGGCGTAGACCGCCACGCGGGCCGCGCTCAGCGAGTTCTGCGGGAACGGGGCGGGCCGCGTCACCGGCGGCAGCCCGAGCCGGGCGGCCTCGCGGTCGAGGTCGCGCCACATGTTGCGGCCCTTGGCCGGGTAGAGGTTGAACGGCGAGTTGGTCCACCCCTGCGATGCGAAGATCGGGCCGAGCAGGAAGGGCCGCCAGCGCAGGGCCACGCCCGCGGCCTCGGCCAGAGCCTCGATTCGCATGGCGGCGAGGTAGGAATAGGTCGAGGCGAACTCGTACCAGAATTCCAGGGTCGGTCGCCGCGGCATTCGTCGGTTCTCCGGCAGGTTGCGGGGGCATGGTGGGCCGTGCCGGGCGTCGCCGCAAGGCGCCGCCGCGTCGCGCGGACCGAGCCTTCCTAACGGCCGGGCGCCGCCGCGGTTGCGCGCCGCGCGGCCTCGCTGTTAAGCCGCCCCCAAGAGCGCACTCCGACGAAGTGGATACCGGTTCGTCGGGACAGTGCGCGTCAAAACGAAGAGCCAGAGTCGTGCCAAACCCAAAGGGGTCGGGCACGGCTTTGGCACCGGTCGCCCGGCCCACCCTCTGTCCCTTCGAGCCCCACGCCATGTCCGACGCTCCCTCGACCAAGCCCGTCAAGAAGGTCGTGCTTGCCTATTCCGGCGGCCTCGACACCTCGATCATCCTGAAGTGGCTTCAGACCACCTATGGTTGCGAAGTCGTGACCTTCACCGCCGATCTCGGCCAGGGCGAGGAGCTGGAGCCCGCCCGCAAGAAGGCGGAGCTGCTCGGCATCAAGCCGGAGAACATCTACATCGAGGATCTGCGCGAGGAATTCGTGCGCGACTACGTCTTCCCGATGTTCCGGGCCAACGCGGTCTACGAGGGTGTCTACCTGCTCGGCACCTCGATCGCCCGGCCGCTGATCGCCAAGAAGCAGATCGAGATCGCGGAAGCGGTCGGGGCCGACGCCGTCTGTCACGGCGCCACCGGCAAGGGCAACGATCAGGTCCGGTTCGAGCTCGGCTACTACGCGCTCAAGCCCGACGTCACCGTGATCGCCCCCTGGCGCGAGTGGGACCTGCGCTCGCGCGAGCAACTCATCGCGTTCGCCGAACAGCATCAGATCCCGATCGCCAAGGACAAGCGCGGCGAGAGCCCGTTCTCGGTCGATGCCAACCTCCTGCACGCCTCGTCCGAGGGCAAGGTGCTGGAAGACCCCGCCGTCGAGGTGCCGGATTACGTCTATTCCCGCACCCTCTCGCCGGAGGAAGCGCCCGACCAGCCCACCGTCATCACCATCGGCTTCGAGCGGGGCGACGCGGTCTCGATCGACGGCGAGATGCTCTCGCCCGCGACCCTGCTGGCGCGGCTCAACGAACTGGGACGGGCCAACGGCATCGGCCGGCTCGATCTGGTCGAGAACCGCTTCGTCGGCATGAAGAGCCGCGGCATGTACGAGACCCCCGGCGGCACCATCCTGCTGCCGGCCCACCGCGCCATCGAGTCGATCACGCTGGATCGCGGCGCGGCCCACCTCAAGGACCAGCTGATGCCGCAATATGCGGAGCTGATCTACAACGGCTTCTGGTTCTCGCCCGAGCGCGAGATGCTCCAGGCGCTGATCGACAAGAGCCAGGAGAAGGTGACCGGCGCGGTGCGGCTCAAGCTCTACAAGGGCGGCATCCACGTCATCGGCCGCACGAGCCCGCACTCGCTCTACGATCAGGATCTCGTCACCTTCGAGGAGGGCGCGGTCGCCTACGACCACCGCGACGCGGCGGGCTTCATCAAGCTCAACGCGCTCCGGCTGCGCACGCTGGCGCAGCGCAAGAAGCGGGAGGGGTGAGGCGGACTTGGCGATCGATTGAAGCCGGGTTTCCCCTCTCCCCGCACGCGGGGAGAGGCCCGTGGGCACCTTGTCGTGCCCACGGGGAGCGGAGGCGAAGCCGGCGCGAAGGTGAGGGGGCTTGGCCGGAAGAGGCTCGCCTTGAGCCGCCCCCTCAACCCCCGGCTGCCGCCTCGCTTCATGCCCCGACGAGGGGGCATGAAGCCCTCTCCCCGCGTGCGGGGAGAGGGGGCTCAACGGCTTTCGGCGGAGAAGATGATCGGGAGCGGCTCAGGCCGCTTCCCAGCCGCCCGACCCTTGCCGGAACGGCCCCGGCCCGAGATCGCCGTACCGCAAAAAAATCTGCATCGCCGGCTGCATCTCGCGGTGCAGCCGCTCCAGGCGGCTCTCCTCCGCGTCCGACAGGATCGCCCGGCCGTCGGCGTCCTGGTCCGGCGGCTCGCCGAGATGCACCGCCATCTCCACCGTGTACCACGTCATGGCGCCGTAGGGCCGCTTCGGATCGACCACCGGCACCTCGGCTTCGTCGTCCCATTTGAGGCTGAGATGCGGGATCAGCCGCAGGTGCTCGGCGGTCACGTCGAAGGTGATGTGCTCGGGCGTCTCGCCGGTGGTCTCGTCGCGGAACACGTCGAACACATCGGGCGAATCGAGCTTGGCCAGCGGGTTGTGATACTGGTAGCGGCCGGGCTTCAACTTGGCGTTCTGCAGGAACACCGCGAGCGCGTCGCCCATCGCCCGGTGCTCCTCGTCCGCGCCCTCGTCGTCGCCGGTGACGTTGAAGATGTCGCCGTCGCGGTCGGTGCTGCCGTAGGGCGCGTCCGGATGGATCATCGGCGCGCCGGACTCGGTGCCGTTCCAGGCCACCGCCATCCGCCGGATCAGCGCGATGCGCTCCAACGTCAGGTCG
>JAAIGG010260290.1_pt1 | contig 11249 bp, 9 predicted proteins | sample 6487391 | NCBI WGS metagenome assembly JAAIGG01 (sample SAMN13974130, study PRJNA590717) | phyllosphere metagenome | biome: asymptomatic weeds; feature: pooled weeds collected from a community garden; material: weeds; isolation source: pooled asymptomatic leaves from various weed species from...
CAATCGGCCGGCATGACACCGGAGGGCGCGGTGTTCGCGCAAGGGCGCGTCACCGCCGGCAACCGCTCGGAAGCCCTGACGGATCTGGCCGGCGCGCAAGGACTCGAGGCCAAGGGCGAGATCAAGCCCGGCGCGATGAAGGAGAAGTATTCGCAGCACTCCTTCGGCGCGCATTTCGCCGAGGTCGGGGTCGATGCCGATACCGGCGAGATCCGGCTGCGGCGGATGCTCGGCGTGTTCACCGGCGGGCGCATCCTCAATCAGAAGACCGCCCGATCGCAGGCGCTGGGCGGCATGATCTTCGGTATCGGCGCGGCGCTGATGGAGGCCGCCGAGACCGACACCCGCTACGGCTACTTCGTGAACCACGATCTGGCCGAGTACCACGTGCCGGCCCATGCCGACGTGCCGGCGATCGACGCGATCTTCCTGCCCGAACTCGACGACAAGGCGAACCCGCTCAAGAGCAAGGGCCTGGGCGAGGTCAGCATCTGCGGCGCCGGGGCGGCGCTCGCCAACGCCGTCTACAACGCCACGGGCCTGCGCATCCGCGACTACCCGCTGACGCTCGACAAGGTACTCGACGGCTGGGCCGAAGGGGAGGGGGCCGTGCAGCGGCGGACCTGATTGTTTGTCGGAAGCCCGTCTGAATGCATGGAGTTTGAGGGCATTCGCCTCGTTCCTCATGCTGAGGCGCCGAGCGTGCCGCGAGCGCCTCAGCATGAGGACAGATATTGGATTGCGGGACACTTGCCTCGAAATGCCTCCAAGGCAGCATCTCGGTTGCGAAGGACGGTCCGCGTCGCCACGTCGAACGGAGCGAAACCTTTGGCCCCCCTCGATCCATGTTCCGTCTTTCGATCCTGACCGCCGCGCTCATCCTCGGCGGCCTCACGACAACCGGCGCGGCCCAGGCGCAAGGCTTGCCCCATGACGAGGCGTCGGTGCGCTATCGCCGGCTGATCGAGCAGCTGCCGCCCTCCGAGCGCCCACGTCCGCACGATCCGCGCTGGACCACGAACGCGATCAGCCCCAGCACCGGCCGCTTCGGGCTTCCGCTGTCGGGGCCGGCGGCCCGCGGCGGAATGCGGGCGTTCCCCTGAGTTTACGCCCGCCGGGCGATGCGCGACGCCGGCCGATTCACGTTCGTCGAGACCGGCGGCGCGCACTGATTTTTTCAGCCGCGCAAAAAGCTTTCGCGCGCTCGGCGGCACGGTTCGTCAAGACATTCGCCGCAGGATCGGCAGCATCCCCGCTCGCCGACTCGGACGGCACCGGCCATGATCAAGTACACCGGCCTTGCGATCCTTCTGGGCCTCGCCAGCTTCGCCCTGGGCACGGGGTTGGCGTGGTTCGGCGACGCGGGGGCTCGCCCGAGCGCGGCGCTGGAGCCCGAATCCTCGGCGCTCCGGCACATCACGCAGCTCCCGCCATCGTCCGACAGGGACGCGCGGCGCTCAGGCCGCTGACCGCTCCGCCGCGTCGAGGCCTGCCGCCCCGCCATCGCGCGCGCCATCGAGATCGCCGTGCGCCTCGGCCAGGATCGCGTAGGAGGCGAGCCGCGCCCCGTGGTCGTGGAGCGCGCTGGCCACCATCACCTCGTCGGCGCCGGTCTCGGCGATCAACGCATCCAGTCCGGCGCGCACCGTCTGCCGCGAGCCGACGAGCGAGCGGGCCAGCATCCGCGAGGCCTGCGCTTTCTCGGCCGGGCTCCAGTAGGCCTCGATGTCGTCGATCGGCGGGGGCAGCAGGCCGCGGGTGCCGCGCACCAGCCGGGTGAATTGCTGCTGCGCCGTCGTGAACAGGTGCCGCGCCTCCGCATCCGTCTCCGCGGCCACCACGTTGACGCCGACCATGGCGTAGGGCCGCTGCAATTGTTCCGACGGCTGGAAGCGGGCGCGGTAGGCCGCGAGCGCCGGCAGCAGCGCATCCGGGGCGAAATGCGAGGCGAAGGCGTAGGGCAGGCCGAGGGTGCCCGCGAGTTCCGCCCCGAACAGGCTCGACCCGAGGATCCACAGCGGCACCCGCAGCCCGGCGCCCGGCACGGCCTGCACCGCCTGCCCCTCCCGCACCGGCCCGAACAGGGCCTGCAGTTCGAGCACGTCCTGGGGGAAACGCTCGGCCGAACCGTAATCGCGGCGCAGCGCTCGCAGGGTCAGCCCGTCCGTGCCCGGCGCCCGGCCGAGCCCGAGGTCGATCCGGCCCGGATACAGCGTTTCCAGCGTGCCGAACTGCTCGGCGATCACCAGCGGCGCGTGGTTGGGCAGCATGATCCCGCCCGCGCCGACCCGGATGCGGCGCGTGCCCGACGCCACGTGGCCGATCACCACCGCCGTGGCGGCGCTGGCGATGCCGGCCATGTTGTGGTGCTCGGCGAGCCAGAACCGGCGGTAGCCCAACCCCTCCGCATGCCGGGCGAGACTGACGCTGTTGGCGAGCGCCCGCCCCGGCGTGGCGCCTTCCGGGATGAAGGCGAGATCGAGGACCGAGAGGGCCGGCAGGGCAGGGGTGGAGGGAGAACGGGAAGAGGATAGGGATGAGGGCATGGACGCGGCGCGCACCTTCGCTCGGCGCCCTTCACGGACGCCCTTCGGCTTTCCCCTCGCTCCGTCAGATCGTGTGCGGCGCGGCCCGCCGCAAGGCGCAAAAAGGGGCTTGCGCGGGGCGGGCGAAGCGTCCTAGCCTCTCTCCATCGGCGCTGCGGCGCCGTCCTGAGACAAGGAGGTCGGCCATGAGACATCACGGCATCACCGTCTCCCGCGCGCACACCGCCGACGCGGACCAGGACACGCCACCCAACGAGAACCGGCAGGGATAGTGGCTCCCTGATCCGCTGCGGAAGGTCGAGTTCCCCCGCCGGTCCGAGGACGGGGCTGCAGCTCCCACCGCGCGCGCGAGCGTTCCCCCTGCAAAGCCCGTCGGCGCAAGCCGGCGGGTTTTTCTTTGGGGGGTGAGGACAGCAGCGGCCGCGCAGGGGCCGTTCCCAGGGATGGAATTGCGAATTCCACGCCATTTGCACCGCGAGCGCTCTGACGGCGCGAGGCTTGCAGGACCGTCGTCCGCCCCCCGCTCGGAGTCCGGCGCCGGATGCCTCTCTTCCATTTCGAGCTGTGCCGGAACGGCCGGACGATCGGGCCGACGGAGACGCGCGACTGCCCCGATTGCGGCATGGCCTTCCGCGCCGCCCGCGACATGATCCGAGCCTTACGCGAGACCGATACCCTGCCGGACGGCGCCCGCGAGCACACCCTGCGCGTCAGCTACGTCGATCGCTCGACGCTGTTCGACCTGCCGTTCAACCTGGGGATTTGAGACCGCTTCCGGCTGATTGCCTCGATTTTGCCGCAGGCCGTCCTAGAGCATCGTGCTGGATATCGGATCCAGCACGATGCTCTAGATTCTTGTTTTTGCATCGTCTTTTTCCGAAAGCCGGTGACCACCTTTCGGGACGATGCTCTAGCGAGCCGTCAGGCGAAGCGATTCAGCACAGCAAGCGTCCCGGCACAGCGAGAAAATCACCCCTTCCAGTTCTTCAGCGCGGCGAAGGGGCTGGCCGAGGGGTCCGGGGGCGGGGGGTTGAGCACCGGCTCGACCTGGGCGATCGCATCTTCGCGGGAATGGGCGCTGCCGTTCGGCAGCTTGCCGCCGGCGGCGTCGCGGTGGCCGCCGCCGCGGAAGGCGCGGGCGCCGTCGAGCGCCGTGCCGTCGATGGAGCGGAACGAGAGCGTGCCCGCCCGCTGCACGTTGACGACCCGCTTGGCCCGGCCCGCCTCCATCACCTGATCGGAGACCCGCTGGAAGGTGCCGGAATCGAGGCCGAAGGACAGCAGCGTCCCGTCCGAGAGCGGCTGGAACAGCACGTCCGAGCGGGCGAGCGCCCGGGCCAGCCGCTGGCGCGCGGTCAGGGTCGGATCGTCGCCGGCCTCGCCGGCCAGCAGGCGATCGACGAGCCCGGCGCGGAGTTCGCCCGAGCGGCGCTCCAGCTCGGCCGGGGTGGCGCCCGCCCGCAGCAGGCCGGCCGCCGCCATCAGCAGGTCGGAGACGAAGCGGTCGTGCCAAGGGTGGCCCGCCGGCACCAGGGTCGAGACGCTGTCCCAGAACAATTCGTCGAGCGCGAGGCCGCCGGCGAAGGCCGGCTCGCCCTTCTTCCACAGGTCGAGCGCCTCGATCCCCTCGATCAGCGCCGCGAGATCGGCCGCCGCCGGCTCCGGCAGAGCCGTCTCGGGCGCGTAGAGGGCGCGCTGGTCGTAGGCCATCCGCGTGGCGCAATGCGCCTCGTCGATGAGCACGAACACCGCCGGGTCGCTCAAGTTCGCCCGCAGCAGGCCCGGACGCTCCGGGTCGGGCTCGATCTCGAGGTTCTGGCGCTTGAGCTGGTCGATCGAGGAAGCGTGGTGGTCGAGCACCACGAGGCGGTGGCGCGCGTCGTCCGCCCGGCCGCGATTCATCGTGGCGAAGCGGCGCAGGAAGGCGATGGTCGGCTCCTCCAGCCCGAGATCGGTCATCAGCAGCGTCTCGGCGGCGACCACGCCGCGCAGGCGCTTCAGCTCGTCCTCCACCACCGGGCCGACATCGGAATAGCGCGCGACGTGCACCACGCGCGACACGGCCGCGAAGGCGGCGGCGACCGTCGTGGCGCCGTAGCCGTCGAGGTCGTGATGGGAGATCTGCGTGACGATCATCGGCAGAAATCTCGGCTCAAGGCTGGACAGGAGGCTCGCGGGACGCGAGACGGCGGGCACCGCTGACGCGGCGTTTCGAGACCCGAGCCTCTTACGCCGGCCGGCCCCGAAAGGTCCACGGGGCTTCGACGGGGCTTCGACGGGCCACCCGCCGGGCCTCCTTGCAGGCGCGAGGCGAGGCAAAACGGCAACCTTAACGCCCGGTTCAGGCGTTGAGATCCTATCTGCGACCGTTCTTCACTTCCCGAATACCCTGAGAGCCGCCGAGGGCATGACGCATCCGACCGATCCTTCGACCCGCGAGGCGCGGCCCCTGGCGCTGGATCGCCGCCGGCTGATCGGCGGGGCCGCGGCCGGCGCCGCCCTGGCCCTGCTGCCGGGCCGGGCGGTGGCCCAGGCCCCGCCGCTGGCCCTGCCCGCCGCCGGCTCGCCGTTCTCGGATGCCACGGTGCCCGATCTCGCCCGGGCGCTGGGCAACCGGCCCTTCGCCGGCCAGCCCACGAACGACGTGCCCGAGCCGCTGAAGAGCCTGCCGCGCGAGGCCTACGAGGCGATCCGCATCCGGCCCGAGGCGCTGATCTGGGGCGGCGAGCCGCACGGCTTCGCGGTCGAGCCGCTGCTGCGCGGCTTCTACTACACCGACCGCGTCGCCCTGTTCCTCGTCGAGGACGGCGTGGTCCGCCCCGTCGTCTACGACCCGGTGCGCTACGACGGCGGCTCGGAGGCGGGCAACGCTGCCCTGCCGGAGACGGATCGCGCGCCGGGCTTCTCGGGCTTACGCATCCGTGCCCGCTTCGGCGAGCGGCACCAGGATTTCGCGGTGTTCCAGGGCGCGTGCTTCTACCGGCTGGTGGGGCAGGGCCAGGAGTTCGGCGTCGACGGCCGCGCCCTGATGCTGCGCCCGGCCGACCCGCGCGGCGAGGAGTTTCCCCGCTGGCGCGCGCTGTTCGTGGAACGCCCGAAGACGCCCGACGGCCCGCTGGTGATCCACGCCCTGATCGATTCCGACTCGCTCGCGGCGGCGTTTCGCCTGGAGTTGCGGCCCGGCGCGACCTCGAACGCCGCGGTCACCGCCACCCTGGTCACCCGCAAGGCGATCGACCATCTCGGCCTCGGCGGCATGCAGGCGCCGTTCCTGTTCGGCCCGCACGACCGGCGCGGGGCGGACGACGCCCGCGCCGCGGTCTACGCCGCGGGCGGCCTGCAGATCCGCAACGGTGGCGGCGAGGCGATCTGGCGTCCGGTGCGCAACCCGCAGACGCTGCAGATCTCGAGCTTCCTCGACAACGGCCCGCAGGGCTTCGGCCTGACGCAGCGGGACCGGTCCGCGGCGACCTTCGAGGACAACGCGCACGCTTGGGAGCGCTGCCCCTCGCTCTGGGTCGAGCCGGGCGAGGCCGGCGGTGCCGCGGGCGGCGAGGGGCTGTGGGGAGAGGGCGCCGTGACCCTGCTCGAGATCCCGAGCGATTCGGAGGTCAACGAGAACGTGATCGCCTATTGGCGCCCCAAGGCGGCCCTGCCCGCAGGCCAGGAGATCCGCCTCGGCTACCGTCAGAACTGGGGGGGCGAGCAACCCGTCGAGTCTTCTTCGGTCGGCCCGCTCGCGCGGGTCACCTCGACCCGCAGCGGGCGCGGCAGCGCCAATCCCCGCCGCCTGTTCCTCGTCGATTTCACGGGTGATGCCCTGTTCACCCCCGCGGGCGCGCTGGCGCCCCTCGAAACGGTGCTGATCGCCGGACCGGGCCGGATCGTCGAGGGGGCGACCCGCTGGATCGTCCGCCCGGAGACCCGCACGGTGCGCGTCGCCTTCGAGCTCGATCCGGGCAGCGAGCCGGCGTGTGAACTGCGCCTTGCCCTCAGGACGGAAGGACGGCAGATCACGGAAACGTGGCTGTACCGCTGGACGCCGTGACGCTTCCCCGCCCCCCGTGCGCGCCCCCCTGCCTTCCCTTGCCGGAGCAACGATGACCGACACCGCCGATCGCGTCTCGCCCGTGAGGGACCGTCCCGTGCCGGCGGAGCACCGGGCCGCCATGCCGGAGCGGGCACCGCTGGCGATGCCGGTGCAGGACCTGCGCACGCCGCCCGCGACGCGCCGCGACGGCGGCGGCGGGCCGCTCCCGGCACGCCTGTTCGTGTTCGGGGGCGCGGCCGCGCTCACCGCCTACGGCGCGTGGCAGATGTACGAGGTGATCTCGGTCTCCGGCGGCGCCACGTGGCTGCAATACGTGCTGCTGGTCCTGTTCGTCCTGAATTTCTCCTGGATCGCCCTGGCCTTCACCGCCGCGCTGCTCGGCTTCGCCGCGCTGCTGCGCCGGGAGCGCCCGGCGCCGCTTCCGCCGCGGCTTTCGACCCGCACCGCCATCGTCATGCCGGTCTACAACGAGGGCAGCGCCCGGGTCTTCGCCGGGCTCCAGGCGATGCACGAGGCGGTCGAGGCCACCGGGCTCGGGCACCATTTCGACTGGTTCGTGCTCTCGGATTCGACGCAGGGCGACGCCTGGATCGCCGAGGAGCGCGCCTTCCTGAGGTTGCGCGAAGAACTCGGGCCCGAGGCCCGGCTGTTCTACCGTCACCGGGAGAAGAACCACCACCGCAAGGCCGGCAACATCGCCGGTTTCGTCACCGGCTGGGGGGGCGCCTACGACCACATGCTGGTGCTCGACGCCGACAGCCTGCTCACCGGCGACTGCATCGTGCGGCTTGCAGCAGCGATGGAGGCCGATCCGCGCGCCGGCATCATCCAGAGCCTTCCGCTCATCATCAACCGCAACACCCTGTTTGCGCGCCTCCAGCAATTCGCCGCGCGCATCTACGGCCCGGTCATCGCCACCGGCCTCTCGGTCTGGTCGGGCCGCGACGGCAATTACTGGGGCCACAACGCGATCATCCGGATGCAGGCCTTCGCCGAGGCCGCGGGCCTGCCCGACCTGAAGGGCCGCCCGCCCTTCGGCGGCCACATCCTCAGCCACGATTTCGTCGAGGCGGCGCTGATCCGCCGGGCCGGCTGGGGCGTGACCATGCTGCCGCGGCTGGAGGGCTCCTACGAGGAGAGCCCGCCCTCGCTGATCGATCTGGCCGTGCGCGACCGGCGCTGGGCGCAGGGCAACCTGCAGCACGCCCGGGTCATCGGCGCGGCGGGGTTCGCGCCGGCCTCGCGCCAGCACTTCGCCACGGGGATCGCCGGCTACGTCGCCTCGCCGCTCTGGCTCGCCCAGCTCGTGATCGGCATCGTCATCGTGCTGCAGACGGCCTGGGTGCGGCCCGAATACTTTTCGGCCGAGTTCGGCCTCTACCCGGTCTGGCCGCGCTTCGACCCGGTGCGCGCGCTTCAACTCTTCGCGCTGACCATGGGCATCCTGCTGGCCCCGAAGGTTTTGGGATTGATCCTGGCGCTGCTCGATGCCGAGACCCGTCGGGCGAGCGGCGGGGCCGGGCGGCTGAGCCTCTCCTTCCTGATCGAGATCCTGCTCTCGGCGCTGATCGCGCCGATCGCGATGCTGATCCAGTCGGGTTCGGTGTTCCAGATCCTGGCCGGGCGCGACACCGGCTGGAACCCGCAGCGCCGCGACGACGGCTCGATCCCGCTCTCGGACATCGTGCGCCGCCACCGCTGGCATACCGGCCTCGGCGTGGTCACCGGCATCGCGGCGTTCGCCATCGCCACCTCGCTGTTCCTGTGGATGTCGCCGACGATCCTCGGCCTCGTTCTGGCGATTCCGCTCTCCTGGGCGAGCGGGCAACTGGCGCTCGGCCTCGCCCTGAAAGCCCGCGGCCTGCTCGTGACCCCCGAAGAGCAGGCGCCGCCGGCCATCGCGCTGCGCGCGGGCGAGCTCGCCCGCCGCAACGCCGCCCGCGGCTTCGACGACGCCGACGCGCTCGCGGCCCTCCATGCCGACACCCTCCTCGCCCGCGCGCATGCGGCGATGCTTCCCGAAGGTGCTCCTCGGCCGCGTGGAAGAATCGACACCGATCACACCCTGGCCCGCGCCAAGATCGTCGAGGCGGAGACGCTGGCCGAAGCGCAGGCTTGGCTCGCCCCGAAGGAGCGCTTCGCCCTGCTCCACGACCGCGCGCTCCTCGACCAGCTCACCCGCTTGGCGCCGACCTGAGCCTGCCTGCCGACACAGGGCGCACCGGAGGCGTCTCAAGGAGCGGCCGATTGCAGTCCGGCCCGATACGTCGAGCGTTGACGCTGATCCCTCAGGGGAATCGCTTCAGCTTTTTGCTGTGTGTTCGGCGTGCTGCCGGAGGAGGGCTTCGAGGTAGTCGGGGTTGAGATTGGCGAGTTTGCGCCGGGCTTTGAGGCTGTGCCGGTCGTGTGGGGCGCGGACGAGGTTCATGGCCATGTGGCGCACGACCGCCATGTTCTGAGGGCCTGATCCAGTCCGCAGGCGCACGAGATCGTCATGGAAGACGACGTCGAGCACCCAGTGCAAGCGGTTCTCGATCTGCCAGTGGGCGCGCACGGCGGCGGCGAAGGTCTTGGCGTCGAGCTTGGTCGACGAGAGATAGTAGCGGCGCTCGCGCTCGATCCTGCCGGCGCGCTCGACCTGTGTCTCGACCAAGCCGATCATCGCCAGATGGGGCATGTGCGGCTCGTCGGGATAGCGGCGATCCGAGATCATCCAAGCGACGTCGTGGCACACGCTGGCGCGGCGGCGTTCGAGACGGCCATGGTCGTTGTCGAGGGTCTCGTGGGTGTCGGCGATGAGGTCGCCCGGCGCGGCGAAGAAGCGCACGACGTCGTCGTGGGTGGCGGGGCGGTTGGCCTTGAGCGCCAGCAGAGAGTCGCCGCTCCGGGCCACGATGGTCTCGGCGATGGCGGTCTGGGTGCCCATCGCATAGATCGTGACCAGCGCCCCCCGGAGTTCGAGCCGCTCCAGAAGGCAGGGGATGGCGGTGATCTCGTTGCTTTTGTCGGCGACCGCCTCCTGGCCGAGCACGAGGCGCTGGCGGGCGGCCCAAGCCGAGACGGTGTGCAGGGCGGCCCGCCCCGCGGACTTGGCGTGGCAGCGCCGGGAGGTCTTGCCGTCGATGGCGATGAGGTCGGGCTCGGCCTCGCGCAGGCTCTCGACCCAGGCCATGAAGCAGGCCTTGAAGAGATCGGCGTCGAGCGCGTTGACGACATCGTTGAGGGTGTCGTGGGCGGGCAGGCCGCGTTCATAGGGCAGGAAGCGGCGCAGGAAGCTCAGGCGCTGCTCGCCCCAAAGCCGGATCTCGACGAAGTCGTCCATGCCACACAGCGTGGCGCACAGCACCAGCAGCAGAATTTCGGGCAACGGGTAGACCACGCGCCAGTGCTGGCGCGGATCGGTCAGGCCGGAGAAGTGATCGAGGATCGACATAGAGGACGGCATCGGCGGCTCACCAGAGGCAAGCCGCTGCGTGAATCACACAACCATCCTGCGAGCCAACGACTCCTCACGCTGAAGCGATTGCCCTGCTGATCCCTCCCCGGCCATAGACAGAACCGATCCGAACTCCGCCCTCGCGAAGGCGGGACCGGACGGGAAGGGTGGCCGAGTGGTTTAAGGCAGCGGTCTTGAAAACCGCACTCGACCATCCCAGGCCGTAGCGGCTGGTCCCCTAACGTACTGAGAGCTTTCGGATTTTCGGTCAGGAGCGCGCGGTTCGTACCGGGTGGACCCAACCGGTATTCAGGCGTCGGGTAGCAAAAACGGTAGCAAACCTCGAACGCTTTGCCCCGTTCTCCACAGCGACGGATCGCTATCCGTTCTGAAACGGTAGGGGCGGCACCGGTTGAAAAAAGTTGGGCATGGCGGAAGAATCCCCTGTCGTCGTACCCTGGGTGCCCCCGCCGACGGTATGGTCCTATGATCAGCGAAGGGTCGGCCATTTGCCTGCCAAGCTGTCACGCCCTTGGGCTCCCTTGAGGAAGGCGGTGCAGTAAGCGGTCACCTAGGACGCTTCGCCGGCCCTCTCAGGCAGCACTCCCAGACAGTGAGGACCCGCCATCCTCCGCCCTCGAGCTCAGCGGCTTTACGTTCATCGCGTTTGCGATTGCCGAAGATTTTTGTGGACCAGAATTCCTGTCGCGTCGCAGGCAATTTAAACATCGGGCAATCGTGGCCGTGCCAGAAACACCCGTGGACGAAGACGACTGCCCTGAAGCGAGGGAACACGACGTCGGGTCGCCCAGGTAGCTCACGTGCATGAAGCCGGTTGGCCTGCTGCCGGTTTCACGGACACCTGGTTTAGGTGTGATGATGAAGCCGGAGGTGCTCCATGCAGCGTCGCAAGTTCGGGCGTGAGTTCAAGATCGAGGCAGTTCGCTTGGTTCGGGAACGTGGTGTCAGTGTCGCGCAGGCGGCACGCGACCTCGACGTTCATGAGACGATGCTGCACCGGTGGGTGAAGCAGGCGGCGGCTGATCCGCAGCACGCTTTTCCCGGGCAGGGCCAGATAAAGCCTGAGCAGATCGAGATCGACCGGTTGCGCAGGGAGGTCGCTCGTCTGAAGGCGGAGCGTGATATCCTAAAAAAGGCCGCCGCATACTTTGCGAGGGAAGCGTGACCTTGCCCCCTGTCCTGCCCTCATTCTGAA
>JAAIGG010050884.1_pt1 | contig 11214 bp, 5 predicted proteins | sample 6487391 | NCBI WGS metagenome assembly JAAIGG01 (sample SAMN13974130, study PRJNA590717) | phyllosphere metagenome | biome: asymptomatic weeds; feature: pooled weeds collected from a community garden; material: weeds; isolation source: pooled asymptomatic leaves from various weed species from...
AGCACGAGGTACTTGGTTTCGTTGAGCACGAAGTCCTCTTCATCGAGCACGTAGGTGAGCGGGATATTGGTGGTGAGGCGGATTTCCTCCTCCATTCCTAAAAACGCGATGTGGTTGGGGCTGCGGCGGCGGGTAAGCTCCTGCTCGCCGTAGCGGCCCACCGGGCGCACGGCAGCCCGCACCCGGGGCGTGCCCGCCAGCGGCTCCACCTTGCGAATGAGCATCAGCGGCTTGTAGTAGCGCTCGTACTGCATGAAGCGCGGCGCAAAGTCGGTGACGCGGTAGGTACCATCGGCGGCCGTAATCTCGGTGCAAAGCACGTTGGTATTCGGCAGGTAGTACTGGTGCGAGGTGAAATCGGCCGCTACCGGGCGAATGCTGCACTCGCCGCCCTTCTGCTCGTCGAGCAGGGAGCCAAAGACGAAGCTGCTGTCGAAGCGCGGCCAGCAGAGCCAGCGCACGGCCGTATCGGTACCGATGAGGCCCAGGAAGGCGCAGTTGCCGACCACGCCCATGTCATAGGTGTGCTTTATCATAGAGGAACACCGGCAAGAACCGGGGTTGGTAGTAGCGGGTGTACCTCATTCGGGCAGTTGGGGTTATGTCGGAAGCGGTGCGTCGACGACCGCCACGGGCGGGCGGGCGGCCTCGTGCCAGGCACTAAGCTGGTCGAGAATGGGCAGCAGGGCCAGCCCGTGCGGCGTGAGCGAATATTCGACGCGGGGCGGCAATTCGGCGAAAGCCTCGCGGCGCACGATGCCGTCTTCCTCCAGCTCCCGCAGCTGCTCGGTGAGCACCTTGCGCGAGATGAGCGACAGCCGTTGCGCCAGCTGCCCGAAACGGCGCGGCTGCACGAGGTACGAGATAATGATGAGCTTCCACTTGCCGCCCAATACGCCCATTGTGCGGGTCATGGAGCAGAGAGAAGTGCAAAAGGCAGCGTCGCGCATGGAAATGAAGGCGAAAAAAGGCGATAGTTACGGCGAGGTAACCAGTTTGTGCGGCAAAATGATTGGCAATAGTAACTGGAGGTAACTCTCGATAGTTCCTTGCTGAAACTATTACAGAACAACCTCGTTTCACTCATGCAAACTTCTCAGAAACTCGCCGGTAAAATCGCCCTCGTGACGGGTGGCAACTCAGGTATTGGCCTGGCCACGGCCCAGCGCTTCATCGCCGAAGGCGCGTTTGTTTTCATCACCGGCCGCCGGCAGGCCGAGCTCGACGCGGCCGTGCAAACGCTGGGTAGCCAGTCATTTGGCATTCAGGGCGACGTCAGTAACCTGGCCGACCTCGACCGGGCCATCGCCACCATCAAGGAGCAGAAAGGCCGCCTCGACGTGCTGTTTGCCAACGCGGGCCTTGCCGAGTTTGCCGCCCTCGACGCTGTAACGGAGGTGCAGTACGACCGGCAGTTCGACATCAACGTGAAGGGTACCTTCTTCACGGTGCAGAAGGCCCTGCCGCTGCTGTCCGACGGCGCGGCCATCGTCCTGATGGCGTCCATCGTGGCCACGAAAGGATTGGAAAACAACAGCGTGTATAGTGCCACCAAGGCCGCCATCCGCTCGCTGGCCCGCACGCTGACGTCCGACCTCAAGGCCCGCAAAATTCGGGTCAATGCCGTGAGTCCCGGCCCCATCGAAACGCCCGGCCTCAACAGCGTGCTCGACTCGCCCGAGCAGGTAGCGCAGTTCAAGACGCACATGGCGAGTGCGATACCGCTGGGCCGCGTGGGCGACGCTGATGAAGTCGCCAAAGCCGTAGTCTTCCTGGCTTCCGATGATAGCAGCTACGTTACGGGCGTTGAGCTCTTTATAGACGGCGGCATGGCGCAAGTGTAGCAGCCGGCGCTTCGGCCAGCCCAGGCCCTACGCAAGTGGCTACAGCCTGAGAAGCCGCTGCTCCGCACGGAGCAGCGGCTTTTTACTGGCGAGCGTTTCGGGTTTCGACACCACCTTCCGTAGACTGGCTGGCCAGCTAGCGCAGCAGTTCTACCCAACCCTTCACCGGAGCCGTGCAACCAGTCGGCCGCAGCAAGTAATAATACATGCCAGCCGCCAGGCCCGCGCCGGTCCAGTCGTGGGCGTAGTGCTCGGCGGTATACACGCAGCGGCCCCAGCGGTTGAAGACTTGCAGCGAGGCTGTTCCCGTCGGCAGGCCCAGGATGCGGAAGGTCTCGTTAAGTCCATCAGCATTGGGCGTGAAGATATTGGGCACCTTGTATTCGACTACCTCGACCGACGTGCCAGCCCGTACCGGGCAGCCGCTGGCACTAGTGCCTTGCAGCGTGATGCGGTAGGTACCGGGCCGCTCGTAGGTATGGCGCGGCGCGGCAATGACCGGCGTACCATCGCCAAAATCCCAGCGGTAGTCGGTGCCAGTTGGCGAGGCTTGCAGAGTAATGGGCTGGCCAGCCAGCAGCAAGCAGTTGTCGTAGCCAATGCTGACGCTGGCGGCGGGCAGTACCACCACCTCCACCCCCAGGTAGCGCACCGCACCGCCGGCGCTGGTGGCCTGGACCGAATAAGAGGTGGAAGCGGTGGGGCCGGCCCACACGGGGCTACCGGTGGCGGGCCGCAGGCCGGTAGTTGGGCTCCAGCTATAGGTCTCAGGGCCGTTAGTGCCGGCGGGCAGGCTGATTTGTACCGAGTCGCCCCGGCAGATGGTGTAGCGCAGCACAGTGGCCAGCTGGTTGCCGTTGAGATCGGCAAAAGCATTGCACTGCTGGTAGGTAGTGGCGGGGATCAGGAAGGCATTTAGGTACATGCGCTGGCCGCTGAGGTCGCTCTCCGAGCTGCCGTTGTACTGGTGCCCACCGAGGTAACAGACGAGGCCGCCGCGCCCACCGTACTGGTCGGCCACGCTGGCTTCTATCACGTCGGTATTGGGGTTGGCCAGCACATCGTGCGGGTGGCCGCCATGCTGAAAGCCGCTCCCGCTGGCCAGCCGCCAGTTGGTAACGCTCCCCCCGAGTACGGAAGCTTTAAACTCCCCCTCAAATTGCGAAAATGGCTGATCGGGGGCAGGGTAGCGACGGGCACCGTTGTCGCGCACATCGGCGTCGACCACGCCGGTGGTGGTTTGAAAGCGACCGTTGACGTAGTTCTCGTAGGTGACTACCGCCTCGCACTCGGCCAGAAAATTACCGCCCCGGCCCACGAAGCGGCCGATGGCCTCCACTACTCCACCGGCCGTGTTGGTAGAGTGCGGCTCGGAAGCAAAAGTGAAGCAGTCGGTCTGGCTGTCGAGGTTCACGGCTACCTGGGTGGCGTAGTTGTCCTGCGGGCGCAGGGCGGCTACGTTGTCGTTGCCACTGATGCCAGCCAGCCGCATGTAGCGCTGGTGGATGGCGGCGTTGCCCCCATCGTTGAGGATGGCTGCCACCGGCCGCTGGTTGAGCACGTAGCGCACGTCCACGGTAGTGCCATTTTGCAGGGCGTACACCTGCACGGCGGTTCCCTGCGCCGCGTTGAAGGCGGCGGCCAGCGCCCGCACGCCAGCCGTATCGCGAGGCAGCACCAGCAGGGGCCCGGCCCGAAAGCTGCGCACGGCAGCTAGCGCGCCCGCGGTGCGGGGCACTACCCGCGTAGTCGGAGCAGCGAAATCAATATCATCTTTGCTTTTACCGCTGCGAATGACCCAGCGTAGCGGCACCTTGTTGTTGAGCAGGTGCACGGCCAAGCCGTAGGCTTTGAGGTTGAAAACCCCGCCGCTGCTTTGGTTGGCGTTGTCCATTGCTACTACCAGGGTGCCAGCCGGGGCCAGCACGGGCGTGGGCTGCGCCGGGGGCAGGTCGGGGTTTTGCGCCCGGGCCGGGAGCAGCGGGGCACCCAGCGCGATGAATAGTACCAGGGCGAAGTAGCGAATAACGTGCACGGCTAACGGGCGGCCCGGCCGCAGTTGGTGTGGCAACAAATAACCAGTTGGGCAATTAGCTTCACCTAAAGCTCAGATTAATTTTTCTTCAGGTTGAGCTGTTAGTTCGCGTGGCTCAACCGAGCCGATGGGCGGACGGAAAGTTTGCGCCACTGCTTGGTCGGCAGCCGCGATGAGGTGCCGACCGTACTAAGGCAGCTTATGAATCCTACCGCCCCCCGCCCTACCCTTACCCAAGGCCCCATTTTAAAAGCGCTGCTTACGCTGGCGCTGCCCATCGTTTTCGGCAACTTGCTCCAGACCGGCTATCAGCTCGTGGATGCCTACTGGGTGGGCCGGCTGGGGGCCAATGCCGTGGCCGCCGTGGCGGTGTGCTTTCCCATCAATTTTTTGCTGGTGGCCGTGGGCTCGGGCTTTTCGGTGGCGGGCTCGGTACTGGTGGCGCAGAATTTTGGGGCGCGTAAGCTAAAGATGGTCAATCACATCGCGGCGCAATCGCTGGTACTCGAAACCGCGCTGGCGCTGGTGCTCACGGTGGTAGCCTACGCCGCGTCGCCGTTTATCCTGCACCTGTTCGGGGTCGGTCCCGACATCTTCGAGCTAGCCAACTCCTTCCAGCGGGTACTCATGCTGGGGCTGGTATTCAACTTCGGCTTCCTCATGTTTCAGTCGCTGATGCGGGGCGTAGGCGAGGTGCGGATTCCGCTCTACATCAACATCGGTACGCTGGCCCTCAACTTCGCCCTCGACCCGCTGTTCATCGACGGCTGGGGGCCGATTCCGGCCTACGGCGTGGCGGGCGCGGCCCGGGCCACGCTCATCACGCAGCTATTGAGCTTCGGCATCGGCATGGGCGTGCTGCTGCGCGGCAAGTCGGGCATTCAGCTCAGCTTTAAAGGCTTCCGTCCCGATTTCGCGCTCATGGCCCGCTCGGTGAAGCTCGGGCTGCCCTCGTCCATCGACCTCTCGGCCCGGGCGCTGGGCCTGTCGATGATGACGGGGCTGGCCACGGCATTTGGTACCACGGTGCTGGCTACCTACGGTATCGGGTCGCGCATCTTGGCGCTGGGCATTATCCCAGCGCTGGGCATTTCGCTGGCTTGCTCCACGCTGGTGGCCCAGAACATCGGCGCGCAAAACCTACCCCGCGCCCGCCGCACGGCCAATTACGCCATCGTCATCAGCTTCGTGGGCCTGCTGCTGGTGGGCGTGGCCGGCTGGCTGGCCGCCGGGCCGCTGGTGCGCTTCTTCCTGAAGGGCGACGAGGCGGTGGCGCAGGATGCGATAGAGTTCGTGCGCATCGCGGTGGGTAGCCTCTGCTTCACGGGCGTGCAGCAATGTATTTCGGGCGCGCTGCGCGGGGCGGGCAATACGTTGGGGGCTATGATCTTGACTATCATTGGCGTGTGGGTACTGCAATTTCCCATCGCCTGGTACCTGTCGCGGCACACGGCGCTGGGCTTCCACGGCATCTGGTGGTCGTTTGTGATCTCCAATGTGTTGTCGGCCCTGCTGGCGGGCGGGTGGTACCTGCGGGGCAACTGGCTCAAGCGTAATTTGACTGCTGCGCCCGCCCGCCCCGCACTTGCTACAGAATCCGCACAGAAATTTGAACAATAGGCAGATAAGCGAGGGCATTTAGCCATTGGGAGGGGATAGGAAAAAGTGGCGCAACGTATTATCGGCACGTTACCGCTGCGTTGAGGTTGGATGTATCCTTCATGCTGCATACATTTGGCCGAGCTGCAATACCCTATCACTCAGCAGTCTTTTACTCCCCCTCCTTTTCTATGACAAACTACTACTTGCGCCTGGGGCGTGTAGTGGGTCGGCTAGCGCGTTGCTGGCGGCCCGCCTTTGTGGTCGTGCTCACCGGCCTGCTTTCCGAAGGGGCCTACGCTCAGAAAACATCCAGCGGCTTTTTCAGCGATGACGCCGGGGCCAAGCGGGCAGCCGATGCTTCCCCCCTGGCTTCAGCACTGCGGTCTTCGCGCTCCCTGACGCTCAACGCGCCGGGCCTGCGCACCGCCCTGGCAACGGCTCCGCAGGAAGGCCGGGCGGGCGCCGGGCTGGTCGTGACGCTGCCCCTGCCCGATGGTACTAACGCCCGCTTCCGGGTGGTCGAGTCTTCCATCATGGCCCCCGAGCTGGCCGCGCAGTTTCCCGACATCAAAACCTACACCGGCGTGGGCCTCGACGACCCCTCGGCCAGTATCCGGCTCGACTTTACGCCGGCTGGCTTCCACGCGCAGGTGCTGTCGGCCTCCACGGGCTCGTTTTTTATCGACCCCGTTAGCCGCACCGACAGCCAGCACTACCTCAGCTTCTGGAAGCGCGACATGCCCGGCCGCAGCTTCGATTGCGAGGTAAAGGACAACGGCGGGACCGGCCGCCGCGACGCCGCTCCCAGCGGCCTGCGCACTAGCGGCCCGGTGCTGCGCACCTACCGCCTGGCCCTGGCCGCTACCGGTGAGTACACCACCTATCAGGGTGGCACCGTTTCGAGCGCCTTCGCGGCGATGGTTACCTCGGTAAACCGCGTAACGGGCGTGTACGAGAAGGAGTTGGCAGTACGCCTGGTGCTGGTGAGCAATACCACCAGCCTCATCTACACCAACGCGACGACCGACCCGTATACCAACAACGACGGCAGCGCCATGCTGACGCAAAACCAAACCAACGTCGACAACCTCATCGGCTCGGCTAACTACGACATCGGCCACGTGTTCAGCACGGGCGGCGGGGGCATCGCCGGGCTGGGCGTGGTGTGTTTTGCTCCCCGGAAAGCCCAAGGCGTTACTGGCAGCTCGCGCCCGGTGAGCGATGCCTTCGACATCGACTACGTAGCCCACGAAATGGGCCACCAGTTTGGCGGCAACCACACCTTCAACGGGGTGAGCGGCAGCTGCGGGGGTGGCAACCGCAACGCCAGCACGGCCTTCGAGCCGGGCTCGGGCTCGACCATCATGGCGTACGCGGGTATTTGCACTAGCACTAACGACCTGCAACCCAACTCGGACCCGTATTTCCACGTGGCCAGCTACGATGAGATTCAAGCCTACATTGCCACTACTTCCTGCGCCGCTACGGCCAGCACCGGCAATTCGTCGCCCCTCATTACGCTGCCGGCCAGCGGCAAGGTACTGCCCATCGGTACGCCGTTTAAGCTCACGGCCAGCTCCTTCGACCCCAATAATGGCGCCCTGAGCTACTGCTGGGAAGAATATGACCAGGTAACCACGGGCGGCGCCCCCACCGATGCCCAAGTGGCCGGCAGCGCCGTACCGCTGTTCCGCTCCTTCAACCCGACCACCGACCCCACGCGCTATTTCCCGCGCATGGCCAGCCTGGCAGCCAACACAACCGTATTTGGCGAGCGCCTGCCCACGGTATCGCGCCCGCTGAAATTCCGCGTGACCGTGCGCGACCAGAACAACGGCAGCCAAGGCGTTGTCGGCGGCGTGAATAGCAGCGGCGTCGTTACGCTGAGCAGCACCAGCGCGGCCGGGCCGTTCGTGGTTTCTTACCCCAACGCAACGGGCCTGAGCCTGGCCGGCGGCAGCAGCCAAACCATCACCTGGAACGTAGCCGGCACCACCGGCAACGGCGTGAACTGCGCCAGCGTGAACATCCGCCTCAGCACCGACGGCGGCCTCACCTACCCCACCCTACTGCTGAGCGGCGCGCCCAACGACGGCTCGGAAGCCGTTACGCTGCCCAACGTAGCTACCACCACGGCCCGCATCATGGTGGAAGCCGCAGATAACTACTTCTTCGATATTTCGAACAACAACTTCGCTATCACCACCAGCGCCGCCTGCGCCGCCCCGACCGGCTTGGCCGTGAGCAACGTAGCCCTCAACTCGGCTACGCTGAACTTTACGGGTAGCGGCGCGAATAGCTACAACATCCGCACCGAGCCCGCCTCCACCACCCAGACGGTGACCGGCACCACCGCCACCCTAACGGGCCTCACGGCCGGTACCACGTACCAGGTATTCGTGCAGGGCGACTGCGGTAGCGGGAGCCTGTCGGAAGCAGCCAGCACCTCGTTTACCACCACGGCCCCCTCGATATGCGACGCGCCCACCAACCTGCGTCAGACGGCCTCTTCGGCTACTACGGCCACCGTTTCGTTTACGGCCAGCACCGCCGGGCCGGTGAACTACACCGTTACGACCTCGCCGGCTACTACTACCCAAACCGTAACGAGCTCGCCCTTCACCCTCACGGGCCTCTCGATCGGTACTTCCTACACGGTGAGCATTAGCAGCAATTGCAGCACGCCGGGCTTCAGCCCCGTCGAAACCCTGACCGTGTACACTCAACCCGCCAACGACGAGTGCGCCAACGCCGTGGCGCTTTCCAACGCGCCTGGCTGCAACTCCACCAGCGGCAGCGTACTGGGCGCGACGCAGTCGCTGCCGCCCGGCTCGTGCAGCAGCACCTCGGCCAATGACGTGTGGTACAGCTTTGTAGCTAGTAGCTCCATCTATTCAGTTTCGACTACCAGCTCGTTTGATGCCGTAATAGAGGCATTCAGCGGGTCGTGCGGTAGCCTCAGCAGCGTGAACTGCGTTGACGATGTCGCCGCCGGCACCGAGACCCTCAATCTCACTACCCTGACGCCCGGCCAGACGTATTACATCCGCGTATCACCCTACAACGGCGTTGCCGGCAACGGTGATTTTTCGCTGTGCGCCCAGGCTCTTCAGAACTTAGTAGTAAGCTCGCCCCAAGCCGTTGGCGGTACGTACTATAACGTAACGGTAACCAGCACCGGCGCAGTTACGCTGAGCAGCGACCTCAACATCGTAGGTACCATGACGGTGCAGGATGGCGGCTCCGTTACCACCGATCCCGTAGCGTACTACATTCAAGGCTCGGGCAACTTCGTACTGCAAGCCGGCGCTACGCTTATCGAAACGAACACGGCCGGTATCACCAAAACCGGTAACGCCGGCTTCTACTTCCCGAATACGACGCTTTCGCTCAGCACCGATGCTAACTATGTGTTTGCCGGCGGCGGTAGCCAATCGACGGGTGCGCTGCTGCCCCGCAGCGTCCGGAACCTGACGGTCAACAACGGGGCTACCCTCACGCTGACCAACCCCGTGAGCGTGGCCCAAGTGGTACGTTTGCAGAGCGGTAACATCACCCAGGGCACCCGCCGCCTGCTACTGCGCTCGACGGCAGCCGGCACGGCCCTGATCGACAACACCGGGGGCGTAGTCAACGGCTCGGTTGGGGCCATGCAGCGCCTCATCACGGGTGGCGCTACCACCACCGCCTACCGTCACTACAGCTCGCCGGTCGCCTCGATGACGCTCGACAGCCTGCGCACGGGCGGCTTCGTACCGGTGGTGAACACGGCTTATAACTCAAGCGCGACGCCGAGCACCACCCTGCCCTTCCCCACGGTATTCGGCTACGATCAGAGCCGCATTGCCACGGCGACCTCCAACTACAGCGATTTCGACAAGGGCTGGTTCTCGCCCGCGGCACTTTCCAGCACCATGACCCGGAGCCAGGGCTACACCGTGCAGGCCCCGGCCTCGACGCGCCCCGTACGCTTCACCGGCACCTTTAACACTGGCAACCAAAGCTCGGGTACCCTGAGCCGCGGCACCGCCACCGATGCCGGCTGGCAACTGCTGGGTAACCCCTACCCCAGCCCCCTCGACTGGAGCTCCGTAACCGCCGCCCAGCGCCCTGGTATGGATGCCGCCATCTACGTATTCCAGAGCTCTGGGCAGTACACCGGTACTTACCGCAGCTACACCAACGGCGTGGGCACCTCGCCGCTGATCGAAGCCGGCTCGGGTTACTTTGCCCGCGTCACGACCGCTGGTGCCGACGGGGCTGTTAATTTGACCAACGCCAACCGCGTTACCACCTTCGGCGCGCAGAATCCCTTCGGCCGCTCTACTACCGATCTGCGTCCGCAATTGCAGCTGCGCGTAGCGAATGCCGACCTGGCCGACGTTACGTATCTCTACTTCGAAAGCGGGGCTAGCTCGGCCGTAGAGGCCGAGCGCGACGCCGTGAAGCTGCCCAACCCCTCGGGCCTGAGCCTGGGCACGCTGGCCGGTACCACGCCGCTGGCCATCCAGGGCCTGGCCCCGCTCACCGGTACCGCCGAGGTGGTTATTCCGCTGACGCTGGCCGCGCCGGCCGCTGGCAGCTACGCCTTCGAAGTTGCTGAGCTCGCCAATTTCGGCGGCATGGCCATCTACCTGCGCGATACCGAAACCGGCACCCAGCAGGCACTTACGGCCACTGGCCGCTACGCCTTCACGCTGGCTTCGGGTTCGACCGCGACCGGGCGCTTTGCCCTGGTACTGCGTCCGGCCGGGGCCCTGGCTACCGCATCGGCCCTCTCGGCCAGCACGGTGAGCCTGTTCCCGAACCCCGCCCACGGCAGCTTCACGGTGCAACTGCCGCCGCTGGCCGGCCAATCGGCCGTGCAGGCTACGCTACTCAACGTACTGGGTCAGTCGGTGGCTAGCCGCCGCATTGCCCTCACCGCCGCCGGTGCCAAAGCCGACTTCGATACCCGCAACCTCGCCCCTGGCGTGTACGTGCTGCGCCTCGCAGCCGCTGGCCAGACGATCGTCCAGCGCGTAACGGTAGAATAATTCTGGCGCTAACTCGCGCCACTGTAAAAGGCCCGCACCACGTTGGTGCGGGCCTTTTTTGCTTTCAGGCTGCGCTCGTACCGCTATTTCGGCCCATTAAGTAAGACTCTGCGGGCGGCCCTTTTGCGATTGCGAGCTGCGCTGGTGTACCTAGTGGTCTGTCAGGGTCTATCATCTTCCTCATCGCAGTGCCAGGCTTCAGCTTGTGTGAAGCCCGCTCCGCTAGGGTAATAGCTATGCAGTTCACCAGGCTGGAGCTTGGGGTTATCATCGCTTGTTTTGCAAAAGGCGTCGGATAGCCCATAAAAAAGCCGGCCGCCATGAGTTGTCATGACGGCCGGCTTTCGGCGAAGCGCAGGCTTATCGAGCAGCTAGCTGCTCCGGTTGCTTTGAAAAAGCAGCCTCCGGGTGCTCGCCCGCGGCCCGCTGCGTAAGGTACCCAGCCAGCCAGTAGGCAAACCCTGCGAAGAAGGGAGCCGCCAGCACATCATACGTATAGTGCACCCGCTGCACCAGCACCAGCACGCCAATGAGCAGGGCTACTACTCCCAGCAAGGGCCGCAGCCAGCGCCCCCGCACCGCCAGCGCCTGGGCGGCGAGGCCGAGCAGGGTGCCCGGCGCGACGTCGCGGTAGATCGCGATCCGCGCCGACTCGGCCTCGGCCCGCGCGCCCTCGACCACGCGGATGCGCTCGGCC
>JAAIGG010078844.1_pt1 | contig 11207 bp, 13 predicted proteins | sample 6487391 | NCBI WGS metagenome assembly JAAIGG01 (sample SAMN13974130, study PRJNA590717) | phyllosphere metagenome | biome: asymptomatic weeds; feature: pooled weeds collected from a community garden; material: weeds; isolation source: pooled asymptomatic leaves from various weed species from...
ACACTGGCTGCAACGCAGGATACCGTCCTGAAGCGTGGTTTTGGCGGTAATCGCGACGGGTCGATCATGCACAACGGCATGCCGGTCGTGCAGGGACGGGTCGTGTCCGTCAACGTGGTGTAATTTCAGGTGTGCCACCGGGCCGCATCGATCAGGCGGCCTTTGGTGTAATCTGTAGCGGCGTCACCTCCTCGATCTGTGGTGTAGCGAGAGCGGCCATGCCCTCGATCTGCATGTAGCGGTTCTGAAGCTGGTATTCGTCGTTCTGCTCGAGCAGCACGGCGCCGATGAGGCGGGAGATGCTGTCCTCGTTGGGGAAGATGCCCACGACGTCAGCACGTCGCTTCACCTCCTTGTTCAGTCGTTCCAAGGGGTTGGTGGAGTGCAGCTTGGTCCGGTGCTGCTCGGGGAAGGTCATGTAGGCGAGGACGTCGTGCTCGGCATTGTCCATGCAGGCGCCCAGTTTCGGCCAGCGGGCGCGCAGCTGGTCGGCGACGTGGCGCCAGGTCTGGGTGGCGGCGGCATGGTCGGGCTGGAGGAAGACCTGCCGGATGGCGGCAGCGACCATGGTGGTCTGGCCTTTGGGCACATGCGCCAGCGCGTTCCTCATGAAATGCACGCGGCAGCGCTGCCATGTGGCGCCGACGACGCGGGTGATGGCGGCCTTCAGCCCTTCGTGCGCGTCGGAAATGACCAGCTTCACGCCCTTCAGCCCGCGGCGGACGAGGTCACGCAGGAAGGTCGACCAGAACGGCTCGGCCTCGCTGGGGCCGATGTGCAGGCCGACGATCTCGCGCTTGCCCTCGGTGGTGACGGCCACGGCGATTATCGCGGCGACCGAGACGATGCGTCCGCCCTCGCGCACCTTAAGGTAGGTCGCGTCCAGCCAGAGGTACGGCCACTCGCCGGCGAGTGGGCGCTTCAGGAAGGCGTTCACCCGTTCGTCGATGTCCTTGCACAGCTTCGACACGCTCGACTTCGAGATGCCGCTCATCCCCATCGCCTGCACCAGATCGTCGACGCGCCGCGTGCTGACGCCGGCGATCCAGGCCTCCTGAATGACGCTGACCAGCGCCTTCTCGACCGTCTTCCTAGGCTCCAGGAAGCCGGGGAAGTAGGCGCCGGTGCGCAGCTTGGGGATCTTCAGGTTGAGCGTGCCCAGCCGCGTATCCAGGCTGCGGTCGCGGTAGCCATTGCGCCATGTGCTACGCTCGCCGGACCGCTCGTGGCGGCCGGCGCCGATGAGGCCGTCGACGTCGGCCTCCATGATGATCTGCAGCACGCTCTCGGCAACGCTGCGCAGGAAATCGCCATCTCCGGTCTTCGCCATCAGCTCGGCAAGCGGTAGTCTGTCGTCGGTCATCGGGAATTCCTCGGGTCGGGTTGAAGTCTGGAAACTCCACCATATCCGATGAGCCCGGTGGCCACCGAGACGCCGACGCCGGGGTGGGGCCTCGGCCCCACCCCGGCATACACCGTCATCTACACCGGGAAATTACACCACAACCGCGGACGCTAACCGGCCTCCGGCAAACCCGGGGCGGTTCAGAACGCCGCGCGGCGTCACGATTGCGAATTGAGAAGTAGATCCTGGGGCACCGCATTGCGAAATCCTGTGTAGGCGAGCCTCTTGTCCGCCTCTTACCTTGTTGACCACGCCGCTTAGCGACTTTGATCTACGAGTTACTCCATCGCCGATATCAGTGATTCTCTATTTTGGCTTCTGAGAACTGCGAATTTGTCCTTAACTCCGCTTTAGATCCCACAAACGCCCTGGACGCGACGATGTCGTTTTGTAGCTGCCACATCATCCAGGCTGTTACATATCCGTCTGCTGCCAACAGCATCTCGCTATGACTGCTATTTTGGCGACGTGCCTGAGCCTTGAGCTTACCATCCGGGATCGCGGCAAATAGCTTATTTAGGCTTTCGTGCGACGTAAGCCAATCATCCTTGGCAACTAGGATGAGCGTCGTAGCAGCAATCTTTGATGCGTTACTAGTCCATCTAGTAAATGCATTGTAGCCATCATGTGTACTTGCAAGAACAACAATCGTTTTATACAGGCTCGCGTTAGGTTGCACTGTTGCGGCGTTGATAGCTCCTGTGCCACCTTGAGAGTGCCCAATCACTCCGATATGCGACTTGTCGATATGATCGAAGAAGATAGATGATGGGGTGTTCCCAGCCTTAAGTAGCCATGCGAGCGTTAGCTCGGCAGACTTGCCGTCCCATGATGTACCCTCTTCATTACCGACGACGATAAAACCCCAGCTTGCCATATGGCGAAACCACTGCGCATACTTTGCGGCACCCCAGCCAGTCCCGTTGTTGGAGACAATCACTGGATACTTACGGCTGCTACGCCCTATGTCAGCCGGATACCAGACCCGGTATTTTTGTAGGCTTGTGGGAGCAGGTTCCGCGTATGTCGAAACAGCATTCGGGCCTAATCGCATGTACTTGGTTTCGATGTGGCCAGACGTTTGCACTTTCGTCCAATAGTCATTATTGCCGCTTGGTTGTGCATCGCCCAGCCTGTCTATGACAGCTGCACAAGAGGCGACTACCATAAAGAGGCCTAAGATAGCATATATCTTTTGGAGCGATCTCATTTTCATCATGTTACTCAGTTTCATATAATGACATCGTATGATGAAAGATGCTGATAATACCGGCGAAAGCCAATGCCGCACCTCGCTAATAGCTAAGCGGTATGTCTCCCTCGCAGTTTTCGTGGTTTGACGAATTTCGGAATATGATGATCGGTACAAAGGGCGGTGCTTCTGCATCACCCTGGTCCTTAACCCGGACATGCAACGAGCGTATATCCTCTAAACTCGGATGGGCGCCATCATTCCTGCTTTTGATGACCAAGCTCGCTATACAGAATTCCGCAAAACGGAACCTATCGGTGATCGTCACTACCTGCGTCATCCAACACTCCGAGCCGGTCATGACCGAAATGAGGGAACGCTGACGCTTGAAGATTGCGTGAACATTGCGATGATCCGGCTAATGCCGAGCGAGTGGCCTAACACACCACTGCCTTGCATATGCTGCGGGACCGGGGGGACAGGATACAGTCACGCTAACGTCAGTCGCAAGCAGGCGCCCTTGGGTGTTGGAACGACCTGAACTTGACCCCCGTGGAGGTGGGCGATCTGCTGAACCAACGCGAGGCCGAGACCAGCTCCGGTACTCGACGGACGCAATCTATAAAATGGCTCGAAGATGCGGCGCGCTTCGACGCCTATGCCCGGCCCCTCGTCAGAGACTTCCAGAATGGCTCTTGAGATAATCGAGACGGCAATCGTACCGCTTCCTCCACCGTGCTGGACGGCATTGACGATAAGATTTGTGACGGCTCTTTCGATTGATGTCGCATCACCTCTGAGAACCGAGCTTTGAGGGGCGCTCGTAAACTCAATGTCGTAACCGGCATCAATCGCAACCGGCGCCAAGTCAGCCACCACCTGCTCGCATAATGCAACGAAATCAAAATCGCTGACGTTTTGCCGCATTGCAAAACGCTGCATGTCGAGCAGCTGTTCCGCCACAGCGCCGAGACGTCCGACATCCCGGAGCAGGTCTGTCTTCAGCTGCGACAATGGTAGCCCCTCCAAGCGTGCTTGCAGAATTGCAATCGGAGTACGTAGCTCATGCGCGGCATCTGCGAGGAACCTTTGGCGTCCCCGTACCGTCGCTTCGATGCCGTCGAGCGCGGTGTTAACTGCCCTCACCAAAGGCTCGATCTCGGTTGGGATATCATCGGCAGGAAGTCTGTTTGGGATGCTATCGACATTGATATCAGACGCGAGCAACGTTGTACGTCTCAAACCGACTAGCGCCCTTCTAACGATCCGGGGAATGGCAATGAACGACAACAGGATTGGGATAATCAGTGCTGGAAAAAACAAAACTCCCAATACGGTGATTGCGCTAGTTAACAGCGGCATTGGATCAGCCTTGCCGCCATAGATTAGCTTTATAGGGCGGTCATTGATACTGACGGTAGAGATTTTCGCGGTTAGCGCGGTGGTAGGGCTAGTCTTGATATCGAGCTCCGACAGGACTGGCAGCTGATTGGCAAGCTGTTGCATCTCTGATGGTACATCTCCGTACCGTACGACACGGCCAGCCTCGCCTTGTGCGGCAAACCAGAGCTTCGGCGCGCTTTTGCTTTCATCGAGCAGCGCCTTGGTGGGCTGAACACGTAATCCGTCCTTTGTCGGGATGAGCGAGCCCCTGATCATATTGGCAAGGGCTGGATCGGCTCCCCGGCTGAGATCGGGAAAGCGCCAGACGATGAGACCTGCCACTGTCAGGTTCAAGGTAACCATCAGCAAAACGAGGCTCACCGTAAACCGTGAGGCGAGCCGCCAGCTTAGGGACCGCGAGGCGAATAACCGCGTCATGCGTTGGCCTTGAGCAGGTATCCGATACCTCGCACGCTATGGATGGTGACGTTGGCGCCAGCATCATTCAGGCGCTTTCGTAAGCGCGACACATGACTATCCAATGCGTTTGACTGGATCTCGTCATCGTAGCCGTAGACTGCTTCCTCGAGATTGCGCCGCAGCACGGTGCGGCCCGGGCGACGGAGAAGCATTTTCAGGATCAGCATCTCTCGCCGGGGTGCTGATACCACCTGTTCGGCCACCAGTAGATCCGAACTCATTAGGTCAAGCGTGACATTACCCTCTTTTAACGTCTGGCTGAGGTAAGCCACTGACCTCCGCCCGGCCGCTCGCACCCGTGCGATGAGCTCGGCCAAGACGAACGGTTTGCCGACATAGTCGTCTGCGCCGATATCCAAGCCTTCAACCCTGGAAGGCGGGTCGTTGTGCGCCGTCAGGATGATCACCGGCGTGGAATTACCTTCGCGACGCATCTCCTTGAGGAGGCTGATGCCATCGCCGTCAGGTAGCTGGCGATCTAGCAGAACCACTTCGTGCAAACCACCATCAATGGCCTCTCGCGCGAGCGACAGGTCCTCCACATGATCGACGATGAAGCCGCAGGGCGTTAATACGGATATCAGAGCCGATGCCATGGCCTGCTCGTCCTCTACCAGTAATATTCTCATCAAGCGCCTCCCGAAAAACGCACCGGCCTGACGTGCGACGTAACCTCCGCTCACGCCAACCGGTTCACGTTCTTCACGTCTGTCGGTGTGCGGCCCGTTTTGATGCCTCATTGACATTGTCGGAACATTACGTCGGACGCCCTCGCAAACTGTGCCCTCATCAAACGAACGGACTGGACGGGCGCAATGTTCACGTAATGCTACCAACTGCAGATGGCCTGACCTGTTCGGTTCGTTGGGTTGGCATGACCTGCGAAGCGGACGTCTCAATGTACGAGGTTGTCATGCGTGTTCTTCTTGCAGGTATCATCCCTGCCGTCCTGCTCAGCGGATGTGCGGCCGATCATCATGAGCGGCGGGCCGCGACCCGTGGCGCACTCATTGGTGCCGCGGCAGGTGCCGCGCTTAGCGCGGCGACCGGCGGGGATCTGCTGACGGGTGCAGCGGCGGGTGCCGCTGGTGGTGCCGCGATTGGCGTCATCACCAGGGATGGTCGGGAGCGCAAGATGTACCGCCACCGTGACGGCCGGAGTTATTGGATCGACGATCGTGGCCGGGAGCGCTTTCTCGACAATCGTCGCCGCTGAGCACGCGCCCATTTCCGCATCAAACTAAAAATCATCACCCCTTAAGGAACAAGAACACCCATGCGTAATGTCTCAACTTTACTGATCGCGATCGTGCCTGCAATTGCGATCGCAAGCCCGGCCACGGCACAGGATGCTGCCCGAGGCGGGTTCCGAGTGGGCGTACTGGGCGGCCTTGATATCGTACGTTCCGGAAGCACCGAGCGCACTGGCATCGATGGCGACGACCAAAGTGCCGAAGGTTTCCTATATGGCGTCGAGGCTGGCTTCGATTTGCCTCTTGGTGGTGCCGTCCTCGGGATAGAGGGCGAGTGGAGTGATTCCACCGGTAAGGCAAAGGCTAATCGACGTGATCCGAACCTGTTCGGATATGGTGAGGTGAAGGCCGGACGCGACCTATACGTCGGTGCACGTGCAGGCTTTGCTGTCGCACCAGCCACGCTCGCCTACGTCAAAGGCGGCTATACAAACGCCCATCTCGACACCGTGCTCGGCAACGGCTCGGTATCTGATCGAGAGCGCTTCCGCCTGGACGGCTGGCGCATTGGTGCCGGCCTTCAGCAGTCCATCTCGACTAACAGCTATGCAAAGCTGGAGTACCGTTACTCCAACTATGGGAAGGCTGACTATCGGTTCGCCGATGGAGGAACGAGTGGCCAATTCGATGTCGATACGGATCGACATCAGATTGTCGCCGGCGTGGGCGTCCGCTTTTAATTCATCACGAGGAACCTACTATGTTCGCTAACGTACTTCGTGCCGCATTGGCATCCTCCATGATACTGGCGCCGATGGCTGCTGAAGCCCAACGGCATCGGCCTGACCACCGCGAGGCTCTTCGGCAGCGTCATGTCGAACAGGCTCAACGTTACCGGCAATGGCGTCGCGGAGAGCGTTTCGATGCGCGCCATGCACGCAACTATGCCCCGATCGACTATCGGCGGTATCGCGCCCTGCGCGCGCCGCCCCGTGGGTATCGTTATGTCCGCTCCGGTAATGATGCCGTGCTGGTAGGGGTGGCGACAGGCATCGTTGCTGCGGTGATCGCGAACGCTGTCCGGTGATCGATCTGGCCCAGCTCCCGGACGAGGTCGGAGTTGGGCCTTCAACCTTCAGATCCGCCGTCTAGCTTGATCGCGCACCAAATTTCGTTGTCCAAATACGGGAAGCCGGGCTGACAGTCCGCGCTGATCTCGACCAAACCCCTAAGGAATATCTAGTGCCCATAGTCACGAGACCATGGATTTGTTGCCTGGTGGCGATCAGCATGATGAGTGGAAGTGTCACATTGGCGCAAGGTCGGCCACGTGATCGACCTGCAAATCGGCCTTCGCCACCCAGCAGCGCAGAGGATACATCAAACGATATCGTTGTGGTAGCCCGACGCGCTGGCGTGCCAATTTGGAAGGTACAAACGAACGCCGGCACTCTGCTCATGGTCGGTGAAATCGATGAAGTCCCAAGATCGAGTCCGTGGCGCCCCGCACGCCTCGAAGAGGCAACAAGAAGTGCGGACCAAATTATTCTAGGTGTTTCGACTAAGCCGACGGCCGGAGATTTTTTGAGGCTGCTGCTTAAGGGTGGCAAGGCCATGAAACTCCCCAACGGCAGGGTCGCCGACGACTATCTGGATATCCGACTTGCGCAGCGGCTTCATGATCTCGAAGATCGTTATGATGCAGATTATTCGGGGCAGAACCTTCTCGTTACGGCACACGACATTCTGACCAAAGAGCTTGGACTGGGAGGCGATGTCACGTCGAATGCGACGGACGTTGTTCGTAAGGTTGCCAAACAGGCTAGGATATCCACCCGACCCGTTGATACGATGAGATTTCGTGCGATCATCGATAACTTGCTAGAAGCGCAACCCCAATCGCATATTCGCTGCCTTCGCGCGGCAATGGATGCGGCCGACGCTGGACCGGAAAGTGTCGATGATCGCGGCCGTGCGTGGACACGGTCTGACGTCGCAGGCCTTATGGCCAATCCAATCGAGGTTGCACTTGGCCGATGTTGGCCATGGAGCTCCGAGGAACTCGGGACAGAACTGCGGCGGCAATGGTTCGCAGCCATCGAGGAAGCGTCGAAGGCCCAGGGCACTACGCTTGCGGTAGTTCCCATTCGCGTTTTGGCCGAACGTGGCGGCGTGCTCGATCATCTAAGACAGAATGGGACCGATATCGATGGGCCGTCGTGGAGCGAGCGAAGCCGATAAACCAGCGTCGGCGGATGTCTAGCGAGGTCTTCAATCAATTGAAGTGAAAGGTCGCCGTATGGTCCTCCTTGATTAGGATCCAGGTGGGCCATTGGGTCAAGCCGAGCCAAAAGTCAGACGTTCCTTTTGAAGGCAAATCGGACCGGCCCGCGTAGTAACGCCGAGGCTACACCCAAAACGTACCGCCACAAAATCGATCAATGGGGCGTTGCGATTGGGTCGGAACAGCGAAGGGTGGGGAAGGGGGCTTTGGGCCCGCTCGAAAGCGGACCGACCGCTTCCGCCCCGGAATAAGGCCTCCCGTCTGACATTTCAGTTTCTCAATTGCAGTCGATCGTTAAGCACGATCTGGTCCCGCAGCAAAAAGCCAAGGCAGATTGAACGTCGTTAATGTCGTGCGTTCCTTCGCTCGCCCCATACCTTTACTGCTGACGCGCCAGTGCTGCCAAAACCCTCTGTCGCCAACACTTGATAATCGAGTGAGCCAAGCGCCATCCCAGCTCGCCGCCAGCCGGCGATGTGATTGGCCAACGTGATGATGCTGTCGCGCCCTATCGGGCGTCGCTCCGTGCGGACGCTCCAATACTGATCGAAGGTGGCGGTGCCCGCGATTGAGGGCTGCCTGATCCGGCGAATGCGGTAGATGCGGTATGCACCACCGTCGCTTTGCACGGTGCCAAGTGGCACTGCGGTCGAACCGGGAGGTGTAAAATTGCCCCAATTGTCCACGACGTAGTACTCAACGAGAGGATCTCTCGACCAGCCGTATAAGGTCAGGTAGCCGTTCGAGCCCGGGTTGAAGCGCCGGGCATGATAGCCGATGACACGATCAGTAGAGCCTTGGCGCCAGCCCCGGCCCACGACCAGGTTGCCTTGCGATCCAAGCGCCCATCGCACTTGGTAGCTGCCGTTTTTGGCGAGAGTCATGCAGCCCTCGCCACTGTCGTACCAGAAGGTGTGGAACATACCGTCGCGATCACCTGTCACATTGCGGCAAATAGTTCGATCATCACTCGCGGCAATAAGCAGGAGCATTATCCACGGCAGCCATGTGTTCGGCCTCATACGTCGCTCCATTATTGCGGTCATGAAAGCCGGCCGGGCTCGACAACGACGGCTCTGCGCGGTCACCGACCCGAACGCGGCCTGTCCGCTAACGTGCCCAACAGCGGACGTTCGACCTGACAAATCGGCTCTCCGACAGCGGTTGTCTATTCAGCTCGATCTTTCCGGTTCACCGTCTCCCATCTGGGTCTTCGGGAAAAAGCAATCGGGAACAGGTGTGCCGCTGATGCTCAATATACTCGAAAACTTCCAGCGAGAAATAGCTGAGGGTATCGATGCAGTCCGGCGGCAATGCGAATCTCCAGACCGGGATATCGCGGCGCTTGGAGCAGCGCGCCTGCGCCTTAGCCGTGTCAGCTCGTCACGAACCCGATTCGTAACACGAGAGGCCATACCGCGACTTCTGCAAATGGCTGACCCTGCGTTACGGACTGAGTTGTCAGCTCTTCAACAGGGGGGCAATGCAAAGCGGCTCGCTTCGAGCCAACATGTGACGACTTGGAGCTCGGCTGCGATACAGTCGGATTGGGTCGGCTATCACAGGGCTGCGCGCGAGATATGGGCAATGATGGAGGAGCAGATCAGTCGCGAACGCTCGATTCTTGGCGATCGTCTTCGGCGTCTTGGGCTATAGCACACCATCCTACCCGATTGAGGATAATGTGAGCAGGAACTTTCGATTGCGAGCAGCGCCGGCTCATGGCGAGCACGCTGGCAGATAATCTGAGCAGGATGCCACCCGTCTGTGGCAGATAGCATGAGCAGGAAATCGCTCCGATGGCGAGCAGGCGCGGTTATGTTTGCGAACTGCTACAGTTAGGAAAACGAAACCAGCAGGTTGCTGTCAACGCGACTGGCGCGACCGGCTTCCCGTCAGCGGTTCCCAATCAAGACCGGCCCTAGGTCAGGGAGGAAGCCTCCATTGAGATACGCAACGTCGCGCGGTCGTCGCGATCGTTCGAAGATCTGCCTGAGGGGCGCCGTCTTTGGCTTGCACAGCCATCCCCTGGAGGACTGCACATAAAAAAAGCGCGATCCCGTCGCATCGATCGCGAGGCAGCCAATGGCCGAGTTCTTCGGACAACCGACATGCCAACGCGGCACGCCGACCCCGCAGGTCTTCCGCAAGATCATCGTGATCCGGGTGATGGGTCAATAGCCCGATCGAGATCATGCAGCCGCGTTCGTGCCCATGTCCTGCGACGATCTGGATCGCGCGTTCCAACATTCGGGCCAGGGCCTGATCGAGGGTAAGGCTCTGAGCATCATCTTCGACCAAGCTCAGCGGAGCGAGCTCCGCGTAGCGATCGAGCGCCTCGTGATACAGGCCGGCCTTGCTGCCAAAAGCGGCGTAGATGCTGGGGGGCGCGACGCCGATCGCTTCGGTCAGCATGGCGAGCGAAACTCCTTCATAACCGTGACGGTGGAACAGCCGCATAGCCGTTTCCACCGCCACGGCGCGATCGAAGCCTCGCGGGCGCCCCCCCTTTTTCAAAACCTTAGCCATAGCGACCGATAAAAAACCTTGACGGGGTCTCGTCAAGCGCGCTGTTGTATAGCGATCGATAAAGAAGGTGGGCGATGATTCTAAAGACCTATGCTCGGATGTTCTCGTCCAATTGCGATGCAACCCTGTCGATGCTCGAACGGCTTCACGGCAGAAAGCCGCATATCCGCTTCCGGTTCGGCGACTGGGAGTTGGGAGGGATCGGGGACATGCTCGTCGTCGCCGGCACAAAGGAAGCGCTGGCTCCGATCCGCGACACACATGGTCCCGTCATCGTGCACGATATCCAAGCAGTCCAAGCCGAGCTATTAGCGCAGGGCGCTGTCATCACGACGCCGCTGACGGACGTCCCAACCGGACGCATGCTCTACGCCCGCCATGCCGATGGGCTGCACGTTGAATATGTCCAATGGACGGACGAACTGGTGGAGCGCTTCATCCGCGCTCCTCAGCGCGAAGGGCGTCTCTCTTCGGAATTGTAAGGGATTTGCGCTAAACACCATTCAGCGGAAAAAGCCCCCAAGCCGCTTGTACTGCCATGAAGATCACCTACATTCCCGGTCGCCTAAAAAGACAGCGATGCAGGTATGGTGACAACCCGCGGTCTCTTTGGAGACAGTCACGCTTGAGCGGGTGACGCCGCTCTTGGCCATGGCCGGACACAACGAGGATTGCCCTCGTGCGTGGCCGGTCGTCGTTGTCTGACCGCGATCGGCTCGTGTCCGTTTTACCAACGGAAAG
>JAAIGG010464351.1_pt1 | contig 11202 bp, 13 predicted proteins | sample 6487391 | NCBI WGS metagenome assembly JAAIGG01 (sample SAMN13974130, study PRJNA590717) | phyllosphere metagenome | biome: asymptomatic weeds; feature: pooled weeds collected from a community garden; material: weeds; isolation source: pooled asymptomatic leaves from various weed species from...
CAGCCGTACGGCTCGGAGGGCCGCCGCATCGCAATCAGGCCGGAAGCCCTTGATAACATGCGCGTCTGCTATCAGCCCCTTGCTAGTGACGGTGAAGCTAATGAATACCCGCCCTGCTGCGCGCGCCCGTATTGCAGCCGCCGGATAGATAAGCTGACGTTGAATAGCCGTCACAATGGCTGCTCCACCGCCGCCAGTCAGTAGCTCCGGCATTATTTCAACAGGGCAATAGGTGGTTTGTGCCTGAGCCAAAACAGCGCTGCTAAATAATGTGCTGCAAAGCAGCCAGTAAGCTGAGTTGTTCATAAAGAAGTTCAGTACTTTGCTTACCAGATGCTGCTACCGCTGCTAATGCATAAGCCTGCGCTTGCCAAGCTGGCCGCTGGGCGGTGCCAGCCACCAGTAGCGGAGACTATGCGAATAAAATTCCGGTAAAATCGGCTCCACTCAGCCAAACCTCATTTTCCGTCGCCTACCTTCGCCCCGTAAACTTTAGGGGTGCTTTGCTGCGGCAAGGCTGAGACGATACCCTCCGAACCTGAACCAGGTAATGCTGGCGAAGGGAAAAGTGACTGGTCCGCCCGGCGGCTACCCGTGGGGGTAGGCGTGGCTGGCACCGCCTAAGTGTTTTACGGCTTTCCCCTGTCCCAACTACTGCTAGTTGCATGGTCTGCTACGTAAACAATTCGGCCCACGAAGTCACTGACAACCAGCCCCTCGTCGAGCTGCTGGCCACCCTGGGCCAGGCCCAGACGCGCGGCCTCGCCGTGGCCGTGAACGACCAGGTGGTGCCCCGCGCCGAGTGGGCCAGCCACGCCGTGCAGCCCCACGACCGCATTCTGCTCATCCGCGCCACCCAGGGGGGGTAGGTTTTAAGAACCAAGAACTTAGAGCCTAGATCTGAGAACTAAGCGTCTATAAGCGAGAGCTATAGAAGGCTGATCATAGTCCGTACAAGCAGGCTCTAGGCTCTTGGTTCTCAGCTCTTGGTTCTAGGCTCTCAGTTCTAAGCTCCACACCGTTTGTTATGAAGAAAAAAGACCAAGCTCCCCAGCAGACGCTGGTGGAGCGCCAGCCCCTCACCGGCTCGCGCAAGATTTACGTGCCCGGCACGCTTTACCCCCACCTGCGGGTGGCGATGCGCGAAATCGCGCTGGCCGACACCGAGCGCAAGTTCGACTTCGGATTCCCGTCGGAGCCCAACGCGCCCGTAACGGTGTACGACACCAGTGGGCCGTATACCGACCCGAGCGTGCGCATCGACCTCAAAAAAGGGCTGCCGCGCCTGCGTGAAAGCTGGATTCGGGAGCGCAGCGACGTGGAGCAGCTGGCGGGCACTTCGTCGAGCTACGGCCAGCAGCGGGCCGCCGACCCCAGCCTCGACCATCTGCGCTTCGAGCACATTCAGGCCCCGTTGCGGGCCAAGGCCGGGGCCAACGTGAGCCAGATGCACTACGCCAAGCAGGGCATCATCACGCCCGAGATGGAGTACATCGCCATCCGCGAAAACCAGCGCTTCGATCAGCTGCCCGCCGACGACCCGCTGCGCACCCAGCACCGCGGTCACAGCTTCGGGGCCAGCACGCCCGAGGGCCACATCACGGCCGAATTCGTGCGCCAGGAAGTAGCCGCCGGCCGGGCAGTTATTCCCTCCAACATCAACCACCCGGAAAGCGAGCCGATGATTATCGGGCGCAACTTCTTGGTGAAAATCAACACCAACATCGGCAACTCGGCCGTAACGTCGAGCATTGAGGAAGAAGTAGATAAGGCCGTGTGGAGCTGCCGCTGGGGCGGCGACACCCTCATGGATCTCAGCACGGGCAAGAACATCCACGAAACCCGCGAGTGGATTATCCGCAACTGCCCCGTTCCGGTCGGTACTGTCCCCATTTATCAGGCTTTGGAGAAGGTCAACGGCAAGGCCGAGGACCTCACCTGGGAGCTGTTCCGCGATACGCTCATCGAGCAGGCCGAGCAGGGGGTGGACTACTTCACCATCCACGCCGGCGTGCGGCTGCACTACGTACCCATGACGGCCAAGCGCGTGACCGGCATCGTGTCGCGCGGGGGCTCCATCATGGCCAAGTGGTGCCTGGCCCACCATAAAGAGAACTTCCTCTACACGCACTTTGAGGAGATTTGCGAGATCATGAAGGCCTACGACGTGGCCTTTTCGCTGGGCGACGGCCTGCGCCCCGGCTCCATCGCCGACGCCAACGACGAGGCGCAGTTTGCCGAGCTCGAAACCCTGGGCGAGCTCACCAAAATCGCCTGGGCGCACGACGTACAGGTGATGATCGAAGGCCCCGGCCACGTGCCCATGCACCTCATCAAGGCCAACATGGACAAGCAATTACGCGAGTGCCACGAGGCGCCCTTCTACACGCTGGGGCCGCTGACCACCGACATTGCGCCGGGCTACGACCACATCACCTCGGCCATCGGGGCGGCCATGATTGGCTGGTTTGGCACCGCCATGCTCTGTTACGTCACGCCCAAGGAGCACCTGGGCCTGCCCAACAAACAGGATGTGAAGGACGGCGTAATTGCCTACAAGATAGCCGCCCACGCCGCCGACCTCGCCAAGGGCCACCCCGGGGCGCAGTACCGCGACAACGCCCTGAGCAAGGCCCGCTTCGAGTTTCGGTGGGAAGACCAGTTCAACCTCTCGCTCGACCCCGACACCGCCCGCGAGTACCACGACGAGACCCTGCCCGCCGAGGGAGCCAAAGTGGCGCATTTTTGCTCGATGTGCGGCCCGCATTTCTGCTCCATGAAAATCACCCAGGAAGTGCGCGACTACGCCGCCAGCCAGGACCGCACGGCCGCCCAGGTACTGACCGAGGGCATGCAGGAAAAATCCCGGGAATTTGCGGCGCGCGGCAGCGAAATCTACTTGTAGCCGAGTTTCATGCGTCTTTCTCCCAGCCGGTCCTTGCTGCCCAATCTTATGCGCCCGTACGCCCTCACTATTGCCGGCTTCGACCCCAGCGCCGGGGCCGGCGTGCTGGCCGACGTAAAAACCCTGGAAGCCAGCGGCGTCTATGGCCTGGCGGCCTGCACGGCCATCACGGTGCAAAACGACGTGAGTTTCGAGCGGGTAAACTGGGTGCCGCTGACCAGCATGCAGGACCAGATCTTGCTGCTGCTCGTGCGGTTTCCCGTGCAGGTAGTTAAAATCAGCCTGATTGAGGACTTGCCCACACTACTAGACTTAATTCGCTGGCTCAAAGCCTATAACCCCGCGCTGCAAATCGTATGGGACCCGGTATTGCGGGCCACCGCCGGCTACCAGTTTCACACCCGGCCCGATTACGACCTGCTGCAAGCCATCTGCCGCGAGCTGACCCTGCTCACCCCCAACCAGCCCGAGGCGCTGGGCCTGCTGCCCAGCGCCCTCACGGCCGACGAGGCCGCCGCTACCCTGGCCACCTGGTGCCCGGTGCTGCTCAAGGGCGGCCACGCCCAGGGCGTGCGGGCCACCGACGTGCTGCTCGCCGAGGGTCGCCGCTACGAGTTCAGCGGGCCGCGCCTGCGGCACGGGGCCAAGCACGGCAGCGGCTGCGTGCTCTCGGCGGCGGTGCTGGCGCGGCTGGCCCTGGGCGACGACCTACCCACGGCCTGCCAGGCCGGCAAGGCGTACACGGCGACTTTCCTGGGCAGCAACGACTCGCTGCTGGGCTACCACTCCAACCCGCTGGGTGTTCATGCAAATTAATCAGCTTCAATTTATTACCGATAGCGCCCCGGCGGCCGAGCTGGCCTGCCGGGGTGGCGTGCGCTGGGTGCAGCTGCGGGCTAAAAACCGGCCCGCCGCCGAATGGCGGCAGCTGGCCCTCGACGTGCAGTCCGTGTGCCGCCACCACGGCGCGGCGCTCGTCATCAACGACAACCCAGCGCTGGCCCTCGAAATCGGGGCCAGCGGCGTGCACCTGGGCCAGCAGGATATGCCGCCGGCCGAGGCCCGCGCCCTGCTCGGGCCAGGATTTATCATCGGCGGCACGGCCAACACCTTTGCCGACGTTGCAAAGCTGGTGGCGGCCGGGGTCGATTACATCGGGCTGGGGCCGTTTCGCTTCACCACCACCAAGGAAAAGCTGAGTCCGATTCTGGGTTTGGCAGGCTACGCCGACGTACTGGCGCGGTGCCGGGCAGCGGGCTTTACGACGCCCATCGTGGGCATCGGTGGCGTAGTACTTGCTGACGTGGCCAGCCTGCTGGCGACCGGCCTGCACGGCGTAGCCGTGGCGGGAGCCATTTCCGGCGCAGCTAATCCAGCGGAAGCAGCCCGGCTTTTTGCCAATGAACTGGCTGGCGCTCAATCTCTAACACGCATATGACGACTCAACCGCTGGTCATTGCCGACCGTACGTTTACCTCACGCCTGTTCACGGGCACGGGCAAATTCAGCTCGTCGGCCCTCATGGAGGAAGCCCTGCTGGCCTCGGGCTCGGAGCTGGTGACGGTGGCCCTCAAGCGCGTGGACGTGGCCGACGCCCACGACGATATTCTGCGCCACCTCCACCACCCGCAGCTGCACCTGCTGCCCAACACCTCGGGCGTGCGCACGGCCCGGGAGGCCGTGTTTGCCGCCCAGCTCGCCCGCGAGGCCCTCGAAACCAACTGGCTCAAGCTCGAAATTCACCCCGACCCCAAGTACCTGCTCCCCGACCCCGTCGAAACCCTCAAAGCGGCCGAGGAGCTGGTGAAGCTGGGCTTCGTAGTGCTGCCCTACGTGCACGCCGACCCGGTGCTCTGCAAGCGCCTCGAAGCCGTGGGCGTGGCGGCCGTAATGCCGCTGGGGGCACCCATCGGCTCCAACAAGGGCTTGTTGACCAAGGAGTTTCTGGAAATCATCATCGGCCAGAGCAAGGTGCCGGTAGTAGTCGATGCGGGCATCGGCGCCCCCTCGCACGCCGCCGCCGCCCTCGAAATGGGGGCCGATGCGGTGCTGGTGAATACGGCCATCGCCGTGGCGGGCCAGCCGGTAGCCATGGCCCACGCCTTTAAAATGGCCGTGGAAGCGGGGCGGCTGGCCTACGAGGCGCGGCTGGCTGCGCCGGTGGCTCATGAGGCCGTGGCGAGCTCGCCGCTCACGGCGTTTTTAGACTAGGTATTTAAGCCAAAAGCATCCTCCTCACCTGTCATTGCGAGCGGAGCGAAGCAATCACACCTGTTAAGCGCCACCGCTCGGATGCGATTGCTTCGCTTCGCTCGCAATGAGCAAGTGTGGGGGTAGCTAGCACAGCAAATTATGAGCTTTCGTCCCGTTTTCGAAGCCCACCCGTGGGACGCTGTCCAAGCCAGCATCTACGCCAAAACAGCGGCCGATGTGGAACGCGCCCTGGCCGCGCCGCGCCGCACGCTCGACGATTTCAAGGCGCTCATCTCGCCCGCCGCCGCGCCCTACCTGGAGCAGATGGCGCAGCTCAGCCACCGCCTCACGCGCCGGCGCTTCGGCAATACCATGCAGCTCTACGTACCGCTGTATTTGAGCAACGAGTGCCAAAACATCTGCACCTACTGCGGCTTCAGCCTGGATAACAAGCTGAAGCGCCGTACCCTCAGCAGCGTAGAAATGCTGGCCGAAGCGGCCGCGCTCAAGGGCTGGGGCTACGACCACGTGCTGCTCGTGACCGGCGAGGCCAACCAGACGGTGGGCGTCGATTACCTGGAAAAAGCGCTGAAAACGCTGCGCCCGCACTTCGCACACCTGTCGATGGAGGTGCAGCCGCTTGACCAGGCCGACTACGAGCGCCTCATCCCCCAGGGGCTGAACACGGTGCTCGTGTACCAGGAAACCTACCACCAGGCTGATTACAAAATCCACCATCCCAAGGGCAAGAAGTCGAACTTCTACTACCGCCTCGACACGCCCGACCGCCTCGGCCGGGCGGGCATCCACAAGATGGGACTGGGCGTGCTCATCGGCCTCGAAGACTGGCGCACCGACTGCTTCTACACCGCCCTGCACCTCGACTACCTCGAGCGCACCTACTGGCAGACCAAGTACAGCCTCTCCTTCCCGCGCCTGCGGCCGGCCGAGGGCCTGCTCCAGCCCAAGGTAGAAATGAGCGACCGCGAGCTGGTGCAGCTCATCTGCGCCTACCGCCTGCTCAATGAGGAAGTCGAGCTTTCGCTCTCGACCCGCGAGACGCCCACTTTCCGCGACCAGGCTATTAAGCTGGGGATCACCAGCATCAGCGCGGGCTCGAAGACCAATCCCGGCGGGTACGCCGTGGAGCCCGAGTCGCTGGAGCAGTTCGAGATTTCGGACGAGCGCAGCCCGGCCGACATCGCGGCCATGCTGCGCCGCCAGGGCTACGAGCCAGTCTGGAAGGATTGGGACGCCGCGCTGGCCTGAGCCGCCAGCTCCCGGAAGCTGGCCACCGGGTCGGGGCTTTGCCAGATGCTGCCCAGCACCGCCGCACCCGCAAAGCCCAGTTGCCGGGCGTGGGCCACGTTGGCGGCCTCAATGCCACCCAGCGCGAGCACCCGCGGGCGGTAGCCGGGGCGGGCGGCCAGCTTGTGCAGCATCGCCTGCACCTGGGCCAGGTCGAAGACGCTGAGGTAGTCTTCCTTGCTGATACTGTTGAAGATCGGACTAAGCAGCACGTAGCTGTAGCGGCGGCGATGCTGCTGCACGTCGGCCAGGGTGTGCAGCGACGCCGACACGCTGCTCCCGCCCAGCCGCCGCAGCAGGCGGGCCAGGCCGGGAGCGCGGCGGGCCGTTTCGGTGAGGTGAATGCCCCCCAGGCCGAGCTCGGGCACCAGGTCGTAGTGGGAGTGCAGCGCCAGCCGCGACCGATACTGCGGGGCTATGGCTTGCAGGTAGTCGGCCAGCTCGGAGCGTGACCAGCCGGGCTTGCGCACGTGCAACCGCTGGAGGCCGTTGGCAAACAAGGAGGCCAGCCAAGGTAGCTCGGCCGTGTCGTCGTGCGGGGTGATAGCGAGCAGGGAAAACATAGGGTAATCAGTTGAAGCTGGCCGCCAGCTCGGGGGGTAGGGCGCGCAGCTTGCGGGTGGCGTAATCGAAGCAGAGCATCCCGGTTTTGGCCCGGGCTATCTCCTTGCCAATCTGGTTTTTGACGTGGTACACAATGTCGAAACCGTATTTATTCGGGTCGTTGGCGGCCAGGCTAATATGCAGCACATCGCCGTGAAATGCCTCACCCTTGTACTCTATCGCCACATCAACCATGATAAAACCCTGCTGGTTAGCCGTATCAAGCTCCGTGGTGCCGAGGCTGGCCAGAAACTGCACCCGCGCCTCGTGCAAAATGCTCAGCAGAGCGTCGTTGCCGAGGTGCGCCCCATAATTGAGGTCGGTGATGCGAACGGGAATCGCCACCGCGAAGCCAAAGCTGGCGGGCAAACTTACTTTTACGCGAGCCATTTTTTTCAGTGAATAGTCAGCAATGAACAGTGAGCAATCCGACTACGCGTCAAAAATAGAGGTGCGCACCACCGCCGACGGCTCGCCCACGCTGTACGTGCCCGCCCTCAACGAGCACTACCACTCGCACCACGGCGCGGCCCAGGAGTCGCGGCACGTATTTATTGAGGCCGGGCTGCGGCCGTTGCTGGAAGCCGGGCTAGGGCAGAAGCAGCCGCTACGCTTGCTCGAAGTGGGCCTGGGCACCGGCTTAAACGCCCTGCTGACGCTGGAAGCCGCACAGCCAACTGGTGCAGCAGTGCTGTACATTGCCTATGAAACACAGCCGTTGCCTGACGCTGTCGTGGCAGCGCTAGCAGCGCAGTGGGCCGATAACCCGTTACTGAGCCAAGGTTTTCAGCGGTTGCACAAGCTGCCGTGGGGCCAAGCAGGGATGCTAGCGCCTGATTTTATGCTGAAAAAATACGCTTGTCCTATTCAAGCTGCTTTCTTGCCGGCGGCTTGTTACGACCTCATCTACTTCGATGCTTTCGCACCCGAAAAGCAGCCTGAACTGTGGGGTGAGGACATATTCTACAACTTGTATTTAGCCGCCGCGCCCGGCGCGGTGCTGGTGAGCTACTGCGCTCAGGGCCAGTTTCGGCGCAATTTGCGAGCGGCCGGCTGGCTTACCGAGAAGCTGCCCGGCCCGCCCGGCAAGCGCGAGATGACCCGCGCCCGCAAGCCGGCGTAATTTTTCTCTACTATCCTGTCCGCTATGGCTACCGATTCGCCCATTGATATTTATTGTCTTCACTGCCACTGGGAACCCGACGGCGGGGCGCACTGGCAATGCCGTTGCGGCTACGTCTGGGATACCTTCGAAACGGCCGGTACCTGTCCGCAGTGCCGCTACCGCTGGCGCGTTACCTCCTGCCCTACCACACCGGGCGGCTGCGGCGTCGTGTCGCCCCATATCGACTGGTACCACGGCCTCGACGCCCTGATTGAAGAACTGGTAGAAGAAGCCCTGCCCGCGCCGGCCGCCGTAGGCTACCCCCCGCATGAGTCATAAATTCCTCGAAACCGAAAGCCCCGCCTGGGTAGCCGAGGGCATCATCACCGAGGCCCAGCGCGAGCGCCTGCTAGCCCGCTACCCGCCCGAGGCCGTGCAGGCCGTGGGCCTGCTCCCACTGCTGGGTAGCATCCTGGTAGGGCTGAGCGCCTTGAGCGTAGTGGCGGCCAACTGGCAGAGCCTGCCCACCGCCCTGCGGCTGGGGCTGCTACTGGGCAGCCTGCTGGCCGCTTACGCGGGCGGCGAGTACTTTTTGCGACGGGGTAACCGCCGCCTGGGCCACGGGCTGATCGGTCTGGGGCTGGTGTTGTTCGGGGTGAGCATTATCCTCACGAGTCAGCTGTATCAACTGGTGGGGTACGACGTGAGTGGGCTGCTGGCCTGGGTAGTGGTGGGGGTGCTGCTGAGCTATTTATATAACAGCCAGCCGCTCGCACTGCTGCCAATCGTTATCGGGGCCGCCGTGCAGACCTACTGCACCCAGGCGCTGGGACTTTTCAGCTATGCTACTATTGGCCTGGTAGCGCTGGGTAGCGGCTACCGGTGGTGGCGGCGGCCTCACTCGGTAGTAGCCTCGGTGCTAGCGGTGGGGCTGCTGTGGCAGGCGGCACTGTGGGTCGCGCTGAGCCATAGTAAAATCACCTGGTTTTTTATTCCGGCCATGCTCGTGTACGCGGCGGGCGACTGGCACCGCGACCGCCCGGCCGCCCGCGCCCTGCAAGGCCCCCCGCTGGTAGCGGCTTATTTATTTGCCCTCGGCTTAGCGCTGTTTGGCGAAACCGACCAATACGCGGGGCTGCTGCGCCCGCCCGTACTGGCCTACCTGGGCGCGCTGGCGGCGGTATTTGCCTGGTCGGTGCTGGGCAAGCGGCGGCTGGGCCGGCTGGCCTCGCTGCCCGACTGGCTGCTGCTGCTACCGGGCTTCTACCTGCCGGGCGGGCTGCCGCTGGCCGTGGCTACGCTGGTGGTGCTGTACGCTCACGCGGGCTCGGTGCTGGCCCGCGCCCACCGCTCGGGCGAGGCCGAGCAGCTCACGTTGGGCACTGTGCTGTTCGTAGTGGCCACGATGGTGGCCTACTTCAAGCTCACCTGGGCCTTCCTCGACAAGTCGCTGTTCTTCCTGATTGGTGGCGTCTTATTGCTGAGTCTCAGCTGGTACCTGCGGCGGCGCAACGCCCAGCGCCTGGCGGCGGGCGTGGCCTCCACCGTGGGGGCCGCACCCGCACTTTCTTCCTCCGAAACCGACTCCGCTCGCTGATGCTCACGCGCTCGACTTCCTCTCACCGCCTGTTGCTGCGGCTGCTGGTGGCGGCCCAGGTGCTTTACGTGCTAGGCGTGGCCGGCGCGGGCTACGCCACCACGGCCTACGGGCGGCACATTGCGCTGGCCACGGCCCCCGTCGATCTGCACGGCTTGCAGTACGAAAGCTTTGTGCGCCTGCGCTATATCGCGGCCGAAACGCCGCTCACGGCCTGGCGCGGGGCGGGCTCGCCCCGGCGTCGCCAGGCCGTGTACGTACTGCTGGCTACCGGCCCCGACAGCCTCGCCACCGTGGCCGGCGTGTACGCCCAAGAGCCGAAACCCGCCGCCGACCAGGCCGTGCTGCGCGGTTGGGTTACCGACGTGTATCCCCACACCCTGGGCCTGCGCTACAACCTGGAGCGCTACTACGTGCCCGGCGACAGCCCCCTGCGCCTGGCCAAAACCGGCCCGCCGTTGCGCGTGCAGGTCAGCATCGCGCCCTGGGGGCAGGCCCGCATCGAGTCGGTGCGGCGGCTGCCGGCTACTGCTGCTCGCTAGGCGGCAGTAGCTGGCGGTCGGCGGCCGGGAGGTCGGTCAGGGCGTATCTCTTGTGATTGGTGATGTTCATCTCATCCAGAATATCCACCATATCGCTGTAAGTGGCGCGGGGGGTAGTCTTGATAAGCACTACTAGGTTAGGCTTTTGGAGGTCCTGCGCCAGCAGTGCCTGCCGAATGCCTTTCGGGCCAAGGTCGGTGGTATGCAACTCGGGTACCGGCACGCTGGGGTCGCCGGGCGCATTCAGACCGAGGTAATAATAAACTTTGTGAGCCTGGCCCAGAATGATAGTCATGGCCTGCGAGCTGGTTATAGTGGTGCGCTCCTCTTCGTTCTGCGGTTTCACCGGCATGGTGAGTTGCATCACGTTGGGCTTGGCGAAGGTGGTCGTCAGCATAAAAAACGTGAGCAGCAGGAACGCCAGGTCCACCATCGGCGTCATGTCGAGGCGGAAGCTGCGCTTGCGGACGCGGGGTTTTTTGCCGGTTTTGGGGGCAGCGGGTTCGAGGGCAGCCATGCTAGAATAGGTTGGGAGTGAGGCCGCTGCTCCGCGCCGCCGGCCGGCGACCCTACCAAAAGCGGTGGCTATTCACCCGATGCCCAACTGTTAAAAATTCCACACCCCGCCCGGCGTGAGGCAGGTGTGCAAGGGCACATCGGTGGGCAGTACGTCGGCCAGCGCCGCCACCGGCTCATCGTCTAAGATGGTCAAGCCGATAAACAGCGTACCCGGCCGACACTGGGCCAGAAACCGGTCGTAGAAGCCCCCGCCGTAGCCTACCCGCTGGCCCTGCCGGTCGCAGGCCAGCAGCGGCACCAGCACCGCGTCGAGCTGCGCGGGCAGCACCTCGGTAGCCGGGTCGGCCAGCGGCTCCGGGATGCCCCAGCGGCTGGGATGCAGCGGTGTATCGATAGTTAATTCGTAGTGTTTCAGTGTGCTACCGTCGGG
>JAAIGG010432228.1_pt1 | contig 11145 bp, 11 predicted proteins | sample 6487391 | NCBI WGS metagenome assembly JAAIGG01 (sample SAMN13974130, study PRJNA590717) | phyllosphere metagenome | biome: asymptomatic weeds; feature: pooled weeds collected from a community garden; material: weeds; isolation source: pooled asymptomatic leaves from various weed species from...
ATGATTGTCCGAGATCGCCCGCGCGATGTTCTGGAGCATCACCGTCTTGCCGACGCGCGGCGGCGCCACGATCAGCGTGCGCTGCCCCTTGCCCTGCGGCACACCCTCGACGACGTCGAACAGGACGATATCGCCCAGCCCCTTGAGCGCGGCGAGGTGCGCCAGCGTACCGCCGATATTACCGGCGCCGATCAGCGCGATCTTCTTGCGAGCCATTCCAATCCTACTCCGTAGTGGACGTACGTGATTGGTCACGCGGCCTACGCCTATTGAGGCGTCGGGGCAACCGCTAATCCACAGAGTTTAAGATTTTAAACGATAATGGTTCGCAAGTGCATTAAGCGTTCATCGCGCCTTCATCCGAGCCATGGCCCTGCGCCAGATAGTCCTCGGAGCGCATCTCTTCGAGACGGCTGATCGTACGCTCGAACTCGAACCGGCCATCGCCGGTTTCATAGAGTTCGGCAGGCTGCGCGTCCGCTGCGGCGAGGAGCTTGACCTTGTGTTCGTAGAGCGCGTCGATCAGCTGGACGAAGCGCGCGGCCTCGTTGCGATTCTCCGGCCCGAGCTTGGGGATGCCGACCAGGATGACGGTGTGGAAGCGCCTTGCCACCGCCAGATAGTCCGCCGCGCCCCGCGCCTCGCCGCACAGCCGCTTGAACGAGAAGACCGCGACACCCTTCAATGCCTTGGGGACGTGCAGGACACGTCCGCCGACCTTCAGGTCTTCGGAGGGAACATGCGCGGCATCCTCGACCGGATAGTCGGTCAGGCGGAAGAAGGCCGCCGACAGGGTCATCGTCGCCTTCGGGCCATTGGGCAGCAGCCAGGTGTCGAGCCGCCCCAGCCGGTCGCGCCGGTAATCGGTCGGGCCGTTCAGCGCCAGCACGTCCAGTCGCGCCTCAATCAGCGCGATGAAGGGCAGGAAATGCTCGCGGTTGAGGCCGTTCTTGTAGAGGTCCTTCGGGGGGCGGTTGGAGGTGGTGACGATCGTCACCCCCGCTTCGATCAGCGCGGTGAATAGCCGCGACAGGATCATCGCATCGGGGCTGTTCGTGACCATCATCTCGTCGAACGCCAGCAGCCGGGTTTCCTCGGCGAGCGCGGCGGCGACGGGCGCGATCGGCTCGCCCGCCTGCTTGGCGCGCTCGGTGGCGATGCGGGCGTGCACCTCCAGCATGAACTCGGCGAAATGGACCCGGCGCTTGGCCTCGACCGCGACATGGTCGAAGAACAGGTCCATCAGCATCGACTTGCCGCGCCCGACATCGCCCCAGAGGTAAACGCCCTTGGGGGCGGGGGCGCTCTTGCCGGTCAGGCGAGCGAAGAGGCCGGTCTTGCGCGGGGTTTCGAGTTCGGTCGCCAGCGCCTCGAGTCGCGCAGCGGCGGCGGCCTGTTCGGGGTCGGGGCGAAGCTCTTCGGCGGCGACCAGGCGGTGATAGGCGTTCAGGATATCGGGCATTGTGGGGGGATGTCTGCCTTGGGGTGACTGGCGTCAACCCCTGCCCTCACCCTTCCGGCGCTTACGCGCCTCCCTCCCTCTCCCGCTGGGAGAGGGAAGGGGCCCGCCCGCGATAGCGGGTGGGAAGGGTGAGGGTGGGTCCTGCCCCTCCACCATCGCTCGCCCCCCTCCCCAAGCAAGCTTGGGGAGGAATAAGAAAGGGGGCCGTTTCCGACCCCCCTTCTTGTTTCCATCGAAAGCAACCGGATCAGATGATCCGCTCGGCTTCCATCTTCTTGATCTCGGCGATCGCCTTGGCCGGGTTCAGGCCCTTGGGACAGACATTCGCGCAGTTCATGATCGTGTGGCAGCGATACAGGCGGAAGGGATCCTCCAGCTCGTCCAGACGCTCACCGGTCATCTCGTCGCGGCTGTCAGCCAGCCAGCGATAGGCCTGGAGCAGGATCGCCGGGCCGAGGAACTTATCGCTGTTCCACCAATAGCTGGGGCACGAGGTCGAGCAGCAGGCGCACAGGATGCACTCGTACAGACCGTCCAGCTTCGCGCGGTCGTCCGGCGACTGGAGCCGCTCCTTGCCCGAGGGAGCGGGCGACACGGTCTGGAGCCACGGCTTGATCGAGGCGTACTGCGCGTAGAAATGGGTGAAGTCGGGGACCAGGTCCTTGACCACATCCATGTGCGGCAGAGGCGTGATCTGAACGGTGCCCTTCACATCCTCGATCGCGGTGGTGCAGGCCAGACCGTTGCGTCCGTCGATGTTCATCGCGCACGATCCGCAAATGCCCTCGCGACACGAACGGCGGAAGGTCAGCGAGCTGTCCTGCTCGGCCTTCATCTTGATGAGCGCATCGAGCACCATCGGGCCGCACTCGTCCAGATCGACCTCGAACGTGTCGTAGCGCGGGTTCTGACCCGAATCGGGGTCGTAGCGATAGACCTTGAACTTCTTGATGCGGCCCGAGGTGGTCGCGTTGTGCGTTTCGCCCTTCTTGATGACGCTGTTCTTCGGCAGGGCAAATTCGGCCATGGTCACAAACCCGCTGGATGGGCCGACAGGCTGTCGGCAAAGGATCGCCCCCGCCGATACATGACAGGGGCGCTTGTCGCAAATGTCTTGACCGATTTAAGCGCTGCCTCAGATCACATCAAGCACGAGGCCCAGATCGCGCGCCTCGTCCGCGTCGATATACCAGTTGCTGCGGGCCTTTTCCTGAAGCGTCTCGAACGTCACGTTCGACCCGTTGACGATGGCACGGAACCCTTCCTCCTGGATCAGCACCGACTGCTCGATCTCGTGCAGCTTGGCCTTCAGCACGACCGGCAGGTTGGTCAGCGGCCCCGACAGGTCGATCGACCCCGACATCTGGCGCTCGTGCAGCATCAGCCGGGTGCCGCGCGTCAGGAAACGATACTCGACCGGAAAGGCCGCCATGAAGGTCGCGCCCGCCGAATAGACCGCGACCTTGCCCAGGAACAGCGTCTGGCGCCCGGTATAATCTCGCAGCAACCGGATCGAGTCGCCCATCGCGCGCGCCATTTCGGGGTCGCCGCCAAGCGTGGTGATCGACACCACGAGCGGGCCGTCGGTCGGCGCGGCGGCGAGCTGGTCCTTGAATCCGGCATACATCACCTCATCGACGGTGCCGTAAAGCTGGATATGGGGCTGGGCGAGCAGCGGGTAATTCACCGCGTTGTTGGGTTGATCATGCATGGCCGTGCGAACCGGAAGCACGGCAGAAGGTTCCTTGCGTCGGGGCGTGGCCTTGGACTTCGCTCAGGCTGAACGACGTTCGTTACCCAGCCCCATCCCCCACTTCCGTTCAAGCTGAGCGAAGTAGAAGCCCAAGGGAAACCCTATCCCAATCTCCCCTTCGCATAATCCTGCGTCCCCCGCGTCACCACCTCATCCCCATCCACGATCTCCGCCACGGGAATATCTGGCATCGCCCTGATCGCCTCGTAAAGCGGCGCGAAGTCGGTCTCCAGCGTCGTCCGCAGCAGATCCTCAAAACTCGGGATCACGAAATAATTCTGCTGAAAGTCGTCGATCCGATATTCGGTCCGCATCACGCGAGCGAGGTCGAAGCCGATCCGGTTGGGACTGGAGTCCTCCAGCGCAAAGCGGCTCTCCGAATAGCTCGATACGATCCCCGCGCCATAGATTCGCAAATCCCCATCCTCGCGCACCAGCCCGAACTCGACCGTGTACCAATAGAGCCGCCCGAGATATTTCAGCGCATCCATGCCCAGCGCCCGCTGCCCACCGCGCCCATAGGCCGCCAGATAATCGGCGAAGACCGGATCGGCGAGCATCGGCACATGGCCGAAGACATCATGGAAGACGTCCGGCTCCTGAAGATAATCCAGCTGGTCCGGCCGCCGGATGAAATTGCCCGCGACGAAGCGGCGATTGGCCATATGGCCGAAGAACACATCGTCGGGCACCAGCCCCGGCACCGCGACGACCTGCCACCCGGTCAGCGTCATCAGCCGTTCGGAGAGTTCCTCGAAATCGGGGATGCCCGGCCGCGACAGCTTGAGCACGTCGAGCCCGCGCAGGTACGCCTCCGACGCGCGGCCTGGCAGCAGTTTCGATTGGCGCGCGAACAGGGTATCCCAGGTCGCATGCTCCTCTGCCGTATAATGCTCCCACCCCTGGGGGATGGTCCAGTCGGCCCCCGCGCCTTCGGGCGGGGCGGCGAGAACATGGGTATCCTGTGCCATGCGCGGAGCCTATCATGAAGATGGTGACATATGAAACCATATCGTGGCGACGGCTGGGCTGGCTTGCAAGGGGTCTGCTGGCCGCGATCGGACTGGTCTTGTTCGGTTATCTGGCGATCGGGCTGGCCTTGGGCGCGATCCCGCGTAACACGGTCGCCCTGCCCGCCCCCGGACCCGACGCCGTCACCATCTTTATCGAGTCGAGCGCGATCCACACCGCAATCATTGTGCCGAAGCAGGCGGCGGGGGTGGACTGGCACGACTGGGCTCGTCCCGAAGATCTGCGCGATCCGCGCTATGCGGGCTTTCCTTATCTAGCGATCGGCTGGGGCGAGGCGGGTTTCTTTCGCGAGACGCCGCATTGGCGCGATGTGCGACCAGGTACGATCATCCGCGCCGCGCTGGGCAGCGACCGGACGCTGATCCATGTCGACCATCTGCCGCTGCCCCGCGCCAATGGCGACGATGTGCGCATGATCCGCCTCTCGCCGCTCGCCTATCGCCGTCTGGTCGCGTTCATTCAGGCGAGTTGGCGGCGGGGTGGGCCGCATTATCCGGGCTATGACGTCTATGACGCCTTCTATGCGGCGAACGGCCGTTACAGCGCGCGCCATACCTGCAACAACTGGACCGGCGATGCGCTGGCGGCGGCGGGGGTGCGGATGGGGTGGTGGACGCCGTTTCCCTCGACGGTGATGGCATGGCTGTGATCCCGCCGCCCTCCAAGGCGCTTTGGGCCGCCGAATTGCCGCGCGCGCTGTGGATGGGGGCGACGTGGTGGCGGCACCGGGACATGCTCGCCGCAGCGCCGCGGGGGGACGGGCGGACGGTGATGGTGCTGCCGGGACTGGTGAACACCGATGGCGCGACCCTGTTTCTGCGGCGGTATCTGACGGCGAAGGGCTATCGCGTCCATGGCTGGGGGCTGGGTCGCAATCTGGGCGTGCGCAGCGTCGGGCCCGGGGCCGAGCATCTGATCGCGCGGATCAAGGCTCTGGCCGATTCGGGGCCGGTCACGCTGATCGGTATCAGCCTGGGCGGGATCATCGCCCGGATGGTCGCGCACGCCCGGCCCGATCTGGTGGCGGGCGTCATCACCATCGCCTCGCCCTATGCGGGCCCGGCGCGGGCGACCAATGTCTGGCGCGCCTTCGAGCGGCTGACCGGCGAGCGGGTGGACGATCCCGCCGTCATCGCACGCTCAGCGGCGATCGCGGGGCCGCTCCCCTGCCCCGCCGCCGCGATCTGGAGCCGGAGCGACGGACTGGTATCGGGCCTCATCTGCCGCGACGACTCGGTACCGGCGATCGAGGTCCGCTCCAGCCATCTATGGGTACAGCACCGGCCACAGGTGCTGGCGGCGGTGGCGACCATCCTGGCGGGATGGCCGCCCCTCACCGATCAGTAACCAGCGCGATAGCCGTCATAGCCCTGCTGGGCGGGTTGGCCCTGCGGACTCTGCTGGCACTGTTCGGGATGCTTGCGGCACTGCTTTTCATATTCACGGCGTTCGCGGCCCTCGCGCGCTTCCTGCTTGCGCATCTTGCGTCCGTAATTGCGGTCCGCCTCGTCCTGGCTGGTCGTCGTCCAGTCGACCACCTGCCCCGCCGCCTGGAACGGCGCCTTCACGACGCTGGTCACCGTCTTCACGCAGCCCCCGGTGGCCAGCGGCAGGGTCAGGATGGCGAGCTTGAGGACGAGGTGACGCATAAAGGGGCTTTCAATGAGGGCGCAGCACGGCGTTGCGCGTTTCTACTCCGATTAGCGGGAAATCGGTGAAGAAACCGTCGATGCCCTGGCCCAGCGCGGCGCGGATTTCGCCCGCGACATCGCCATGCGCCTTGGGATCGCTGCCCCGGCGAAAGGCGGGACGCACAAACTGATTCTCCGCCCGGTAGGTCCAGGGATGAACGCGGAGCCCCGCCGCATGGGCGTCAGCCACCAGATGGGTGGGGGCATCGCCGTTCCACAGCATCGCCTTGTCCGGCCCGATGCCCCAGGCATAGGTCGCGACCTGTTTCAGCCCCTCCGGCGTCATCATCGCGGCATAGCTGGACGCGGCCTTGTCCGCCGGGCCGTCCTCGGCAGCGACGAGCTGGATCAGGCGGATGCCGGTCATCGTCTTCAAATGCTGGAGGTTCTTCACCTCGAACGACTGGATGAAGACCGGCGCATCCGCCGTCGTCCATCCCGCCCTGGTCAGCGCGGCGACCAGGGGCGCATCGGTGCCCTTGCCGATGGAGGCGAAATAGGTCGGGTGCTTGGTCTCGGGATAGATGGAGATGGTGCGGCCCGTCTCCTTCGACCGTTGCTTGGCGAGCGCGATGATCTCTTCCAGCGTCGGGATCGCAAACTGCCCATCATAAGCGGTCGAGCGAAGCTGCGGCAGCCGCTCGCGGGCGCGCAAGGTCTTCAACTCGGCCAGGGTGAAATCCTCGGTGAACCAGCCGGTCTCGCTCAACCCGTCGATCGTCTTGGTCGTCTTTCGGTTGGCAAACTCGGGATGCGAAGCGACATCGGTGGTCCCCGAAATCTCGTTCTCGTGCCGCGCGACCAGATGGCCGTCCTTGGTCGGCACCAGATCGGGCTCGATCACATCGGCCCCCTCGCGGATCGCGAGGTCATAGGCGGCGAGCGTGTGTTCGGGCCGCTCCCCGCTCGCCCCGCGATGCGCGATGACGATGGGGGACGACAGCGGCTTGGAACGGTCGGCGGACATGGCCTCACCCTGCCCCATGACGAGCGCAGCGGCAATGAGAGTGGTTCGCAACGGGAAACGCAAGTGATTCATGACGTTTGTTCATCCGACAGTAATCCCAAGGGGATGCCCCGATGCATTTCACAATCAATGGTCAATCGCATGACATCGAGGTCGATGTCCGCACCTCGCTGCTCGATCTGTGTCGCGAACATCTGGGGCTGACCGGCTCCAAAAAGGGGTGCGATCACGGACAGTGCGGCGCGTGCACCATGCTGGTCAACGGGCGGCGGGTGAATAGCTGCCTGACGCTGGCGGTGATGCATCAGGATGACGAAATCACCACGATCGAGGGACTGGGCCAGCCGGGCAACCTTCACCCCCTGCAAGATGCCTTCGTCCGGCATGACGGATTCCAGTGCGGCTATTGCACGCCGGGGCAAATCTGCTCGGCGGTGGGGATGCTGGCCGAGGTCGCGAAGGGCTGGCCGAGCCATGTCACCGAGGATCTGGGCCATGCCGAACTGACCGAGGCGGAAATTTCCGAGCGGATGAGCGGCAATCTGTGCCGCTGCGCTGCCTATCCCAATATCGTCGACGCGATCCGCGAGGTGGCGGGGCAAGGCGACCACAATCCCAATGAGGATGTGGGCCGGGAGGTCGCGGCATGAAACTCTTCGACTATGCCCGCGCCGACAGCATCGGCACCGCCACCCGCGACGGCGCGGTGCCCGGCGCGCGCTTCATCGCGGGCGGGACCAATTTGCTCGACCTGATGAAATTGCAGGTGGAGACGCCCGACACGCTGGTCGATATCAGCCGCCTCGCCCTGACCGAGATCGAGGAGCGCGAGGATGGCGGCCTGACCATCGGCGCGCTGGTACCCAATAGCGACCTGGCCGCCGATGCGCGGGTGATCGAGCGTTACCCGGTCCTGTCGCGCGCGCTGCTCGCGGGTGCCTCGGGGCAGTTGCGCAACAAGGCGTCGACCGGGGGCAATTTGCTCCAACGGACCCGCTGCTATTATTTTTACGACCCCGCCACCCCCTGCAACAAGCGCGATCCGGGCAGCGGCTGTTCGGCGATCGGCGGCGAGAATCGTATCCTCGCGATCCTGGGCACCTCGGACCAGTGCATCGCCACCCACCCCAGCGACATGGCCGTCGCCATGCGGGCGCTGGAGGCGGTGATCATCACCCAGAAGCCCGATGGCGACCGCCGCCGCATCGCGATCGGCGAATTCTATCGCCTGCCGGGAGCCACGCCGGAGATCGAGACGGTGCTGGCCCCGGGCGAACTCATCACCCATGTCGAACTGCCCCCCGCGCCGAAGGGCAAGCAGACCTATCGCAAGGTCCGCGACCGGGCATCCTACGCCTTTGCGCTCGTATCGATCGCCGGGATCGTCGCGGTTGAGGATGGCAGGATCGCCTCGGCACGGCTGGCATTTGGCGGGCTGGGCCCCATGCCGTGGCGGAACGAGGCGGTGGAGCAGGCGCTGGTCGGACATGCCCCCAGCGACACGGCGTTCCACGCCGCCGCCGACGCGCTGCTGGCGGATGCCCGGGGCTATGGCTCGAACGATTTCAAGATTCCGCTGACGCGCCGCACGCTGATCGCGACGCTCCGTGAACTGACGCAGGAGGGCTGATCCCATGTTCGGATTCGGCAAGGACGACACGAACGCGCTGACCATGAATCAGCCGCACCCCGACAGCCTGCTCGACACGGGTGTGCAGGGGGTGATTTCCAAACCGCTCGACCGGGTGGACGGCCCGAAAAAGGTGACAGGCACCGCCACCTATGCCGCCGAATATGCCATCGAGAACTGCGCGCATGGCGTGCTGGTCAGCGCGGGCTTCGGCCATGGCAAGATCAGGTCGATCGATGCCGATGCGGTGAAGGCCATCCCCGGCGTGATCGACGTCATCACCGATTATGCCAGCTTCATCCGCAATTCGCAGCAGGGGGGCGAGACCGAGGCCCCGACGCAAGGCGTTCGCACGGTCGATTATTTCGGCGAGATCATCGCGATCGTCGTCGCCGAGAGCTTCGAGGTCGCGCGCGACGCGGCCAAGCGGCTGAAGGTCGCGTATGAACCGCTGGACGACGGCGCGTTCGACTATGAAGCAAACAAGGACAAGGCCGAACCCGCCCCCGATGGCCTGATCAAGGGCCATTACGACCAGGGCGATTTCGACCAGGCGTTCGAGAATGCGGCGGTGAAGGTCGATGTGACCTACACCACCCCAAGCCAGAACTCCGCCGCGATGGAGCCTCATGCCTCGATCGCGGTGTGGGAGGACGGCGCGCTGACGCTATACGGCGCGTACCAGATGCCGACCTCCGACGCGCAGCAGCTTGCCAAGGCGCTGGGCGTCGCCCAGTCCAAGGTGCGGATCATTGCGCGCTATATCGGCGGCGGCTTCGGGTCGAAGCTGGGCATCGCGCCGGAGAGCGTCGCCGCGGCCATCGCCGCCAAGCGGCTGAACCGCCCGGTGAAGGCGGTGATGCTGCGCCAACAGGTGTTCGACGCCACCGTCCGTCGTTCGAACACCGAACAGCGGATGCGGCTGGGCGCGGAGGCGGGCGGCCGCATCGTCGCGCTGGGGCACGAATCCATCACCTCCAACCTGCCGGATGAGGATTTTTTCGAGCCCGTCGGGATCGGCACCCACTTCCTCTATGCTGGCGAGAATCGGCGGATCAACCATGACGTGGTCCGGTTGAACTGGACGCTGTCGGGCTCGATGCGCGCGCCGGGCGAGGCGGTCGGCATGGTCGGCATGGAATGCGCCATGGACGAACTGGCCGAGGCGATCGGCATGGACCCGATCGACCTTCGCAAGGTCAACGATCCGCAGCAGGATCCGGAACTCAAGGTCCCCTATTCCTCGCGCAACCTGACCCGTTCGCTGGAGGAAGGCGCGAAGCATTTCGGCTGGGACCAGCGCCAGGCATCCGGCAAGCGACGCGAGGGCGACTGGCTGATCGGCATGGGCGTCGCCGCCGCCTGCCGCTCCAACCAGTTGCAACAGTCCGCCGCCAAGGTCGAACTCCACCCGGACGGCACCGCCACCGTTTCCTCGGCGATGACCGATATCGGCACGGGCAGCTATACGATCATGGCGCAGATCGCCGCCGAGATCCTCGGCCTGCCGGTCGAGAAGGTCACGATGGCGCTGGGCGATACCAATGATCCCCCCGCCGCCGGTTCGGGTGGTTCGTGGGGCGCGGCCTCGGCCGGGTCGGCGGTATATCTCGCGGCGGAACGCGTGCGCGAGAAGCTGGCCAAGGCGATGGGCGTCGATACCGACAGCCTGACGCTGAAGGACGGCATGGCGATCGGCGACAATCGTTCGGTGCCGATCGGCGAATTGGTCGGCAAGGACAGCCTGTCCGCCATCGGCGAGATCAAGCCGGGCGCGCAGGAGAAGCAATATAACCAGGCCAGCTATGGCGCGCATTTCGCCGAAGTCGGCGTCAACGTCGTCACCGGCGAGGTGCGTGTCCGGCGGATGCTGGGCGTGTTCGCGGCGGGGCGGGTGCTCAACGCCAAGACCGCGCGCTCGCAATGCCTGGGCGGCATGACCTTCGGCATCGGCACCGCGCTGACCGAGGAGCTGATCCACGATCCGCGCACCGGCAAGCTGGTGAATCACGACCTGGCCGAATATCATGTGCCGGTGAACGCCGACGTGCCCCAGCTGGAAGTCCATTTCCTCGACGAGCGGGACATCCACGCCAACCCGATCCATGCCAAGGGGATCGGCGAGCTGGGCATTTCCGGCGCCGCTCCTGCGGTGGTCAACGCCATTTACAACGCCACCGGCGTGCGGGTGCGCGAGATGCCGGTGACGCTCGACAAGCTGCTCGATCATCTCCCGGCGCTTTGATGAGCGAGAATGACAGCGTCCTCGCCGCCGCGAAGGAATGGCGGGGCGAGCCGATGGCGATCGCGACGGTGGTGTCGACCTGGGGGTCGGCACCCCGTCCGCGTGGCAGCCATATGCTGGTCCACGCCGATGGCCGGTTCGAGGGATCGGTTTCGGGCGGTTGCGTCGAGAACGACATCCTCCATACCGCCGCCGAGGTGATCGGCGGCGCGCCCTTCCAAGTGAAGCGCTACGGCGTGGCGGATGCCTCGGCCTGGGAGGTCGGCCTCCCCTGTGGTGGTGAGATCGCGGTAATGGTCCAGCCGGTCTCGGCGGACGGCTTCGACCCGGAACTGTTCGATCGTATCGTCGAGGCGCGCGAGGCC
>JAAIGG010308620.1_pt1 | contig 11140 bp, 3 predicted proteins | sample 6487391 | NCBI WGS metagenome assembly JAAIGG01 (sample SAMN13974130, study PRJNA590717) | phyllosphere metagenome | biome: asymptomatic weeds; feature: pooled weeds collected from a community garden; material: weeds; isolation source: pooled asymptomatic leaves from various weed species from...
GGGGGGCAGTGGCTACGTCAAAAACTTTATACTCTACCAGCGCAGTTGGGATTCGGAGAAGGGTTACGGTGGGGCCATTGATCTGCTTCATGTTGCCGGTTTCAGCTGGAACAACAACGCAGGTCTGCAAGACGGTACGATAATGGGCACAACCTTTAACAAGGACAAGGCCACCTTCGACCCAGGCCAATTCTTTGCCGGTCTCACGACGATTGCCACAATGGGAGCCTTGTCGGGTGCAAGCGCCGGTCAAGCAATAGCTTTGAAAGGTGTAGGTAATGCTAGGCTTGCCGCTAACTTATATAACGGTTATAAGTCACAGGGCACAACCAGTAGCGTCGTTGGTGGCTGGTCGGTAGATAAGACAATGTCCTATATGGGCTTCCGCCAAGACTATAAGTACTGGCTCGATAACAACCGTGCGGAGCATAACTACGGCGTACTCTATCTGGGCCAGATGAAGAACAATACTTCCGTAGATCCGAGCCCTACTTATGGCAGCGACAATATTGCCTGGCCCCGAGTGGGCACCCCAGCCAATTCTACACCGGCCCCTGCTTTTCCGCAACATATTTATTTAGATCGGGGATACCCCGCCCTCACCAGCGATATGTATACGTACGTGGAGCCGGGTGTCAACTACGCGTATTCGTTTAATCCCACGCACCTGGCCTACGATTCTTATTCGGTAATGGGACCCGGTATCGGGGGAAATATGTCGCCTTATCGCCCCGATATTGGCTCACTAGCTTTCCCCAAGAAGCTAACCAATGGTTCTAGCAAGGTAAACCTGGTACCTTTCCTGGAAGAAGGGGTGAGTATCAACAAAATTCAGTTTAAATACAATGGCGACGTATCCAATACGTACGACTATCACGATAGCGGGAACGCCGGGATGTCCATCTCTTATGCTAATAATAGCGGAGGTGGTTCGCGCCGGGTCTATTACCAACTCAACGATCCCAAGTTACAAAACCCCAGCCAGCGGACGGAAGCAGACCGGGATGGACTCTACAACAAGCGCTTAGCGCAAGGCAAGCACGTTGAGTGGTTTTCTAACGATGAAATGGCGTCCAATACACCCTCCCAGACCGGAAAGGTAATGGAGTATAAGCCGCTTGGCGATGCCTCACGTAATACCAACCGCTCAACGATATGGCCGACCAAAGGCATCGGGGCCTATGCCATTACGGATGCGGACGGCACTACGTACCACTACGCACTCCCGGTTTATAATAAGAAGCAGGAAGAGTTCACGGGCGTTACCAGCGACGTTAGTCGCAAATTTGCCCGCAGCACTAGTGGCGACCTGTACTCCCGCAATGCTCAGAAGGGCGAGTGGTATGCGACCACTTGGCTACTGACGGGTATCACCGGGCCAGACTTTGTGGACAAAGGCGAAATAGGATCGATTGACAGCGAGGATCAAGGGTATTGGGTAAAGTTCGACTACGGTCAATTCGCACAGTTCTACCAGTGGCGCTTTCCTTACACCGACTTCACGCCAGATGGCAACCGCTCAACTTATAGCAAGGGTGTTAAGGAAACCTACTACTTGAACACCATTCAAACGCGAACGCACACTGCCCTGTTTTTAAAGGATATACGCAAGGACGGACGCGGGGCTTACACGTTGACTTCAAATGGAAGCATACCGCAGTGGGCGGGGGCCGAAGACTTTAAATATCCGGCTTCCAGCCTTTCACTGAGCGAAATTGTGCTGCTTAATAATGCTGATTTTCAGCAATTGCAAGCCAATGGGTTTGATAAAAACTCGACTACGGGCGCTACCATTGACCAGACGCAGCTCAATGCTCCAGCGTCGGCGCAACAGGCAGAGGTTTGCTCGCTTCGCGAGGTATTTGATGTGTATGATGTCCAGGATAATGCAGCATTTCGCACTTTCCTAGACCAGAAAGCGCAGCGTAAGATTGTGCTGAATACTTCCTATACGCTGTGCCCGTCCACCGTCAACTCCTTCGAATCGGCCAACAACCCACCCGCGCTCAACACCGGTAACTATACAAGCAATCGGCTCGGAAAACTTACGCTGAACAGCATAAGCTACTACGGCCCTAACAACGTTAAGCTTTTTCCGGATTTCAAGTTCATCTACAATTCTCCCAACCCTGCTTACGACAAGGACTTGTGGGACGGCTGGGGCTCTTACAACGCTCAGGGAGCAACCTCCCACTATTCGGCCAACAGCGACCCCACAGCGTGGCATATGACCGACATCGTGTCGCCACTAGGAGGCCGTGTTGAAGTAAAGTATGAGTCGGATGACTACGGTAGCATTAGTGGGGAAATTATCCGCCAGCGAGTACCCATTACGGGTTTTCAGGCCATGAATGCCGGGCGCGGGAGGCTGTATTTCGATCTGAAGAATATTGCGCCCTACTCCCTGCCGCAGGTGCTAAATAACTATGCGTCAACTACGCTGCAAGAGTTCAAGAATCAGCAGCGTTGGCGCGAATGGTGCTATAGCTCGGCCGAGGATAAGTACGGAGATTATCCTATTTCTCCTACCCAGGTACTTCAGGATGTGCAAACTAATAGCATTGTGATTCAGCGCCCCGGCACGGATGGTGAATCGGGCAATACCTTCTGCGGCAAAAGCGCTGGCGAGTGGTCAAGTGCGGCAGGCTTTTTGGAGGTGCCGTTGCCCTTTAAGAAAGGCGGTGGCGTGCGAGTAGCATCGGTAACGGTACGCGACGAGAACAACAATGCCTATCGTACGGGTTACCTCTACACCAAAAATGGGGAGCGCAGCGGGGTGACATCGGGCGTAGTAGCGCAGGAACCCGAGTTGGTGCGAACGGCAGACTACTCGTTCTATCACCTCTACGATTTTCCTATTACGCCGGTGTTATATAGCAAAGTCACCGTGGTAGACGGCATGAAGTCGGATACTGACTTTACTCACAAGACCGAATACACCTTTAACACGCCTGACCAGAGCTGTGTGCAGGTAACCAATACGCAGGTTGGCCAAAATAACCTGGGCTGGCCGTACTATGGGACCTCGCTCGACAACTCCAAGTTGTTTTATTTCGACGTACAGAATCGAGCTTCTCGGGTGGGGCGCCTGGAACGTATCAGAACCATTGAGCAGGGCGGCACCCAGATAGGCGATATTGCCTTCGACTATACCGACCAGTTGCCTCGTAACCAAGGTAAGTTTACAAGCGGCTCCATTATGTGCGAGGTAGCGCAGGGTCCCAACCAAACGGATGCTATCTACTTCAAGCTCAGCCGCACCAGCAAGACTACCTACCCAAACGTGTTGACAGCCGTCCGCACGACGGCTAACGGCGTGACTACCACTAAATCGAGCACGGCCTGGGACTTTCTTACCGGAACGGCTACGCAGTCGGAAACCACGAATGCGCTGGGGCAGAAATTCCAAGTGAAGAGTGTGCCTGCGTACACGAAATATACGCAAATGCGCTCTAAAGCCGAAAACAGCGAGTATAAGAATATGCTCGCGCAGCATACGGCCACTTACCTCTACAAGCTAGGCTCGACCGGTGCCCCGGTAGGCGTAGTGAATGCCAGTATTCAAACCTGGAATAAGGACTGGTCTACGTACCGAGTATTTAATTCGGCCTCTAATCAATACGAAACCGAGATAAATCCGACGCCAGTGTGGCGCAGGCAGAAGGCTCTGGTATGGAACAGCGCTCAACTGGCGGCCGATGGCACTACTCCTATTGGGACGTTCACCGACTACAACTGGGCTTCTAACGCGTCGCAGGCAGCTAATTGGCGCACCGTTTCTGAAATCACCCAATATGATCATTATTCCAAAGAGCAAGAAATAAAAGGTATTAATGATGATTTTGCGGCCAGCAAGTATGGTTACAATCAAACCCAATTAATTGCTCAAATTTCAAATGCAAAGTATACGGAGTTCGCGTACTCGGGTGCGGAGGATGCAACAACTTGGGGACACTTTGCAGGTGAGGTGAGAGACGGGGGGCGCCGCGACAACCAACAGCACCATACGGGGTACTATAGCACCAAACTACAACCCGGAGAATCGGGCTTTACTTACCAAGCAATGGTGGGGACGGATGTGAAGCCAGGGCGAACTTACCAAGCCAGCGTGTGGCTACACGCAAGTGACCTACCTGGCGTGGCTGGACGGCTCTACGCTACGCTCAACGGTACCACCGTGGATACACGTATTACCGCTTCATCAACTAAAAAGGCAGCTGATTGGTATCTGCTGAATCTAAGCCTGGCAATACCTACTAATGCTACTGATCAGCAATTGGTAGTAGGCTGTCTTAATGCGAATACCACAACGGGTGGGAACGCCATCTACTTTGATGATTTCCGTTTCCAACCTCTCGACGCAGCCATGCAATCCTACGTGTATGATACCCAATCTTGGCAGCCGACCCACGTACTTGATAAGGATAATCTGTTTACGCACTATGAATATGATGCAAAGGGCAAACTCTACCGCGTTTACAAAGAGATACTAGATCAGCCTGGTCAACCTGCAATAGCGGAGCACCTAATTAAGGAAACTACTTACAATTATGCCCGCAATGCCACCTTTAGGGTACAGGCTACTCAAATGGGCACTGGCCAGTTGACGTCCTCACAGCCTGGAGGGCTAGTAAATCAAGTGGAAATTTACGGTGATGTCCGCTATACAGCCACCAGCACCGACTGCCACTGGCTGTTCAACCCAGATGAGCCCGATGCCCTTAAAATTGACGGAGTTACGGTGACAGCCGACCGTACCCTAACTGATGGCACGCAAGTGACGAGGCTACCGGATGGCTGCGCACTTGCCAATGTGCGCGGGTCCCACGTAGTTGTCCTGAAGTTTACTGAATACACGTATGAGCCGGCTGGTACCCACATCAACGAGCAGTGTGAGGTGTGTGCCGCCACGGGCGAGAATACCGGGTTGCTACTCTATCAGATTGCAGATGGCTGCGGCCATGCAGCCAATAATGGCGAGTGGTACAGCACACCGGCACCGAGGGTCTGTCGTCCCAGCAATGGTGCCATACAAGATTGTCCGATAGCTCGGCCTGGGGTGAGTAATACCACGCCCAGCTCAACTGCCGTAGACGATCGGAAATAAGTGGCGTGCTGCTGGTAACGGGGGTTGCAATGTACGTTCCCATAAGTAGCGGGCCAATTAGCAGGAGGAGGCCATACTGTTGATCTCCTCCTAATTACTAAGTCGGTTGTCACTAAAATTATTGACTATCATTAACGCGCGGATGTTGCGCTCGCGAATTACCGGCCATAAAATCTGTGCTCTAACTCTGGTGCCGTTGACCCGGCGGTAGCCACACTAGCCGATTACCGCTGGGGCTCTTACCAAAACCTTTCAGGCAGTCAAGACGGTGTACGCGCTTATGCTCACTAATCAACTCTCGCGGCGCAATAGGATATAAAGACGCTGGGTGCCATAGTGAGTGTTCGCGTAAGCGCTGGCGTAGGAATTGTGTTATCCCACCCATAGGCTATGCAAGGAAGTAACTACTTCCGAGCAGTTGGGCTCCGAGAGCCTACTCGCGGACGCTGGTTAGACTAGTGATTGCAGCCAAAGCGACTGCCTTGCCGCAATTACATCCCAATTATGGTGATAACAAGCAAGAAAGCTAGAGCGGATTCGCAGTCAGTGTACATGATAGCCGCAGTGGTGGAACCAATTTTTTGCATCGGCTTGGCTTATCCAGTTCAGGGCCACTCGCAACGCTTCGGTCAGGGCTTGACGGGTGCGGGCCTGGGCGGTGTGCAGGGCGGTTTTGAGCTTGCTGAAGGCCAACTCTATGGGCGTGAAATCGGGCGAATAGGGCGGCAAAAACAGCAGGCGGGCCCCGAAGGCGGCGACGGCTTCGGCCACGCCGGGGGCTTTGTGTACGCGCAAGTTGTCGAGCACGACCACGTCGCCGGGGGCGAGCGTGGGGCCAAGCACCTGCTCGATGTAGGCCACGAAGCTGGCCGTATTCATCGCCCCGTCGAGTTCCATGACGGCCTCCACGCCCCCGGGCGTGAGGGCGGCCACCACCGTTACGTTTGGCCCGGTGTGCAGCGGCACGGCCTGGTCCACGCGCCGCCCGCCCACGGCCCGGCCGTAGCGGCGGGTATAGGTCAGGTTCACACTCGTTTCGTCCACGAACTTGAAGCGGCTTACGTCTTCGTGCTGAACGGCTTCGATAAACGTACGGCGCAGACCCCTCACGCGCGGTGTCGCGCTCGGCGGCGTGGACGCTCTTTTTTTGCGCCGCAAGTCCAGCGCCTGCAGCGCTTTCCAGGCCGTGGTCTGGCCCACGGCCGGCCCGCCCTCGGCCACCAGGCGGACCCGCAGTTCGGCGAGCGTGGCGTCAGGCTCGGCGGCCAGGTAGGCGTGGGCCGCCGCGTCGAGCAGCGGCGCGGGACCGCCGCGGTGGGGCAGAGCCGCCAGCGAACCTGTCGTGCGCTGGCGCCGCCGCTTGTGGACAAACGAAACGGATACGCAAAACTGGGCGGCCACTTCGCCCACCGAGCGCCCAGCTTCAGCGCAGGCCCCAGCTACCCGTTCGCGTAAATCGTCGGAGTATGGCTCCATACCGCTAAAATAATCAAAGCACTGTACAATGGCCACGAAACTGCTCTAATAGGCCTATTAATACGTTTACCTCGTAAGTGTACAGCCAAAAGATGTCGCATTTGGCTGGCCTTAAGCTTCAAGTATCTAGCGACAACTTGAATCAATATGAGGCCAGCACTGCTAGGTGGCCGTAGCCCGCAGGAACAAGCGCTTGACCTGCTCGGGACGAAAGGCTTTGCCGGTGCGGGTGAAGAAGTGCAACTGATTCAACCGCTCCGCAATCTGCGAGTAATTGAGTCCCTTTTCGTGCAGGAGGAGAATATGAGCTGTTGCCCGCACGTTGTGCTCGTGCGCGTGGGCATTGGCCCGGCTGCGCTCGCGCCCTTTCTGGGTAGCCGCCGACGTGAGGTTAGCCGGCGTACCCAGCTGCGCCCCCTGAGCTTTCTTGACGGCGAGGGCGGCGCTGGTGCGCTGGGAAATGAGCTCGCGCTCGTGCTGGGCGAGCACGGCGAAGATGCCCACGGTAAGGGTATTGGCGTCGGGCATATCGCAGCAGACAAAGTCTACCCCCGCGTCGCGGAGTTGGAAGATGAAGCCCGCATTGCGGGAGAGGCGGTCGAGCTTGGCAATAAGTAGCGTCGCCCCGCGCGCCTTGGCCAGGGCCATGGCCGCCTGAAGCTGGGGCCGCTGGTTCTGTTTGCCGGATTCGACTTCGACAAACTCTCCCACCACCTGGGCCGCTTGGGTAAAGGTAGTCACCGCTGCTCGCTGGGCGTCGAGCCCGAGGCCGGACTGTCCTTGCTGCTGGGTGGAAACGCGCAGATAGGCGACGTACGATTTCATGGCGAGAGGGGCTTTTGGGCAAAGCTACTCCCGATTTCAAGAATTTCACAGTCTATAAACGGCCATTCAACTTCTGTGACAAACGCCACTTGGGGGGTCTCGGTGACCAAATTCGTGGCCTACTTTCGGGTGAGCACTATCCGTTAAGGCCGGGCTGGCCTCGGCCTCGAAGCTCAGCAAGCCAAACTTTCTACGCAGCGACGCGCATCTGGTAGCCACCTTTACTAAAATCGAGAGTGGCAAGCAAAACGAGCGGCCTCAGCTAGCGGCGGCCATTGCGCGGGCCCGGCAGGAGGGGGCGGTACTGCCCGTGGCGAAGTTGGGCCGGCTCGTCGCCCTTATGGAAAGTCGGGGGCGCCTTCAGGCCGTCGACTTGCCGGCCGCCGATGAGTTCACCCTGCACGTTATGGCAGCCGTGGCGTAGCAGGAGGCGTCGGCTATTTCCACTCGCACCCGCGGTGCCCTCGCCGCGAAGGAGGCACGCGGGGTACCGTTGGGTACGCCAGCTAATCTGACCCAGACCGCCCGCGAGAAATCGTGGGCGGCGATGACGCAGAATGCGAAAGAGAATTTAAATAACCGGCAAGCCGCGCAGTTGGCTACATTGTTACGGGCGACGGGAGTCACACTGTGCGCCATTGCCGAGCAGCTTAATCCCGGCACGGGAAAGTATTTCACTCATGGGCGTGCAACGCCTCTCAGCCGGAGCTATCTCTTAGGCAGGTCAGCCGACTGCGTTTTTCATGATACTGCGTCTATATACTAGAGGGTTGGCTTGCCCGAATAGGGGTAGCGGCTAGATAGGTGCTACCTACGTACCCAGTACATACACCCAGCCGAGCAAAGGTGAGCAATCAAGGAGAGCTCTCAAGTAAAACAGCAATTCCTGTTTGTGCTGTTCCGGAGCTCACTGCACTTAGCTTTGAAGCGGGGCGCGCTCCACCTAATCGCACCGGGCCTTCCAGCCACATCCACCCCTGGTATGGGGGGATGGCGACGCTAGACCCTGGTTGGCTGGAGCTTCGCAGACGACGCGATTATACTGAAGCCGGTGGCTAATCTTGTGCTGCGAACACTATATCTAACGGTACTCTAACCGACTTTTACCTGCTCTAGTCTGGATGCCTGAGCCCATTACCCGTTGCCCGTTGCCCACCCAGCGCCTTTAACTTTCCAGCACCAAGGCAACGCGTCGCCGGTGCGCATCGGCAAACAGGGCGTGAAACTCCGAGCGCCTCCCAGGCCCGCCCGACTCGTGCTCCACGTAATCTTTAGCGTAAGCCTGCGCAAAGCACCACAGTTCGGGCAGGTAGTTTTCGGTGCTCCGGCCATTATCCTTGGCCGAGACGCGGGTATGGAGGGCGACGGTTGTCGTACTCCAACAGGGATCACTGAAAAATGCCCGAACAAGCGCCTCTATGCGCTAGAAATGGCTTTGTCAAAACCATCTGAGGGCCCGTGGCTATAGCAGAACTCGGGGTGCTGTAGCTGAACTGTTTTTCCTGCTAAAGCATGAAAGCTAGCGCCACCAGGGAGTTCTTCTATTTGTCAGGCATACGCACAGGCTGCTTTTAATCGGCTGCAAACACCTCGCAAGTCCATCTGCCCATGCCCTCTTGCAATCATCTGCCATCGGTACCTTACCTTCTTCGGCGCTTGCTTAGCGCACCGTGCTGGCGGTGGGGCCGTAGGCCAGCGTCAGTGACCTAAAGTCAGGGCTTAGCTGGGCCGCCAGGGTGGCCGGTGGGATAGTAGCCAACGCGCCGGTGGCGTCGGTGTACAGCACGTGGCGGTCGGGCGTTTGGTCGAGGCAGGTAATGAGCAGGTGGCGGGGCAGGCCGGCACTGTAGCGCGCATCCGTGGCGAGCGCCTGGCGCAGGCTGGGCAGGTGCAGGGGGGCCCGCCGAAAAGTCCCCTGATAGGCGTGCGCTTGATTGGTTTCGTGCGCGAAGCCTCGTAAGGGGAGCGGCTGCTCGTGCGGCAGGGGGCCCGCGCCGTGGCGGGTCAGGTAGGCCCGCGTTACGTAGTGCAGCTGCGGGGCGTGGCCGGGCAGGTGCGCCCGCAGCAGCGCCAGCGCCCAGCGGCTGGTGGTGTAGCTGCGCGTCACGTGCGGAAACTGCCCCGCCTCCATATCCAGCAGAATGCCCTGGGCCCCTTCCAGCACGACCGGCTGCGGGCCAACCCTGGCCAGCTCCGCCGCCGTGGCTACTAGTCGGATGGCCCCCCCTGCACGGTGCAGGGCCGCTACGTTGGCCGCCGCGGCCAGAAATTGCTGGTCGAGGTGGTCCAGATCCAGGTCCGCAAACGGGTAGCCGGGCACGTCGCGGGCAAGCAGCGCGTGGTAGTACGCCCGGATGCGCGCGAGCCCGGCCACCAGCGTCGTCGGCACGAGCAGGTCGCGGGCGCACAGGCGTAAGGCGGGGTGCTCGTGCCGCGCCACGGTGGCCCCGAAGCCGGCCCCCACGCTGCCGTGGCGCGCAGCCCCCCGGGCGTCTTCCAGCGTCCGGTTGTAGAGGACATCGTAAGGCGTGGTCAGCGGACTTTCAACGTCGAGCAGCAGGTGCGGATTTACGCCGAGCTGGCGCAGGGCCGCCAGCTCACTCAGGGCGGGGCCGGGGGCAAACGGGCACGTGGCGGCCCACAGCGTGGGAACCCCGGCGAGGGTACCGGCCCCGAACGAGCTGCACACGTGCCGCCGCCCGGCGGCTTCCATGACCGTGTGCCCGGCCTGCGCGCCCCCGTTGAAGCGCACGACCAGCGCCGGCCGGCACTGGCGGCACAGCCAGTCGGTGGCAAGCCCTTTGCCCTCGTCGCCGTAGCCCAACCCTAGCACAATATGCGCGGTAGACATCAAACGGGTGACTGAGTGAGTGGATAAAAATCCCGTGCCCGGCTAAGGGGCCGGCTGGGCATGCTGACTACTGAGCGGGCGCGGCCAGCTACAGCTTAAAAATGCCGCTAAAGAAGCCCCCCGGGCGCTTCGTCGTAGTCAAGCCCTGTTGTACGGGGGCCAGGGCGTGCTGCACGGTGCGGGCGGTAGCCGCGTCGAAGCCCGCCACAATGTCTTGCAGCTCTACCCCGTGCACTAGGGCCACGGCCGTCGCAATGGTTTCGGCAATGGCGTTGTAGTCATCGAGCACGATGAGGCGCTCACCCAACAATTTTTTCCAATAACCCAAAATGGATGGGTTATCGCGGTAGCTGCCTTCGTTGACGTGGATGTGGAAGACGTGGAAGGTGCGCTGCGCTTCTTCCAGCAGCTGCTGGTCCGTTAAATCGCTCGCTTCGTTGTAGTCCAGCAGCTTCCGCAGCGTGTCCGCCTGCAGCACGTCCCAGGCGGCCTCGTCGCCGATGGTGAACAGGAAGCCTTTCTGGCCGCGCTTCTCGAAGCAGTCGCACGAGGTGTGGCGGGCGGCCACCAGCCAGGCCAGCGAGTATGACTCCCGCTGCTGCCCGCCCCCGTTGCCTTCCAGGTAGAGCTCGGTCAGCCACTGGTCCAGCTCGGCCGTGCCGCTTTCGAACTGCCCCACTTGCAGCGGAAAATTGTCGGAGTGGTGGTCGCCGATGCCGCCGAATAACACCTGCGGGTCGGCCACCCCGTGGCTGATGAGCGTATTCATGAGGGCGCCCAGCTTCTCGCGCACCAGCACCTCCGGAATGCGCCCCATACTGCCCGTCTCGTCCAGAAACACGGCCACGGCCAGCGACGCGGGGTGCTCGGCCGAGTCGCGA
>JAAIGG010017198.1_pt1 | contig 11117 bp, 6 predicted proteins | sample 6487391 | NCBI WGS metagenome assembly JAAIGG01 (sample SAMN13974130, study PRJNA590717) | phyllosphere metagenome | biome: asymptomatic weeds; feature: pooled weeds collected from a community garden; material: weeds; isolation source: pooled asymptomatic leaves from various weed species from...
GAGCTTGCGAAGCAGCTTGTTGCGTTTAAACGAGTTGCCCTAACCTGACAAGCTGTTTCGCAAGCTCGGCCTGACGGATGGGAAACTATACGGTTGGTGAGCGTTCGGTCAGTATGCAAAAAAGCCTCCGCTGCTTACGTAGCGGAGGCTTTTTAGTGGCACTGAATAATGGCTCAGCTATTACTTGGCCAGCTTCTTCTTCAGGTTCTCATCGAGCGCTTCTAGGAACTCTTCGGTGTAGAGGTAGTCGCGGCCGTGCTCTACTTTATTGCCGTGGATGCAGACGGCCAGGTCCTTGGTCATTTTGCCGCTCTCAACGGTTTCGATGCATACTTGCTCCAAAGCGTGGCAGAAGTCGATGAGCTCCTGGTTGCCGTCGAGCTTGCCGCGGAACTCCAAGCCACGCGTCCAGGCGAAGATGCTGGCGATGGGGTTAGTAGAGGTGGGCTTGCCTTTCTGATGGTCGCGGTAGTGGCGCGTTACGGTGCCGTGGGCGGCTTCGGCCTCCATCGTTTTGCCGTCGGGCGTTACGAGAGTGGAGGTCATCAGGCCCAGCGAGCCGAAGCCTTGGGCTACGGTGTCGCTCTGCACGTCGCCGTCGTAGTTTTTGCAGGCCCACACGAAGTTGCCGTTCCACTTGAGAGCCGAAGCCACCATGTCGTCGATGAGGCGGTGCTCGTAGGTAATGCCAGCAGCCTGGAATTTCTCCAGGTAGTCTTGCTCGTAGATCTCCTGGAAGATGTCCTTGAAGCGGCCGTCGTACTTCTTCAGGATGGTGTTCTTAGTGCTCAGGTACAGCGGCCAGCCTTTCATCAGGGCCTGGTTAAAGCAGGCGTGGGCAAAGCCCCGGATGCTCTCGTCGGTATTGTACATGGCCAGGGCTACGCCGTCGTTTTTGAAGTTAAATACCTCAAACGACTGTACCTCGCCGCCGTCTTCGGGCGTGAAGGTGATGGTGAGCTTGCCCTTGCCCTTGGTTACGAAATCGGTAGCGCGGTACTGGTCACCGAAAGCGTGACGACCGATGCAGATGGGCGCCGTCCAGTTGGGTACGAGGCGGGGCACGTTGCTGGTCACGATAGGCTCGCGGAATACCGTGCCGTCGAGGATGTTGCGGATGGTGCCGTTGGGGGACTTCCACATCTGCTTCAGGCCAAACTCCTTTACGCGCTCCTCGTCGGGGGTAATAGTGGCGCACTTGATACCTACGCCGTACTGCTTGATAGCGTTAGCCGAGTCAATGGTTACCTGGTCGTTGGTCTGGTCACGGTACTCGATGCCAAGGTCGTAATATTTGATGTCGAGGTCGAGGTAGGGCAGGATGAGTTTGTCCTTGATAAACTTCCAGATGATGCGCGTCATCTCGTCGCCATCGAGCTCTACTACGGGATTTGCTACTTTAATTTTAGCCATTGCAAAGGTGGGCTTGTATGGGGGTAAGAATCTCGCTGGCAATTAGTGCCCACGAGGGATAATTAACTACCCCTGGCGCAAGAGTCACGGCGGGCCCGGCGCTAGGGGGGCCAATATTAAGCATAGTTTGACTGGCAGTGGCTATTTCAGCTGGTCGCAAACGTTTGCGCTCTTTGGCGGGGCGTAATTATGTACGCCCCACCCCGCGCTTCGCTATCTGGCGGACGGCACCTCTGGCTACCGAGCCAGCCCGGATTACAGCAGCGGCGACGAGTTGACCCGACTTGCAGCAAGCCAGCGAGGCTTGCGGAGTGGCTCGTCATCGAGAATACAGCCGACGGTTGGCCGGGGCCAGCCCGCACGGCCGCCCCACGGACCTAACTTCTGCCAGAAATAAGCCCTGCTCAGAGAAGGCTGGCTGGTACTGACCACGATTTACGCCAGCGGACCCACGTTTTTTAACGCAACTTTATTTTCGCTTAAATCAATAGCTTATGACTCAAATTAATATAGTATGAAACCATATTTAAAAAGGATCGTGTAGGGGGACACACTTTTCCTCAACCAATTAATACAAGTATTTCTTTATGAAAAACTGGTATTGCCGCGTCAAGCTGAACAATTTTCAGCGGGCACGTCTTCACTATTTGAGCTTCAAGAAGCTCGGCCTACTATTTTTTTGCCTGGGCTCGCTGGGAGCACAGGCGCAGCAGCGAAGCGAGCTGCCCTCTTTTCAGGATGATGCGGGTGCCCGGCGGGCGGCGGCTACTTCGCAGCTAGCGGCGGTGTTGCGTAGCTCGCGGCCGCTAACGTTGAACGTGGAGAACCTGCAAGCAACGTTGAGTACAGCCCCCCTGGAAGGGCGGTCCAAGGCTATTCCCACGCTCCTAACCCTGCCGCTCCCTAACGGCCGGAACGAGCGCTTCCGGATAGTAGAGTCGCCCATCATGGAGCCCGGCCTAGCGGCGAAGTTTCCGCAAATTAAAACGTACAGCGGCGTGGGCGTGGACGACCCCACGGCCAGCGTGCGGCTCGACCTGACGCCGCGGGGCTTTCACGCCCAGGTGATATCCGACAGGCACAGCACCGTATTTATCGACCCCACTACCCGCACCGATAGAGTGCACTATTTGAGCTACGCTAAGAGTGCCGCGCCGATCCGCCACTTTCAGTGCGGCGTATCCACCTCGGCCACGCCAGTTACGCCGAGCAGCCGCCTCCGCTCGGCGCTGCGCACCTCGGGCCCGGTGCTGCGTACTTACCGACTTGCCGTGGCCGCAACCGGCGAATACACCGCTTTTCAGGGGGGCACCGTGGCCGCGGGTCAGGCGGCCATCATCACTAGCATCAACCGGGTGGTGGGCGTGTACGAGAAAGAGCTGGCCGTACGCTTCATTTTAGTAAGCGGCAACGCCTCACTGGTTTATACCAACGCGACTACCGACCCGTACACCAATGATGACGCGAGCGCGCTGCTCGCCGAAAACCAACGTAATATCGACGCCGTCATTGGCTCGGCCAACTACGATATCGGGCACGTATTCAGCACCGGCGGTGGCGGGCTGGCTACCGTGGGCGTATTATGCGACTCGTCTCAAAAAGCACGGGGCGAAACTGGTAGCGACTCACCAGTGGGCGACTCGTTCGATATTGACTACGTTGCCCATGAAATGGGCCACGAACTAGGTGCCCACCATACCTTTAACGCCAATACCCTTGCCTGCAACAATGGTAGCCGTAATCCCAGTACCTCTTTCGAGCCGGGGTCGGGCACGACCATTATGGCCTACGCGGGCATCTGCGGGACGGACAGTGACGTTCAGAGCTATTCCAATGCCTATTTCCACGTTGCGAGCTACGAAGAAATTCAGGATTACCTAGCCACGACCAGCTGCGGCGCTACTACCAACACGAATAATACGCCGCCCACCGTAACCTTACCGGCCGGCGGTAAAATACTGCCCATCAACACGCCGTTTAAGCTGACGGCCGGGGGCAGCGACGCCGAGGGCGATGCCTTCACGTACTGCTGGGAAGAATACGACCTAGGCTCGGCCGGCTCGGCCCGGGCCGCGCAGAAAGCCAACGACGCCATTCCGCTGTTCCGCTCCTTCTCCCCTAGCAGCAGCCCGACCCGCTACTTCCCGCAGCTCAACAGCTTGGTGCATAATACGACTATGCTCGGTGAGCGCCTGCCCACGGTAACGCGGCCACTCAATTTCCGCGTGACGCTCCGCGACCAGCACAACAGCAGCGCCGGCGTAATTGGCGGCGTCAACACCAGCAGTGTCGTGGCGCTGAGCTGCACCAGCGCGGCCGGCCCTTTCGTGGTAACGGCCCCCAACACGGCCGTGAGCTGGGCGGGTGGCTCGACCCAGACCGTGACGTGGAACGTTGCCGGGACCACGGCCTCCCCCGTCAGCTGCGCCTCGGTAAACCTTCGGCTCAGCACCGACGGGGGCCTCACCTACCCTACCGTACTACTGGCGGGCACGCCCAACGACGGAACCCAGGACATTATGGTACCCAACCTGAACACCTCTACGGCACGCGTAATGGTGGAGGCCGCCGACAATTATTTTTTTGATATTTCCAACGCCAACTTCACTATCACGGCCAACGCCTCGGCGTGCAACGCCGTCACCAACCTGACGGTGGGTAGCATCACGGCTACCTCAGCCAGCGTAAGCTTTACGGCCAGCGCCGGGGCCAGTAGCTATGTCGTGACGACCAGCCCGGCCACGACTACGCACACGGTAACGGCCTCCCCGGTGAGCCTGACCGACCTAACGGCGGGCACGAAGTACACTGTAAATGTTGCGGCCAATTGCTCAAGCGGCAGCCCGGCCACGGCCAGCGCTACTTTCAGCACGCGGCCGACCAACGACGAATGCGCCGGTGCCCTAACGCTGACTTCGAACACCACCTGCACTACCACAAGTGGGCATATGACGGGCGCCTCGCAGTCGCGGGCAGCCTCGGCGTGCAGCGGTGCCACCAGCTCGACGGCCAACGATTTGTGGTACAGCTTCGTAGCTACCAGTAGCTCGCACCGGGTAAGGGCCACAGGCACCTTCGATGGCGTGCTCGAATGCTTCAGCGGCAGCTGCGGCGCGCTCGCCAGCCTGAGTTGCGCCGACAGCACGGGTGATGGAGGAACCGAAACCCTGCGCCTCTCGGGCCTCACGCCCGCGACACGCTACTATCTGCGCTATTATCCTTACACAACCAATGCGACCGCCGTAGATGGCACCTTTACCATCTGCATAACCGGCGCGGGCACTGCAGCCGCTACCTGTGCCGCGCCCACTACCCTTCGCACCCGCAACATTACTCGCAACTCGGCCAGCGTAAACTTTACGGCCAGCGCCGGTGCCAGCAGCTACGTCGTGACGACCAGCCCGGCCACGACTACGCGGACCGTAACCGCCTCCCCCGTTCAGCTGACTGGCTTAACGGCGGGCACCAACTACACGGTCAGCATCACTACTACCTGCACCAATGGAGCCAACTCCCGAGCGGCTACGACTACTTTCAAAACTTCCGCTGCGCAACTCACGGCCATCAATCCGTCCTCGGAGAAAGCAGGCTCGCCTGTGGAGCTGACCGGCTCCGGCTTTACCGCCGCCAGCACGGTGACGTTTGCAGGCGTAGAAGCTACGAGCGTCACGTACCATTCGCCCACCTCGCTAACCGCCGTTGTACCAACGGGCCTGCCAGCGGGTGCCCACCCCGTACTAGTACACGCCGACGGGGCCAGCAGCGATAGCCTGAGCTTTACCGTGCTAACGGAGGAATCTTCGCCCGCCCAAGGCCGACCCACTGGCTCGCTCACCATCTACCCCAACCCAACGCATAACTCAGCCACGCTTACGGGAGCTACCCCCGGGGTAACGGTGCAGGTTTTTGATATGGTGGGGCACCTCATCGGCGCGACGAAGGCTGACGCAAAAGGCGCGGCCAACCTAAACTTGCCCACAGGCACCCCCGCCGGTATCTACCAAGTGCGCGTCGGCTCTGCCCCTGCCCTGCGCCTGGAAGTAAGATGAGCAAGGTAAGCTAACCTTTTTCCCCTGCAGGCTATTGCCTAAAATAAAAAGCCCCCACCAGACTGAGCCAGGTGGGGGCTTTTTACTTTACTGCTCGCTAGGTAGCGCAGCACGGCGAGCGTTGACCTCGGTCTTGGCCGTGGTCAACTCCGTCACTTAGTCGCCTACCTGACGCAAGTCCGTAGCCGCCCGGAATGCGGCTATTGGCCCACGCGTCGTGTGCGCCGCGCTCAAATCGCCGCAGCGCTTTACGGCCATGCGCAGCTCGGCCTCGCGGCGCGGGCGGTACTTGCTGTCGGCGGGCATGGCGGCTACCCGGGCAGTAAGGTCGGCGACATCGTGGTCGAGCACGGCCAGCCCCTCGCTGATGTCGGTGGCGCGGGCCGTGGCCTTATCGTCGCGGCGGTCGTAGTTGGCCTTACGCAGAGTTAGATCGTCGAGCCCGGTTTGCAGCTCGGTCAGTACTTCATCGCACAGGGCGCGGGTGGCGAACAATTATATAAAATATAATTTTAAAGCATAGTAAAGGTAAAAGCCGTAATAGTTCACCCGAAAAAAGCTTCTACGTTTACAAGTATACCAAACGGTATTATTTTTTGCTGGTTTAGATGAGAGCGCTCACTTGTCAAGCAATTAGTTTAGGATAGCGGCTTCCTGCTCCAACGTTAGCAGACGCACTACTTGCAGTGCATACGCCGCCTTGGCAGCGGTGTGCGGTGTGGCGGCGGTAACGTCGGCGGCTAGGGTAGCCAGCCACGCAGCCGGTGAGCCTACCCGGTAGCATCGACGGGGCTGGGGCCGGCCAGCAGCCCCGCTTACAGCATGCCCAGCCCCCACTGCTACCGCTGTTGCGGCACCTGGTCCTTCCCGTGCTGGTGTAACCGTAATCGCAGCCGTGCCGGCCAGCACTTGCCGCTGCCGCTGGCGAATCGGAATGGCGGCCAGCGGGCCAAAATCGGGTAAGGTAGGCGTGGAGAGAATCGTCGGCAGGGCGGGCTTCCCAAATATGGGGGCGGCCAGGCCGCTACTCTCGGGCGGCAGCAGTAAGCGGATCAGGTTGTCCAGAAGGTCATTCTGCGGGCCGGGGGCGCGGCCGCGGCTGGCTTTAAAATCGGCGATGCGGGCGCTGCTAGTGCCTAGATAGCGAGCTAGCTCGGCCTACGTAAGCCCCAAATGGGCATGTACGGCGGCTTCGAGCGAGTGGGAAGGCAGAGAATGCACGAAGGCACAGGCCACGGTGGAGAGAATAAGTAGAATAACAAGTTGATGCTCTCCATCTTTACAGCACACGCATTTTTATACTAAGCGTGTTTTAGGGGAGAGCTTGCCATCACGTATCGATACTAATGGCAGCAGTAGCGGGCAGCCATTGCAGCGAACGACTAAGTTTTGACGTCCGTCCTTACGATAGCTTTTCTTGTGCGGAATATTAGTGGTCGGTTGATTTAGCCGAATTAGAAGCGACTCAATATCAAGCACTCTCTTGTGCGTGATCCGGTCAAAGTTTACGTAAGCCAAGTACCCAAGCCATACCCAACAACCCGTTAGGTCATGGGCGTATTTCTTCCGCAAATGATTGGCTTGCTGAGCACGCTCCACTGCTGAGGCGTACGATTCGCCAATGTACCGCAACTCATTGCCGTGAGTGACAGCATAAAAATAGCAGTCATCCATTGCTTCAATTCCCCTGTAGCGCGTTTTTACCCAGGTGATCGTGACCGAATCGTAAGGAGACATGCAGAAAAAATTAGCCAGAGTAAAGAAATAAAGCTGCTTGCAGTAGCCAACGAAGTTAGCGAACCCAGCTTTGCCCACCTTCTTCGTGCCCTCGCTACTTTTACTTATTCCCATTACCCATCTAAAAGGAATTCGCGGGTTCGCATCGTTTCCTTTCTCCAACTTAGAGCCTTAAAGAAAAGCGCCCTCTGGATGGGGGCACGCTCGCTGCTTTTGAAGAATATGGCTCGTCGGAAAGCTATCACACGCTATGCGTTGGTCTGTTCTGGTCCCTCCGGCTGCACGAATACGTGGCGCACATCGGGGTGGCAGTTGCGGATGGCGGCGCGCAAGTGCTCGGTAGCTTCGACAAGCTGGCCAGCCGGCAGGTCGGGCGCAAATTCGACGGGTAGCACGACCAGAATCTCGTGCGGGCCGAGGTACGACGACAGCGCGGGCCGCACTTGCTGCACGGCGGGCTCGGCGCAGGCCAGCTCGCGAATCTGGGTCAGCAGTTTAGCCTCGGCGGGCTCGCCCAGGAGCAGGCTTTTCGTTTCGCGCAGCAGCAGGGCGGCTACTATCAGTAAGAGCGCACCAATGCCCAGCGAGGCGGCCCCGTCGAGCTCGGGCCGGTTGAGGTAATGGCTGAGAAATACGCCCAGAAAGGCAAACAACAGGCCCAGCAGCGCGGCGGCATCCTCGAACAGCACCATGAACACCGACGGGTCTTTGCTGATGCGGAAGGCTCGCCAAAACGGCCGCCGGCCGCGCTGCTGGCTGAACGTGCGCCAGGCAATGACAAACGACGCGCCGTCGGACAAAAAGCCCAGGGCCAGCACCGCGTAGTTCCAGGTGGGGTCGCGCAGGGGCGCGGGGTGGCGCAGCTGGTGGTAACCCTCGTACACCGAAAGCCCGCCGCCAATGGCAAAAATGAATACCGCCACTACGAAGGCCCAGAAATACAGCTCGCGCCCGTGGCCGAAGGGCCGCTCGGCGGAAGGCGGCAGGGCGCTCTGGCGCATCCCCAGCAGCAGCAACCATTCGTTGGTGGTATCCACGGTGGAGTGAATGGCCTCCGACAGCATGGCCGACGAGCCCGTGCGCCAGGCCGCCACAAACTTGGCGGCGGCTACTACGAGGTTGGCTACCAGGGCAGCTACGACGGTGGCTTTCGATTCGGGTTGGGTAGCGGAGTTGGTAGGCGGGGCTTCGGCCATGCAAGAAAAGCAAGTAGGGCTAAGCCGCAATGACGGGAAGCGCGTAGCTCCCGGCGGCGGCCAGGGTGTACGTAAAAACCCAGGCTCGGTACCTGCTCAGCTTCGGGAAACAGCCGCAACGCGAAGCAGCCAGAACGGAAAGGCTAACATAGTCTCCCCCGTCCTGGCTGCTTCGACCTGCTTTCCCAATAGGCTGTTTTTCAGTATTATCGATGGTGTGGGGCTGTGCCATCGATAGTACCGGAGAACAGCTTCTGAAATCGGCTAACTACCCTAGTTACTCAGCTGCCTCACCTATTGTCACGCGCAGCTCGGCAAAGTCTACGCCCACTACCACGGCCGGCGCGGCCACGGTGGTTTCAGTAGCGGGGTAAGTTACTAGCGGCAGTGCCTCCGCATCGGCCGAGGCAGTTGTAAGGGCGGCCGGCAAGCCGTGCAGCACCACGCGGTAAGTAGTGTAGGCGGGCTGGTAGTCGCCTTGGCTGGCCTGGGTCAGGGTGAGCGAGGTGGCATTGCCGGTTACGCGGAAGCGGCGGGTGGTCTGCTGGCCTTCGTGGTAGGCGTAGCCCTCGCCCCCATCGTCGTAGAGGACGCTATCAGCGGTGCCGTTTTTATAGTACACGTGCAGGGTGAGCTGCTTCACCACTTGCTCGCCCACGTACTGCATTACGGGCTGGGTGGGCACCACGGCCCCGGCCTTGATGAAGAGCGGAATGCGGGTGAGATCGGCGCTGGCCCACACTTCCTGGCCGCCGGCTTTTACCTCGTCGGTCCAGTAATAGTACCACTCGCCCTTGGGCAGGTACATCCAGCGGCCGTCGGCCCCGGCCTGCGTGATGGGGCACACGAGCAGGTGGTCGCCCAGCGCAAACTCGGCCATGCGCAGGTAGGTTTCGGGGTCGTTCTGGTCGAGGAAAGTGAGTGGGCGCAGCATGGGCGTGCCCTGGGTGGTATACTGCCAGAAGGCCGTGTACATGTAGGGCAGCAGCTGGTAGCGCAACTCGATAAAGTGCCGCGCCAGACTCGTGTACGGTTCGCCGAAGCTCCAGGGCTCTTGGTCGCCGTGGTCGCCCGAGCTGTGGGTGCGGAAGAACGGGTGAAAGGCCCCCAGCGCAATCCAGCGGGCGTAGAGTTCGCCATCGGGCGTGTCGATAAAACCGCCGATATCGGAGCCGATAAAGCTGAAGCCCGAGATACTCAGCCGCTGGCACTGAATGTTGGCCAGCCAGAGGTGGTCCCAGCTGGCGATGTTGTCGCCGGTCCAGCCCGAGGAGTAGCGCTGCCCACCCGCGTAGGTGCTGCGCGTGATGGTAAACGGCCGGTTGGGATAGCTGAAGTGCTTCACGCCGTTGTTGGTGGCGCGGGCCATCTGCATGCCGTAGATGTTGTGCGCCTTTTTGTGCGAGCAGGGCTGGCCATCGTAGTCGAAGCGCACGTCGTCGGGGAAGGTGCCCTTCTCGAACACGGCGGGCTCGTTCATGTCGTTCCACACACCCCGCACGCCGGTGTCCTGAATCAGCCCCTTGAACAGGCCAGCCCACCACTCGCGCACCGCTGGCCGGGTATAGTCGGGAAAATTGCACAGCCCCGGCCACACCGAGCCGCGCATGAGCGGGCCGTCGGCGCGGCGGCAGAAAAAGTCATTTTTCAGCCCCTGCTGGTACACCGGGTATTCGGGATCGATTTTAATGCCTGGGTCAATAATAACCACCGTCTTGAAGCCCTCGGCGGCCAGCTCGGCCACCATGCGCTTGGGCTCGGGGAAGTGCTGCGGGCTCCAAGTAAAGCACCGGTAGCCGTCCATGTAATCGATGTCGAGGTAGATGGCATCGCAGGGAATGCGGCGGTCGCGCAGGCCCTGGGTGATTTCCTTCACGTTGCTTTCCGGGAAGTAGCTCCACTTGCACTGGTGGTAGCCCAGCGTCCAGAGCGGCGGCAGTTCGGGCGGACCGGTGAGGCGGGTGTACTCCTCGGTGGTTTCGAGCAAGGTGGGGCCGTAGATGAAATAATAATTCATCTCCCCGCCCTCGGCCCAGAAGCTGGTCACGTCGGCGCGCTCGGCCGCGAAGTCGAAGAAAGCCTTGAAGGTATTATCGAAGAAAATGCCGTGCGCGATGCGCTGGTGCAGCACGTGAAAGAACGGAATGTTCTTGTACAGCGGGTCGGAGCCCTTCACGTAGCCGTAGGTGTCGGAGCCCCAATTGAGGAAACGCTGGCCGCGCAGGTTCATGTTGGCGGGCTTGTCGCCGAGGCCGTAGTAACACACGCCGCTGGGCACCTGGTGGCTCATTTTCACTACGTCGTTGCCGGTGTCGTCGTCGTGGTGCCAGTGAAAGCCCTTCTCGTCGGCGCTGAGGATGGTGCCCGAGCGGTCGAGCACCCGCGTACGCAGCGACTCCTTCCACACGATGCAGATGAGGCGGGCCGTGGTAAGGCGGTAGTGGTCGTCCTTTTCCTTGAATTCCAGAAAGCTGGGCACGGCCGGGCGCATCGAGCGCTCCACGGCCGGGTCGGGCACGGCGTAGCTGAAGTCGGGCTCGCTGGGCGAGCCCGGCGTGAGGTAGCGGAAGCGCAGAATCTTATCGCTGAGCGCGTGCAGCAGCAGGCGGGTGCCGTTTTCGGTGGTGAAAGTAAAGAGGTGGTCGTCGGTCTGCTCGGCGCGCAGCACGGCACCGGGCAAATGCTCCTGGCGCGCTTGCAGCGCCAGGTCGTTGAGCATATA
>JAAIGG010098370.1_pt1 | contig 11089 bp, 7 predicted proteins | sample 6487391 | NCBI WGS metagenome assembly JAAIGG01 (sample SAMN13974130, study PRJNA590717) | phyllosphere metagenome | biome: asymptomatic weeds; feature: pooled weeds collected from a community garden; material: weeds; isolation source: pooled asymptomatic leaves from various weed species from...
ATTAAAGAGGCTTCTGAACGCACCCAGCTTATTATCACCACGCACTCCGACATTCTGGTAGATGTGCTAGGCCAGCAGCCCGAGGACATCATCGTGTGCGAAAAGCACGAAGGCCAGACGCAACTCACGCGCCTCCAGGAGCCAGAGCTGCGGGGCTGGCTAGAACGCTACACGCTAAGCCAACTCTGGACTAAAGGTAAGCTAGGAGGTACCCGCTGGTGAAAAAGCACAATACCCTAACCATCTACGTGGAGGGCGGTAACCGCAGCAGCCGAGCGGCGCTGATTACTTGCCAGGCCGCCTTCAAAAAACTGTTTGAGCGCGCTGGCCTACCGCCCCGCAGCTTTAGCGTAGAAGCTTGCGCCAGCCGCCGCCAAGCCTACGAGGATTTTTGCTACGCGCTGGCAAGCGGTGAAAACGCCCTGCTGCTGGTAGATAGCGAAGACTTGGTAGCGGCCGACCAGCAAACCGGGCGGCCGCTGGCCGCGTGGCAGCACCTGGCTGCCCGGACCACCGACACGCTAGCGCAGCCAGCGCAAGCCACGGCCACCCAGGCGCACCTGATGGTGCCCACCATGGAAGGGTGGCTGCTGGCCGACAAAGAAAGGCTGGCGGCCTACTACCGAGGCCCCTACAATCGAGATGCCTTCAACGAAAAAGCCTTGCCAGGTCAGCGCGACGTAGAGCAGCTCAGCAAAGCCGACATCAACCGGGCGCTGGAAAATGCAACGCGCCCTAATAAAACCAAGGGGCTGTATCACAAGGGCAATCACTCATTTGAGATTCTAGAAATGCTGAGCCCGCAGGTGATAGCCCAGCATTCGTACCATTTCCGCCGGTTGCTTTGCCATTTGCGCAATGTGCTGCGGGCCACCATTAGCTGGCTAGACTGCGCTGAGTTTGAAGCGTAGCCTTCTCTCCTTCCCTACCATGAACCAAACTGATACCAGCGAAAAAGGCCTCGAATCCATTATTGTAGCGGCCTTGCTAACCGAAGCCGGCTACCAGCCGGGCGCGGCCGGCGACTACCACAAGGAGCTAGCGCTGGATACAGCGAAGCTGGAAACGTTTTTGCAGGCCACGCAGCCCGGCGTAGTGCAGCAGCTACAGCTGCAAATGCCCGCTGAGCGGCAAAAGTTTCTGGAGCGGCTACGGAGCGAAATCACCCGGCGCGGCGTGGTCGACGTGCTGCGCCAGGGCATCAAGCACGGGCCGGCTGCCGTGGCGCTGTACTACGCCATGCCATCGGTGGGCAATGCGAGGGCCGCCCAGCAGCACGCCCAAAACGTGTGGAGTGTAACGCGCCAGGTGTTTTACAGCACGCAAAGCAAGAATTCGGTCGATGTGGTACTGTTTCTCAACGGTCTGCCACTGCTGACGCTGGAGTTGAAAAACTCGCTGACCAAGCAAACCGTGGCCGACGCAGTGACGCAGTACCAGGAAAACCGCGACCCCAAGGAGCTGCTGTTTCAGCCGGGCCGCACCCTAGCCCACCTGGCCGTCGACGACCAGCAGGTGAAGTTCTGCGCGGCGCTGGCGGGCAAGGCCTCGTGGTTTCTGCCCTTTAACCAAGGCTACCAGCAGGGCGCGGGCAATCCGCCCAACCCGCAGGGGCTGAAAACCGCCTACCTCTGGCAGCAGGTGCTGACCAAGCCCAGCTTGGCCGACCTGGTGGAAAACTACGCGGCCGTGCTGGAAGAAGAAGACGAGCAGGGCAAAAAGCGACGCAAGCCGGTGTGGCCCCGCTACCACCAGCTGCAAGTGGTGCGGCAGCTGCTGGCCGACATCGCCGCCCACGGCGTGGGCCGACGCTATCTGGTGCAGCACTCGGCCGGCTCGGGCAAAAGCAACTCCATTGCCTGGCTGGCGCACCAGTTGGTGGGCTTGCAGGTGGCGGGCGCTACGGCGGCGGTGTTCGACTCGGTGGTCGTCGTGACCGACCGGCGCAACCTCGACAAGCAGATTCGCAACACCATTCGGGGCTTCGCGCAGGTGGGCTCGGTAGTGGGCCACGCCGAGCACTCGGGCGACTTGCAGGCGATGCTACAGGCGGGCAAGAAAATCATTATCACCACCGTCCAGAAGTTCCCCTACATCCTCGACGACATGGGCGGCGAGCTGGCCGGCCGGCGATTTGCCCTGCTCATTGATGAGGCCCACTCCAGCCAGGGCGGGCGCACGGCAGCCAAAATGAACATGGCTCTGCAAGCGCAGGATGAGGAAGAGGACCTGACGACCGAGGACAAAATCTTGGCGCTGATGGAGGCGCGCAAGATGCTGCCCAATGCCAGCTACTTCGCCTTCACGGCCACGCCCAAAAACCGCACCCTGGAGCTGTTTGGCGAGCCGTACCCGGAAGGCGGTCAAACCAAATACCGGCCGTTTCATACCTATGCCATGAAGCAGGCCATCCAGGAAGGCTTTATCCTCGACGTACTGCGCAACTACACCCCCGTAGACAGCTACTACCGGCTGCTGAAGAAGGTGGCGGACGACCCGCAGTTTGACGAGAAAAAAGCCGCCAAAAAGCTGCGCGCCTACGTGGAAAGCCACGACCGCGCCATCCGGCGCAAGGCCGAGATTATGGTCGACCACTTCCACGAGCAGGTGCAGTACAAGCTGGGCAAGCAAGCGCGGGCGATGGTGGTCTGCAACGGCATCGCCCGGGCTGTGGAGTACTACCACGCCATTACCACTTACCTGGCCGAGCGTGGCAGCGAGTTTGTGGTGCTGGTAGCCTTCTCGGGCGACTACGCCTACGGTGAGCAAAAAGTAAGCGAGGAAACGCTGAACGGCTTTGCCAGCGCGGATATCGAGAAACGCTTCCGGACGGGCAACTACCGCTTTCTGGTAGTCGCCGACAAGTACCAGACCGGCTACGACGAACCGCTGCTGCACACCATGTACGTCGACAAGCCGCTGGCTGGCATCAAGGCCGTCCAGACGCTCTCGCGGCTGAACCGGGCGCACACCAAAAAGCACGATACCAGCGTGCTAGACTTCTACAACGAGGTGGCCACCATCGAGGACGCCTTTGCAACCTACTACCAAACCACGCTGCTGAGCGAGGCCACCGACCCCAACAAGCTGCACGACGTGCAAAGCCAGCTAGACGGAGCCGACGTGTACGACAACACCGACGTGGAAGCCATCGTAAACCTGCTGCTGGGCGGTGCCCCGCGCCCCCAACTGGATGCCGTACTCGACGCGTGCGTGGCCCGCTACCAGGCCAACCTAAATGAGGGCGGCCAGGTAGCCTTCAAGGGTGGCGCTAAGGGCTTCGTGCGGAGCTACGAGTTTTTGGGTAGCATCCTGCCCTACCACTACGCTGCCTGGGAAAAGCTGAGCATTTTCCTGAACCTGCTAATTTCCAAGCTGCCGTCGCCGCAGGAAGATGACTTGTCGCAGGGCATTCTAGAAACTATCGACATGGACAGCTACCGGGCCGAAATACAAGCCACTCAGACCATTGACCTACCGGGGCAGGATGCCGAAATAGACCCCACGACCATGGGGCAGGGCGGGCAGCCAGCGGGGCCGGAGCTGGCCCCGCTCAGCCTGATTGTCAGTCAGTTTAATACGCTATTCGGCAACATCCCGTGGCAGGACAAGGATAAGATAGTCAAAGTAATAACCGAAGAGTTGCCGGCGGCCGTGGCGAAGGATAAAGCCTACCAGCACGCCATGGCCAGCGGCGACGAACAGAACGCCCGAATCGAGCATGACAAAGCCCTCCTGAAGGCAGTGCTGGGCTTTCTGAACGACCAAACTGAGCTGTTTAAGCAGTTCAGCGGTAACCCCAGTTTCAAACATTGGCTTACCAACGAGTCGTTTTTGAAGACGTATCAACCGCCCACTGGGTCTTAAGCAGGGCAAAGTAGTGGTCTGGGTAGCGAGCACCTCCTCGTGGTCGAACTTATTGGCTTTGCGGCGCCGTTTTAGGCAACCGCGTCAGCTGAAAGGCTACGCTCTTTTCCATATCCCGTCGCTATGCTGCTAGACATTTCCGCTGAGTCGATTATCGCCTACGTAGCTGGGCTGGAACTAGCTAAGCTGGCCGCGCAGGAGACCAGTAAGGAAGTTTTCATCCGTCTCAAAAACAAGGTTTTTGCATCCCCTACCTACCGCCAGCGCCTGCAACAGCAGCTAGCACAATTTCTGCAAGACGAGGGGTATTCTATGGCCACCGCCGCCGCTGGGCAAAGCCAGTATTTCTGGCAGCTCCCCTGGACCTGGGAGCGGGTGTTAGCTTATCGATTTTTTGCCCGCCCGACCCCGCTAACGCTAGTCGACCTGCCGGCTGTTGCTGGTCTGGTCAGGCCCACGCAGCCGGAGCTAACGGCCTTTTGCGAGCGGCTCTGGGCGAAGCTGGATGAGGACAGCGCGTTGCGCCAACTGTTCATTGCCGAAAACTATCAGGAAGCCATCTTTCTGGGACAGCAGCAGACCGAAGCGAATTTTGCGGCACTCAGCGCCCAGTTTGCGGAGTTGCGGCAAACGTTGGTAACCCAGCCCAGTGACGCTAGTGACCTGCGATTTTTGCTTGAGCGCGTAGAGCAGGACTTTATCGAGCGGTATCGACCATTTACCGCCCTGGAGCTGCTTCTAGGGCTGTTGCCGTATGTAGAGCAGCACCATCGGAATAACAACGCACTGTTCGCCCGCTTTCAGTTCTTGTTGGGCCACGCCTACGCCGAGACCGGCCAGCACGCGCAAAGCACTACACATTTTCAGCTGGCTCACGAGCGCGAGAAGGAGCAGCCGCTGTACGCGGAGCGAGCCGCCCTAGCATATGCGCGTAGTGGGGCGGTACCCCAGGCCCAGGCGCTCTTACCCAAGCTACTGGCAACTACGCACAGCCCGGTCGGCTGGGCAGTTAACACGTTTCTGCGTGCTAGTATCACGGCCGAACTAGCGCAGCAGATAGCGGCGGTTCCACTAGGAGTTGCCAGCAGTGAGCAATTTAAATACACGCTAGCTAACCTGCTGCTAGCCAGCAATCGGCCGACCGATAGTCAACTGGTGGTGGCAGCTGAACTAACAGCTTACGGAGAAGCTCCTATTATCCTCACCGCTGCCAACCAACGGTTTCAGGGGCTGCTAGCGCTGCTCGTGCTACAACAAGACCTGCACCTGGAGGACTACTTGCAGCCTTTTCAACGGCCGGACCGGCTGCCGGCTACTCCCCGCCTGGTGGCCGCGCATCGGGTTCTGGTGAGCTATACAGACCTGGTTCGGCATTCTGAGTTGGCCCCGCGTAGCGCGTCCTACTTCTTTCTGCGGGGCATGGTCGGCTACCTGCTCACCGGCGATGAGGCAGAATTTGCCGATTACCAAGTGGTTTTTGCCCAAGTATCAGCGGCGGAAAAGCAGAGCAGAGGTGGCGTATGGGCCTACTTGTTGTCGCAGTGGGCTGGGCCAGAGGCAGCTTTGGTTGTGCTCGCCGAAGTGGATACCAGCCAAGATATACACAGCGAGTACCTGCGGTTTCAGCTGCTGTACGAGTTGGAGCGCATGGCCGACGCGCAAGCCAGTCTGGCTTTGCACCTCAGTCGGCTGAGGTCGCTGGAGGATATCCTGTTTTACCGGGCGCTGGTATATCTCCAGCTGTTCTGCGACTCGGAAGCCCAGCGGGAAGCGTTCGTGGCTGGCTGCTGGCAGCGAGGCCAACTGGCATCACCACTGCCCCGCCTCCTGCTGGAAGCCAGCGTCGGCTATGGCAATCCCGCTAACCAGGAGCACAGGGAAGCGCTACTTGCCCAAGTACGACTGTTGCTAACCCCTCAGCATCCACTACTGGCAGCAGGCGGCCGTGCTCTATAGTGGTTTGCAGCAGCATCAGTTGCTGGCAGAGTTGCTTGCGCAGTTTCCCCCAGTACCCGCGGAGCTGGTGGCCAGCGTTGAGCGGCTGCGCCTGCTCAATCGCTACCAGTTGGGGGAAGGGGAAGCGCTGCGGCAAGACTTGGCCCGCTGGCGCCAGCATTACGGCTTGGACCAGCAGCTGAGCAGTTGGGAAATTGGCTTCGCGCAGCAATTAGGCGACTGGGAGCTGGTAGCAGAACTCGCCGAAGCGGCCGGCGAGGCCTTCCCCGAGGATACCCGCTTCCGGTACGTGCATCTGCTAGGGCTGTATCACACGGACCGGCGCGGGCAGCTGCGCCCCCTGCTGCAAGCTATAGCCGACCAGCCCGCCGAGTTTTCGTGTCAGCAACTCCTGAACCTGGCTGCGCTGGCTTTACGTGCGCAGCAGGCTGACCTTGCGCTGGCCCTGGTTTATCCACTGGCACTGGACCCCACCAACATTGCCGCCCGCGACAAATTCTTTCAATTTCTGGTTTTCGGTCGGCCAGATCAGCCGCCTACCGTACTGACCACTGCGGCGATAGGCACCGTCGTGCGGTACGCTATCGAAGGCGAGGAGCGCCCGCCCCTGCACCTGACCGAACCTATCCTTCGCTCCGGCCAGCACCCCGTAGCCGCGCAGCTGGTCGGCTTGTCGGTGGGAAATATGTTTATGATGCAGGACAAGCTGCGCGGCCGCCGCCTGACGGGACAGGTACTCGCGGTTACCGACCCGTACACGGCGCTTTTTCACGATATTCTGGCGCAAAGCCGCCGCGAGCCTGGTTTATTGTCCATGCACTCGTTCAACCTGGAAAACTCCTCGGGTGCGGCATTTGAGCAAACTTTAGTGCGGGAATTCGGTGCGGACGGACTGGCCCATCAGGTAGAAGTGCAGCAAGCCCTGGCAGAATACAGCCGGGGCGAAACGGGGTTTTCGGTATTTGCCGGCAATACGTTCAGCGGCAATGGGTTGGAGGCCTACCAGTTTTTTACCTCTGCCGGGGGACCGGGCTTTTACGTGCCACCCCGCCAGCAGTACGACCACCTACCTATTGAGGTCAACTGGACCTATGTGCTGGACTGGTCGACGCTGCCCCTGCTGCACCAGCTTAGTAAGCGCAAACAGCTGTCGCTGCCGGGCTCCCTGTGGGTGTCGGCCCAACTCGTAAGCGCCTTGGAAGAGCTAGTACTGTACAAGCAGCGCAGCCCGCCCCCCAGGGCCAATGTTCACGTGGCCGGCTCGGTAGTGCGGGGGCATTTTTATCCACCTGATTTTCAGGCGCAGGAAATAGCCCAGCTGCAGGAACTGCTGGCCTGGGTTTGTACCCATTGCCAGACGCGACTAGTACCTGAGAAATTAGATATGCTGCGGCAGGCGGACGCAAAGATAAGCGACCCGGACCGGGGCGAGTATTTTAACCTGCTGCTGGATACGGCTTTTTTGGCCAATCATCCCCACACGGTACTCGTCTCCGATGATACGCTTATCTCACAAATCCTCCTGCCGTGCGATAGCGTAGTCAGCTCCGAAAAGTTTCTCACCGCGCTTTACCCAGAGCGCTACGAAGCTGACTTACTGCCCGAGCTGTTGGCCCTGCGCTACGTGGGATTAACCGTCAATCCCGACCAGCTATTTAAGTTGTTTGTCGCAGCCAGCGGGCAGTTTACAGGGGTGGCACAGCAGTACTTGTTTAGCTTTTCAGCCAACGTAGCTATCGACCCGCTGGCATTGTTTCGGATGCACCGCTTTTTGCGAGAAGTATACCTGTTGGGCGGCCTCTCACCGGAGCAGCAGAGTCGGGCGGCAGTGGCCGTATACGTGGCTGGACTACAGCCACTAGTTCTCACCACTCAGCTAAGACAGCGACTGCTTGGTTGCATCCAGTACGTCTGCCGATTGTTGCCTTTTGCCGAGCAAAGCTTGCGACGCGACTTCGAGCAGGCTTGGCAGGTTGTCAAGGGGTTGCGAGAGTCCACGCTACTGCTGAATTAATTGTGAACACTATAATTTCCGCTCTTTAAAGTCGGTAAGATGTGTCAGAACTGTAGCAAATAATTCTCTGCTGTAGCTGTTCTAATAAAGTGGGTGAGTTTATTAATCAACTCAGAAATATTGACGTCATAAATAATATGATATATAACATTAATAAATTAGATCTAATCTTTCCCGAAATACTACTTAAAGAGTACTCCAATAAGGGTCTGTAAAAAGCCCCCGAAAAAAGTGCCTTCGCATGTTTGAATCGCCCTCAGTAAAACCATCCAATAAGGGCCCCTTATCTGTAAATTATTCTGGCAATTGCATGCCAAGATGACGCATTCGTCAAAAACAAGTGTTCGGATGAGGCCGGTCACACTAAGCCGCCGAGCTTTAGTGACTTTTCGATGCAGTCTTTGTCGTCGGCATCAAGTGCAAGGTTGAGTTGTGGCTTGCATGATTTGCGTTACGCTCTCGACTTTCACATCTCCAAGGTATAGTCTGCCCGGCGCATCGCATTGCCTCTTGACTAGGTGTATGATACAAGCCCAACCCCGAGGATGCTTTAGCTTGCTTGGGGATGGCTCAAAGTTCAGCCGTTTTGTCGTCGAGCGCCTACTGCACCGGATAGCCCTTGCTAGCTATCCAGCCACCTATCACAGATCTACAGGGTATGGGCCACCACCTCGTTGATCGCCCGCAGCCGGGTAATGACCTGCGCCAGCCCAGCTGGGGTACCATCCAACTCCACGGTCACTAGCAGCGGCCGGCCGGGTGGGTTAGGGGAAGCCATTTGTCCGGAGCTAGTAGCAGTCCCCAGTGCCCCGGCCGATAGGTCCTGCCCACGCAACGCTTCGAGGCTAACCTGGAACAGGCCCGCCAACTTGCTCAACGCATCAAGGCGGGGCAGCGACTTCCCATTCTCGTAGCGGCTGATCGTGTTGTAATCCGTGCCCAGGTGGTCAGCCACGTCGCTCTGCGACAAGTTAGCCCGGCGACGCAAGTAGCGCAGATTGGAGGCAAGTGGAGAGGACATGCGCGGAAAAGCACAAAATTAATCAGCTCATATTCTGTATTTTACTACTAATTAGCCTATAAATTAAGGCTATTAGGCTATTTTTTCGTTATAAATGCAGCAAATTACTGCTATCATGTGCGCCTCCTGCTGAATTCTCAGCAGTTGTTCACTACTTATGCCTACGTCCTCAACTCTCCTTTGCTATGCGCAGGCGACAGCCGCCCAGCAGCACCAGGCGCTGCTCGGTGCCCGGCAGATACTCGATGCCGCCTTTCCGCATGTGAGCCCGGCGCAGTGGGCCGCCGCACTCACACAAGCCAACCCCACGCTTCTGGTCACGGAATCTGACCTACTGCGGCCTTCTCACGAAGGACTAGCCGGGCTGGTCTACCACCTGGCCACCATCCCACTCCCAGCCGCCGGGCCGATCACTAATGACCCGCTGGCCCCAGCGGCTGACCTAGCGACGAGCCCCCTTGCCAACCGCAAGCAGACCTATGTCATTCCCGGTGATGTGCGCACGCAACTAGCCAACGTCAGCTACTGGTCCCGCATCCCCATCAACCGACTGGTCGTGCAAGTCTTGCGCCAGCACCTGGCTCAGCATCCCGCAGCCAGACGCCCCCGTCCGACCGATAACTCACCACTGGCGGACTAGGCGTAATTCTCGCTTCTCCCCACTACCTCCTTTTACTCCTCCCCCCGCATGCACACCCTACTTCTGTTGGCGGTCTCTCTAGCTGCGCAGTCGACCGTCGCCCCACCACCTACCCAGCCCCGACCACACCCGAAAACTGCCCCAGCCCGGACGAAAGCCAAAGTTGCCTACGGAGCGAAGGCCGATTCGCTCGACGGAATTCCTGGCCACCGCTTTGGTGAGCTGCGCAGTAACTTTCCCGAATTGGAACCGCACGGCTTTACTGACCCACTCACGGGGCTAGTTTCCTACTCCCTACGCGAGGGGCAACAGGCTTCCGGCTGGTTCGCCAAAAACGCCGCGCAGGTATCCTCCACCTACTGGTTCTACCACGATCAGTTCGCGGCCTTCACCACCCACTCCCGTAATGAGGGCCGCCGCTTGCTAGCCGACGAGACGACCTACCTCTTCGGACCGGGCAAGCTCACGGGGACAGGATTTGGCCAGGCTACCTATCAGTGGCGGGGACGACGCGTGCTGGTGGAAGCCACCGACGGTCATAATGAAACTACACTTAGTATTAGTAGTCGCCCGCTACAAGCGCAGCAGGCCGCCGAGCAAGTGACGAAACAGAAAGCGGAAGCCGCTGCAAGTGCAGCTAAATTTAAAGCTGACAACGCCCCGCCCGAGCGCTGAGGTCCGCCACTTTATCTAGACGCCTACTTATTCGCTCTCCGCTGCTACTTATCGGTTGCTGCCTACTTCGCCTTTCCTGTGGAGCGAGCAGTTTTAGCAGCTGGCAGTGCTCACTCATCGAGGCTGAATAAGCGGACATAACGCTGCCATTTACGGGGCTAATTTGGCAAGGCTCTCAGTACAAGCCAGCGAGCAGGCCTGCTACGCCCGCACCGAGGCCACCTACTTTCGAGTGGCAACTCTTCGCGACCCGCACGAGCAGCAGGCGGCGGTGGCCCTACTTAGCCTACCGGCAGCTACTCCAGTCAGCGGCTGGCGCGTCAGGTGCGCGCTACCCAGGCACTACGTACCACGCGGCGGCTCGCTCGGCCAGCCCACTTGCCGCCGCTCTCCCAGTTGGCCCGGTTGCGGGCAATTACTAGGCCCAGTTGCGCTCCGTGCGCACCGGATCGCATCGTGCTATTTCACCCTGAGAGCGCAACGGGACGCTCCGTACGCTACTTCGGCAACCACCTAGGAGCCGATGAATGCGCAATACGTGCCCCCGTTGCCGCGTGAAGGCCGCAGCTTTTTCTTCGCCAGTTGCTGGGGTAGCACAGCGTTCTTCTTTTCCCACGCGCCACTACGGCTACCCACGTTTCGCGCTCATCCACCGCCGGCTTTGAAACCCCTCCCAACGCTCGCTGATAATCGTTAGCTACGCTGGATACAGGTGGCCAGTTGGCCGCTACGTCTGCGCGTCGCCGCCTAAGCCTCTCCCGTTTCAAGGAGTGCCCTGGTAAGTCAGGTAGACGTCCCGCACTACTGGGGTAGCACGCTTTCTTGCTTGGGTAGTAGACGCTGTCTCCTCTTTTCGGTGCGCACTTTTTGGCTGTGTCACCCCTGGCGGGTACGCTAACTGGAGCCGCTGCGCGGG
>JAAIGG010075594.1_pt1 | contig 11067 bp, 9 predicted proteins | sample 6487391 | NCBI WGS metagenome assembly JAAIGG01 (sample SAMN13974130, study PRJNA590717) | phyllosphere metagenome | biome: asymptomatic weeds; feature: pooled weeds collected from a community garden; material: weeds; isolation source: pooled asymptomatic leaves from various weed species from...
ACCTTGCCCGTTTGGCGGGAATAAGCCAGGCGGGTTTCGCCGGAGCTAGAGGGAAAGTCGAAGCCCACGGCGCGGGGGTCATTGCGGAGGCTGGTCCAGGCCTGGGTATCTACCTCGGCGGGCTGCGCCATGGTGCTGGGCACGGCGGGCTGCACAAACTGGCTGGGGCCGAAAAACGAATTCATGCCGCGCAGGATGCTGATTTCCTTGTCGCGCACCGAGGCCGACTGGTTATCACGCAGCGTGGGATCGTCGATGAGGGCAGTGGCGGGCAGTACCTCATGGCGCAGAGTATCGCCCTGGCTGCTAATTACAAACAGGTGCGCCCGGCCGGTCACGATGCGCGGACCGCGCAGTTCTAGCACGAAAGTATCGGGGTTTTTGGGGTCGGAAAAGGGGTGCGTAGCGCGCACGCTATTGAGCACCGTGGCGGCCCCCACGCGCTCGCCCCGGCCCCGGGGCGGCGTGAACTCGGTGCGGGGGTCTTTAGAGGAAGTGGCAGTTTCGCGCTCGGTGTTTAGGCAGGAAGTAGCCAGCAGCAGGGTAGCGGCTATCGGGGCGAGGGCGCGTAAGGAACGAGTCATACGAAGAAACGAAGGGCAAGCGTGCAGAAAACCAGGCGGGCAAGATAGCGCTCGCCGTGCGCCCGTGTACGCAAGCGCCCCACCCCAGGGTTTAAAACCAGCCCACTTCCAAGCCCAGCAGCCAGCGTGGCGGCTCGGGTAGCCCCGGCCCGCTCAGCGCTTGGCTGAGGCGATAGCGGCCCACCACGGCCAGCGAGTTGCTTCCCAGCCGGGCCCCTACCCCACCCTGCCAGCGCGCCAGGTAATCGGGCCGGTGGGCTACTACTTCGAGGCGGCCCCCGCTGGGGCCGGGGCCTTCGGTGGCGTAGTTGGTGGTGAAAGCCCAGCCGCCGTAGGCCAGCAGGTCGAGGTAGCGGCCCACGGTGTTGCCCCGGCGGCGGGCGGGGTTGAGGCGCAGGCTAGCCTCGCCCTGTACCTGGTGGTAGCTCAGCACCTGGCTGTCGAACCCGGGGCCGAAGGGCGCGGGCCGCCCGGTTTCGGGGTCGAGGCCGTAGCGCAGGTAGGCGTAGCGCAGGTCGGTATTAAAGGCAAAAAACGAGCTGAACCGGCGCTTGAGACGGCCACCCAGTTGCAATTCCGACGAGGCTGCGCCGTGCCGCACGCCCAGCGCGCTGGGACCGGCCGCCAGCGCGTAGCCCACGTAGAGGTGGCCGAAGTAGCGGCGATTCGGCCCCGTACGGTTCGGGATAGTGTCGTTGGCCACGTCGGTTTGCAATAGCACTTGCTGGGCCCGGGCAACCGGACCGGCCAGCAGCAGGGCCAGCAGCGCCGCGCCCAGGCGCAGCTTAGGGGCAGCTCCTTGAACTAGTATTTTACTCCGCATACTCCCCCGCAGATCGGTGAAATGGTGAGATAGCGAGTGGTGAAATGGTGGCCTCCTACTCCGCATACTCCCCCGTATATCCTTGATAGTAAACCCGCAGTACGCTCCCCTCGCGGGCCAGCCGGCGCGGCACCTGCACCACCAGCCGCTGGGTGGTGGCGCGCACCTCGTAGCGGTGCAGCACCCCGCGCGCGTTGGCCAGGTGCCAGTAGAGGCGGGCCGGGTAGGCGGGGTACGGCGGCAGGGCGGGCGCGGCCTCGGCGGGCGCGGGCTGCTCCTTGCCCACGGAGGGCACGTTGGGCGCGGTGGGCGTGGGCGTACCGGGCGGGCGCTCGGGGGCGGGCGCGGCCAGCCAGCTGGCCGTGGCGGGACTCAGCTCATCGGCCTCGGCCACGAGGGGCAGCGGGCGGGCAACGGGAATGGTCGCGGCCGGTCGCAGCACCACGGCCACCAGCGAATCGTGCACCACGAAATCGAACGTGGGCGCTACTACCGGCAGCGCCCCCCGCTGGCGGGCCAGCAGGCGGCTGGCCTCGGGCCGGCCGTAGCCGTGGGCGTAGTCGTAGTACGGGTACAGCTCGCCGGCCTCGCGCAGCTGCCGAAACAGCTGCATGGCCGTGAGCAGCCCCCCGCTGGCCTGCTGGGTGCAGGCCGCCAGCCCGGCCACCAGCGGGGCCGCAAACGAGGTGCCCTCCACCCGCTCGTAGCCGCCCCCGGCCGTACTCGTGAGCACAATGCCAAAGGCCGACACGTCGGGCTTGAGGCGGCGGTCGGCGCTGGGACCGACCGAGCTGAACGCCAAGTGCAAGCCCGTGGCCGGATCGAGGCCCCCCACGGCCAGCACCGAATCGGCGTCGGCGGGCGTGCCGATGCGCACCCAGTCGTCGTCGCCGTCGTTGCCGGCGGCGCTCACTACCAGCATACCCTTGCGGGCGGCCAGCGTGGCGGCCCGCCCGATGAGCGAGTGGCGGCCGTCCATCTGCTCCGGAAAGTACCGCTGCTCGGTATAAGCCAGCGACGAGCTGATGATGTCGGCCCCCTGCTGGTCGGCCCACTCGGCGGCGCGCAGCCAGGCTTCTTCCTCGGTGTAGCGCTCGCTGGCCAGCCCCTCGGTGCGGGCCAGCAGGTAGGTGGCGGCCGGGGCCAGGCCCAGCGCGGGGCCGACGTGCAGGGTGTCGGGACCGGGCAGGTGGCCAGCCAGGCAGCCCAGCACCTCGGTGCCATGCGCCCCGCCCCGGTACACGGCAGGCTGGTTTTTCAGAAAATCGTAGGTGGCAGCCACACGCTTATCGCGGCGTAGCTGCTGAAAGGCGGGGTGCCAGTTGGCCCCCCGAAAGCCGACGTCGAACACGGCGATGCGCACGCCCTGGCCCCGCAGGCCGGCCCGCAGCAGGTCGGCCCGGCCCAGGGCGGCCGTTTGCTGGCGGGCCAGCAGGTAGTCGGCGGGGCTGATAGTCGGCAGGCCAGCGGGCGTTGCTGCGCTGAACTTGCCGGGCGTAATTGCCTGACGACTAGCCGGCCGCAGGCGGCTGGCCACCGGCCAGGCTTCGACGGCCCGCACGCCGGGCAGCTGGCGCAGGGCGGCCACCTGGGCCGGCGTAGCGCGGCAGGCCACGGCGTTGAACCACCGGCTGACCAGCGTCAGGGTATCGACGCGGGCCTGCACGGTGGCTACGTAGTCGGGCCGCACGGGGCGGTCGGTAAAGTCGGCGGCGGGCAAGCCCTGGCGCTGGCGGCGCGCCCGCGCCGCCGGGGTGAGGTAGCGCGCTGGGTTGCAGGCCACACCATTTTTATCCTGGAAGCGGACCCAGTAGCGAGCCGCCCCGACGGCCGGAGCCTGCGCCGGGCTCCGGCCGGGTGCGGCCAGCAGCCCCAACACCCCTAGCAATAATCGAAATCCGCGCATAGCAAAAGGTAACGCCGGCCGGGCCGGCGCTCAAAAGTACCCCACGCCGCCCACCGGGCCGCTACCCCGGCCGCGGTAACCCCGGCGTAACGCCCTGCGTTTAGCTGGGCAGCCCGGCCCGGGGCCGGACTTATCCGCCCGCTTTACCTTTGGCGCTATGACTTTTTCGGGATTAAAACTCGCCGCCTCGCCCTTATTGCTGGCGGCCGCGCTCCTCGCGCTTCCAGGCTGCAACAAGAAAGAGATTGCCGCTCTTCAGCAGCAGAACGCCGACCTCACGCGCTCGCGCGACCAGCTCCAGGCCGAGAAAATGGCCATTCAGCAGGCCAAGGCGCAGAACGAGGCGGCCCTGAGTGCCGACTTGCTCAGTAAAAACAATCAGGTAAACCAGCTCAACCAGACGCTGGGCACTACGGAGGAAGACCTGGCCGCCAAAAACGCCCGCGTGGCCGAAATGCAACGCATTCTGGATGAGAAGGATGCCGCCACCAAGGCCCTGCGCCAGAAAGTATCCGACGCGCTGCTGGGCTTCAACTCGCGGGATTTGCAGGTGAACGTCAAAAACGGCAAGGTGTACGTGTCGCTCTCCGAGCAACTGCTCTTTAAATCGGGTGCCATTAAAGTGGATCCCGCCGGCCAGGATGCCCTCATCAAGCTAGCCAACGCCCTGACTGGCAACAAGGACATCAATGTGCTCATTGAAGGCCACACCGACAACGTGCCCATCAAGGGCGTGGTTAACGGGGCCAAGGATAACTGGGATCTGAGCGTGCTGCGCGCCACCGAAATCACCCGCCTGCTCGTAGCCTCGGGCATCGACCCTACCCAGATTACGCCTTCCGGCAAGGGCCAATACCTGCCCTTGGCCCCCAACGACACACCTCAGAATAAAGCCCTTAACCGCCGCACCGACATTATTCTGACGCCGAAGCTGGACGAGCTGTTTTCGATTTTGAATACGCAGTAGTACCGAGGATTTACACCAGAAAAAGGCCAGCCCGAATTACGGGCTGGCCTTTTTTACTATTAACTACATGGGGTTACGCCTCTTTTACACCCGTCATGCTCATCTGGCGTCCGCCTGCGAAGCATCTTCTCACGGGTGAGCGCCGCCGTTTTACTCTGATAAGATGCTTCGCAGGCGGACGCCAGATGAGCATGACGAGCGGGTTTTGATAGCGCTGCTGCGTGGCGTTACGATTGAGGCATTATGCAAGAGCAACCAATTAATCAACAGCAAGTTACCCCCTACAACCCATACTTACCGAGCAGGTAAATCAGCGCGGCCATGCTGGCACCCCCCAGCTCCAGCTCGCGGCGGTTGACTTGCTCGAAGGTATCGAGGGCAGAGTGGTGCAGGTCGAAGTAGCGCTGCGAGTCGCAGTCGTAGCCAAACAGGGCGGTGGGCTTCACGGCGGCTACCAGCGGCTCGATGTCGGTGCCGGCGTGGCCGGGCGTGAGCTGGCTGGCCAAGTACGGGGCCAGCAGCGGCTTCCAGGCGGCTACTTTCTGGAACACGGCGGGCGTGCTTTCGACGTTGAAGCCCCGGGGTGTGAAGCCGCCGCCGTCGCTTTCGATGGCCGCCAGGTGGGTTTCGCGGTTTTGCTTGGCGAGCTCGGCGTACTTATCGCCGCCGCGGGTACCGTTTTCCTCGTTCATGAAAAGTACGGCGCGCACGGTGCGCTCGGGCTTGAGGCCGACGGCCTTGAGCAGGCGCAGGGCCTCCATGCTTTGCACCACGCCGGTACCGTCGTCGTGGGCACCCTGGGCGAGGTCCCAGGAATCGAGGTGGCCGCCCACGGTGATGACCTGCTCGGGGTATTTGGAGCCGGTGATTTCCCCCACCACGTTGTAGCTTTTTTCGTCGGGCAATTGCACGCAGCTCATTTCCAGCTCGAATTCCAGCCTGGGATCGGCGGCCAGCAGCTGGCTGAGCTGATCGGCGGCCTGGGTGCTGAGGGCCGCGGCGGGCACCTTAGTGGGCGTGTCGCCGTAGTTGGTAGCCCCGGTGTGGGGGTTGTTGTCGCGGGCGGCGGTGAGCGAGCGCACGAGCGCGCCCACGGCCCCGCGCCGGCCGGCCTCAGCCGGGCCGCTGCGGCGTTGGTCGCCCGCCCCGCCGTAGGCCGCGCCGGGCTCGATGAGCCGGTCGTCGAAGGGCCGGTTGAAGAACACGAACTTGCCTTTGACGGCGGCCTCGGGCAGCGCTTTGAGCTCGGCTAAGCTCTTGACCTCGACCACGCCGGCGCGCAGGGGCTTGTTGCCGGGCGTGGCGACCGAGCCGCCCAGGGCGCACACGGCGGCGGGAACGCCTTTGCCTTTGTTGCCAAGTATTTGGCCTTTCTCCTTGGCCCCGCGCACCCAGTGCGGCACCAGGCATTCCTGCAAGTAGATCTTATCGAAGCAGTTGGCTTTTTCCATCGTCAGCTTGCCCCACTGCACGGCCTGGGCGGCCTGGGGCGAGCCCGAGAGGCGGGCGCCGATTTTCTGGCAGAGGTAGCGCAGGTTGTCGTAGCTCTGGCCGCGCAGCAGGGCCTCGTCGTAAATTTTGCGAATGGTGAGCGAATCAGCTTTGGCAGCCTGAGCCTGGGCCTGGGTACCTGATCCACTAACCAAGGCCAGGGTAGTGACCCCGGCGGCCAGAATAGAAGTGATTTTCATACAATAAGGAAGAAAACTAGCGGCTAAAAGCAAACCGCCGCACCGGCGAAAGTACGCGCCAGCCCGGCGGCAGAAAAGGCACGCCAGCCGCCGCCAGGGCTGCATTATCGCGTGGGAGCTGGTAGTCGGGCCAGCCCTTTATTCGGGTATTAACGCAAAGCTCTTCCCCACTGGGTAAAGTAGAAACGTATTTTTGCCGCTTCATCATTATCCCACTTTTATGCTGCGTTTCGGCTGTTTGGTTCTGGCTGTGCTGGCTTTCCTACGGGCACCCGCCCAGCCTAAGCCCGGCCCCTCGCTGCCAGTTCTACGCCAGCACCTGGCCGCTGCCCCCACTCCCGACACGGCCCGGGTGCGGGCGCTTACGGCCCTGGTCGATGCCCACATCTACACCAATTTCGACAGCGCCTGGGCCTACGTGCGCGAGGCCCGCGCCCTGGCTCAGCGCCTGCACGACGCCGAGGGCCTGTACCGCACGGCGGGCCTGCTGGGCATTCTCTACGGCATGCGGGGCAACGACGAAGCCTCGCTGCGCCAGTTTCTGGAGCAGCTGCGGCTGAGCGCCCACCGGCCCGACAGCACCCGCCAGCGGCCGCAAATTCTCAGCAACCTGGCCCACAGCTACTACAGCCAGGGCAAGTACGCCGAGGCCGCGGGCCTGCTCACCCGGGCGCGCCGCTACGATACCCAGGCGCACGACACGGCCGGCGTCCTCGCCGATCTCAACAACCTGACCCAGCTGCTCATTAAGCAGCGGCGGCTGCCGCAAGCCCTGCGCAACGCCCAGGCCGCCGTGGCGCTGGCTCGCCGCTACCGCCACGGGCAGGAATTAGCCCAGCCCGCCCTGTTCCTAGTGAGTGCCTTGCACGAGCTGCACCGCGATGCCGCCGCCCGCGACACCCTGCTGCGGGCGCTGCCCTACCTGCGCAGCGGCCAGCACCAAGCCTACGCCCAGCACTTGCTGCTGGGCAGCTACCGGGCGCTGGGCCAACTACCCGAGGCCACCCGCGCCGGCCTGGCCGCCCTGGACTACGCCCGCGCCGCCGGCATGCTCAGCCTGATGCGCGATGTGCAGGCCGACCTGGCCACCGTGGCCGCCCGCACCGGCCAGTACGCCCAGGCCTACGACTACCAGCGCGCCGCCGATTCGCTCACCACCCGCCTCACCCGCGAAAGCAACGCCAAGACGGTCGAGGACATGCAATTCAAATACGACACCGAGCGCAAAGACGCCCAGGTGGTCAGCCTGGCCCAGCGCGTGCGCAGCAGCCGCTGGCAGGCGGGCCTGGGCCTGGGGCTGGCCGGGGTCGCGCTGCTGGCCGCCGCGTTTGTGCTGCGCAGCAAGCGCCTGCAAGCCGAGGTGTTTCGGCAGCGTGAGCAGCTGCGGGCGCAGGAAGCCGCCCGGCAGCATGAGCAGGAAGCCGCCCGCCGCGCCCAGGCCGAAGCTCAGCGCCAGCTCGAAGCGGCCGAGCGCCGCCGGCTCGAAGCCGAGCTCGCGGGCAGCCAGCGCGAGCTGGCCAGCAGCGCTCTGTTTGCGCAGCAAAAAACGCGCTTGCTCGAAGACCTCACCGAGCGCCTCGACGCCCTGGCCCGGCGCGTGCCCGAGCCCCAGCGCCTGCCGGTGGCCGACATGGAGAAGGCCATCCGCCAGCACCTGGGCGTGGCCGAAGACTGGGAAAACGTGACCCGGCACTTCGAGAAAGTGCACCCCGAATTCTTCGCCCAGCTGCGCCAGCGCCACCCGGCCCTCACGGCCACCGACCTCAAGCAGTGCGCTTACGTGAAGCTCGACCTGACCAATAAGGACATCGCCAATCTGCTCCGGATCGAGCCCGCCAGCGTCAAGATCAGCCACTACCGCATCAAGAAGAAGTTGAATTTACCCGAGGAGGAAAGCCTGCGCGATTACATCTTATCAATCTGACGGCTAGCCGGGTAGCCCGGCTGTATACCGCTTGTAACCCTTGCCCGCTTGGCCCCTGGCCGGCGGGCATTTGACTTTTGGGGCGGCCGGTAAGCCTGCGCTTTCGCCGGGGCTCCTTCCCAGACCAGGCGCCGCTGCCGGCCCAGCGCAGCCAGCCTATTCTCCCACTTTTTTTCCATGAAGAGGATTTCCTTACTTGCCCTGGCCGCGGGCCTGCTGGCCCTGGCCGGCTGCGGTGCCAACACCCCCGCCACGGCCGCCCCCGACGCGGCCGACTGGGTCGAGGCCGACCTGAGCGCCGGCAAGGCCAAGCTGCCCCTCGTCGTGAAAGCACCCAAGGACTATACGCTGGTGGAAAGCGCGCTCAACGACGCCGAGGTAATGAGCGATGAGCTCACGTTTGAGGTGGATGACGTGACCCAGCTCGGGCCCCACGACCTGGCCGCCCGCAAGGCCGAGGTGAAAAATAACAGCGGCCTGGTCTTCGAGAAGTTCGTGCTGGAGCAGCCCGACGGCTTCATTGCCCAGCTGGGCGCTGGCAATTTTATCCCCGTGCGCGTGGTAACGGTGGCCGGCAAGAAGTACCTGTTCTCGGTCATTCCCCTCAACGCCCTGCCCTCGGCGGCGGCGGCCCGGCAATTCTACGACCTCGCGGGGCAGGCCCGGGCTAAGTAGCTCTTTAGTTTCTAACTGCGCACTATGTCTTTTTTCAGTAAGCTCAAGCAGCTGGCGGGCATCCGCACGCTCGACGTTTGCCTCAGCGCACCGCCGCGCTTCCGGGCCGCCGACGTGGTGGTGGCCGGCACCCTGCACCTCGTGGCCAAGAGCAGCCAATCCATCTGCCACATCACGGTGGAGCTGCGCGCAAAATTTGAGGCGGGCCGCGACGACGAGCGGCAGGAGCAGGTAGTTACGCTGGGCACGGTGCAGTTCGGCGAGCCCTTCCGGCTGCACGCGGGCGAGCGCCGCGACGTACCGTTTGCGGTGCCGTTGCAGCTCCGGCCCCCGGGCAGTGCCCAGCCCCAGCAGCGGGGCGGCCTCGCTAAAACAGGTACCTGGGCCAACGCCGAAAAATCGACTTATCAGCTCGTGGCGACCGTCGCGGTGCGGGGCACAACCCTCGCCCCCAGCGCTACCGCCGACCTGCGGCTGGTCGAGTAAGCCGCTTACTTTTTCCTGGCAAGTTGCAGCTCGACTGCGTCAGGGCGGCAACTCACCTAAACTCAATCTTACTTTTTTTACCCACCCTACTTTTCCATCATTCCATGAAAATCATTTATTTATCTGCGATAGCTGGCTTACTAGCCAGCCAAGGAGCCCGCGCTCAGGAAGCCTCACCCATCCTTCCAAACCCACCGTCGCCCTGGCGGCTCTACGTGGAGGCAGGCCCCAAGGTCAGCATCTTTGAGAATACCTACCGAAGCAGTACTTACCTGGTACCCACAATTTTCAACCCGACCACGACGTATTACCGCAACTTTGAGGTGAGGAATACCATCGAGGCATTTGCGGGAGTCAAGGCCCTGCGGCAACTCGGCAGGCACTGGCAGTTTGCGGGCGGGCTGGGGCTGGATATGCAGCAGCTGGACTTTACGACGAGCTGGCGGCTGGGCAATGAGCCCGCTTCGAGCAGCGCGTTTGAGCGCGAGCACGTGGTGCGCCTGCTCACCCGCGTGCGGGTAGAGGCCGGGGCCAACTTTGCTATCAATTTGGGTGATAGTCAATTACTGCCCGGCCTGGGACTGGGCCAGCAGCTCAACATTTCGCGCAATGGCTTTGGGTACTCGTTTGGCCAGGCCAGCCTGTCGTTTGCGCACGGGCCGCTGCTGGTGTCGTTCAGCTCCACCTTTACGCCTTATAACCTGACGATTCCGGACGTGGACGACATTGCCCGCCGCGACGAGCGCCCGACAGTAGAGCGCAACGAGTACCGCATCACGGAGTTGCGGCTGGGAGTCGGGGTGAAGATTTAGCGCGCTGCATCTAGAGCGGTTCCTCGGTCAGGGTACACCGGTTCACTATCCTACCGTGGGCACCTCCCCCCGGCTGTCATGCTCGTCTGAAAAATGCGTAGCGAGCATTTTCTTTTTGGAGGAAGGCGCCCACGCCCAGGTAGCGTAATTGTGTGCCCTAACCTAGAGCCTGCCTTACGTAATTGCCTACCCCGCCGGCCCGGCGGCCGTGCGGCGGTAGGCCGACGGGCTAACGCCCACCAGCCGCCGGAAGGTGCGATTGAAATACGACAGATTCTGAAAACCGCTGGCGTAGCCCACTTCCGTGATGGACGTGCTTTGCGTCAACAGGTAGCAGGCCCGCTGCACCCGGCACTCGTTGACAAACTCGGTGACGGTACGTTGGGTCATTTTCTTGAAAAACCGGCAAAAAGCGGGCACCGACAGCGCAGCCTCGGCGGCGAGCTCGGGCACGCTCACGGGGCCGGCGAGGCGCTGGTCGAGCAGGGTGAGCACGCGGTTGAGGCGGTCCTGGCCGGTGGTGGTGGCGGCTACCGGCGGGCCGGCGGCCAGGTCGGTATAGTCGGCGGAGAGGGCTAGTTGCTGCAAGATGTTGAGCAGGGCCAGCAGGCGCTCCCAGGGCGGCTGGGTGAGTAGCTGCTTGATAGCCGGGCCGAGGGCCTGGCGCACGGCGGGACCGAAAACCAAGCCCGTGCGGCAGCGGGCCAGCAGCGTGCGCAGTTGGGCCATCTCGGGCCGGGCCAGCAGCTCGGCCCCCACGAGGTCGTGGCGAAACTGCACCACGATCTCCTCGAAGGGCGGGGCCTGGCCGTAGCCGTAGCTGAGGTGCGGCACGTTGGGGCCGAGCAGCAGCAGCTCGCCGCTTTCGTAGCGCGAGATGGTATGGCCGATGTGCCGCCGCCCGCTGCCCACCGGCAGGTACAGCAGCTCGTACTCGGGGTGGTAGTGCCAGAACATGGGGCACGGGCTGGTGGTATCGTGCCGGAAAACGGTGAACGAGCTATCGGGTGGCAGCTGGACGGGCTCCCGCTCTAGTTTCATGAAAAGGCGACTACAGTTGATGCATTAAGCAGTCAAAAATACGCGGTGTAGTCAATGGAGTACGCAAAGCGAGCAATGCGGGGGTAGCGGGGGGCGGGCCGGCAGGCCACCTTTGCAGAGTTAATAATTCCCTCCGGGCTGCGCTGGCGGCCCGGCCC
>JAAIGG010205468.1_pt1 | contig 11039 bp, 10 predicted proteins | sample 6487391 | NCBI WGS metagenome assembly JAAIGG01 (sample SAMN13974130, study PRJNA590717) | phyllosphere metagenome | biome: asymptomatic weeds; feature: pooled weeds collected from a community garden; material: weeds; isolation source: pooled asymptomatic leaves from various weed species from...
AGCATCGTGCCGGATATCGGATCCAGCACGATGCTCTAGGTCTTTGTTTTTGCATCGTCTTTTTCCGAAAGCCGGCGGCCACCTTTCGGGACGATGCTCTTACGGGTTCGCGCTGTCCGGCCCAACGGCCAGCCGAGACCCGGCGTCATGGGGCCGGAGCGCCGCCGCGCCGTCGGATCGTTCATTGCCGCGTTGGCAAGGGAGGTCCACGCCTCATCGGGTGGGTTCAAGCACAGGTACGGAACGCGTCGGCTCGGTCCGTTCTGCACAACCGCTGTGATCCTGGCTCTCCGGGTCGGAGGGCCGTCAAGCGGTGGACCGCTTCCGCGCGACCGGAGCGACAGGCAAAGGTTGCGACTTGCGGCCGTAGGCGTCGAGCATGGCCTTCAGCACCGTCGTGATCATGTCCTTGACACTTGGGCCGTTCGTGAAGCTCGCGGCGGCACCGTAAGTCAGCTCAAAAACGATGCCGCCCAGCGTCGCGGCATCCGAAGGCGCGCCTCCCTCCGGGAAGAGCTTCATCATCATCTTGCCGAGACTAACCCATTGCTCCCTAAACAGGTTGGCATGGCGATCGCTGAAGGTCTCATCGTTTCGCGCCCGGCGAAACACCTCCAGCGCCAGCACGCCCCAACTCGGGTCGGTCGCGCGCTCCGACGCCCAATCTCCGACGCGAGCAATGATATCGTCGGGCTCCACCACATCGTCCAGGAGCTTGTGGATCTCAGAGACATCCTGCTTCGCGTGCAATTCCAGCAATTCGAGAAAGATCTCTTCTTTGCTCGAAAAATTCGAGTAGAAGGCGCCCTTACTGTACCCGGCACCATCCGCGATGCGATCGATGGATACGTTCTCGTAGCCTTCGCGGGCCATCAACTCGCGAGCCGAGGCCAGCAGTCTCATGCGCGTCAGCGCACGGCTTTCCTCTCGGGTCAGGCGTCTCACGCCGTGCTTCTCCATGTGCCACCGCGCCCTACTCGTAGATCCCGCGATCCAAGATACCGCCAGGCTACCGAACGGCCCCCAGGATCGGCAGCCGACGCTGAGGTCCGGATCCTTAGCACGCGGGATGCCACACGGGTTTGCCGTGGATGCGGACCCCCGTATGATTGGCGCAGGCAAGAGCCTTTCTCCACCCCTGCCAATTCGGCCGTGATGGCATATTTCGGGCGCCGCGGTCACGCTCTAACTCACGCTGGCAAGCATAGGCCTCATACGCATCCGTGCACGACATATCGGGTCCGCAGAGCGATAAAGCATCGGCCCGAAAGGTGGGAACCGGCTTTCGGAAAAAGCCGATGCGGCACAACAACGAGAGGATCGTGCTGGATACGATATCCAGCACGATCCTCTCGTTGCGTCAGCCTTCGGGAGGTCCGCCTCGGACAACGATTGAAGAACGCCTATGCCGATGGGTCCGGGCGCCCGATCCCTGAGCAGCAGGCAGAGCCCCCATCCCGACGTGCATCGTCGTGGCCGTTTCGGAGACGCGGTCAAATCGCGTGGCGATCGTCGCGCGGTCAATCGGCTTCTATCGACAGGTGTTCAGAGCGCGTGCGTCTCGTGCCCGACGAGGACGTTCGATCTCAGGGCTTTAGCCGAGGCTAAGCTCGCCGCCTTCTTGGTGCGTCGGCTCGGGCTCACCTCGGCTTGGCGGCGGTTCATGGCCCTACCAGGCGACGTCCGCGCGTCTTCGCCCGGCCATCAGGATCGCACCCGAGTCCCCGGCCTCACGCCGCGACCGAGAGCGCGCAGGTGATCGCCCAGAACAGCACGAATTCGGGACCCTGCTTCTGCCATCGCCAGTTGAGGCCGTTGATCCTCACCACCGCATAAGCAGCGCCGGCCAGAACGACGACCGCCAGGAGTGCGGCGAACCGCGGGTAGATCCCGAGGACCATGCCGGCGGCGGCGGCAAGCTCGAGGATCACGGTCAGAACCACGAACACGCGCGGGGGCCGCAAACCGGCCTTCGCGAACGTCAGCGAGGCCGGCCCGATGTTGCTGAGCTTGCCCCAGCAATGGGGCAGGAACCAGAGGCCGCAGAGGATGCGCAGGAGTGTCAGCGGCGAGAAATCCCCCGTCTCCATGGCCGCTAATTCCGGAACCCGGCGTCGAGAGCGTCGTGAGCCCGCTTCGCCAGCCGGAGATCGAAGAGCGAGGCGACGGCATCGCGCGCGCTCGGATCGAGCAGGGACGCCTTGATCATGAGCTCGACTGTCTTGTTCCTCGCAGTCTCGGGGATGCCGAGGTCGCGGGAGAAGACCCCCTTGGTCCGCATGTAGTCGAGAGACCTGCGGGCATAGGCCTCGTCGGCTCCCGTGATGCGCATGACGGTCGGCAGCGTCGCTTCGTCGTTGGCAGGATCGTGGATGAAATCCGTCGCCTCGATGAGCCCTGACAACAGTCCGAGCACGGCGGCCTCGTTGTCCGCGATCCAGGCGCCCTTCCCCACGAGGGCCGTGAAGACGATCTCCGGGATGACGTCGCTGACCTCGCCGAGGTTGGTGTACCCTGCGTCGATCGCCACGAAGTTCAGGGGGATCAACTGGACAGCCGCTTCGATGCGCTCCTCCTGCAAAGCCTGCCACCGCGCCGGGTGCACGCCGACGACGGCGAATTCGTAGTCGCCCGGATAATGAAGCCCGTGCTGCGCCAGCATCTCGCGCGTATAGATCGCCGTTCCCTCCGTCATGGACGACGTACCGAGCCGGGCTCCCCGAAGGTCCGCGATCCGCTGGAATTTCGGGTTGGCGACCAGCGTCAGGGGTAGGCGGTTCACATTGCCGGCGACGATGCGGAGTTCGCCGCCGCGAACGCCATCGGCGATGGCACCCTCCGGCGGCGTGATCGCCAGGTCGGCATCGCCCGCACGCACGGCGGCCGTTGCCTTGTCGACACTGCCCATTCGCTGAAGCTCGACGCCGACACCGCGGCGACCGAAGATACCCGCTTCCTCCCCGATGAAGACCGGCAGCCAGTTGAAGCCGAGGGCGCCACCGGCCAATCGAATCAACGTGGTTCCAGGCTCCCGAGCACCCTGCGCGAGACCATTCATCAGCCGTCCTCCCTTAACGCCGTTGTCGCTCCGGCCTTCGCCGCAAGATCGGCGACCGGAGCGAGGCATCTGTTGGCGTGCCTTGATATACTGATCGGTATTTCAATCCGTGATAAGATGTCAATCACGCAGGGAGGAGCGCGCATCACGATCCCGGTTGTCGTTCGGGGAACGCGTGCCGACGCAGGCGATGCCCCCCGCATCCGCTTCTTCGCACTCGCGGGTGTTGTCCGGTCCTCGTCAGCACGTATGCGATCGAGACCACGCAATCTCGCGCAAGAGATCCTTCTTCACCAAGTCGTGTCCGTCGCCTGCAATTGTCGGTCTCCGCTCCAGCAGGAAACGCCCGCACCTCTCGGACCTTGGCCTCCGACTCCGCCGGCCCGCCGATCGGAAGAAAAATGCCGATCCCTCAAGATTCCTGCTTGCCAGTTCTCATACCAAAAAGTATCTGAAAACCAACGAGTATGAAAATGCAGCGATCGGCCGTCTCGGCTGGCGCTTGCCAGGGAGAGTGACCATGGGGCAGACGATGCGCGCCGCCGTCATGCATCGCGTCGGCGAGCCGATGCGGATCGAGACCGTCGCCCGTCCGACGGCCCGGGCGACCGACGTCGTCGTTCAGGTCAAAGCCTGCGGAATGGTGCCGAACCTCGCCAATGTGTTGGCGAACTGGTCGACTTGGTACCCGCATCATCCGCTGCCACGCCTGCCGGCCGTGTTCGGTCTGGACCCGGCCGGCATCGTCTGCGAGGTCGGCGAGCAGGTGATCGGCATCGCGCCGGGCGACCGCGTTTACGTCAGCCCGGCCCGCTCCTGCGGTGCGTGTCCCGCCTGCCTGGGTGGCGAGCGCACGCGCTGCAACCACTACACCTTCAACGGCTATTTCGGCTTCCAGAAAAACTCGCAGACGATCTACGATCTGTATCCGCACGGCGGCTTCTGCGAGTACATGGCCGCTCCCCAATACGCGGTCGTCAAGATCGCCGACACCATGAGCTTCAACGACGCCACGCGGCTCGGCTACATGGGGACGGCCTACTCGGCCATGAAGAAGGCCGGTCCGCTTCCCGGCAAGTCGATGCTCATCAACGGAGCATCGGGCACTCTCGGCATCAGCGCGACCCTGCTCGGGCTCGCCACGGGCGTGACGCGCATCTTCGCGGTCGCCCGCAACCGCTCACTGCTAGAGCGGGTGCGTGCCTTGGCGCCGGGACGCATCGAGGTGTTCTCGAGCGAGGACGGGTCGGTCGCCGACTGGGTCCGCTCCCGCACGGAAGGACAGGGAGCCGACTTCATGCTCGATACCCTGGGGGCGGTGGCGTCCCTGGCGGCGTTCGACGACGCCATGCACGGGGTTCGGCGCGGGGGGCGCATCATCAACATCGGCGGCACGGCGGGCCATCTACCCGTCGATCTCAAGTGGCTGATGGACGAGCAGATGCAGTTGATCGGCTCGGTCTGGTTCAACGGTGCCGAAGGCTACGAACTCGTCGAGCTGATCCGCAGCGGTGCGGTCGATCTCACGATCCTGGAGCATCAGGTCGCCGGCCTGGACGACATCAACCGGGCCATCTCCGGCATCGCCTCACGCAACGGCGGCTTCAGCAACTACGTCATCGCGCCGTAGAGCATCGCCTTCGCGCGAGCCAGCCTGCCCCGCACATGAACGTGCTCTGACGATCCCGAAAACAAGCGTCGGCTCAGAACCGATCGCATCATGGGAGGACGAGATGCCGGGTTCCGAGCGCGCGAGCGCGACGGCGGGCGAGCCGCTGCTCGCCATCGAGGACGTGTCGGTGCGCTTCGGCGGCGTCCGCGCCCTCGGCGGCGTGAACTTGCGCCTCGACGCGGGCGAGATCTGCGGGCTGATCGGCCCGAACGGGGCCGGAAAGACGACCCTCTTCAACTGCATCACCCGCCTCTACGACATCGGGGGCGGCTCCATCCGCTTCTCCGGCACGCGGATCGACCGGCTGCCGCGCCGCCGCGTCATCGCGCAAGGCATCGCCCGGACCTTCCAGAACGTCGGTCTCTACGGACGCATGTCGGTGCTCGACAACGTGATGCTGGGCGCTCAGCACCATCAGGGCGCTTCGATCCTCGGCCTGCTGACAGCGCCTCGGCGCAGCGCCCGGGCAGAGACGCGAACCCGTGCGGAATGTCGCGGCATCCTGAATGATCTTGCCCTGGAGCACGTGACCCACGTGCCCGCCGCAGCTCTGCCCTACGCGACGCTCAAGCGTGTGGAGATCGCGCGCGCCCTGGCGGCCCGGCCCAGACTCCTGCTCCTCGATGAGCCGGCCGGTGGCTTGACCCACGGCGAGGTCGCGGAGTTCGGCGCGCTCATCACCCGCCTGCGGGACGCCTATCGGCTCAGCGTGCTGCTCGTCGAGCATCACATGGGCCTGGTGATGTCCCTGTGCAGCCGCCTCGTTGTGCTGCATCACGGGAACAACCTCGCCGAAGGCACGCCCGCCCAGATTCAGGCCGATCCCCGGGTGATCGACGCATATCTGGGCCGCGCGGCATGACCATGCTGGCGGTCGAACACCTCGTGGCCGGCTACGGCGCCCAGCACGTGCTGCACGGCGTGAGCTTTTCGGTTCCGCGCGGGGCGATCGTCGCGCTGCTCGGCGCGAACGGGGCCGGCAAGACTACGACGCTCAAGGCCCTGTCGGGCCTGGTGGCGGCGCGCGGACGGATCACCCTCGACGGCACCGATCTGCAGGGCCTCGATCCGGCCCAGCGGGTTCGGCTCGGCCTCGCCCACATCCCGCAGGGGCGGGGCACGTTCTCGGACTTCACCGTCGAGGAGAACCTGCGTCTCGGCGCCTACACCGTGCGGTCCGGCCAGCAGATCGCGGGGGACATCGAGCGCTGGTACGCGGTCTTCCCACGTCTGCGCGAGCGCAGACGCCAGGCTGCCGGAACCCTGAGCGGCGGCGAGCAGCAGATGCTGGCCGTCGCGCGGGCGCTGATGTCGCGCCCGAAGATCGTGATGTGCGACGAGCCCTCCCTCGGCTTGGCGCCGACCGTCATGCAGGAGTTGTTCGCCACCCTCTCGCGGCTCAATGCCGACGAGGGCACGACGATCCTCATCGTCGAGCAGAACGCAGACCTCACCCTTCGTATCGCGCACGACGCCTACGTGATGGAGACCGGCCTGATCACGACGCAGGGACGAGCGGCCGAACTGCTCGCAGATCCTTCGGTCCAGCGCGCGTATCTGGGAGGCTGAGGATGGCCCTCTTTTTCCAACTGACCTTGGACGGATTGGCGTCCGGAGCGATCTACGCGGCGCTCGCCCTGGCGCTGACGCTCATCTACCGCACGACGCGGATCGTGAACTTCGGCCAGGGCGAGATGGCGACTTTCTCGGCCTATCTCGCTTGGCAACTCTGCGCATGGGGCGTGCCGGTCGCAGTGGCGATCCCGCTCGTGCTCATCGGATCCTTCGGCCTCGGAGCCGCCGTCTTCCGCGTCATGATCCGGCCGATCTGGCGCGCGCCGCAGGAAACGGCGGTCGTCGTGACGCTCGGCCTGTTCCTGACCGTCCAGGCCCTCTGCCTCCTGCTCTGGGGGGCCGACCAGCGCGCGTTTCCGAAGGTCATGCCCGACGGCGCCTGGATGGTCGGCGGTGGGCGCGTGACGGCGGCGATGCTCGGCACCCTCGGCGTCCTCCTGCTGCTGGCTGCCGGTCTCTGGGGCTTGCTGCGCTTCACCCGCACCGGCCTTGCCCTGCGCGCGGCCGCAGCGGAGAGCCGGAACAGTCTGCTCGTCGGGATCCGGGTCGAGACCATGCTCATGCTGGGCTGGGGCCTCGCTGCCATGATCGGATTCGCCGCCGCCGTCCTCGTCGCCCCGAGCCTGTTCCTCAGCCCGACGATGATGGTGCCGATCCTGGTCTACGCCCTCGCGGCGGCGACGCTGGGCGGCTGGGACTCGCCGCTCGGCGCGATCCTGGGTGGCCTCGCGATCGGGGTCGCGGAGAGCGTCTGCGCGACAAGCCTGCCCTTCATCGGCGCGGAGTTGCGGCTGCTCGTGCCCATCGTGCTGACGCTCGCAATCCTGCTCGTTCGGCCATCCGGGCTGTTTGGATCACGTTCGGCGGTGCGCGCATGAGCCGGCTTCTCTCCTCGACCGCGGGGGCGATCGGCGGGGGCCTCGCCCTCGTCGGCCTCTCCCTCACACCGCTCGGCCTGCCGGATTTCGCGCTGTTCGAGTTCAGCCTGATGCTGACCTACGCCCTCGCGATCCTCGGGCTCAACGTCCTTCTGGGCTATGCCGGGCAAGTCTGCCTCGCCCAGGGAGCGTTCTTCGCCTGCGGGGCCTACACGAGCGCGATCCTCGTCGTGCACGCCGGTCTCCCGCCGCTGGCGACCCTTCCCCTGGCAGCGGCCGTGGCAGCGCTCGTCGGCGCCCTTGTAGGATTGCCCGCCCTACGCCTCGGCGGCCTGCAACTCGGGATCGTCACCTTCGGCATCGCCTCTCTCGTGCCTCAGGCACTGCTCAAGTTCAGTGCCGTCACCGGCGGTGTGACGGGGCTGACCTTCGATCCGCCGTCCGCACCGGGCTGGTTTCCAGGCGAACAGCAGAGCTGGCTCTACCTGATCTGCCTCGCAAGCGCCGCCCTCTGCGCCGCCGCCATGTCCGTCCTCGTCCGAGGCGCGAGCGGCCGCGCGCTCCGCGCGCTGCGCGACGATCCGCTCGTCGCCGAGAGCCTCGGCATCAACCTGACGCGCACGCGCCTGGCCGCCTTCGCCGTCAGTTCCGCCTTCGCCGGCCTCGGCGGCGGCCTCTATGCGCTCATCAACGGCTACGTCAGTCCGCAATCGTTCCTGGCGACTCGGTCGATCGACATCCTGATCGGGGCCATCGTCGGGGGCGCGACAAGCCTCTGGGGCGCCCTCGCCGGCGCGGTCTTCGTCGTCTTCGTCCCCGAATGGACATCGGATCTCAACCCGGCCGCAGGCGGCCTCATCTACGGCCTCTGCCTGATCGGCGCGATGCTGATCGCCCGCGACGGCGCCGCCGGACTCGCTCGAAGCGGCTACGGGCGCGCCGCAGCGATCCTGGCACGCCGCCGTCCGGCCCACCGGCAGCCACTTCCGGCGACCCGGAACGGCCCGGTCGGCGGCGGCTAGAGCATCGGCCCGAAAGGTGGGAACCGGCTTTCGGAAGACGCCGATGCTTCGCAACAACGGAGAGCATCGTCCCGAACAGTGGCTTCCGGCTTGTCTGAAAAAGACGATGCAGAAACAAGATCCGAGATCATCGTCCTGGATCCGATATCCAGGACGATGCTCTCGGGGCTGCTCCCGCTCGCATCGCGACGGGGAGCCGCTCCAGGCCTTCGCTGCGACGGCATTCTCCTCGCCGCACCGACATCCGCGTCGGCCGACGGCGCGCGAACGATCATTCCGAGATCCGCCAAAGCGGACATGACGTCCGGACGAACCGGTCCGGGCGCACGATGTGGGAGGACGATCATGCGCAGTTCATCCAGCCGGGCCTGGTTCACGGCCGCGGCCCTTCTCGCAACCCTCGCGGGCGGGCCGGCAAACGCCGCCGAGAAGCCCGCGCAGGGCCTGACGGATACCAGCATTCGGCTCGGCGTCAGCGGCCCGCTCACCGGTCCGGTCGCGGCCGTCGGTGCCGTCGCCGAAGGGCTGAAGGTCAAGATCGCCGCCGTGAACGCCGCCGGCGGCGTGACGATGGGCGACGGCAAGACGCGCATGATCGAGTTGATCGTCCAAGACGACGGCTTCGACCCACAGCGCACGCTGACCAATGTCCGCAAGATGGAGGAGCGTTCCGGCATCTTCGCTCTCGTCGGCATCTCGGGCACGCCGAACAACGAAGCGATCGCCCGCTACCTCGATCAGCATGCTCTCCCGAATCTCTTCATGTATTCGGGGGTCCACGAACTTGCGGCGGGCCGCGACTGGACGGTCGGACTGGTGCCGTCGTTCACGACCGAGGCTGCGGCCTTCGCCGCATGGCTCAGGGCGAACAAGCCTGCGGCCAAGATCGCGCTGCTGTACCTGAACACCGAGACCGGCCAGAGCTTCCGCGCGGCGCTCGCCAAGGCCATCTCCGGGTCGTCGATCGCGCTGGCGGCCGACCAACCCGTCACGCCGACCGACCCGACGGTCGACACCCAGATGACGAACCTGCGCGCATCCGGGGCCGACACGCTCGTGGTGATCGCTGCCCCGCGGCAAGGCGCTCAAGCCGTGCGGGTCGCCGCCGAGAGCGGCTGGCGTCCCACCACCATGGTATCTTTCATCGCCTCGTCGGAGGCTTCGCTTCGTCCGATCGGCCTCGAGAACGCCAAGGGCGTCCTCACCAGCCAGTTCATGCAGCAGGTTACCGAACCGGCAACGACGCGCGGCATGCAGAGCTATCTCGCCGACTACGCCGCCGCCCGCCCGGCGTTCGAGCGGGGCGATACCAACGGTCAGATCGGCTACCTCACCGGTGAGGCTCTGATCAGCGTTCTGCAGCGGATGAAGGAGCCGACGCGCAAGGCGATGATCGAGACGGCGCGCAACATGAGCGCCACGCCCCTCGATCTGCTCCTGCCCGGCATCACGCTGACGACGAAGGCCGGCAGCGACATCTACCCGATCGAATCACTTCAGATCTCGCGCTTCGACGGCAAGCAATACCAGCCGGCCGGGCCGATCATCTCGTTCGAGGGTGCTACGCCAAAGCTCTGATCCAGACTGTCTCGACTGATCCGGAGCGATGGTCGCGGCGTTGAAGACGGCCCGATGTTCAACGCCGCGGCGATAACCTTCGCCTTTGAGGCGAAGGCGGTCGGGGTGCCGCAGGAAAGCCGGAGAGCGGCCCTGCGTGGGAACCCGCCCGGAAGGCCCCATCAATCCGAACTCCACGGTAGCGAGCCAGATTGACGCACCGATGGAACTATAATACTGAGAGTATCGGAAAACCTAAAAGTATATGAAATCGAGTTCGCGCCGGCACGCACTGCGTGTGCCGCCGAAGGGGGAGACGCCATGTGGAAATTTATTGCCCTCACCGCAGTCGGACTGTGCCTCGGGGGCGCCGCCAGAGCGCAGCAGACGCTTGCGTCCCCTGATCCAGCCGGGCCCTCAAAGACGCCGCCGTTCTTCCTCTTCTCCGATACGCAGGTCAGCTACTATTACATTCCCAACGGCCGCACCCCTGGGCAGACCAGCCCGAAATCGGGCGACTTCCTGGACGGACGGAACATCCCGAGAAATACACTCAACATATTCCACACGGATGCGTGGGAATACGGCACGAACTCGCTCAGCCTGGACATCATTCGCTACGGCTCGCAGGATCCGGCCGGAAGGGGACTTCCGTACATCCAGAACTACGATTTCGGCTCCACTGAAGCCTACGGCATCTACCGCGGCACCTTGAGCCTGAACGCGATGACCGGCACGAAGGTATTTGCGATCCCAGGCTTGGTCAAAGATATTTCCCTCGCCTACGGATTCGATCTCAATACGAAGAATAACAGTTTCGGCCCCGAAACGCGCAAGGTTCTCGGCGGCCTCAGTTTCGCGCTCGACGTGCCGGTCGGGTTCTTCAATCTCGGCGTCTACGCCCAGAAGGAATGGAACCGCAACGGCCTCGCCGGCGCGCCCTACCGGAACGTCGAGTTTTCCACGGTCCCGCATATCGAGACGGTCTTCAAGTTCCCGCTCACCTTCACCGATCTGCCGCTGAGCGTCAGCGGCTTCAACAGCATCAATCTCTATACCGGACGCGAGTGGTTCGGGCAGCCGGTGAAAACCGAGTGGATCTCCCGCACCACACTGGCTCTGGACCTGGGCAAGCTGATCTACGATCAGCCCAACCGCGCGGATGTCTTCGTTGGATTTCAGTACTGGCTCAACAAATTCGGCTTCGATCACCGCGTGACGCCTGGATCGGAGGAAAAGAGCCTGATCACCGGCGTGACGGTGCACATCTTCTAGTG
>JAAIGG010017057.1_pt1 | contig 11038 bp, 12 predicted proteins | sample 6487391 | NCBI WGS metagenome assembly JAAIGG01 (sample SAMN13974130, study PRJNA590717) | phyllosphere metagenome | biome: asymptomatic weeds; feature: pooled weeds collected from a community garden; material: weeds; isolation source: pooled asymptomatic leaves from various weed species from...
CGGCAAGGCGCTGCGCGGCGCCTATGCGCGGGGCCGGCGGGCGATGCCGCTGCATCTGGTCAACGTCTGGGCGGCGGAGAGCCGTCTGGTCATCGGCCAGCGGCTGGCACCCGGCCGTAACGAGGTGGTGGGCGCGCAACAGGCTCTGGCACTGCTCAGCCTGTCAGGTTGCATCGTCACCGCCGATGCACTCCACTGCGGGAGTGTCAGGAATTTCGTGTGCGGGCGGGCATAAAGGGGAAGAAGGAGACCCGATATGTCCCGACGCAAAGAGCCTGCGATACCGAACGAGTTACTGGATCAGTTGCTGGCCGGGGGTGACGCGGGCACCGCTTTGGCGCAGGGTGGCCTGCTCGACGCGCTGAAGAAGGCGCTGACCGAGCGCGCGTTGAATGCCGAGATGGATCATCACCTCGCCGGTGAAGATGGCGCGGGCAACAGCCGCAACGGTTACGGTCGGAAGACGATCACGACCGATACCGGTAAGTTGGCGATCGACGTACCGCGCGACCGGCAAGCCAGCTTCGACCCGCAGCTGATCGCCAAATACCAGCGGCGCTTTCCAGGTTTCGATGAAAAGATCGTGTCGATGTACGCGCGCGGTATGAGCACCCGGGAGATCACGGGGCACCTGCACGATCTGTACGGCATCGACGTGTCGCCCGATCTGATCTCGACGGTAACCGACGCCGTACTCGACGAGGTGGCGATCTGGCAGCAGCGGCCGCTGGATCCGGTCTACCCGCTCGTCTTTTTCGACGCCTTGCGGGTGAAGATCCGCGACGAGGGCATGGTGCGCAACAAGGCGATCCACATCGCCCTGGGCGTCCGTGCCGATGGTGCCAAGGAGGTGCTGGGCCTGTGGCTGGAGCAGAACGAGGGTGCCAAATTCTGGCTCAGGGTCATGAACGAGCTCAGGAACCGCGGCGCCGAGGACATCCTGCTCGCCGTCGTCGACGGGCTGAAAGGCTTTCCCGAGGCGATCACCGCCGTGTTTCCCGACGCCGTGGTTCAAACCTGCATCGTCCACCTGCTGCGCAATTCCATGGACTTCGTCTCCTGGAAGGACCGCAAGGGCCTGGCGAGCGCCCTGAAGGAGGTCTACCGCGCACCCAGCGCCGAGGCGGCCGAGCAGGCGCTGACCGCATTCGAGGCTGGTCCCTGGGGCACCCGCTATCCTGCCATCGGCCAGAGCTGGCGGCGCGCCTGGACCGAGGTCATCCCGTTCTTCGCCTTTCCCGACGAGGTTCGGCGGATCATCTATACCACGAATTCCATAGAGGCCTTGAACTCGAAGCTGCGCCGGGCCGTGCGCGCCCGTGGGCATTTCCCCAGTGACGAGGCCGCCACCAAGCTGCTCTACCTGATCTTGAACCGCTCGGAGAAAGAGTGGAGAATGCCGCCACGTGAGTGGACCATGGCAAAGGCACAGTTCGCCGTCATCTTCGGCGAACGCTTCATCAAGGCCATGGCGGCGTAATGTTCATCCGCCCGCCCGCACACGAAATTCCTGACACTCCCTACGGCCACTGGCGGACCATGACCTTCCTGGCGGCGCTGCGCTGCGACCGGATCGATGCGCCCTGCGTGCTCGACCAGCCGATCAACGCACAGAGCTTCACCGACTATGTCGAGCAGTGCCTCGTGCCGACGCTGTCACCCGGCGACGTCGTCATCATGGATAATCTGTCCAGCCATAAGAAGCCCGCCATCCGCCGCGCCATCAGGGCCATCGGCGCCAGGCTCCTGTTCCTGCCACCATATTCGCCCGACCTGAACCCCATCGAGCAGGTGTTCGCCAAGCTCAAGCACCTGATGCGAAAGGCCGCAGAACGATCCCATGAGGCAACATGGCGCCGCGTCGGCTCGCTCCTCGACGCCTTCTCACCAGACGAGTGCCGCAGCTATCTCCGCAACTCCGGATATGCGTCAGCTTGATGTCATCAGAGTCTAGTTACTGGGGCGTTAGCTACTGGCCGCGGCGTCTCAGGAATTCGGACCCATGAATTCGGGCATCGTCGCCGCCTCGGCCGAATTGATGTCCTTTCGTCGCACGACCTGCATCACCGTGGCGTACAATATCCGCAGATCCAGCCAGAGCGATCGGTTGTCGACATACCAAGTATCCAGCGCGAACTTCTCGTCCCATGAGATCGCATTGCGGCCGTTCACTTGGGCCCATCCGGTAACACCCGGCTTTACATCGTGCCGGCGGGCCTGTTCGGGGGTATAGCGATCCAGATAGGCCATCAGCAGCGGGCGGGGACCCACCAGACTCATATCGCCGACCAAAACATTCCATAGTTCGGGCAGTTCATCGAGGCTCGTCGCGCGCAGGAGCCGCCCCACCCGCGTCAACCGCTCGCCGTCCGACAGCAAGCGGCCATCGGCATCACGCGCATTCGACATCGTGCGAAACTTGACCATGCCGAACGGCCGCCCACCCCGCCCCGGACGTTGCTGGCGGAACAAGACCGGCCGCCCCATGCTGCGCGCGACCGCGATGGCGCATATAAGGATCACCGGCGACAGGAGGATCAGGCCCGTCGCGGCACCGATGACATCGATGAACCGCTTGATCATGACGATTAGGCCGTCAGACCGCGGACTATGTTAATGACGCGTTTGATATCATCCGACGACATCGCCGAACCCGATGGCAGGCAAAGACCCTGTTCGAATGCCAGCTCAGCCACTGTCCCGCCCCGGCGAGGTGCGTCGGCGAACACGGGCTGCATGTGCATCGGCTTCCACAAGGGCCGGCTTTCGATGTTCTCGGCCTCCAGAGCCAGGCGCACCCGTTCACGGTCGAAGTCGGCGACGGCGGGATCTATCCGGACCGTCGTGAGCCAGCGATTGGCCTGCATGCCGGCGGCCTCCGGGCTGAACGCGATCCCTGCGATCCCGCCCAACGCTTCGCGGTACAAGGCATGATTGCGTCGACGCTGGCCAACGCGCTCGGCAAGGACCCGCAACTGCCCCACGCCGATCGCCGCGCAGACGTTGCTGAGGCGGTAATTGTAGCCGTAGGTCGTATGCTCGTAATGCGGCGCGGCATCGCGCGCCTGAGTCGACAGGAAGCGCGCACGATCGATCGCGTCCGCATCGTCGCTTGCCAGCGCGCCGCCCCCCGAGGTGGTGATGATCTTGTTGCCGTTGAACGACAGGATAACGAAATCGGCGCCTTTCCCAGCATGCCGGCCGTCGCGATAGGCACCTACCGCTTCAGCGGCATCGCTGATCCAGACGAAGCCATATTCGTCCCGCAGCCGCGCCACTCGCGCACCATCGACGACATGGCCGTACAGGTCGGTGGTGATGACCACCTTCGGTACCGCCCCGCGTTCGCGCGCTCTACCGAGCTCGGCTTCCAGCAGGTCAAGATCAATGAGGAAATCATCGGGGTCGACATCGAGGAAGACTGGTGTCGCACCGGCATACAGGATCGGCGCCACGCCTCCGATGAAGGTCATGGTTGCTCCCCAGACCTCGTCTCCCGGCGCAATCCCGCTCAGACGCAGCGCGAGGTGCAGCGCGGCGGTCCCGCTCGACAGCGCAGCGACGTGCGCGATGCCGGTCAATGCCGCCAGATCCTGCTCAAACGTCGTGACCATTGGACCGGTCGGCGCGATCCAGTTCGATGCGAACACGTCCTGAACGAGGCTGAGTTCCGTTCCGCCCATATGCGGAGCAGATAGGAATAATCGATCGGACACGATGAAACCTCTTCAAAAGACGTGCCGGACACGCGCGGCAAATATTTCGGCACCGGGTAGAGCGAGAGCAATCCGTGTCAATCTTCGATGCATATTTTTACGGTTGGAAACACGCTGGCGACAATCACAGGTCGGGATGAAACGGAAAATCACGTCCGCTTCCCCCCAATGCCTTCGGTGCTACCACCTGACAGATTGGTCATCATACTGGACGATGAAGAGCGCGCGCAGTAAGGGCTGCGTCATCCCAGCGAGATACAGCCCGAACCGTGTCGTCCAAACGCTCCCGATCGATCACGCCTGCCCGCATCGTCGCCGTTGCGACGCATGTGCCCGCGCATGTGCTCACCAACGAGGCGCTGGCAGCCGATTTTCCCGATTGGCCTGCCGACAAGATCCTGGACAAGACCGGCATCCGCGAACGCCGGATCGCCGCACCGGATGAGACGGCGCTGGATCTCGCGACCGCGGCCTGCGCCACATTGCTCGATCGCCAGCCCGAATGGCGCGACCGGATCGATTTCGTGATCCTGTGCACCCAGGCTCCTGATCATGTGCTGCCGACCTCGGCCTGCATCCTGCAGGACCGGTTGAATCTGCCGACCAGTGTCGGCGCTCTCGACGTCAATCTGGGCTGTTCGGGTTTTGTCTATGGGCTGTCGCTCGCCGCAGGGCTGATCGCTTCCGGTGCAGCCACCACTGTGCTGCTGGTCACCGCCGACACCTATTCCAAATACATCCATGATCGCGACAAGAGCGTGCGGACGCTGTTCGGCGACGGTGCCGCGGCGACGCTCGTCACTGGCAACGATGCGGGTGATGCGGCAATCGGGCCGTTCGTGTTCGGCACCGACGGGTCGGGCGCCGATCGCCTGATCGTGCCGGCCGGCGGCTTTCGTCGCCCGCATTCGGGCGAGACGGCGATCGAACACGAAGACCGTTCGGGCAATGTGCGCAGCGACGACAATCTGTTCATGGATGGCGGCGCAGTGCTCAACTTCACCTTGCGCGAGGTGCCGCGCACCTTCCGCCGGTTGCTCGAACAGGCCGAGCTCACCCCTGCCGACCTGTCCGCGGTTATCCTGCATCAAGCCAACAAGTTCATGCTCGACACGCTCCAGAAGAAACTGGGGCTCGACGATGCGATCGTGCCGCGGCGTTACGAACTGATCGGCAACACCGTCTCCTCGACCATTCCCTTCGTCATCGAACAGGAACTGGCGGCGGGGCGGCTGCAACAGGGATCGCGGGCGGTACTGCTCGGCTTTGGCGTTGGCTTGTCGTGGGCCGGCACGCTAGTGCGCTTCTGACGCAACGGGAAAGATACATAATGTCGAAATTCTACGAAGAGATGGCCGAGATCCTGGACGTCGATGCGTCGGAGATCGGATCCGACTACGAACTGGGCGAAGCGTGGGATTCGCTCGCGATCGTGTCGACCATCGCCCTGATCGACGAACTGTACGACAAGTCGGTCAGCCCCGATGCGCTGGGCCAGTGCAAGACGGTGGGCGATATCGAGAAGCTCGCGGCTGCGGACGCGTGATGACGACGCCGGGACGCTCCGTATCGGTTGCTGGCAGCCGGATCGCCGGGGTCGTCTCCTGCGTGCCCACGCAGGTGGTCGACAACGTCCCCTTCATCGAGCGCTTCGGCGACAAGGCGCATGACATCGAGAAGATGACCGGGGTGCGCGAGCGCCGCTGGACCGATGCCGACACCACCACCGCCGACCTGTGCCAGCGCGCGGCTGAGCGGCTGCTCGAACAGCTGGGCTGGGAACGCGATAGCGTCGGTGCCTTGTTCTTCGTGACCCAGACGCCCGACTATCGCCTGCCCGCGACCGCCTGCGCGCTGCAGGGACGCCTGGGGCTGGGCAAGCAGGTCATCGCCTTCGACATCAATCTCGGCTGCTCAGGCTATCCTTATGGCCTGTGGCAGGCGATGCAGACCGTCGCGAGCGGCGCCGCACGCCGGGCATTGCTGCTGGTCGGCGATACCATCACCAAGACCGTCGATGCCGAGGATCGCAGCACGGCCATGCTGTTCGGCGATGCCGGCACCGCCACCGCGATCGAGCCGGATGCGAACGGATCGGCACGGTTCATCCTAGGAACGGACGGCACCGGCGAACGTCAGCTGATCATCGCCGAAGGCGCCTATCGCGCTGCGCCCGTCCTTGAGGAAGGCGTGTCGGGGCCGAAGGCCGACGCGCTCTACATGGATGGCGGCGCGATCTTCAACTTCACGCTCGCCACCGTCCCTCCCCTGGTCGCGGCGACGCTGGAGGCGGGTGGCGGTGTCGACCGGTTCGACGCGTTCCTGTTCCACCAGGCCAATGCGTTCATGCTGCGCCACCTCGCGAAGAAATCGAAGCTGCCGGCCGACAAGGTGCCGGTGAACATCGATCGCTTCGGCAACACGAGCAGCGCCACGATCCCGCTGCTGATGACGACCGATCTCGCCGATCGGCTGCGCGAAGGACCGACCCGCCTTGGCCTGTTCGGTTTCGGCGTGGGTTTTTCCTGGGGATCGGTCGACGTGACAGTCGGGCCGCTCGCCTGCGTCGAGACGATCGACTACCGATGAAGGCGACAGCCGGCGATCTGGAACACGATTCCGAGCGGTTGTGGCAGGAAAACTGGCACCTGCTCGCCCATCGGTCCGAATTGTCGCAGTCGCGCGACTTCGTCCGTTTCGACGTCGCGGGGCGGGAAGTCGTCCTGCACAATGACGGTACCTCGGTTATCGCTTTCGACAATCGCTGTCCTCACCGTGGCGCCCGGATCTTCGACGGCGATTTCGGTCGCGAGCGCTTCCTGTGCCGCTACCACGGCTGGTCCTATGCCAAGGGGCGCGTGTTCGTCGCGGACAAGGAATCGCTGGCGCATTGCCCGCTCGACCGACTGGCGCTCAACACGCTCCAGCTCGAGTGGGTCGGCGATTTCGCCTTCGTCTCCCCTGCCCCTGCGCAATCGCTGGACGATCAACTGGCCGGCCTGGCACCGATGGTGGATGCGATCTCCCGGGGGATCAGCGGACGCTGGGATTTCAACCGCTACCTCTACGAAGCGGATTGGCGGATCGCGCTAGAGAATGCGCTGGAACCCTATCATGTCGGGCCGATCCATCCCGAGACGCTCAACACACTCAAGCTGACGCCTGGTGAAAACCGGTATTACGGCCGCAATTCGGTCTGGTCGGCACCTCTTGGCGACGAGCGCATGGCGAAGCGGCTGAAATCGCTAGGCCGCCTGTTCGATCTGGCTCATCAATTCCACGGCTATGAAAGCCTGTACCTTTTCCCATTCACCATGATCTCATCGACTTATGGCTATTCGCAGTCGGTACAGCATTTCCTGCCATCGAACAGTCCTGAGCGCACCCATTTCACCAGCAGGCTGTTCACCGGCCGGCTGGCTGCCACGGTCAAGCCCGAACTGATCGCCTCCTTCATGGAATCCTCGGCGACGATGAACCGCGCGGTGTTCGAGGAAGATCACGACATCTGCAAGCGTGTGGCGCTCGACACCTGGTCGAGCAGCCCGCCACGTTTCTGGTCATCGTCGGAAGAAAAGCTGCTGCATTTCCGCCGCAGCTACAGCGAGGCGGTGTCCGACTAAGCGGTGCGCAGCAGCTTGGCGGGCTGCGCATAGACCGAACGACCGGCCGGCACGGTGCGATAGACGATCGATCCAGCGCCGATCGTTGCCCCCTCACCCACCTTCACGCGCGGCAGCACCTTGGCGCCCGTGCCGATCATGACCGATCCACCGACCTGGACGCTACCGGTCAGATCGACATGCGCGCTCAGCGTCGTGTAGTCGCCAAGCCGGACATCATGGCCGACGCTGGACAGCGCATTGATGCTGACGAGGCGTCCGATCACCGCATCGGCCGATACCAGCGAAAGGGGGCACAGGATCGATCCCTCGTCGATCGTAGCGGAACCGGCGACGACTGCGCGGGGATGGATCAACGTCTCAAAGCGGCCACCCCGCGCCACGAGCATCTCGGCGACGCGCTGTTTGATCGCCGGCGTGCCGATGGCCATCAGGAGCCGGTCGTCCGGCCAGGGTACGAAGTCGGCCGCCGTCCCGATCAGTCCGACACCGTAGGAGAAGCCGTACATCGCCTCTGGATTGTCGTCGAGCAAGCCCGCGACGGGCGGCAGCAGACCGGCATGGTGGCAGTCGTTCGCCCAGTTAATGAGTTCGCGGCCAAATCCGCCCGCCCCCACAATGATCGTCCGCCCCTTTTCCATCGCTGCGCCTCCTACTACAGGTCACCGCTATAAGAACCCCCGGGTCGGCCTGGCAATTGCCCGTGCGCGACCTCTCTTCTCGGGAGAACATGCGATGAGCACCTTTGCCGCCGACGCCCTGGCTGGCCGCCATCTGCTGGTGACGGGCGCATCGTCGGGCCTGGGCCGTGCCGTCGCCATCGCCTGCGCAGCTGTCGGGGCTCGTATCGCATTGCTGGGCCGCGATGAAGGACGCCTGCAGGACACGCGCGGCATGCTCGACGGCAAGGGACACCACACCGTCGCGACTGCGTTCGCCGATCTCGAGGCGACCGCCGACACGATCAAAGCGATCGCGACCGAACACGGCGCCTTCGGTGGCATGTTCCATGCCGCCGGGACGGAGCTCGTCAGGCCGATGCGTATGTTCAAGAACGATCATGCCGAAGATCTGTTCGGTGCCGCGCTGTTCGGCTCCCTCGGCATCGCCCGTGCGGCTGCGTCGCGCGGTGTGCTCAACGATGGCGCCTCGCTGGTGTTCATGTCGTCGGTCGCCGGTTTGCGCGGCACGGCCGGTATGGTCGGCTATTCGACCGCGAAGGCTGCCGTCGACGGCATGGTCCGCAGTCTCGCCTGCGAACTGGCGCCGCGCCGGATCCGCGTCAACAGCATTGCCGCAGGCGCCGTCGAGACGGAGATGCACGGCCGCCTCGCCAAGTCGCTCGGCGAGAATGCGATGGGGGACTATGAGCGCCGTCATCTGCTCGGCTTCGGTCGTCCCGAAGACATTGCCAATGCCGCTTTGTTCCTGCTTGGCGACACATCGGCATGGATCACCGGCACGACCCTTTCGGTCGATGGAGGCTATACGGCTCAATAGTGCTGGTTCACGGCAGACCGATGGCATCAGCCACCAAGTTGTCACCATAGGCCAATACAGCTAGCGGACCAGCATGAACAGCAATCCCGTCCAACTTATCCGCCCCAAGCGTTTCGGCGATGCACGCGGCTGGTTCACCGAGGTCTATTCGGTGCCAGCCTTCGCAGTGCTTGGCATCCCGCAGACCTTCGTGCAGGACAACCATTCCCTCTCCGCACCCGCCTTCACCCTGCGCGGCCTGCATTTCCAGACCCCGCCGCGCGGGCAGGACAAGCTCGTTCGCTGCATCCGCGGGCGGATCCTCGACGTCGCCGTCGACGTGCGCAAGGGATCACCGACCTACGGCCAGTGGGTCGGGGCCGAACTCACGGCCGAGAACGGTCACCAGCTCTTCATCCCGATCGGGTTCGCGCACGGTTTTGTGACGCTGGAGCCTGATTGCGAGGTGACCTACAAATGCTCGGATATCTACGCCCCCGACGCGGACGGCGGCATCCGCTGGGACAGCGCTGGCATCGACTGGCCGATCCCTGCGGGCATCACACCCGAACTTTCGGCCAAGGACGCGGTCCAGCCCACGCTCGCCGAGTTCGACAGCCCCTTCCCCTATGACGGCCGCCCGCTCGCGCCGCTCGCCTGAGGATCACCACGCAATGCGCATCTTCGTCACCGGCGGGGCCGGCTTCATCGGCTCGGCGCTCGTTCGCCACCTCATCGAGAACACCACGCACGAAGTCCTGAACTTCGACAAGCTGACCTACGCAGGTACGCTCTCGACGGTCGAGTGCGTCGCCAGCAGCCGCCGCTATCGCTTCCTTCAGGGCGACATCTGCGATGCGGACGCCGTCCGTGCCGCCATTCTCAAATTTAGGCCCAACGTCATCACGCATCTGGCTGCCGAGAGCCATGTCGACCGCTCGATCGACGGCCCCGGCGCGTTCGTCCAGACCAATGTCGTTGGCACCTACACGATGCTGGCCGAGGCGCGGGCCTATTGGCTGGGGCTCGATGAGGCGGCGCGCACGGCATTCCGTTTCCACCACATCTCGACCGACGAAGTGTACGGATCGCTCGGCGATACCGGCCTGTTCACCGAAGAGACGCCCTACGACCCGCGCTCGCCATATTCGGCGTCTAAGGCGGGCAGCGACCATCTGGTCAGCGCCTGGGGCCATACCTTCGGCCTGCCCGTGCTGATCACCAATTGCTCGAACAACTACGGGCCATACCATTTTCCCGAAAAGCTCATCCCGCTGATGATCGCCAAAGCGCTGGATGGCGAACCGCTGCCCATCTACGGCAAGGGCGACCAGGTGCGCGACTGGCTGTATGTCGAGGATCACGTCCGCGCGCTACAGGCGGTGTTCGAACGCGGCGAGCCGGGCCGCACCTACAATGTCGGCGGCCATAACGAGCGGGAGAATATCGAGGTGGTGAGGACGCTCTGCGCGATTCTCGACGAGCAGCGCCCGCGGGCCGACGGCCAGTCCTATGCATCGCAAATCACCTCGGCCGCCGATCGCCCCGGGCACGACAAGCGCTATGCGATCGACGCCTCGCGCATCGGCGACGAACTCGGCTGGACGCCGGCCGAAACGTTCGAAACCGGCATTGCCAAGACTGTAGCATGGTACCTTGCCAACGAGGCCTGGTGGCGCCCGCTGGTCGCCGCCAAGGCCGCCGAGCGACGCGGCGTCGCCTAACATGTGTCGTGTAGGAATGTCGACATGGAGACACGTCGATGATTGAGGCGATGCGTCACGTTCTCGTTACTGGTGCCGGCGGGCAGCTCGGTACGGAATTGCAGCGTTGTGCCTGGCCCGACGGCTGGCAGGTGACCGCACTCGGCCGTGCCGACCTCGATCTTGCCGACAGCGCCGCGATCCTCGCCATCGTCGCATCCCGTCCCTGGGCGGCGATCATCAACGGTGCCGCCTATACTGCGGTCGACAGGGCCGAAAGCGACGTCGTCGCCGCCTGGGCGGTCAATACGATGGCGCCCGCCGCCTTTGCGCAGGGCTGCGCCGCGGCGGACATCCCGCTCGTCCAGGTGTCGACCGACTATGTCTTCGCCGGCGACAAGGCGGGCGCATGGGAGGTCGACGATCCCGTCGCGCCGCTCGGCGTCTACGGCGCGTCCAAGCTGGGCGGCGAGCTTGCGGTGCGTACCAGCGGCGCGCGCCATGCGATCGTGCGTAC
>JAAIGG010177274.1_pt1 | contig 10998 bp, 10 predicted proteins | sample 6487391 | NCBI WGS metagenome assembly JAAIGG01 (sample SAMN13974130, study PRJNA590717) | phyllosphere metagenome | biome: asymptomatic weeds; feature: pooled weeds collected from a community garden; material: weeds; isolation source: pooled asymptomatic leaves from various weed species from...
AGTTAAATATTTGTTAATAAAATGATTAATTCCTTGGTTATGACTTGCAGAAATTTTTATATTTTTTTTAAATCCTAAAGAATAAAATTCATGTATTTTTTCAACCTCTTTTATTCCATCTATTTTATTTATAATAAGAAATGATTCTTTTTGGTATTTTCTTATTTTTTTTAATATTTCATATTCTCCTGGAAGTATTCCTTCGCGAGCATTAACTACAAATAAAATTAAATCAGCTTCCTTCATAGCTATTAATGTTTGTTTATGAGCTTGTGTTTTTATGATCTTTGATTCGAAATCAAAGCCAGCAGTATCTGTTAAAATAAATTTTTTATTTTTTTCTAAATAACAAAATTCATAATTTCTATCTCTAGTAAGCCCTGATAAACTAGAAACTAATGCATTTCTTTTTTTAGTTAAAATATTAAATAAAGTAGATTTTCCTACATTAGTACGACCAATTAATACGATGATAGGTAGCATGTTTATGTTAACTCTTTTTATAAATAAATTTTTTATTTTGTTTGAACTTCGTTTATTTTCATGTTAATTATTTCTTTAGATGTTTTAGATTCTTCAAAATATTTACTTTTTTCCCAAGCTTGAATAGCTAACTTTATATTTCCAGTTTTTATAAAAATATCTCCTTTTATGTTTTCTGCTATGTTTCTCCAAGAATCATCTTTAATTTCCTGAATAATTTGCATTGCATCTTTGTATTTATTTTGTTGTATTCTTATTTTTGCCATTCTTATTCTTAAAATGTTTTTTAAATTTTCTTCTTTTGTATATTTTAAACTAGTTTCTAATTGTATAAATGCTTTTTCCAAATTGTTTTTTAAAACATATTGTTTAGCTAACGATAAAGATGCTAAAGTGCCATAAATATTTTCATTTTCTATTATAAATTTTTCTATATTTAAAAAATTCCCATTCTTTTTTGCATTTATCTCTCTTATTATTTCTTCATATTTAGCTTTTTCAAATTTTTTTATCTTGTTTTTTGGTTTGATGATCAAAAACAATATAAAAAAAATCATAATGAAAAAAAAAGTAATTAAAAAAACTTTTTTTCTAGAAATACTTTGTTTTTTAACTTGATTGTTTTGCATTAAATACATTTTTTATCCCTTTATTAAATATAAATTTTTTTAAATAAATATTTATAATATTAATCTTTTTATGATTAAAAAGATATTTTTTAAAAAATTTTTATAATGAATGCAATACTAATTCTTGAAAAAATATTTTTTTTTCTATTTTTATTAAAATAAACAACTTTTTAAAAAGTTATTCTTATAAAAAACACTGATTGTACACAGTTAATTAATATAAGAAGTTCTTTTATTATCAATGCTGCACATGACTTATCCACAGATTTTGTATTTGTTAATAATAATAATAATATTATTATCATTTGTTTTTTTTTTTTTAAATAATTAAAGAGTTAACTAATATTAAAAACTAATCTTTAGTATTAAAGTCTTATTTTTGATATTTACATGTGTTATCTTGATTAAAATATTAATACTGTATAAAATAATTTTAAATTTAAAGGGTTTTTATATGTTGCAATCAAATTTGAAAATTTTTGATGTAATTATCATTGGTGGGGGACATGCTGGTACTGAAGCTGCATCAGCTTCTGCAAGATTAGGGTGCAAAACATTATTATTAACTAAAAATATAAGCGATATTGGTGTTTTGTCATGTAACCCAGCGATTGGTGGAATTGGAAAAGGTCATTTAGTAAAAGAAATAGATGCTTTAGGTGGTATAATGGCTCGAGCAATTGATTATTCAGGTATTCAGTTTAGAATTTTAAATAGTAAAAAAGGCCCTGCTGTACGGTCTACTCGAGCACAGGCAGATAGAGTGCTTTATGCTAAAAATGTAAAAAAATTATTACGGAAAGAAAAAAATTTATTAATTTTATCAGAAGAAATAAAAGATTTAATTGTAAAGAATTATAAAGTTATTGGTGTTTCAACACAAAGTCAGATAAGTTTTTATGCTAAATCAGTTGTTTTATCTACAGGTACTTTTTTAGGAGGGAAAATACATATAGGATCAGATAGTTATTATGCAGGAAGAATGGGTGAAAAAGCTTCTTTAGATTTAGCTTGTCGTTTAAGGGATTTGCCTTTGCGAGTTAATCGATTAAAAACAGGCACTCCACCTAGAATTGATTTAAATACTATTGATTTCAAAAATTTATCTGTGCAACATGGGGATATTCCTATTCCAGTTTTTTCTTTTATAGGAAATGCTTCCAATCATCCTCTTCAAAAACCATGTTATCTTACACATACTAATGAAAAAACACATCAAATAATACGCGATAATTTAGATAAAAGTCCAATACACCAAGGTTTAATAACAGGTTTAGGACCTCGATATTGTCCGTCTATTGAAGATAAAATAATACGTTTTCCTAATAAGATGTCCCATCAGATTTTTTTAGAGCCAGAAGGTTTATCTAGTGCTAAAATATACCCTAATGGTATTTCAACTAGTTTACCATTAAGAATTCAAGAAAAAATAATTACATCTATAAAGGGTTTAGAAAAAGCTAAGATTGTTAATCCAGGGTATGCAATAGAATATGATTTTTTTGATCCTAAAGATTTAAATTTAACTTTAGAAAGCAAGTGGATTAAAGGACTTTTTTTAGCAGGTCAAATTAATGGTACTACTGGATATGAAGAGGCTGCTTCACAAGGTCTTTTAGCGGGTTTAAATGCTGGATTACATGCATTAGGTCAACAACAATGGTTCCCTAGACGTGATCAAGCTTATTTAGGGGTTCTTATTGATGATCTTACTACACAAGGGGCTAGTGAACCATATCGTATGTTTACTTCGCGTGCTGAATATCGATTAGTTTTAAGAGAAGACAACGCTGATTTGCGTCTTACTGAAATTGGATATAAATTTGGGCTGATAGATGATTTTAGATGGTCTCGTTATACTAAAAAATTATTAAATATTAATTCTGAAATAAAACATTTAAAAAAAATAAAAATACACCCTGAATCTTCTAATTCTAAACTGTTAAAAAGTTTTTTTAATATTTTATTAGCTAAAGAAATAAATGTCTTCAATTTATTAAAACGACCAGAAATAACATATAAAAATTTATCTCATCTAAATATTTTTCATGCTAAAACATCTGATTTAGAAGCTATTCATCATGTAGAAAATGAAATAAAATATGAAGGTTATATTAAACGACAATTAGAAGAGATTAATAAACATTTAAAAAATGAAAACACCTTCTTACCATCTCAATATGATTATAAAAAAGTAATAGGTTTATCACACGAAGCAATTTCTAAGTTAAATGATTATAAACCGGTTTCTATTGGTCAAGCATCTCGTATTTCTGGAATTACACCGGCATCTATATCTGTTTTATTGATGCATTTAAAAAAAGAAGCTTATAAAAAACTTATTTTATAAAGATTTACTATCAAATTTAAAATATAATATAATTATTTTAAGAGATATTATTTAATAAGAGATATTATTTAATAAGTACTGTTTAAATTATTTAATTATTTTTTATGATTATTTAAAAAAATATATTTTTTAATAGTATTTTTAGTAAAATTTTTTAAAATTTTATGTTTTTATATTAAATTTAATATAAAATAAATGAGAAAAAATTATGTTTTTAGAGCAAATATCCAATCCTCAAAAATATATCAGTCATCATTTACATCATTTACAAATAGATTTATTTAATTTCAAGATTGTTAAAACTGGAAGTATTTCTTCTCATTTCTGGATTATAAATCTAGATTCAATAATATTCTCTTTTGTATTGGGATGTATTTTTTTAACTATCTTTTATACAGTAGCAAAAAAAATTACGACAGGTGTGCCAAATAAATTACAAGCATGTGTTGAAATAATTTTTGAATTTATATTATCTAATGTAAAAAATATGTTTCAAGGTGATAATCCGCTTATAGCACCATTATCATTAACAGTTTTTGCGTGGGTTTTTTTAATGAATCTTATGGATTTAATTCCAATTGATTTTATGCCTTTATTTTTTGAAAATTTATTTCAAATTCCAGCTATTCGTATTGTTCCATCTGCAGATGTAAATATTACTTTATCAATGTCATTATCAGTTTTTATTTTAATTTTATTTTATAGTATAAAGATTAAAGGATATGCTGGTTTTTTTAAAGAACTAACTTTACAACCTTTTAATCATCCTGTATTTTTTATTTTTAATTTTTTATTAGAATTTGTTTCTTTATTATCTAAGCCTATTTCTTTGGGATTAAGACTTTTTGGTAACATGTATTCTGGTGAAATGATTTTTATTTTAATTGCAGGTTTACTTCCATGGTGGTCTCAGTGTTTTTTAAATGTTCCATGGGCTATTTTTCATATTTTAATAATTTTTTTACAAGCTTTTATTTTTATGGTGTTGACAATTGTTTATTTATCAATAGCTTCTTCGCAATCTCATTAAGATAAAATTTGACTATAATCCTATTAAAAACCGAGGTTTATAATGGATAATGTAAATATTGATATGTTGTATATAGCAGTAGCTATTATGATTGGATTAGCCGCAATTGGCGCCGCAATTGGTATTGGTATTTTAGGTGGAAAATTTTTAGAAGGAGCAGCAAGACAGCCTGATTTAATTCCTTTATTAAGAACACAATTTTTTGTTGTAATGGGGTTAGTCGATGCAATTCCTATGATCGCTGTAGGTTTAGGTTTATATATGCTTTTTGCTATTTCTTAATTTTTTATTTTTTCAAACGAATAGTTTTTATTTTAAATCATTAGTAAAATCTTTACGTTTTCGAATGGCGTAAAGATTAATTTTTAATTTTTAATATAAGGCGTATAATTGTGAATCTTAATGCAACAATTATTGGACAAGCAATTTCATTTTTTTTATTTGTCTGGTTTTGTATGAAATATATATGGCCTCCTATTATTTTAGCCATAGAAACAAGGCAAAAAAAAATTGAAGATACTTTAATTTCTTCAAAAAAAATGGAGCAAGAATATCTTATTATGCAAAAAAAAATGCATAAAATGATTAAAGATACAAAAGAAAAAGCTTCTTGTATCTTAAATGAAGCAAATCAAAAACGATTGTTAATTTTAGAAGAAGCAAGAAATAAAGCAATTGAAGAAAGTAAAAAAATTCTTCTAAAAAGACAAGCAGAAATTGATATGCAATTCATAAATGCACGTCAAAAATTACAAAAAGAAATTATAGATCTATCTATTTTAATGACTGAAAAAATGATTCAAAAAAATACTCAAGAAAACAAAAATAAATTTTTTCTAAATAATATAATACATTCGTTATCAGAGATAAAAAATCAATGTAGGTAACATTTAATGTCATTTGATACTATTGCTAGACCTTATGCTAAAGCTATTTTTGAAATAGCAATAAAAAATAATTCAATAAAAAAATGGAAACAAACATTAATTTTAATTGATCAAATTATTTCGTTTAAAAAAATTCAAAAGTTTTTATCTGGATCTTTATCTCCTAATTGTTTATCATCATTTTTTATATTTGTTATTGGTGAATATCTTGACGAATATTCAAAAAATTTAATAAAATTATTAGCGCATAATCAGCGTTTTAAAATATTTAATAACATATTACAACAATTTATTAAGCTAGAAGCTTCTTATCAAAAAATTATTATTGTTGAATTGAGATCTGCATTTGTTTTGAAAAAAGATCAAGTTGTTAAAATACGTCTTCTTTTGGAAGAAATATTATCTTCTAAAATTAAATTTATATATAAAATTAATCATTATATACTTGATGGTATAATTATAGGGATAAATGATCATATTTTTGATTTTTCTATGCAAAATTATTTAAAACAATTATCTTTAGCATTAAATTTTTAAGAGAATAATATATGCAATTAAATTCAACAGAAATTAGTCAATTAATTAAAGAAAGAATTAATCAGTTTGAGGTATTTAATCAATCTTATAATGAAGGTACTATTATTTCTGTGAACGATGGTATTATAAAAATTTATGGTCTTTCTGAAGTTATGTTAGGAGAAATGATTTCATTACCTAATAACGAATATGCTATTGCACTCAATATAGAAAGAGATACAGTTGCAGCTGTAGTTATGGGACCTTATATTCATATCATGGAAGGAATGAAAGTAAGATGTACAGGGAAAATTTTAGAAGTTCCTGTTGGTGTAAATTTTCTAGGACGAATTATTAATGCATTAGGTTCTCCTATTGATGGAAAAGGAGCTGTAAAATATGATACTTTTCTACCAGTAGAAGCAAATGCTCCAGGAGTTATCGATCGACAATCAATTAACCAACCTATACAAACTGGTTATAAAGCTATTGATTCCATGATCCCTATTGGTCGAGGACAACGTGAGTTAATTATTGGAGATCGTCAGACGGGAAAAACTGCTCTTGCAATAGATACTATTATAAATCAAAAAAAATTTGATATTCCATGTATTTATGTTGCTATAGGACAAAAACTTTCTACGGTTATTAATGTTGTAAAAAAATTAGAAGAACATGATGCTTTATCAAATACTATCGTTGTTGTTGCTTCGGCTTCTGAAGCTGCTTCTTTACAATATTTGTCCCCATATTCAGGTTGTGCTATGGGAGAATTTTTTCGCGACCAAGGAAAAGATGCTTTAATTGTTTATGACGATCTTTCTAAACATGCAGTTGCTTATCGTCAAATTTCCTTGTTATTACGTCGTCCTCCTGGAAGAGAGGCTTTTCCTGGAGATATATTTTACCTACATTCTCGTTTATTAGAAAGATCAGCTCGCGTTTCTAAAGAATATATCAAAAATGTTACTAATGGAAAAGTTATCGAAAAAACAGGATCACTTACAGCGTTACCAATTATTGAAACACAGTCTGGTGATGTTTCTGCATTTGTTCCAACTAATGTTATTTCTATTACTGATGGTCAAATATTTTTAGAATCTAATTTATTTAATTCAGGTATTCGACCTGCTGTAAACGCTGGTATTTCTGTTTCTCGCGTTGGTAGTTCAGCTCAAACTAAAATTATTAAACAATTATCTTCAGGGATACGAACAGCATTAGCTCAATATCATGAACTTGCAGCATTTTCACAATTTGCATCAGATTTAGATCCAGCAACACAAAAACAATTAAATCATGGTCAAAAAATCACAGAATTGCTTAAACAAAAACAATACAATCCATTGAGTATAGCTGAGCAAGCATTAATATTTTTTATTTCAGAAAATCATTTTCTTGATGATATTTCTGTTGAAAAAATAGCTGAATTTGAACGAGACATTTTAATATATGCATATAATTATGATTTAAATTTAATGGTAAAAATAAATCAAGATGGAGATTTTAATAGCGAAATAAAAGAAAAATTTATTAAATTAATAAAAAAATTTAAAAACTCTTGATTTTATAATAATTTATTTTAAATAAAAATATCACTATAATAAAGAGAAAATACTAGTGAGTATAAAAGAAATACAAAATCAAATAACTAGTGTTATAAATACAAAAAAAATTACTAAAGCAATGGAAATGGTAGCTATTTCTAAAATGCGAAAAACTGAAGAACGTATGCGATTAGGAAGACCTTATTGCGAGATTATTACAAAAGTAATTTTTCATGTTATAAAAGGAAGTTTGGAATATAAACATAGTTATTTAGAAAATCGAGATAATAAAAGAATCGGTATGATTATTGTTTCAACTGATCGTGGTTTATGTGGAAGTTTAAATACTAATCTTTTTAAACAAGTACTATTAAAAATAAAAGAATTTACGTATAAAAATATTCCTTGTGATTTAATATTATTTGGTTTAAAAAGTTTGTCTGTATTTAAGTTATATGGAAGCTCTATTCTTGCTCAAGTAACTAATATAGGAGAAAATCCAGAGTTATCAAAATTAATTGGATCTATACAAATTATTTTAGAAAAATATCAAAACAATGAAATTGATAAAATATTTATTGCATATAATAAATTTCACAATAAATTATCTCAATACCCAATAATTACTCAACTTCTTCCTTTATCTCCTGAAAAAAATGTATTAAATAAAGAAAAATGGGATTATTTATATGAGCCAGAATCTAAATTAATTTTAGATACATTATTTGATCGATATATTGAATCTCAAATTTATCAAAGTATTCTAGAAAATATTGCAAGTGAACAAGCAGCTCGTATGGTAGCTATGAAAACTGCAACAGATAATAGTTCTAATCGCATTAAAGAATTACGACTTGTTTATAATAAAGTTCGTCAAGCTAATATTACTCAAGAGTTAAATGAGATTATTGCTGGAGCATCGGCAGTATCAGTAGATTAAAATTAGTTAGAGGTATTCAATGATAGCTACTGGGAAAATTGTTCAAATTATTGGCGCTGTAGTAGATGTAGAATTTGATCAGAGTGCAGTACCAAAAATATACAATGCTTTAGAAGTGCAAAATCAAAAAGTAAAACTTATTTTAGAAGTACAACAACAATTAGGATCTGGTATTGTTAGAACAATTGCTATGGGATCTACAAACGGTTTAAAAAGAGGTTTAATTGTTATTGATCTTGGGCATTATATTAAAATACCAGTAGGACAAGCTACATTAGGTCGTATAATAAATGTGTTAGGAGATACTATAGACAATAAAGGACCATTAAAAACTACAGATTCTTCTGAAATAGAACATTGGGAAATCCATAGATCTCCTCCTAGCTATCAAGAACAAGCTACTTCTCAAGAAATTTTAGAAACAGGTATAAAAGTTATTGATTTAATTTGTCCTTTTGCAAAAGGTGGAAAAGTAGGTTTGTTTGGTGGAGCTGGTGTAGGAAAAACAGTAAATATGATGGAATTAATTAGAAATATCGCGATAGAACATTCTGGTTATTCAGTATTTACTGGAGTAGGTGAAAGAACAAGAGAAGGAAACGATTTTTATTATGAAATGAAAGATTCTAAGGTGTTGGATAAAGTTTCTTTAGTATATGGTCAAATGAATGAACCACCAGGAAATCGCTTACGTGTTGCTTTTACAGGACTAACTATTGCAGAAAAATTTCGCGATGAAGGTAAGAATGTTTTGTTGTTTATTGATAATATATATCGTTATACTTTAGCAGGCACAGAAGTATCAGCATTACTTGGACGAATGCCATCAGCTGTAGGATATCAACCTACTTTATCTGAAGAAATGGGTGTATTACAAGAAAGAATTACTTCGACTAAAAAAGGTTCTATAACCTCTGTTCAAGCAGTTTATGTACCTGCAGATGATTTAACAGACCCATCACCTGCTACGACATTTGCGCATTTAGATTCTACAGTAACACTAAGTCGTCAAATTGCATCTTTAGGTATTTATCCAGCTATTGATCCTTTAAATTCTACAAGTCGTCAATTAGATCCTAATATTATTGGAGATGAACATTATAACACAGCACGTGGAGTTCAATCAATATTACAAAGATATCAAGAGCTAAAAGATATTATTGCAATATTGGGAATGGATGAACTTTCAGAAGAGGATAAAAAATTAGTTTCAAGAGCACGTAAAGTACAGCGATTTTTATCGCAACCATTTTTTGTAGCGGAAGTTTTTACTGGATTTCCAGGTAAATATGTATCTTTAAAAGATAATATTCGTGCATTTAAAGGAATAATAGAAGGTGAATTTGATGATTTACCGGAGCAGGCTTTTTACATGGTCGGCTCAATTGAAGAAGTTCGAGAAAAATCAAAAACATTATAAATTACAATAAATATTTTGGATATATCTATGGATTTTTATTTAGATATTGTTAGCGTTGAAAAACGTATATTTTCTGGATTTGTTAAAAAAATACAAGTTTCCGGTAGTGAAGGAGAAATGGGTATTTATCCAGGTCACACTCAATTATTAAGCATAATTAAGCCAGGAATAGTATATATATTTCATAAAAATAATACGGAAGAGTGTCTTTATATATCAGGAGGAATTTTAGAAATTCAACCTTCTGTTATTTCTATTTTAGCAGACATTGCTATTCGTGGTGTAGATTTAGATCGAGCACGTATTTTAGAAACAAAAAAACAAGCTGAAGAATATTTTAAAAATCAAGATAAAAAAATTAAAAAAGATGATCTTTTACTTCAAATATCTAAAGAAATTGCAAAACTTCGTGTACTTGAAATTATGGATAAATTTAAATAATATAATGTGTTCGCGGCTGGTTTTTCCTGCCGCAATTTTTTAAAAACATGTTTTATCATCTATACTTATTATAGTAATATAAAAAATATATTTAAATTTTTTAAATATCTATATTTTCAGCTTTTAAAGCATTATTTTCAATAAATTTTCTTCTAGGCTCGACTGAATCCCCCATAAGAATATTAAATAAATTATTTGCTGAAATTGCATCATGAACTGTAACTTGTAACATATTTCTTGTTTCAGGATTCATTGTTGTTTTCCACAATTGATCTGGATTCATTTCTCCAAGTCCTTTATAGCGTTGTATAAACAAATTATTTTTAGTTTCATTAGTCAACCATTCCATAGTATTTTTAATATCACTTATTTTATATTTTTTATCTCCTTTTTCTATAAAGTTATTGTTTTCTTTAAAATTTTTAAATTTTTCTCCTAAGCTAACAATAGAATTATATTCTTTGCTTTTAAGAAACTGAGTTGTAAATTCATATTGATTATAATGTTCATATCTAGATGAAATTATACTTGGTTCAAATATATTTTCATTTTCTTTTTTATTAATTTGTGCTTGATAAAATGTGTTATTTTGATCTTTTTGATTTAATGTTTCTGCTAATTTTTTTATCCATTTGATTACTTTTTTTTCATCTTCTAAATTATTTAAATATGGTTGGTATATTAGTTCATTTAATATTATTTCAGGGAAATTATTTTTATTTTTTTTGAAGTTAATTTGAATTTTATTAAATTCA
>JAAIGG010374573.1_pt1 | contig 10996 bp, 10 predicted proteins | sample 6487391 | NCBI WGS metagenome assembly JAAIGG01 (sample SAMN13974130, study PRJNA590717) | phyllosphere metagenome | biome: asymptomatic weeds; feature: pooled weeds collected from a community garden; material: weeds; isolation source: pooled asymptomatic leaves from various weed species from...
CGAGGCGAAGCCGTGGCAATCCAGGGCGCGCCTCCTCCGGAGATGTCGCGCCCTGGATCGCTTCGGCTCCGCCTCGCGATGACGGGGTCCGACGATATTCGAAGCGATCGACCGGACGGTAGGAACTCCCGCCTCAGAACACCATGCGCAGGCCGGCATAGAGCAGCCCGGCCAGGGTGATCGCTGCCGGCAGGGTCAGCAGCCACGCGGCGGCGAGGTTGCGCACCGTGGCCCATTGCAGGCCGGAGCCGTTGGCCGCCATGGTGCCGGCGACGCCGCTCGACAGGATGTGGGTGGTCGAGACCGGCAGGCCGTAGGCTTCCGCGAGGCCGATGGTGCCGGCCGCCGTGATCTCGGCCGAGGCGCCCTGCGCGTAGGTGAGGTGCTTCTTGCCGATCCGGCTGCCGACGGTGACGACGATCCGCTTCCACCCCACCATGGTGCCCAGCCCGAGCGCCAGGGCGACCGAGACCTTCACCCAGAACGGGATGTAGCGGGTGCCGTCGTTCAGGCCGGTCTCGTAGGCTTTCAGCGTTGCGGCGTCGTCGCCGGCGAAGGTGCCGTCGCGCTTGCCGAGATCGTGGATCGCGCCCGCGGCGAGGTACATGTCGTTGCGCAGGTTCGGCGTCGCCTCCGCCGGCACGTGGCGGATCGCGCCGTATTCCCGCACCTTGGTGGCGATGTCGGACGAGAGGGCGGCCAAGGCCGCGTAGATTTCGGGCCGATCGAGCGAGCCCTTGCCCAGGGCCGCGGTGATTTTGGCCCGCGCCTCGTCCGGGTTGGGCAGGGCGTTCGTTTCCGCTCTGGCCTCGAAGATGGCCTTGGCCCGCTCGGAGACCTGCACGAAGTGCGGCGTGGCCGATTCCTCCATGGTGCGGTTGAGCGCGTAGGCGGTGGGGGCCGCGCCGATCAGGATCAGCATGATCAAGCCCATCCCTTTCTGCCCGTCGTTGCCGCCATGCGCGAAGGAGACGCCGCCGCAGGTCAGGATCAGCAGGCCGCGGATCCAGAGCGGGGGCGGCGCGTCGCGCTTCGGCTCCTGATAGAGCGCGCGGTCGCGGATCACGAACCGCATCACCAGCAGCAGAAGCGCCGCCATGACGAAGCCGAGGATCGGGCTGAGCAGCAGGGCGCGCAGCACGCTCCAGGCCTGATCCCACGGCACGCCCGAGGTCGCCGAGCCCTCGGGCGCCATGAGGTGGTTGGCCAGCCCGACCCCGAGGACGGAGCCGATCAGCGCGTGCGACGAGGAATTCGGCAGGCCGAGCGCCCAGGTGCCGAGGTTCCACACGATCGCGGCGATGAGCAGGGCGAAGATCATGGCGTAGCCGGCGGACGAGCCGACCCGGAGCACGAGTTCGACCGGCAGCAGCGTGACGACGCTGTAGGCGACCGCCCCGGTCGAGACCAGGACGCCTAGGAAGTTCAGCACGCCCGAATAGATCACCGCGACGGTCGGCGGCAGGCTGTGGGTGTAGATAACCGTGGCGACGGCGTTGGCGGTGTCGTGGAAGCCGTTCACGAACTCGAAGCCCAGCGCGATCAGCAGCGCCAGCCCGAGCAGCGCGAAGGCGCCGATGGCGAGCGGCGGCTGGCCGGCCGCCTGCATGTCCGCGATCAGATTGGCGCCCGCGTAGCCGAGGCCGCCGGTGAGAACGAGCAGGAACAGCACGATCCCGGCCGGATGCATCGTCCCGTCGAGCTTGGGACCGTGGGACGACGACGATCCGGGGGGAGCGATGGGGCCCGCATCCGGAATGCGAAGGGCTTCGGACATGCAAACCTCGCAGTCTTGCGATCGATCGTGACCGACCCGGCACGGCTCGCAGGGCCCCGATCAATCGCCGCGTTGACAAATGTCGGTTTGCAGACAGGTTCCGTGAAGTTTTGATGACATGGGGCCGAGCAACCCTCGGCTTTCAACGTCATCGTTGATTGTCTTTCGGACGACGATGGTCGGGCCCGCTCATCGAATCGGTCCGGACACATGGCGACGGCGAAGCGTGGTAGGTGTCAGTCGGAACGTCGGCCGCACCCCGTACGGGACGCTCGGAAAAGGTCCGTCATGCTCTCACTCGCGCTGTCGGTCGCGCTTCTCGTCGTCATCATCCTGATGTTCGTCTGGCGCCGCTACCTGACCCTCCTGATGAGTCTGGGAAGCATCATCGGCGCGGTGCTGTCCCTGATCTGGCTTCAGGACCTCGGATTGCTGCCCGGATCCAAGGGCCCGTTCAGTCACGCGCGGCCACCGATTCTGGAGGACACCCGCCGTTGACGGCCGGCTTCCCGAAAGGCGGAACGGACGCCCGATGGAACTCTCCGGCGCTTCAAACGTCTGTCGCGGTGATGCGATGGTCTCGCCGAAGTCCATCCGATCGGAGCCCTGCGTTGCGCAATCTTCTCCTGCTGCTGATCCTCCTCGCGGGCGGTTTCGTGCTGACCGCCCTGTACGTCGCACCCAAGCAGCCTGAGCTGCGCGGCTGGTACGAGACCAACGCCTGTCCGCATCTCGATCGGATCAGCCCGTCGATCTGTGAGCCGATCCGCGCCGCGCGAGGCGGCAACGCGATCTGAGGCCCGACTTGCAACGGGCCTTCGACTGGTTCTTTCGCGATTCCCGCGACGGCCGGATCGTCATCGGCCAGTGGCCGAACCTGCCGCTGTGGATTTTTGGGGCTGCGGCCGGTCTGAGCTGGCTTCTGGAGGCGGTGCTGCCCGGCCTGCCGGCTCCCGTCTTTCTCGGGCTGCGGATCGTGGCTCTTGCGAGCCTCGCCGTCTGGGCGCTGGATGAGATCGTTCGCGGGGTGAACCCATGGCGGCGCTGCCTCGGCGGTGCCGTGCTGGTCGGCCTCATCCTCAGTCTCGCGGGCCGTCTGTGAGCGCGCCCTTCGATCTGCTGGTCATCGGCGGCGGGATCAACGGCGTCGGCATCGCCCGCGATGCCGCCGGCCGCGGCTTGCGCGTTCTGCTGTGCGAGCGGGGCGATCTGGCCGAGCACACCTCCTCGGCCTCGACCAAGCTGATCCACGGGGGCCTGCGCTACCTCGAACAATACGAGTTCCGGCTGGTGCGCGAGGCGCTGGCCGAGCGCGAGCGTCTGATGCGGCTCGCGCCGCACATCATCTGGCCGCTGCGCTTCGTCCTGCCGCACGACGCGGGCCTGCGCCCGGCTTGGCTGCTTCGGCTCGGGCTGTTCCTCTACGATCATCTCGCGCGGCTGAAGGCCCTGCCGGGCTCGCAAGCCCTGCGCCTGACCCGCGAAGGGGTCGGTGCGCCGCTTCAGCCCCGCCTGACCCGCGGCTTCGCCTATTCCGATTGCTGGGTCGAGGACAGCCGCCTCGTCGTACTCAACGCGCTCGATGCCTCTGAGCGCGGAGCGGAGATCCGCACCCGCACTACCGTCGAGTCGGCCCGGCGCGAGGCCGGCGCCTGGGCCGCGACCCTCTACGATTCCGAGGCGCGCCGCCGCGAGAGCGTGCGTGCCCGCATTGTCGTCAATGCCGCGGGCCCCTGGGTCGGCGAGACCTTGCTGCGCACGCTCTCGCTCGAGGCCCGGCCGATGGTCCGCCTCGTCAAGGGCAGCCACATCGTCGTGCGGCGGCTCTACGAGGGACCGCAGGCCTATATTCTGCAGCAGCCGGACCGGCGGATCGTCTTCGCGATCCCCTACGAACGCGACTTCACCCTGATCGGCACCACCGACGTGGCGCACGAGGCCGGCCCCGGCCCGGTCCAGATCTCGCCCGAGGAGACGCGCTATCTCTGTGCCTGCATCAACCGCTCGTTCCGGGCGCAGATCGGCCCGGACGACGTGGTGTGGAGCTTTTCCGGACTTCGCCCGCTCTACGACGATGCGGCCGCGAACGCCTCGGCGGTGACCCGCGACTACGTGCTCGACCTCGACACCGATGGGCCGCCGATCCTCTCCGTCTTCGGCGGCAAGATCACCACCTACCGGCGGCTGGCCGAGCACGCCCTCGACAAGGTGCGGCCACACCTGCCGGGAGCCGGGGCCGCCTGGACGGGACAGGCTCCCTTGCCCGGCGGCGACATGGAGGGGGCGGATTTCGAGGCCTTCGCGGCGCGATTTTCGGCCGAGCATCCCTTCCTGCCGGAAGAGACCGCCCGCCGCCTCGCCCGCGCCTACGGCACCCGCGCCGAACGCCTGCTCGGCGACGCGCGCGCGTTGTCCGATCTCGGTGAGACCTTCGGCGGCGATCTGAGCGCCCGCGAGGTCCATTACCTCGTTCGCTACGAATGGGCCCGCCTATCCGACGACATCCTCTGGCGCCGCTCGAAGCTCGGGCTTCGCATGGATCGCGAGGGCGTCGCCCGGCTCGGGCGCTACCTGTCAGCCGCTCAGCGTCCGTAGACGTCCTCGACCCGGATGATGTCGTCCTCGCCGGTGTAGGATCCGACCTGCACCTCGATCAGTTCGAGCGGGATCTTGCCGGGATTGGTCAGCCGATGCATCGAGCCGATCGGCAGGTAGACCGCCTCGTTCTCGTGCACGAGGAGGATCTTCTCGTTGAGCGTCACCTCCGCCGTGCCCTTCACCACCACCCAGTGCTCGGCCCGGTGGAAGTGCTTCTGCAGCGAGAGCCGACCGCCCGGCGTCACCATGATCCGCTTAACCTGAAAGCGCTCGCCGATGTCGATGCGCTGGTACCAGCCCCACGGCCGGTACATCCGGCGATGGGCGTCCGCCTCCGGATGCGCCTTCTCGCGCAGCACCGTCACGAGATCCTTGACCTTGCCCGAATGGGCCTTCGCGGCGACCAGCACCGCGTCCGGAGTCGCGACGACGACCACGTCGTCGAGGCCGACCACGGTGGTGAGCCCGTCGCCCTCGCTGTGGACGAGGCTGCCCGTGGTCTCGACCAGCTCGACGCGCCCGCGCACGGCGTTGCCCTGCGCGTCGCGCGCCAGCACCTGCCAGACCGCGTCCCAGGTGCCGACATCCGACCACGCGAAGGACACGGCGAGCACGCCGGCGCGGGTCGTGCGCTCCATCACCGCGTAGTCGATCGAGGTTTTGGGCGCCCGCGCGAACGCATCCGCCTGAAGCCGCACGAAATCGAGATCGGTGGCGGCGTTGGCCAGAGCCCCGCGGGCGGCCTCCAGCACCTGCGGCGCATGCGCTTCGAGTTCGGCAATCATCACGTCGGCGCGGAACAGGAAATAGCCCGAGTTCCACAGGGCGCCCTCCCCGATCAGCCGCTCGGCGCCGACCGCATCGGGCTTCTCGACGAAGCGCTCGACCCGGTGCAGGCCCGGCGCGTCGGGGATGGCGCCGCCGGTGCGGATATAGCCGTACTCGGTGGCCGGCCGGGTCGGGGTGATGCCGAGCGTCATGATCTGGCCGAGCCGGGCGCCCAAAGCCGCTTCCCGCGCGGCTTGCGCGAAGGCGGCGGCATCCTCGATCACGTGATCGGCGGCCATCACCAGCACCACCGTTTCCGGCCCGCGCCGCGCCGCATGGAGCGCGGCCACCGCCACGGCGGCGGCGGAATCACGCCGCTCGGGTTCGAGCAGGATGTCGGCGGGGATGCCGGCCTGCGCCAGTTGCTCGGCGACGATGAAGCGGGATTCGGCCGAGGCGATCACCGTCGGCTTGGCAAAGACCGCGGGATCGGCGACGCGGCGGACAGTGGCCTGGAAGGTCGAGGTCTCGGGATCGACCAGCGGCGTGAACTGCTTGGGCATGCTCTCGCGCGAGGCCGGCCACAGCCGCGTGCCCGAGCCGCCGCACAGGATCACGGGCAGGATTGTTTCGTGGTCTGCCTCGGCCATTGCCCAGCACCGTCGCGGATCGAGAGGCGCCAGCCGGTCGGACAAAGATGCGGGAGCGGCGGGCGCGAGAATTGATCCTGCCGTCTTAGCCGATCCCCCCGCACGCAACTACGAGGCGGGCCGCACGGCCTGCGATTCAGGTAAACCCGGAAGAAACTCGAATGAGGAACGGCGGAGGCCGGAGCCTCCGCCCTCCGGTCGAGAAGGCTACTCCGCCGCCTGCCGCTCGCCGTAGCCGAGGCGCCCGTTGAGTTCGCTCAAGAGCTTCACCGCCGCTTCCGCGATCACGGTGCCCGGCGGGAAGATCGCCGAGGCGCCCGCGGCGTAGAGCGCGTCGTAGTCGCCTGGCGGGATCACGCCGCCGACCACGATCATCACGTCGTCGCGGCCCTCCTGCTTCAGGGCGGCCTTCAACTCCGGCACCAGCGTGAGGTGGCCGGCGGCGAGCGAGGAGACGCCGACGATGTGCACGTCGTTCTCGACCGCCTGACGGGCCGCCTCGTCGGGCGTGGCGAAGAGCGGCCCGATATCGACGTCGAAGCCGAGATCGGCAAACGCCGAGGCGATCACCTTCTGGCCGCGGTCGTGCCCGTCCTGGCCCATCTTGGCCACCAGGATGCGCGGGCGCCGGCCGTCGTTTTCCTCAAAAGCCTCGACGAGGCCGCGGACCTTCTCTACCACCGGCGACATGCCGCCCACCTCCCGCTTGTAGACGCCCGAGATCGAGCGGATCTCGGCGCGATGGCGGCCCCAGGCCTTCTCCAGCGCCTCCGAGATCTCGCCGACCGTGGCCTTGGCCCGCGCCGCGTTCACCGCCAGTTCGAGCAGGTTGCCCTCACCGTCCGCGGCCTTCGTGAGCGCGGCCAGGGCCGCGTCGACATCGGCCCCGTTGCGCTCGGCGCGCAGGCGCTTGAGCTTGTCGATCTGCTTGGCGCGCACGTCGGCGTTGTCGACCCGCAGGAGATCGATCTTCATCTCGTCGTCGGGCTTGTACTTGTTGATGCCCACGATGGTCTGGCGGCCGGAATCGATCCGCGCCTGGGCGCGCGCCGCCGCCTCCTCGATGCGCAGCTTCGGGATGCCGGCCTCGATGGCTTTCGCCATGCCCCCGAGCGCCTCGACCTCGCGGATATGCTCCCAGGCCCGCGCGGCGATGTCGTGGGTCAGCCGCTCGACGTAGTACGAGCCGCCCCACGGATCGATGATGCGGGTGGTGCCGCTCTCTTGCTGCAGGAAGAGCTGCGTGTTGCGAGCGATGCGGGCGGAAAAATCGGTCGGCAGCGCCAGCGCCTCGTCGAGCGCGTTGGTGTGCAGCGACTGCGTTCCCCCTTGCGTCGCCGCCATCGCCTCGATGCAGGTGCGGGTGACGTTGTTGAACACGTCCTGCGCGGTCAGCGACCAGCCGCTCGTCTGCGAATGGGTGCGCAAGGGGAGCGACTTGTCGGATTTCGGCTCGAACTCCTTGACGAGCTTGGCCCAGATCAGGCGCGCGGCCCGCATCTTGGCGATCTCCATGAAGAAGTTCATCCCGATTGCCCAGAAGAACGACAGGCGCGGGGCGAACTGATCGATGGTGAGACCCGCCGCGAGGCCCGCCTTGATGTACTCGACGCCGTCGGCCAGCGTGTAGGCGAGTTCGAGATCCTGCGTCGCCCCGGCCTCCTGCATGTGATAGCCGGAAATCGAGATCGAGTTGAATTTCGGCATGTTCTTCGAGGTGTAACCGAAGATGTCCGAGATGATCCGCATCGATCCCTTGGGGGGATAGATGTAGGTGTTGCGGACCATGAACTCCTTGAGGATGTCGTTCTGGATCGTGCCGGCGAGCTTCTCCGGCGGCACGCCCTGCTCCTCGGCGGCCACGATGTAGAGCGCGAGGATCGGCAGCACCGCCCCGTTCATCGTCATCGACACCGTCATCTCGTCGAGCGGGATGCCGGAGAACAGCGTGCGCATGTCGTAGATCGAATCGATGGCGACGCCCGCCATGCCGACATCGCCCGAGACGCGCGGGTGGTCCGAATCGTAGCCGCGGTGGGTCGCGAGGTCGAAGGCGACCGAGAGACCCTTCTGGCCCGCCGCGAGGTTGCGCCGGTAGAAGGCGTTCGAATCCTCCGCCGTGGAGAAGCCGGCATATTGCCGGATCGTCCAGGGCTGGGTGACGTACATCGCCGGATAGGGCCCGCGCAGGTAGGGCGGCAGGCCGGGGAAGGTGTCGATTCCCTCGAGTCCCTCGCGATCCTCGGGGCCGTAGAAGCCCTTCACCGGAATGCCCTCGGGCGTCATCCACGGCTCGGAGGCCGGCGGGGGCGGCGCCCTGAAGCCGTCGGCCGCGTAGGCGACGGCGGTGAAATCGGGGATCCGGGAGCTCATCGGGCGGTCGTTCCTGGCGTCGGTCTCGGGGGCAGCCGAGACGATGATTTTTTTTACGCATGATCAGCAAGCCATCAAATGCGGCCACTGTCCATAAGGCGGGGTTCACCGGCCGCGCTTGCCCAAGCTTTCTCGCACGCCTTCTCGCACGCCTTGGCGCCGGCGCGCATCCCGGCGAACGCTCGGAGCCGGGCCGGACGGCGCGGCGAGCCAAGCCCGGCGCTGCGCGATCAGCGCCTTCAACCGCTCGGCGCGCTTCTCCTTGCGGGCGCAGTCGCAGGGGCCATCGCAGTCGAGACCGTGCGAGCCGCCCTCACCGGAGAACAGGCTGACGACCGCCAGCACGATCCCGACGAGGCCGACCACGCCAATCACCAGGGCCGGCCAAGCCAGCCCGAGGCCGACGAGAACGGCGATGGCGGCCTTGCCGGCGAGCGTCCCGATCACCTTCACTTTCAGGAGAGCGCCGAAGGTCGCCGCCGCGCCGGCCGTTCCGCGCAGGGCCCGCAGGCTCCGCTTGCGGAAGCGCCTGCGCGCCGCCAGCGCTTCGAGCCGGCGCAACGCGCGCTCCATCCGCTGCCGGGCACGCGCCCGATCGTCCGCCACCCCCGCAGTTACGCCCCCTCGCACGCCCCCTCCCCGTCGCGCCTGTTGCGCCGAATGTGGGACGGGACGCGCGTGACCGTCAAACCGCCGCTTTCGCCGGCTCGGCTCGCAGACGGGCTGAAGCGGGACAGCGGATAGGATGACGACAGCGCGAAAAACCCCGAGCGCGGCGCGCAACTGGCCGTTTCTCGCCGGCTTCGTCACCGCCGAGCGCCGGCTCGGCGAGCGGGCCGGGGCTGCAGGGCGTTGGCCGGCCTTCGCCTACGAGTTCCTGCGCTTCGGGGTGAAGCAGGGCTGGGCCTGCCTGTTCGGAGGGCTGATCTGCGCGCTTCTGATCGGCACGCACCTGTTCTACCCGGCCGATGCACCGCTCTCGCGCTACGACTTCCTGACGCTGGCAGCCGTGTCGATCCAGGTCGCGTTGCTGGCGCTCGGCATGGAGACCTGGGAGGAGGCCAAGGTCATCGCGATCTACCACGTCGTCGGCACGGTCATGGAGGTCTTCAAGACCGGCGTCGGCTCGTGGATCTATCCGGAGGCGAGCCTGCTGCGCATCATGGGCGTGCCGCTGTTCACCGGCTTCATGTATGCCAGCATCGGCTCGTACATCGCCCGCGTCTGGCGCCTGTTCGACTTCCGCTTCACCCGGCACCCGCCGCTCGCCCTCACGCTTCCGCTGGCGGCCGCGATCTACGTCAACTTCTTCAGCCACCATTACGTGGCCGATCTGCGGATCGTGCTGCTCGTGGCGACGGGCGTGCTGTTCGGCGGCACGGTCGTGCACTTCAAGGTCTGGCACGTGCACAGGCGGATGCCGCTGCTCGTCGGCTTCGCCCTCGTGGCTCTGTTCATCTGGCTGGCCGAGAATATCGGCACGGCGTCCCGGGTCTGGCTCTACCCGAACCAGACGGCCGGCTGGTCGCCGGTCTCGGCGGCCAAGCTCGGCTCGTGGTTCCTGCTGATGATCGTCTCCTACGTGCTGGTCACGCTGGTGAACCGGCCGGAGACGATGCCTCGGGAGGCGACGGCGGGAAAACCCGCCGGCGGCCTGGGCCTCGGCGATCAGTTGACGTAGGTGCGGATCCAGTTCGGGGAGAGGATCTCGCCCTCCTCGGTGATGATCCAGGGCTGCTGGGCCGGGTCGCCGAGGGCGCCCTTCGCGGCCAGCAGCGCCTCGCGCAGGGTATCGTAGCGCTCCGGCTGGGCCAGGGGCGAGGACGCCGGCAGGGTGCGCCAGATCGTCAGGTCGGCAGGACGTTCGAGAGCTTCGGTTTCCATCTCTTGCTCTTCCTGTTCGGACCGGCTCTTGCGCGAAGCCATCGTCACGACGATGGGCGCCGCTGGGCCGGTCGATTCAAAGTTCTAGGGCGATCGAAGCATCTCTGGGGCGGCTTTGCGATCAATTCGAGTGCTCGACAACCAGTCGGTCACCATCTCGTCGCAGTTCCTCACCTGAACCTTGCCTTAGTTTCGCCAAGGATTGGTCCAGGCCCACCCACCGATGCCTTTTCATCAGTGTGACGACAGTGCGTATGAAACGGTATGCAATTGGTTACTCTTCGCCGGCCTAGGCCACCGTGCGGTGCCGCACCTAAGCTTCCTGTGCCGGAAAGCGGGGATGAGTTGACCGGAAGCCACACCGGGCACAGCTAAGCCTCTCTCGCCAAAGTCCCGTCGCCGCGTCCGCGACGGAACGGGGTCTTGCGAGTTTGGTGGAAAGAGTCTGAACGTGACCCGTACCGCGCGTCGCGGCCGGGGCCGTCGTGGGCCGAGGATCTTGTCCGTGCCGGATCGTTTCGTGCGGGTCGCCCTGGGGGTGACGCTGGGGCTGCTGATCGCCTTCGTGGCCCAGCCCTACATCCTCGCCTTCTTCTATTCGGCGGACGCGCCCCGCGCCGTCACCGCCCGCGGCGACCTGTCGGCGCTGGAGAAGTCGACCATCGAGCTGTTCGCCCGCGCCGCGCCCTCCGTCGTCCACGTCTTCGCCCAGGCCGCCGCGCAGGGGCGCGGGCTGATGGAACCCGACGACGAGTTCGGCCAGGGGGAGCAGCAAGGACAGGGGTCCGGAACCCAGACCGGCACCGGCTTCGTCTGGGATGCCGCCGGCCACGTCGTCACCAACAACCACGTGGTCGAGGCCGCGACCAAGGGCGGCGGCTCGATCTCGGTGCGGCTGGCCTCCGGCGAGGTGGTGAGCGCCCGCATCGTCGGTACGGCGCCGAGC
>JAAIGG010103175.1_pt1 | contig 10987 bp, 7 predicted proteins | sample 6487391 | NCBI WGS metagenome assembly JAAIGG01 (sample SAMN13974130, study PRJNA590717) | phyllosphere metagenome | biome: asymptomatic weeds; feature: pooled weeds collected from a community garden; material: weeds; isolation source: pooled asymptomatic leaves from various weed species from...
ATCTTTGCGTTATTATAGATGAAGTTTTTGAAGATAATAAGATAATTTTATTAGATTAATTTAGAAAAAATAAATTTGAATATGCTATTTTGGATTTTTTTAGGTTTTTTAATTTTTTTAAATGTTAGATTGTAAGCTATTTGCTTTAAAAGATTAAGCATATGAATCCAAAAAAATTATTGTATCTAGATAATTTTAAGGGTTCTTAATTAATTTCAAAAAACCGTTGCTTATGCGGTTGTTTGATATCAAATTTTGATTTATATAGTTCGTATAAGTTATTAAATTTATAATTTAAAACGTTTATTTTAAGATTTAGTATTAAAAATTATTTATTATAGGTCTTAATGAATATTTATTAAAGCGCATTAAATTAATACATGTGTATCTTTTTCCTTACATTAAGAAATAAAACTTAATTATATAAAAAATAATATTTTTATAAAATTCAGTGTTCGTAAAAGTTTTAAAATTATTTAAAATATTTTAGAGAAAATCATAATGCTTTATTTTATGTATTAAATAAAGCAGTAACATTTATAGTTAAAAGATTCCTAAATAGATGGTTAATATATCCATTAAAAATTATAAATTAGTTAAGAATAGTTAAAAAATGATTAGATTTTTTAAAAGTCATCTTATGAAGAAAATCAAAGTATTATATACTAAATTAGTGAATTAGAAAAATATGTTTAAGATTAATTGTACACGCTGATTTACCTAGATATTTTACAAAATTTCGTTCAATAATTAAAAATAATTTCTCATTTACATATAAAACTAAAAATAAACTGTAAAAACATTGAAAAATTACATTTAAAAATTGGAAATTTAAGTACAATAAAAATATTTTTAAAAAAATCTATTAATATAAAAGTTTCTATGTCTCTTCAAGGGTGAAATGTAGTAGTATATTTTTATAATAAAGAATTTGATAATTTAAGTTTTTCAAAAGAAAATTCGAAAAATTATTTACAAAATTTTTAAATTGAAGATAAAAATTAATAATTGAATCATTCAAAGTAGATTATAATAATATTTATTATTGAGTACTATTTAAGTTTTCAAACGTCGTGCTGTATTAATTTCAAATTATTATATTAAAATATAAAATTTAAAAAATATAAACGTTAATAATATTTTATTACTAAAATAGTATGAATAAAAAGTTATTCATTTAAAATTTTAATATTCACTTTTACAAAAAGATTATATTTAAAACTATTTAATATTATCAAACTGTTTTTTATTTTAAATAAAAATATTTTTTTATTAGATAGTTAGTATTCTTTTTATAAACATTATTTAATGAATCTGTTTTATAAAAACTATATTTTATTGTTTCTAAATAAACGAATTTTACTTATTTTTAGAATTAATATAATTGGTAAAAGCAACTTATATGAAACAAGTAGATTATTATCGCAACAATGTCATATATAGGTAGTTTTATTTTTTCGAAATATATTTTTATTAACTCAAATTGATAAGATTTTATAATGATTTAATTTTTTTCAGTTTAGTTTTAATTGATGATCTGGTATAAATTTATGCATCTAATAATAACAAATTCATTTTAGTTTAAACAGGTTCTAATTACCTTATTTCTAAAAATAAATCTATGGTGTTATTTTTAAATTATTTGTGGAACTTAAAAAATTAGAATTATTTTATAAATATATACAAAATATTTATTTTTATATCATCGAATATCAAAATAATATAGTTTTTATATCAAATTGAACATGGAATATCAAACAAACTATTTGTGTTAGTACCTTCATTATCTAGAATTCCAATATGAAGTAATAAAAACATAAATAAAATTAATTGAATAAAAAAGTAAATAGATTATTATTTTATATTTTCTAATATATTAAACAATAATAAATAATATAATTTTATTTTTTATATACAAATTTTGATTTTTTTATTAGTAGCTAAAAATTAATAATTTCTGTAAATTATATTAAATTAGTTATATTTAATTTTAATTTAATGAAATTTAGGTATTTAGTATAATGAATAATAAAAATCCTTTTGATTCTATGTTTCCATTAAGCTTAGAGCAAATAGATCTTTTAAAAAAATTTGAAAAAAATTGCTCTAATATTCAATTTGCTTGGCTTTCGGGTTATTTTTGGCATTTATCTAATCAAGATTATTCTAATTTTAAAAAAAATAAAAATATTTTATCTTCAGAGCAAAAAAAAATAGATAGCCCAACTATTACAATTATATCAGCTTCTCAAACTGGTAATGCGCGATCACTTGCAGAACGTCTTAACAAATATTTAAATGATAATAATAAACAAAGTTATTTAATTAGTGCTTCTGATTATAATTTTAAAAAAATAAAAGATGAAAAATTTTTAATATTAATAATTTCTACTCAAGGTGAAGGCGAGCCTCCTGAAGAAGCTTTGTCTTTATATAAATTTATTATGTCAAAAAGAGCTCCTAAATTAAATGATCTTAAATACAGTGTTTTTTCATTAGGAGATAGTTCTTATGATTTATTTTGTCAAGCTGGAAAAGATTTTGATAAAAGATTTAATGAATTAGGAGGCAAAAAACTACTTAATCGATTAGATGTTGATATTGAATATGAAGATGATTATATTAAATGGTCTAAAGAATTATTAGTATTAATTAATAAAATAGATATATCCTGTTCTACGTCTAACTTTTCAAAAAAAGATTTTTTTTCTGATAATATTAATATATATACGAAATATAATCCTGCTACAGCAACTATATTAACTAATCAAAAAATTACTGGTCGAAATTCAATTAAAGATGTTCGTCATATTGAGTTAAATATTAGTGATTTAAATCTTAAATACACACCTGGTGATGCACTTGGTGTATGGTATCAAAATAGTGAAGATTTAGTAAAAAAGATATTAAAATTATTATCTATAAATACATCTGATATAATTAAAATTAAAAATAAAAATATAAATATTTCTGATGCTTTAAAAAATCATTTTGAGTTAACTAATAATACTAAGAATCTTGTAAAGAAATATGCTGATATTACAAAAAATAAATTTTTAAAAGAAATAATATTGAATGATGAAGAATTATCAAATTATGTAAAAAATACTCCTTTAGTTAATATGATTAGTGATTATCCTAAAAAAATTTCTTCTCAAGCATTTATTGATATTTTACGTCCTTTAACTCCTAGATTATATTCTATCTCTTCATCTCAATCCGAAACTAATGATGAAGTTCACATTACAGTTGGTGTTGTTAAAAAAATTATATCTAATTGTTTACATTTAGGCGGAGCATCAGGTTATTTATCAGAGTTATTAAATATTAATGATCCAGTAAAAATTTTTATTGAGAAAAATAATAATTTTCGATTACCGAAAAATACAAAAACACCAATTATTATGATTGGATCAGGAACTGGTATAGCTCCATATCGATCATTTATGCAACAACGAGACAATGATGGTGCTACTGGGAAAAATTGGATTTTTTTTGGTAATCCTAATTTTACTGAAGACTTCTTATATCAAATAGAATGGCAAAACTATTTAAAAAACGGGCTTCTTACTAAAATGACTTTAGCATGGTCAAGAGATCAAGAAAAAAAAATATATATACAAGATAAAATAAGAGAAAATGGACAAGAAATATGGGATTGGATAGAAGAAAATGCACACATATATATATGTGGAAATGCTTCTAAAATGGCAAAAGATGTTGAAGAAGCTTTATTATGTATTATAAGCAAAAATGGAAATATGAGTATAGAAAATTCAAATGAATTTTTAAATAATTTACGTTTAAATAAACGTTATCAAAGGGATGTATATTAATGACAAAAAATTTTAATAAATCGTCTTTGACTCTTACTAAAGAAGAACATATTAAAGAAAATAGCAACTATCTTCGAGGAACTATTTCTGATGATTTAAAAAATGAAATTACTAATGGTTTTACTGGAGATAATTTTTCGCTAATTCGATTTCATGGTATGTATCAACAAGATGATCGCGATCTTCGTATAGAACGTAATGAACAAAAGTTAGAACCTCGTCATGCTATGATGCTACGCTGTAGATTACCTGGTGGAGTTATATCGTCTGAACAATGGTTAAAAATTGATTCATTTGTTAGCAAAAATACATTATATAAAACTATTCGATTAACTAATCGTCAAACTTTTCAAATACATGGTATTTTAAAAAAAAACTTAAAAAATATTCATCAAATATTGCATAAAATAGGTTTAGATTCTTTAGGCACTGCAAACGATGTTAATAGAAATGTGCTTTGTACATCTGATCCTATGGAGTCTAAAATTCATCAAGAATGTTATGAGTGGGCTCAAAAAATTTCTAATCATTTATTACCTCATACGAAAGCATACGCAGAAATTTGGTTAGATCAAAAAAAAGTTTTTAGTACTGATCATGAACCTATTCTTGGGAAAACGTATCTACCAAGAAAATTTAAAACAACAGTGGTTATACCTCCTCATAATGATGTAGATTTATATGCAAATGACATGAATTTTATAGCTATTATAGAAAATAAGAAAGTAATAGGTTTTAATGTATTAATAGGAGGAGGATTATCAATTACTCATGGAAATAAACAAACTTGGCCTTTTCTTGCATTAGAATTAGGTTATATTACTCTTGATAAAACTTTATCCGTTGCTCAAGCTATAGTTACAATACAACGAGATTGGGGTAATCGTACTAATCGTAAAAATGCAAAAACTAGATATACTATACAAAATGTAGGTTTAAAAATATTTAAAAAAGAAGTTGAAAAAAGAGCAAATATAACTTTTGAACCGATTCGTTCTTATTTATTTACCACTAGAGGAGATTCAATAGGATGGAAAAAAGATATTAATAACAATTGGAGTTTAACGATATTTGTAGAGAATGGACGTATATGTGATAATAATAATCAATTATTAAAATCAGGATTGCTTAAAATTGCAACTGTTCATAAAGGTAATTTTAGATTAACATCCAATCAAAATATAATTATTTCAGAAATATCAAATGAAAATAAAAATAAAATTGAAAATATTGCTATATCTTATGGATTAATTAAAACAAATAGCAAATTACGTGAAAATTCTATGGCTTGTGTTTCTTTTCCAACTTGTCCTTTAGCAATGGCAGAAGCAGAACGTATGTTGCCTGTTTTTATTACTAAAGTAGAAAATATCATGTTAAAATATAGCATGGAAAAAGAAATAATTATTTTACGTGTCTCAGGATGTCCAAATGGTTGTGGAAGATCTTTATTATCTGAAGTTGGTTTAATTGGGAAATCTATAGGTAGATATAATTTATATATAGGTGGTAACAGAATAGGTACTAGAATTCCGAAAATATACAAAGAAAATATTACAGAAAAAGAAATTTTAGTACATTTAGAATTTTTAATAAAAGATTGGTCTATTTATCGGAAAGAAAATGAACATTTTGGCGACTTTATTATTAGAAAAAAAATTGTGAAAGAAGTAATCAATCCTATTCATGACTTTTGGAATTAACAGTGAGAAAAAATGTCTTATTTTGATTATAAAAATATAAATATTCTAGATTTGACAAAAAAAAAAGAACTTTTATCTGAATGTAATATGCTAATATCAAAGTATTCAGCTGAAGAGCGTATATCTTGGGCTTTAAGGAAGCTACCTGGTATACATGTAATGTCATCTAGTTTTGGGGTTCAATCAATTGTATTATTGCATCTTATAGTCAAACAAGAACCTAATATTCCAATTATATTAATTGACACCGGATATTTATTTCCTCAAACATATCATTTTATTGATACAATTAAAAAAAAATTAAATTTAAATTTAAAAATTTTTCGATCAGAAATATCGCCAGCATGGCAAGAAGCAAGATATGGAAAATTATGGGAACAAGGGTTAAAAGGGATTGATTTATATAATAAAATAAACAAAATAGAACCAATGAATTTAGCTTTAAAAACATTATCAGTACAAACATGGTTCGCCGGACTACGTCATCAGCAATCTCAAAGTAGAAGTAATTTACCATATATTTCTATTCAAAAAGGAGTATTTAAAATACTTCCAATCTTAGATTGGTCTAATCATGAAATTTACCAATATATAAAAAATAACAATTTAGATAATCATCCTTTAATAAAAGAAGGTTATATATCTGTAGGAGACGTTCATACTACTAAGAAACATACACCTGGCATGCTTGAAGAAGAAACACGTTTTTTTGGTTTAAAACGTGAATGCGGACTACATAATACTAAAGAATAAAATTTAAAATATTTAAATTTTACACATTAATATTTCAATTACTTTTGATAAGTATTTATGAAATATTAATGTTAGTAATTTAAATTATTCAGTTAATTCTTGTTTTTAAAAATTTATATAAATTTTTTATTATATTTTATGGGTTTAACGTGGATTATCTACCTATTTTTTTAGATTTAAAACATAAAAACGTATTAGTAGTAGGCGCTGGCGATATTGCTTTAAATAAAATTAAATTATTATTACGTTCTAATGCCATTATTAATATTATTGCAAAAAATATATGTTCAGAAATTAAATGTTTATTAGCTCAAAACAAAGTATTTTGGATTTCTCAGGAATTTAAAATAGTTTATTTAGAAAATATTTTTTTAGTGATAGCAGCTACTAATAATACTCAATTAAATCAAATAATTTTTGAAGAATGCAATAAATTAAAAATATTAGTCAATGTAGTAGATGATCAATCAAAATGCTCTTTTATTTTTCCTTCTATTATCGATCGTTCTCCTATAGTAGTGGCTATTTCATCAAGCGGAAAAGCGCCAGTTTTACTTCGTTTATTACGTGAAAAAATTGAAGCACTATTGCCAACAAGATTAGGTGATATTGCTAATATTGCTGGAAAATGGAGAAAAATAGTTAAAAAAAAATTTGTTAATTTTTTAGAAAGAAAACGTTTTTGGGAAAAGTTATTTAGTAGTATTTTTGTTCAACATATTATTAATGGTAGAGAGAAACAAGCAATTTCTACTATAGAAAAAATGATTAAAAAACCGAATATATTAATAGGAGAAGTTATTTTAGTTGGCGCCGGTCCTGGAAATAGTGATTTGTTAACTTTAAGAGCATTGCAAGTATTGCAAGAAGCGGATGTGGTTTTGTATGATAATTTAGTTTCTCAAGATGTATTAAATCTTATTCGTAGAGATGCAAAATGTATTTATGTTGGAAAACGTGCTGGATTAAAAAGTATTACTCAAAAAAAAATTATCAAGTTATTGATTTTTTTAGCTAAACAAGGCAAAAGAGTAGTTCGTTTAAAAGGAGGAGATGCTTTTATATTTGGTCGAGGAGGTGAAGAATTAGAAGCTGCAAAAAATGCAAATATTAATGTTCAAGTTATTCCTGGTATTACAGCTGGGATTGGTGTTTCTGCTTATGCTGGTATACCATTAACACACCGTGATTACGCTCAAGGAGTGATATTTATTACGGGGCATAAATGTATAAATAATATTTCAAACAATTGGTCTATTTTATCTGATCCTTCTTATACTTTAGTGGTTTATATGGGAAGTTTAAAAGCTTTAGAAATTTCTCAACAACTGATTTTACACGGTCGTTTAAAATCTACTCCAATAGCGATTATTAGTCAAGGTACTACTATAAATCAAAAAGTAATTATAGGACGTTTAGATGAAATTGATAAAATATTTAAACTTACTGTAGGTCCAACTTTACTAATTATTGGGCAAGTAGTTCTGTTGCATAAAAAACTAGAATGGTTTAAAAATCTTACTAATTTTAACAATATTGAGACTGCCTCTTCAATAATAAACGTATAAGGAAATATAATGTTTAAAAAGAACACTACTCATCTACGTCAATTAGAATCAGAAAGTATTTATATAATGAGAGAAGTGATGGCGGAGTTTGAAAATCCTGTCATGCTTTATTCTATTGGTAAAGATTCTTCTGTTATGTTGCATCTTGCAAAAAAATCTTTTTATCCTGGACGTGTTCCCTTTCCACTATTGCATGTAGATACTGGTTGGAAATTTAAAGAAATGTATACTTTTAGAGATCATGTTGCTAAAAATGATAAATTAGAATTAATTGTACATTACAACATTCAAGGAAAATTATTAGGTCTTGATCCTTTTAAAGATAATAATTCAAAATATACTGATGTAATGAAAACGGAAGGATTAAAAGAAGCAATAAATAAATATAAGTTTGATGCAGCATTTGGCGGAGCTAGAAGAGATGAGGAAAAATCTCGTTCTAAAGAACGAATTTATTCATTTCGTGATTCCTTTCATCAATGGGATCCAAAAAAACAACGCCCAGAATTATGGTGGAATTATAATAGTCAAATAAATAAAGGAGAAAATATTCGTGTTTTTCCATTATCAAATTGGACTGAACTAGATATTTGGCAATATATTTTTTTAGAACAAATTGAAATTGTTCCTTTATATTTTGCTGCTATACGCCCGGTTTTAGAAAGAAATGGTGTTCTTTTAGTCATTAACGATGATCGTATTAATATCAATAAAAATGAAAAAATTACTTATAAAATGGTTCGATTTAGAACATTAGGTTGTTGGCCTTTAACTAGCGCTATTGAATCAACCGCTCAAACTCTTGAAGATGTTATTAAAGAAACACTAATAACTAAAACTAGTGAGCGAACAGGCCGATCCATTGATTATGATCAAAAAAATTCAATGGAATTTAAAAAAAGACAAGGTTATTTTTAAAAATACGCTTAATATAGGTTAAATCTAAAAAAATGAATACTAATGTTAATACAAAAAACATCGATTTTTATAATCATTTTCAAAATTGGATATATTTAAATGAAAAAAAGACTTTATTAAAATTTTTAACATGTGGCAGTGTAGATGATGGAAAAAGCACGTTAATTGGGCGCTTATTGCATGATACTAAGCAGATTTATGATGATCAATTGTCTTCTTTAAAAAAAGATAGTAAACGTCATGGAACACAAGGGGAAAATATTGATCTTGCTCTTATAGTTGACGGATTACAATCAGAACGCGAACAGGGTATTACAATTGATGTAGCATATCGTTATTTTTCAACTGATAAACGAAAATTTATTATAGCAGATACACCAGGTCACGAACAGTATACACGTAATATGGTTACAGGAGCTTCTACTTGTGATTTATCTATTATTTTAATTGATGCAAAAAAAGGATTGTCAGAACAAACTTATCGACATAGTTTTATATCTGCTTTACTTGGAATAAAATATTTAGTAGTTGCAGTAAATAAAATGGATTTAGTTGATTATAATGAAGCAATTTTTTTAAATATAAAAAAAAATTTTCTTTTATTTTCCGAAAAACTTCCTAAAAATTTAAAAATTTTTTTTGTTCCTATATCTGCATTAACAGGTGAAAATATTGTTTTCTCAAATCAATTAATGACGTGGTATAAAAGTAGTACATTATTAAATCTTTTAGAAACAATTGAAATTGAAGATAATATCAATTCAAAAGAAATGCGATTTCCAGTTCAATATGTAAATAGACCAAATTCAAATTTTCGTGGTTATTCAGGTACTTTGTTTTCTGGAACAATTCAAGTAGGTCAATTAATAAAAATATTACCTATTGATATTACTTCATGTGTTTCTCGAATTTTAATATTTAATAAAGATTTAAAAATAGCACATGTTGGGCAAGCAATTACAATAGTTTTAAAAGATGAAATAGATATCAGTCGTGGTGATTTTTTTGTAAATGTTAATTCTGATTTAGCACCGTCTCAAGAAGCTATTGTTGATATTGTTTGGATGTCTGATGATCCTTTAAAAATAGGTAAATCATACAATGTAAAACTATCAGGTAAAAAAACACGTGCTTATATTAAAGAAATTTTATTTAAAATGAATATTAACACTTTAGTTGAAAATAAATCTAATTCATTAGAATTAAATAGTATTGGTAGAGTTAAAGTTATATTTAGTGAAGCTATGTTATTTGATGATTATAAAAAAAATAAATTTACAGGCAATTTAATTTTTATTGATTTTTTAAAAAACACCACGGTTGGAGCAGGTATGATAAATAAATCTTTAAAAAATAAAAATATTATTTTTAAAAATAGTGTAAAAGATTTTGAATCAGATTTATATAATTTAATTCTAAAACATTTTCCACATTGGAAGATAAAAAAATAAAGTGTAGGTTTTTATTAAAATGAACAGTAACTTTAAAAAAAATATTATTTTTCAAAAATATGAAGTAACTCGTATAAAACGAGAAAATAAAAATCATTATAAATCTAAAGTGATATGGTTTACAGGACTATCAGGATCAGGAAAATCCACTATTTCTAATATTTTAGAAAAAATATTATTTAAAAATAATATTAATACTTATGTATTAGATGGGGATAATATTAGATCTGGATTATGTTCAGATTTAACTTTTTGCGCTGTTGATCGCGATGAAAATATTCGACGTATTTCGGAAGTTGCTAAATTAATGTTAGATGCAGGTATTATGGTTTTAGTTTCTGTTATTTCTCCGTATAAAAAACAAAGATTAATGGCTTCTAATATTTTAGGAAAAAACAATTTTTTAGAAGTTTTTGTTGATACTCCTCTTAATATATGTGAAAAACGTGATTCTAAAGGGTTATATAAAAAATCTCGTTGTAATGAAATATCAGATTTTACTGGTGTAGATTCTTTATATGAAGCTCCAGAAACACCTGATATTCATTTAGATGGTACAATTTCTATAAAAGAAAATATTAAAAAATTAATAAAAAAATTATATGAAAATAATGTTATATTTTTTTCTACATATTCATAAATTATTTTAATACTAAAATAAAATTATTTAGAGTCATTATATGGGAATATTGAAAGTATTTTTATTTTTGTTGTTTTTTTGGTTGCAATATTCTCTTTGGGTTGGAAAAAACGGTATC
>JAAIGG010177400.1_pt1 | contig 10984 bp, 8 predicted proteins | sample 6487391 | NCBI WGS metagenome assembly JAAIGG01 (sample SAMN13974130, study PRJNA590717) | phyllosphere metagenome | biome: asymptomatic weeds; feature: pooled weeds collected from a community garden; material: weeds; isolation source: pooled asymptomatic leaves from various weed species from...
AGGACGACCATACCAGCCAGCCCATCGGCGGCGCGGGCGCCCGGATCGGCTGCGCGGTGATCAAGTAGCCGCCGCTTCTCCCTCCCCCCTCTGCGGGAGAGGGGGGCCCCCGGAGGGGGTCGGGTGAGGGGAGCGCCGCTTCCGCTGAACCGACGCCAGCCCAAGGTGGCCCCGTCGCGCTGCCCCTCTCCCGCCCGCTCCGCGGGCACCCTCCCCCACCCAAGTCGGGCTTGGCCGACTTGGGCAGAGGCTTGCGGATCTCGGGCAAGCCCGAGATCCGATGGGGGGAGGGTTCTTCTGGCGGCCTCTCCGACCAGCCGCTAGAACCACCCCATGATCTCCGCCCCCGACCCGGACGCCGACGTGTACGAGGGCCGGGACGGCTGGCTGTTCCTGATTCGCGGCAACAACCGGGTGCTGGAGCAATACGGGCGGCCGGGCGTCGCGCGGGCCACGTTCTGGTGCTGGCGGCGGATCATCGAAACCCGTGTATGGCGCTGCGCCCGGCTCGGCGCGACCTACCTCCACGCCCTCGCCCCCGAGAAACTCACCGTCTATCCCGAACGCGCCGAGGGGCTCGCCTTCGAACCCGCCCGCGCGCCCGCCCTGCGGCTCGCCCGCTGGCTCACCGCCTCGCCGGGCGCCCGCGCCTGGGTCGATCTCGCGGGCGCGTTCCGGGCGGCGGGTGACGGCCCGCCGCTTTATCTGCGCACCGACACGCACTGGACCTTCGAAGGCTGCGCGCTGGCCTACCGCACGATCCTGTCGCGGATGGGCGTGCCCCCGCGCGACGACATCGAGGCGAGGCGCGAGCGGACCGCCCTCGCCTTCGCGGGCGATCTCGGCCGCAAGTTCACGCCCCACCGCACGGAGTCGGCCGAGAGCAGCGCCTTCGCGAGCGAGGCACGGCGCATCCACGCCAACGGCCTCCTGCGCGAGATGGAAGCGCTCGGGCGCGGCGGCGATGCCCATCTCGGCACGCATGCGGTGTTCCGCAACGACGACCCGAAGGCCGACCCGCGCCGTCTCGTGATCTTCGGCGATTCCTACGCGCAGCACACCGCTCACAGCCCGATCGCGACGCTCACCGCGCTCTTCGCCGACACCTTTCGCGAGGTGCATTTCCTGTGGTCGACGGGAATCGACTGGGCCTATCTCGAAGTCGTCCGTCCCGATTTCGTGCTGGCTGAGATGGCCGAGCGCTTCGTGATCGACCCGCCGCCCAAAAACATCCGGATCGAGCGGCTCGCCGAACTCGCCCGCGAGCGCAAGATCATGGGCGCGATCACGGCAGCGGATTCGCCGCCCGCGCCGCGTCCGCCTGACGCGCCCGCATCCGCGCCTGAAGCCGCTGGCGCCGCGCCGCGATGACGGTGCCGTTCACCTCGCCGCCGAACAGGAACATCGCCGCGAGCCAGTAGAGGAACACCAGGAAGATCATCGCGGTGGCCAGCCCGCCATAGGTCGAGGCATAGGCGTTCGAGAAGCGGTCGAGATAGTAGCCGAAGCCGAGGCCGGCGAGGAACCACAGGCCGAGCGTCACGCCGATCCCCGGCAGCACCGACAGCACGGGCCGGCGCCCGGCCGCGACGAATTTGTGGGCGATGACCAGCACCAGCGCGATCAGCCCCGCGGTGACGCCGATGCGGCCGATGGCGACGGTGAGCCCGAGCGGCTCCAGCCCCGGCGCCACGAAGACGAGCTGGCGCCAGATCAGCGGCCCGAGCACCACGAGCAGCGCGAAGGCCAGCATCGCGAAGGCACCGCAGACGACGTAGCCGATCGATTCGAGCCGGGTGAGCCACCACGGCCGCATCTCGCGGATGCCGTAGGCGCGGTTGAGCCCGACCCTGAGCGATTCGACGCCCGAGGACGAGAAGTAGAGTGCCAGCAGCGCGCCGATCGTCAGAACGCCGCCGCGCTGCTCGGTGAGCAGCCGGTGCACCTCGCCGACGATGGGCTTGGCCACCTCCCGCGGCACGGCGTCGAAGATCAGCGTACCGGCCTGGTCGGCGAGCGAGGTCGAGCCGAGCAGGCCGGCGAGCGCCGCAAGCAGGATCAGGAAGGGGAACAGCGACGTCAGCATCGACAGCGCGATATGGCTGGCGATCGCCCAGCCGTCATGGGCGACGAAGCGCTGCGCGGCCAGCCCCGTCACGTCGAGGATTTTCTTGAATCGGCTCAAGGGAGGGGACGGCTTCTGCGGCTGCGGCGGGTCAGGCCGCTCCATACGGGCCATCGGGCCGGGCACGTCAATCTCGGGCCAAGGGAGAGCATGGCCGCCCCGAGGTTTTTCCCAATTGCCTTCGGCTCACCCCCGTGCTGCCTGCCGGGCGCCATGTCGAGCGTTCTCTCCAGCCTGATCCCGGCCGCCTTCGTGCTGATCTGGGCGAGCGGCTTCGTCGCCGCGCGCTACGTGGCGCCCTACGCCGAGCCGCTGGCCTTCGTCGCGGTGCGGCTTGCCCTGGTGGCGCTCGTACTGGCCGCGATCGCCTTCGCCTTGCGCGCCCGCTGGCCGCGAACGGCCGCCGGCTGGCGCGACGGCATGGTCGCGGGCGTGCTGATGCAGGGCATCTACGTCGCCGGGGTGTTCTGGTCGGTGCATCGCGGCCTGCCGTCGGGCATCGCGGCCCTGGTCGGCAGCCTTCAGCCGCTGCTGACGGCCGCCGTCTCGCAGCCGCTGCTGGGCGAGCGCGTCACGCCGCGGCGCTGGGCCGGCATCGGCCTCGGCTTCGTGGGCGCCGGGCTGGTGCTCGGGCCGAAGCTCGGGGCGGTCGATGCCGCCGGCATCCCGCCGGACGCGCTCGCCGTCTCGCTCGCCGCCATGCTGGCGATGACCGGCGGTACCCTGTGGCAGAAGCGGAAAGGTGCCGGCACCGACCTCGTCACCAATGCCTGCCTGCAATTCATCGGCGGCACCGCCTTCGCGATTCCCCTCGCGCTCCTCGCCGGCGAGACGCATCTGAGCCCGAGCCTGCCGCTCGGCCTCGGCATGGCGTGGTCGGTCCTCGTCAACTCGGTCGGCGGCATCCTGCTGCTGCTGGCGCTGATCCGGCGCGGGGCGGTGGCGGGCGTCGCCTCGCTGCTCTTCCTCGTGCCGCCGGTCTCCGCGGTGATCGCCTACCTGATGTTCGGCGAGACGCTGACCCCCGTACAGATCGCCGGGATGGCCGTGGCGGCGGCCGGCGTCGGGCTCGCCAGCGGCCCGCAGAAGCCTGCAACGCGGTGAACCGTATGATGAATTCAGCACAAACACGGGGGATGCGGCGATGAGAAACCACTATTGTGCCGGCGATCCACCCTATAAAGGAACCATCAGACCGATTTCCCGAGAACCGCGCTTCCTCACGCCGAACCGGCACCCCCTTCGGCTCGGAGCGCTTTGAGAAGAGAGTCCCCCATGGCCGCATCCCCCGCCATCCAGCCCGCCAACGATCCGACCGATTTCGTCGCCCTGGCCAAGGACGCCGCCGCGGGCGCCAAGGCCCTCGTCGCCGAGGCGACCGCCCGCGTGAAGGCGCGGGTGACGGGGCCTGAGGGCAAGCTCGATGCGGGCGCGCTGGAGCGCGAGCAGCACGCCGCCCACGGCCTGTCGTGGTTCGCTACCTACGGCGAGGCGGTGCGCGAACTCGCCGACTACGCCGCGCGTTTGCAGGGCGAGGGCAGCTTCGGCGAGACCGAGGCGCTGCTCGTGAAGATCGGCGTCGGCGAGTATCTCGACCAGATGTTCGGCGGCATCCCGATGAGCCAGGGCGAGATCGTCCGCCCGACGGCACTCGGCTTCACCAGCGCCGAACTGGCAGCCCTGCGCACGCCGGCCATCGACGCGGCGATCGAGGAGGGCAACACGCCGGCCAACCGCGCCGCGCTGGTGGCCAAGATCCGCGAGGCCGCGACCTCGGGGGCGGCCACCATCGGCGCGTCCGGCCTCGACGAGGACATGGAGGCGATCCGCACCGAGATGCGCCGCTTCGGCAAGGCCGAGGTGGTGGAGCAGGCCCACGAGTGGCACCTCCAGAACGCCTACATCCCGATGTCCATCGTCGAGAAGATGGCCGAACTCGGCGTGTTCGGCCTCACCATCCCCGAGGAATACGGCGGCATGGGCATGCCCAAGGCCGCGATGTGCGTGGTCTCGGAGGAATTGTCGCGCGCCTATATCGGCGTCGGCTCGCTCGGCACCCGCTCGGAGATCGCCGCCGAGCTGATCCTGTGCGGCGGCACCGAGGAGCAGAAGCAGCGCTTCCTGCCCGGCATCGCGAGCGGAGACATCCTGCCGACCGCCGTCTTCACCGAGCCGAACACCGGCTCCGACCTCGCTAGCTTGCGCACCAAGGCGGTCAAGGACGGCGACGCCTGGAAGATCTCGGGCAACAAGACCTGGATCACCCACCCCGTGCGCGCCGACATCATGACCGTGCTCGTGCGCACCAAGCCCGAGGAGAAGGGCCATCGCGGCCTCTCCATGCTGATCGCCGAGAAGCCGCGCGGCACCGACGAGGACCCCTTCCCCGTCGCGGGCCTGTCCGGCGGCGAGATCGAGGTGCTCGGCTATCGCGGCATGAAGGAGTACGAACTCTCCTTCGAGGACTTCTCCGTGCCCGCCGGGAACCTGCTCGGCGAGATCGAGGGCAAGGGCTTCGCCCAGCTGATGCAGACCTTCGAATCGGCCCGCATCCAGACCGCGGCGCGTGCCATCGGCGTGGCCCAGTCGGCCCTCGACATCGGCCTGCGCTACGCCGAGGAGCGGGTGCAGTTCGGCAAGGCGCTGGTCGAGTTCCCGCGGGTCGCCGACAAGCTCGCGATGATGGCGGTGGAGATCAACATCGCCCGCCAGCTCACCTACTTCTCCGCCCGCGAGAAGGACGAGGGCAAGCGCTGCGACCTCGAGGCCGGCATGGCCAAGCTGCTCGGCGCCCGCGTCGCCTGGGCGGCGGCCGACAACGCCCTGCAGATCCACGGCGGCAACGGCTTCGCGCTGGAATACAAGATCTCCCGCGTGCTGTGCGACGCGCGCATCCTCTCGATCTTCGAGGGTGCCGCCGAGATCCAGGCCCAGGTCATCGCTCGCCGCCTGCTGGAGCAGTAGTCAAGACTTTTCACGCCCTCGGCCGGCATTGTGCTGGTCGAGGGCGGCACGCGACTTCGAACCGGCGTGCATAGCCGGCTCATATACTTTCCCTCAATGAACGCCGTTGTAGGCCGTGTTCCGATCTCTCCGGAGCACGGCCTTCGCTTGCCCATCTCGACATCAGGCGCACACGCCGCGCTGATCCAGCATTGGCGCAGTTGCCGAACCCGTCCCGGGGCGATGCCAGGCTACGACGCCGTGGTCCTGGGCCGGCTCGGGCGTCTGGCCGATCGATGCGCCCTGATCATCACCCGCGAGGGCCGGGCCGAGCGGATCCTGTGGGGTGGCCCGGGGTTCCGCAACTGGTTCGAGGACGAGATTCACGATCGGCCCCTCGCCCAGATGCCGGACGAGATTCGCCGGCCGATGGAGGAGATCGGGGTTGCCGCTCTTCGCACCGGCGAGCCGGCGAGCGCCCGCTGCCACCGCATCACCGATGGCATCGTCACCACCTGGAGCCTCGTGGGCGTCCCGCTCGCCAACAGTGCGGGCGCCCCGCTCCTCCTCCTCCACGTCGACAGCGAGGGGGTGCGCACCGAACTGATGCAGGCGATGTTCGGTGCCACCGGCCAGGGGCTGATGGCGCTCGGCGCCCTGCGCGATGCGGAGGGTGCGGTCGCCGACTTCAAGGTCGTCGCCCTGAACCAGGGCGCCGCCGAGATCTTCGGACGCTCGATCGCGAGCCTGCAGTGGCAGCGGCTGGGCGATATCGTGCCGGTGCGGCTCGGCGTGACGCAGCGGCTATCCTCCATCCTCGGATGCTCCGAGCGGGCGGTGTTCGAACTCGCCACGCCGCGTTCCGACGAAACGACGCTCCATTTGAAGGTGGAGGCACAGGCCATCGGCGACCTGATCGCGGTCGCCATGACCGATGTCGGCGACATCAAAGCGCGCGAGGATTCATTCCGCTTCCTGTTCGAGAGCAATCCGCTGCCGATGTGGTTGGTCGATCAGGAATCGGACCGTTTCATCGCGGTGAACGAGGCGGCGGTCGCCCATTACGGCTACAGCCGGGACGCCTTCCTGGCCCGGAGCCTGCCGGACCTCTCGGAATCGGGCGCGCGCGGCCCTGCCGGCGACGGTCATCCTCAGCGCCACCTCCGGGCCGACGGATCGCGGATCGAGGTGACGCTGTTCGAACGGACTCTCGCCTTCGAGGGACGGCACGCCCTTCTCGGCGCCGCCATCGACGTCACCGAGCAGCGCCGGGCCGAGGCCCGCATCACGCACATGGCCCATCACGATGCGCTGACGGGGCTGCCCAACCGGACCCTGTTTTCCATCCGCCTCGCCGAGGCGATCGCCGAGCAGGCCCGGACGGGCGCCGGCGCCGCCCTGCTGTGCCTCGACCTCGACAAGTTCAAGTTCGTCAACGACACGCTCGGCCATCCCGCCGGCGACGCCCTGCTCCGGGTGGTCGCGGAACGGATCACGGCCTGCCTGGGCCGGGAGGATCTGGTCGCCCGGCTCGGAGGCGACGAGTTCGCCGTGCTGATGCACAATCCGGAGGGTGCGACCGTGGCCGCCGTCACGGGCCGGATCATCGAGGCCCTGTCGCGCCCGGTCCGGCTCGGCGACCGGGATTGTCAGATCGGCGTGAGCGTCGGTATCGCGCGCCTGCCCGAACATGGGACCGATTCCGATACCTTGCTGCGCAACGCCGACCTCGCGCTCTACCGTGCGAAGGCCGATGGCGGCAGCGTCGCCCATTGCTTCGAGGCGGCGATGGACGGCTGGGCCCGGTCGCGGCGTCGGCGCGAGACCGACCTGCACGAGACCTTCGCCCGCGGCGAACTGGCCCTGGCCTATCAACCGGTCGTCGATGTCGGCTCGCGGACGATCGCGGGTTTCGAGGCGCTGCTGCGCTGGCACCACCCCGTCGAGGGTGCGATCCCGCCGGCAGAGTTCGTGCCGCTCGCCGAGGAAACGGGCCTGATCGTGCCGATCGGCGCCTGGGTCCTGCGGCAGGCCTGCGCCGAGGCCAGCCTGTGGTCCGATCCGGTGCGCGTGGCGATCAATCTGTCACCGGTCCAATTCCGCGATCCCGGCCTCGTGGCGACGGTGCGCGAGGCGCTCGCGCTGTCCGGGCTCGCGCCGCACCGCCTCGAACTGGAGGTGACCGAATCGGTTCTGCTCGCCGCGAGCGAGGCCAACGTGGCGACGCTGCACGCCCTCCGGGATCTCGGCGTGCGGATCGCGATGGACGATTTCGGGACGGGCTACTGCTCGCTGAGCTATCTGCAAAAATTTCCCTTCGACAAGATCAAGATCGACCGCGCCTTCGTCAGCCAGCTCGGCGAGAACCCGCACTCGACGGCGATCGTGCGGGCGGTGGTCGGCCTCGGCGCCAGCCTCGGCATCGTCACCGTGGCCGAGGGCGTCGAGACCGAGGCGCAGTTCGCACATCTGCGCGCCGAGGGATGCGACGAGGTGCAGGGCTACCTGTTCGGCCGCCCAGGCCCCGCGGCAGCGGCCCGCAGCCTGACCCGGCGGGAACCGGACCGCGCGGCCTGAGCCCTGCGGCTACTTCGTGATCTTCACCGAGACCGGATCGCTCGACGGGAAGGTTTCCTCCAGCGCCTCGTCGAGGCGCTCGTCCTTCTCCTTCCGGCTGTTCTCGGGCAGGCCCTTGTCGCCTGCCTTGTCCCCTTGGCCATCCTGCCGGAAGCCCTTGGAGGCGGTCTCGTCGGTTGCTTGCGTCTTGTCGGACATGGTCTCGCTCTCGCTCTGCGCCGCGTGGCGGCTGTCGATGCGGACCAACGCCGAGGCGGGCGTTCCTGTTTCGTCGAACGGTTACGGCCCGGCCGGGGCCGCACCGCGGAGTGCCGGGCGGGCCGCCCGGCGCTTGACCGGCTGCGCCTCGCGCATCACCAAGCCGTAGACCTGCTCCAGCCGGTCGAGATGCGCATCGACGCTCAAGGGGGCGGACCAGTAGCGCTCATGCGCCCGCTCGGCCATGCGGGCGGCGAGCGCGTCGTCGGACAGGCGGGTGAGGTGGGCGGCGAGCGCGCCCGCATCGCCGGAGCGGAACCAGAACCCGTTCTCGCCGTCCTCGATCGCCTCGCGGCCGGCGCAGGCGTCCGAGACGATGACCGGACAGCCGCAGGCCAGCGCCTCGTAGACGGTGAGCGGCTGGCCCTCGTACCAGATGCTCGGAAACACCAGCGCACGGGCGCGCCGCATCAGCGCCTGAACCTCGGGGCCGTCCTTCCAGCCCAGCATCACCGCCTCGGGATAGCGCGCCCGCAGATCGGCCGCGCTCGGCCCGTCGCCGACGAAGACCGGGCGCAGGCCCGCCCGCCGCGCGGCTTCGGCGAAGATCGGCGCGCCCTTCTCGGTCGAGAGGCGGCCGACGAACAGCACGTCGCGGCGCCCCTCCCGCTCGAGCGGCAGCCGTTCCACCGAGACCGGGTTGTCGACCCGGTGGAACACCGTGCGGGCGGGCAGGAGCGGGGCGACCACCCGCTCCTGCAGGGCGCTGATGGTGATGACGTGGCGAAACAGGTCGGGCAGGCCGGCCACGTGCTCCAGGCCGAGATGGCGCACCACCCGCACCAGCTTGCGCGGATAGGAGCGCGCATCGCAGTTCGTGGTCAGGCAGGCGGCCGACATCGGCGTGCGGTGGCAGATCCGGTCGGCCGGGTATTCGTAGAAGCCGCCATTGGGGCAGACGAGGAAGAATTCGTGCATCGTGTAGAGGCACGGCAGGCCTGATCGCCGGATCGCCACGCCGATCGAGGGCGAGAGCGCCTTGGCGAAGGCGTGGACATGGACCAGCGTGTCGCGCGGATCGCACAGGCGCAGTTCCGCCGCGAGGCGCGCGGCAGCAGACGTGTTCCAGACCGCCTGAACCGCGAAGGCGAGCTTGTTGCCGGTCGAGGCGATGTCAGCCTGTTCGAGGCAGACCACCCGAACCCCGCTCTCGGCGAGCCGCGGATCGACCGGCCCGACCGCGGCGAACACCGTGACGCGGTGGCCGCGCCGCCGCAGGCCGACCGCCGAATCGAGCGCGACCTTGGCTTGGCCACCGTTGATATGGGCGTGGTCGAGAACGAGGACGACGTGCACGGCGGCTCTCGATTCTTTTCGATCGCAGCCCTCTGTTTACCGGGCGGCAGTTGATCGCTCGTAAATCTTGGCAGGAATCCTCTGCCGCGTCCGCGCGGCCCCTCGAGCATCGTCCCGAAAGGTGGCCGCCGGCTTTCGGAAAAAGACGATGCGGAAACAAGAGCCTAGAGCATCGTCCTGGATCCGATATCCAGGACGATGCTCTAGCAAGCTGGGCCCGGACGACGCCATGCACGCCGCCCTGCACGTCGTGATCCTGGCCGAGTTCGCCGCCGCGAGCGGAGGCGCCGAGAAGGTCGCGGTGGAATCCGCACGCGCGCTGGCCGAGGCCGGCGCGGCGGTGACCTACATCCAGGCGGTGGCCGGCCCCGTCGATCCGCTGCTCGACCATCCGCGCCTGAACCGGGTCTGCCTCGATCTGCCGGATGTGTGGAGCCTGCCCGCATGGCGCGCGGCGGCGAGCGGGATCTGGAACGGCGCGGCCGCCGCGCGCCTCGCACGCGCGCTCGACGCGCTGCCGGTGCCGCCCGATTGCCTCCACCTGCACCAGTGGACCCGCGCCCTCTCCCCGGCGGTGCTGCCGGTGCTGCTGTCGCGCGGCGTGCCGGTGGCCGTGACCCTGCACGACTACGCCCTGCCCTGCCCGAACGGTGTGTACTACCGCTTCGACCGGGCCGAGCCCTGCGCCCTGCGGCCGATGTCGGGAGCCTGCCTCGCGGCGCCTTGTGATCCGAAGAGCCGGCTGCACAAGGGGGTGCGGGTGGCGCGGGCGGCGGCGACGCGGGTGGCGGCGGGTCGCGGCACGCTCGATCTGGTCCATGTCAGCGACGCCAGCCGCAGCCGGATGGAGGGCCTACTCGCCGGGATGGCCCCCCGCCACCACCGCATCGACAACCCCGTGCGGATCGAGCGGCAGGCACCGGCCGAGCCGGCGGCGGGCGATGCGGTGGTCTATGTCGGGCGCCTGACCCCGGAGAAGGGCGCCGACCTCGTCGCCGAGGCCGCCCGCCGGGCCGGCTTGCCCGCGCTGTTCATCGGCACCGGGCCGCTGGAGGCCCGGCTGCGCGCGGACGGCGCCGAGGTACTGGGCTGGATGAGTCCGGCGGCGGTCGAGGCGGTACTGCGCCGCCGGGCGCGGGCGGTCTGCGCGCCGTCGCGCTGGTACGAGACCGGGCCGCTCACGGTGTACGAGGCGCTGGCGCAGGGCCTGCCCGTGGTGGCCTCGCACCGCTCGGGCGCGGCGGAAAAGGTGGTTCACGGGCGAACCGGCTTCGTCGTGGCGCCGGAACCGGGCGCCCTGACCGAGGCTTTTCAGGCGCTCCACGACGACGCCCTCGTCGCGCGCCTCGGTCGGGCCGCCTACGAGGCGTACTGGCAGGCCCCCCTGACGCTCGCGGCCCATGCCGGCTTCCTGCTCGTCCTCTATCGGCGTCTCATCGACGAATCGCTCATGCGGCAGCGCGGTATGAAGGCTCGCGCAACCCCCTCGGCCGTGCTGCAATAGGAAGGCTGTCACGCTTGGCAAACGGCTGATTTTGTCATTATAATGCAAATCTTCCGGTCCGGCCGAGTTCGGACGCAGGGCGAAATCTAGATTGTTAACATAAGCATACGCCCGCGGTGATCGGCTTCGGCATCTGAACAGCAACACCCCGCAAACTGTCCTTGACTTTCATGTTGCACCGCAACATATGAGGTCCGGGCCGGTCAGCCGCAGGCCACGCATCGCGCGTCCGCGGCGTCGACATCTCCCGGTCCGACTGACAGGAGAGTGACATGAGCACC